>Ga0070695_100001601_pt1 | contig 12673 bp, 10 predicted proteins | sample KBSK1252metaG_FD_65471 | JGI IMG/M metagenome (GOLD analysis project Ga0070695, IMG submission 65471) | Corn, switchgrass and miscanthus rhizosphere microbial communities from Kellogg Biological Station, Michigan, USA - KBS K1-25-2 metaG | ecosystem: Host-associated > Plants > Roots >...
CTCCCCGCCTTGTCGTTCGTGCCGCTGGCGCGCGCGCCTCCGAACGGCTGCTGCCCCACGACCGCACCGGTGGGCTTGTCGTTGATGTAGAAGTTCCCGGCGGCATACCGCAGCGTCTCCTTTGCCTCCTCGACCGCGCGCCTGTCCTGCGCGAAAATCGCGCCGGTGAGCGCATACGGCGAGGTCTGGTCCACGAGGCGCAACGTCTCGGCCCAGCGGGCCGCGGGGTAGACGTGGACCGACAGGACCGGTCCGAAGATCTCCTCGCACATCGTGCGATACGCCGGGTCCTGGGCTTCGAGGACGGTGGGCTCGATGAAGTAGCCGTCCGTATCGTTGGTGCCACCGCCGAACAGGACCTTGACGCCGGGGTCTCGCTTCGCCGCGTCGATGTACCCTTTGATCTTGTCGAACGCCTTCCGGTCGATCACCGCCCCCATGAAGTTCCGAAAGTCCGCCGGGTCTCCCACTTTCACCTCGGCGAGCATCGCGACCATCCGATCTCGCACCTGGGGCCAGAGGGCGTCGGGGACATAGGCGCGCGACGCGGCGCTGCATTTCTGTCCTTGATACTCGAAGGCGCCGCGCACCATGCCCGTCGCGAGCACGTCCGGGTCCGCACTCGGGTGGGCGAGGATGAAGTCCTTACCGCCCGTCTCGCCGACCAGCCGCGGGTAGGCCGCATAAGACATGAGGTTCGCCGCCGATTGCTTCCACAGCGCCTGGAACACCTCCGTCGAGCCGGTGAAATGGATCCCGGCGAACGCGCGATCGGAGAGCAGGCCTTGCGACACCTGCACCGACGGGCCGGGCACGAAGTTGATCACGCCGGGCGGCAGACCGGCTTCTGCGAGCAGGCGCATGATGAAGTAGTTCGAGAGCACCGCCGTCGCCGCGGGCTTCCACACCACGGTGTTGCCCATGATGGCCGGAGCGGTGGGCAGGTTACCGCCGATCGACGTGAAGTTGAAGGGCGTGATGGCATAGATGAAGCCCTCGAGGGGACGATAGTCGAGGTAGTTCCACACGCCCGAGACGGACAACGGCTGCTCGGCGTAGATGCGCTCCGCGAAGTGCACATTGAAGCGGAAGAAATCGATTAGCTCACAGGCCGCATCGATCTCCGCCTGATGCGCGGTCTTCGACTGGCCGAGCATGGTCGCGCCGTTGACGATGGGCCGGTACCGCGTGGCCAGGAGATCCGCGGCCTTGAGAAACACCGCGGCCCGTCGCTCGAACCCCCACGCGGACCAATCGCGCCAGGCCTCCCGCGCCGCCGCGATGGCCGCCTGGAGCTCAGCGGGCCCCGCTTGATGCGCCTTAGCGAGCACGTGGCGGTGGCAATGAGGCATGACGACGTCCACCGTCCTGCCGGTGTGGACGTCCTTGCCGCCGATGACGAGCGGGATTTCGAGCTGGCGGCCGGAGAGCTCTTTTATGGTCCGCTTGAGCTCGGCTCGCTCCGGGGTCCCCGGGGCGTAGGACAACACCGGCTCGTTGACTGGCGTCGGAATCTTGGGAATGCTGTTCATGGGGAGGAATCTAACCGGCGGAACCCTGCGGCGTTTTCACGGACATGAGCATGCACCCACATACCCGCATCGGTCACGTGCACCTCACGGTGTCGGATTTGGACCGCGCCCTCACCTTCTACCGTGATGTGCTCGGCTTCGAAATCACGAGTCGCTACGGACGGGACGCCGTGTTTCTCTCGGCGGGAGGCTACCATCACCACATCGGGCTCAACACGTGGGCGGGGCGTGGGGCCCCCGCACCTCCCCGGGGCGCGACGGGTCTGTACCACTTCGCGATTCTTTACCCGGACCGCAAAGCCCTCGCCAGGGCCCTGCGCCGCGTGCTCGATGCCGGTGTGCTGCTCGAAGGAGCGGCCGACCACGGCGTCAGCGAAGCGATCTACCTGCGGGACCCCGACGGGAACGGCGTCGAGCTGTACCGCGACCGACCAGAGAGCGAATGGCCCCGGGCCGCCGACGGCACCATCGCCATGTCGACGCGGTCGCTGGATCTCGAGAGCCTGCTGGCTGAGGCGGAATGAGCGGCTTACCGAGTTCCTTTCACGATCAAGCTGTCGCTCACCTTCACCGCCTGCACCGGTGTCGGGGCCGATCGGTCGCCGCGCGGAATCAGCCCCGGGAGGTTCGCGAGCTCGTAGGCCGACACCGCCATGACGGCGGCTGCCTGCTCTAGGTCTGCCGCGACGGCCATGTCATAGGTGTCGGACTGCGAGTGGTGGGTGTGGCCGTACCCGCGCTCGAGCTGGTTGAAGTTGAAGCCGGGGACGCCATAGGGGAGGAACGAGAGGTGGTCGGTGCCGGTCTTGTTCCGGTTCACCACCGAATCGGCGGCGAGCCGCGCCACGGGAGCGAGGACGGCGCGCCACAGCCCTTCCAGGTCCGTCCGCCCCTGCAGCGCCTGCCCGGTGATCGCGCCAGTGCCGTTGTCGAGCACGATGACCGCCTGGATCGAGTCGGCCTCAGCGGCGTGCGCCTCGGCGTATTTGCGCGAGCCGATCAGGCCCTGCTCTTCCCCGGTGAAGAGCACGAATCGGATGGTGCGCTTCGGTTTCAAGCCGGATCGCGTGATGATCCGAGCCGCCTCGAGGGTGCACATGGCGCCCGTGCCGTTGTCCGTAGTCCCCGTTCCCAGGTCCCAGGAATCGAGGTGCGCGCCGACGATGACCACCTGACCCGGGCGCTCGCTGCCGCGGAGCTCGGCCACGGTGTTCCACTGCGGCACGGAGTCTCGCGTGATCGTGTTGGAGACGCTCACGGCGAGCCGCGGCGTCGTGCCCGCCTGGAGCAGGCGATCGAACAGGGCGTAGTCCTCGTGGGCGACGGCGATCTGGGGAAGCGGCAGGATGCGGTTGGGGGAGCCGCTCATGTTGAGGAGCGCGTGCTCCTTGCTCGCGTCCAGGACGATGCCGAGCGCGCCGGCGCGACGCAGCAGGTACGGCAGATCGTTGGCGAACTGCTGCATGCGTGCGCGAGTGGTCGAATCGAGGTCGCGGTAGGGTGTAAAGACGGTACGGAAGAAGTCGCGCTGCCGCTCCGAGTCGGCCGCGGTCATGGGCGGCCCGTCGGTGTTCCACACTAGCGACGGCGGCCGGGTCATCACCCAGGCCTTTTTCACCCGGCTGCGATACGCAGCGAAACTGTCCGGCGTGGTGGCGTCGATCCGTACCACCGGCCCCGTGACGGGGACGCCACCGGTACCCGGCGCCCAGGCCCAGCTCGCTGCAGTCACGTCGTGCGCACGCGGCGCCGTCAGGCGGGCCCGGATCGGTCCGCGCGTCCAGGTGCCGCCGAACTGCCAGGGCTCGAGGTGCGCGTCGAGGCCGTAGTCCTTGAACCGCTCGCGCGTCCAATCGTTCGCCCGGCGGGCGGCTGGCGAGCCGGTGAGTCGCGGACCGATGACGTCGCTCAAGTATTGGAGATTCTGCATCACCTCGGAGCGGTTGAGCGCCTCGTCGATCAGAGCGCCGGCCCCCGTCGTGTCGACGGTGAGATCTTGTCCGGACACGGGTCGGACGGAAAGCACAGCAAATGCGGCGGCCGCCGCCAGGACGTGAAGACGCACGATGGATCCTCCGTTACGACGCCAGGGGGGGAGCCTCGGACCGTGAATCGACGGCGCGCTGCGCAGGAATCGGAAGCGTGACGGTCACGATGGTGCCGGTACCGACCGTGGAATCGACCGCGACACTGCCGGCAAACATGTTGCGGACCACGCTCTGCACGACGACCAGCCCCATACCGCTCCCTTCGCCAAAGGGCTTGGTCGTGAAGCCGGGCTCGAAGATCCGGTCCAGGTCCTGGGGGCGGATGCCCGCGCCCTCGTCCCGCACGCTCAACCGAAGGGCGTTCCCCACCTGCGTCAGCCCGACGCGGATGGGTGCCGGCCGGGCGGCGGTCGCGTCGGCGGCGTTGCGGATCAGGTTGACCAGCAAGTCGTAGAGCGCATTGGGGTCGCCCTTCAGATACACGACTTCGAGCGTGGAGTCGAATTCGAGAGGAATCTTCTTTTCCTTAAGCACGCGACTCTCGAGCGTGCAGCAGGAGCGGACCACGCGGATGGCGTCGAACCGCTCCGACCGCGCCAGGGCGCCGCGCGCCCGATCCTTGACCGCCCGCAGGAAGCTCGCCGAGCGGTCGATATCTTCCACCACTTGGCCGAGCTCGTCGAGCAGCTCGAGCCGCCGGCCGGCGGCGACCTCCGTCCAGCGCCCGAGCGACTCCATCGCGAGGTGCAGGCCAGCGCGCGCCGCCGTCAGGGGATTCGACAGCTCGTGCGCGATGATACCCGGGAGCGTCGTGATGTCGTTCAGCGGATCCGATCGTGCGGCCGGAGGGTGGCCGGGTGTCGGCTCACGCCGGTCGAGCAGCCCGAGGCAGAGCCCTGCAAGCTCCAAGGTGAGTCGTTCCCGGCTGCGTCGCTCCCGGCCTTCGGGAGGCGGCGCAGGTGGCCGCGTGCGCACCGGGGCGACCACCCAAAAGCCGTCGGCCGCGCCCTGACACCCCACCCAACGGCTGCCCTGCACGATGGCGATGTTCCAGCGCCGCAACGTGGCATCGACGTCCAGCTTGGAGGCGTGATGGGTGGGTGCGGGCTCGCTCGAGGCTTGGGGCTCGAGCTCCGCGCGCGCGGACACCTCCCAGACCGTGACGGGACGGCCGCCGAGGGCAACGCTCGCCTGGCGGAGGATTTCGCGCCTGCCTTCGACGAATGTCTCCGGTTGCGTCACCCGAGGCTCCCACGCGCACCCCGACACGACCGGGCGGCCAGACGAGCCGCCGATCACGATGGGCATCCGTTGGCACAAGGGGGCGCGCACTACATATGCGACAAACTGCATAAACCGTCAAGCTAAGCGCGGGCGCGGTTTTGCCCCCCGCGTCAGGCGGGCTTATTGTTCCGGGAATGGACGCTGGACGCCGACGAAAGGAACGCTACGTGACGCCCCCGAAAGCCTCCCCCACACCGCGCGTTGGGCGCGCCCCGCGAGGTCCCATCGAGGGCCGGCGGGATCGCGAGCACATCCGCACCGTCGTGGTCCCGGATCACGACGACCTCGCGCTGCGCCTGGCCGACCGCATCGTGGAGGTCATCGCCCGGGAAACGGCCGCCAAAGGACGTTGCGTGCTCGGCCTCGCGACGGGGAGCACGCCGCTCGGCATCTACCGGGAGCTGATCCGCCGGCACCAGGCGGGGGAAGTGGATTTCTCGCGCGTGGTGACCTTCAACCTCGACGAGTACTACCCGATGCCGCCGGACAGCCCCCACAGCTACCGGCGCTACATGTGGGAGAACCTGTTCGCGCACGTCAACATCCGGCCCGAGCAGGTCCATGTCCCCGACGGCGGCGTGCCGCGCGAAACGCTCGCCGAGCACTGTGTCGCGTACGAGCGGGCCATCGCCGAAGCCGGCGGGATCGACTTCCAGATGCTCGGAATCGGGAAGAGCGGGCACATCGGCTTCAACGAGCCAGGCTCTTCGCCCGACGAGCGGACTCGCCTGGTGACGCTGGACACGGTGACCCGCAAGGATGCGTCGGCGGACTTCTTTGGCGAGGACAATGTGCCGCGGGAAGCGATCACGATGGGGGTCGCCACTATCCTCGAGGCGCGGGAGATCGCGCTGATCGCCACCGGCGAGCATAAGGCCGACATCGTCGCGCGCGCCGTCGAGGGCGAGGTGTCCCAGGACGTGGCCGCCACGTTCCTGCAGCGCCATGCGAACGCCACGGCCTACCTCGATCTCGCCGCCGCGGCCGAGCTGACGCGCATCAAGACGCCGTGGGTGCTCGGCCCGGTGGAGTGGGCGCCCGAGCTCACCGAGCGGGCGGTGGTGTGGCTCGCCGAGCAGACTGGGAAGGCGATCCTCAAGCTGACGGCGCGCGACTACACGGAGCATCACCTGAGCCCATTGCTCTCCAAGTACGGCGCGGCCGGTCCCATCAACGGCGCGATCTTCAATAGCCTGCGGGACAAGATCCGGGGGCGCCGCAAGCTGCCCACGCGCAAGTCGGTGGTCGTCTTCTCCCCGCACCCCGACGACGACGTGATCTCGATGGGGGGGCTGTTGCGCAAGCTGTGGGAGAACGAAAACGCGACCGTCGTGGCGTACATGACGAGCGGTAACATCGCGGTCTTCGACCACGACGTGCGGCGGCACCTCGACTTCGTCGAGCGCGCGGCCACGACGCTCGGCCTCGACCGCGCGGTGGCCCAGCGCGTACGCGGGGACGTGGAAGCGAGCTTCGAACGGAAGGCGCCGGGCGACGTCGACCTACCGGCGGTACAGGATCTGAAGCGCGTGATTCGCGAATCGGAAGCGGTGGCGGCGCTCGAGTCGGTGGGTCTGCCGCCCACCGCGGCCCGGTTTCTGAACCTGCCCTTCTATCGCACCGGCCAGGTTCGCAAAGATCCGATCGGTCCAGAGGACGTGGCGATCGTGCGGGCCCTGCTCGTCGAGACACGCCCCGATCTGGTCTTCGTCGCGGGCGACCTGTCCGACCCACACGGCACCCATCGGATGTGCCAGGCGGCGGTCGCGGGCGCGCTCGAGCAGTACGATGCTGAGCCGCCCGAGGTCTGGCTGTACCGCGGCGCATGGCAGGAGTGGCCGCTCACCGAAGCCGACGTGCTGGTGCCGCTCTCGCAGGACGAGCTGCGGGCCAAGATCCTCGCCATCTTCAAGCATCAGTCTCAGAAAGACACGGCGCCCTTCCCGGGCGGACACGACGAGCGCGAGTTCTGGCAGCGGGTCGAGGCGCGGAACCTGGAGACCGCGGCGCGGGCGGACCGGCTGGGGCTGCCCGAGTACTTCGCGATGGAAGCCTACCGCGTTCTCAGACGGAAGGAGGCGGAGCGATGAACGCGATGACCACCCGAGGGTTGAGTCTGGCCGCGGTGGTGGCCGTTTGGACCGCGATCTCAGAGATCGCGAAGGTCAATCTGTCGTTGTGGGCCGTGATCATCGCCCTGGGCTGTTCGCTGGCCGCGGGCGGCGGGGTCCCGGGGTTGCAGAAGACGGTGGCCGGCACGGTCTCCGGCGTGATCTGGGCGCTGCTCGCGCACGGCGTTTCGCGGGCGTTGGGAGGCCACGACGTGGTCCAGGCGCTGGTCCTGGGCGCCGCGGCATTCGGGATGGTGTTGCAGGCGCAGCTGCCCCTCCTGTCCTACACGGCCGGCGCCTTCGCCGGGGCGGGCGTCGCGATGGGGCTGCGGGCCGTCAGCATGGAGGGCGGCATTCGCGTGGCTATTGCTCTCGCGCTCGGAGCGGCGCTGGGATTCGCCGCCGAGCAGATCGAGCGTGCGCTGCCGCGAGGCAGAATGTGACCGAGGTGCGGGACGCCGAGGCGCGCGCCGCCTCCCGGCGCCTGCTCGCGACCAGTGAGCGCGAGCTGCAGCGCATCGTGCTCGACATGCACGACGGGCCGGTGCAGGACATTTTCGCCGCCCTGTCGCAGCTCCAGGTGCTCGAGCGCGCGCTCGCGGCCGACCCGACCGCCGCGCAGCGCGCCCGGCAGGCGGTACGGCTGCTCGAGCGGGCCCTCGGCGAGATCCGCAACTTCATCGGCGCCTTCCGCCCACCCGGGTTCGAGCGGCGCGAGCTGGGCCAGATCATCGAGGGCCTCGCCGTCCAGCACGAGACGCTGACGGAACAGGCGGTGGAGCTCGAGCTCCCCGGCGCGCTCGGCGACTGTGCCCTGCCTACGAAGATCGCGATCTACCGGATCCTGCAGGAGGCGCTCGCGAACGGCCACCGGCACTCGGGCGCCACCCACCAGCGCGTCAGCGTCGAGCGGCGGGGCGTGTCGATCGCCTTGACCGTCTCGGACGACGGCCGCGGCTTCGAGCCGCAGCGCGTGCTCGCGCGCGAAGAGGACGTGGGCGTGGAGGGGGGGCACTTCGGCTTGCGCGGCATTCAGGACCGCGTGGAGATGCTCGGCGGCACGTTCACACTCGAGAGCGCGCCAGGCCGGGGGACATCGCTGACCGTCGCGCTGCCGGCGGAATGAGGCGCGGACCATGATCCGCGTGCTGCTCGCCGACGACCACGCGATTGTCCTCGAGGGCCTGCGCGCGCTGCTCGACGGCGAACCCGACATCAAGGTCGCCGCCTGGACCACCGACGGCACGGAAGTCGTCAAGCTCGTCGAACAGCACAAGCCGGACGTCGTTGTACTGGACCTCGAGCTCACGAGCATCAAGGGAACCGAGGTCATCGCCGCGTTGCGCGACCGGACCACACCTCCGAAGGTCCTGGTGCTCACCGCCTACAACGACGGCGAGTCGCTCCGCTCGGCGCTCGACGCCGGCGCCGAAGGGCTCGCGTTGAAGACCGAGTCGCCCCAGCAGACGCTGACGGCAATCCGACAGGTGCACGCCGGCCAACTCGTGTTTCCGCAGGCCGCGCGTCGCTGGATCGAAGGCCGCGCGGGGGGGAGCGCGCCGGGCGACCTCACGCCGCGCGAGCGCGAGGTCTGGGCGCTCGTGGCCGGCGGACTCACCAACCCGCAAATCGCCGAGCGGCTCGGCCTGTCCGACAATACCGTGAAGTTCCACGTGCAGCATCTCTTCTCGAAGCTCGGCGTGAAGAACCGCACCGAGGCGGCGCTCAAGTACGCACACGGCCGCTAGGCCCGTCGCGTCTTGTGAAACAATTCACATAACCGTCCTGCTTGACAGTTCCGGCAGGCATCCCTACCGTGGGGCGGCTTCAGGCGTACCGGAATCTTCTCGTTTGACCCGTGCTCTCGTCGGGAAGAGGCTGGATGCCACACATGCTGATCCGCGCAGTCGGTGGAACGGCTCTCACGCCGCCCTCAACGAGGGGGCGCGGGAGCCGTTTTCGCTTTCGTCCTCATTAAGGGGAGGCGGTAACGTATGAACATGCTGATGGCACTGGCGGTCAGCATCGGGGTGCTCATCGCCTTGTGGGTGAAGTTTGGCGCGATGCTTGCACCCGGGCTGGCCATCGCGGTACCCGCGGGCATCATCGCGTGGGCGTGCTTCTACGCGGCGGGGGGAAAAGTCCAAGGGCTCCAGAAAGCGATCGCGTCCAACGTATCGGGTGTCGTGTGGGTGCTACTCGCGAACCTGGTCATTGGCGCGGCCGGCCTGCAGAGCATGGCGTGGATCGTGATCGGCGTCGTGGCGTTCTGCATCGTCATGCAGTCTAAGGTCGCCGCGCTGTCGTTCATCCCCGGGGGGTTCGCCGGGGCGGCGGTGACAGCGGCGAGCGGGGCAGGCAGCGACATCAAGGCCAATCTGATGGTCGCCGTGGCGCTGATCGCGGGCGCCGTGCTGGGGTACATCTCAGAGATGGGTGCCGGGATGATCGCGAAGAAGGCGTAGGCGCCAAACGGAGTTCGCAGGTCGCGAGCGCGCTCGACCCGGGCGCGCTCGTCTTCTATCGGAACAGCTTCACCGCCGTCAGCAGTGTCCGATAGATCCCCCAGGCGAGTGGGATTCCCACCAAAGTCCAGGCGACGGCCACGAGCAGCCAGCTCGAGGGGCTAGGCTTCGTGGGCGCCGTGGGTGTGGTCATCGTGCACCCCCAGCCTCGTGCGCTAGACGACGTTCGTCCGCGAGCTGGGCATCGCTCATGTAGCGGCCGTCGGCCACCGGTTTCACAGCCAGGTTTGCGAAGAACCCTATCACCAGCAAGCCGGCCAGGATGTACATGGTCGTGTTGTACGCGCTTGCCGCCGGCACGCCATGGCCGAGTTGGTATTCGCGCAGGTAGTTGACGAGCACGGGGCCGAGGACGCCGGCGACGGACCACGCCGTGAGCAAGCGGCCGTGGATCGCGCCGACGTGCTGCGTCCCGAACAGGTCCGCGAGGTACGCCGGGATGGTCGCGAACCCGCCGCCGTACATGGTCAAGATGACGCAGAAGATGCCGGCGAAGAGCGCCACGTTGCCGATCTTCCCTGCAAACGGTGCGGTGGCGTACAGCACGGTGCCGAAAGCGAAAAAGATGAAATACGTCGGCTTGCGGCCGATATAGTCGGACAGCGAGGCCCAGAAAAACCGGCCAGCGATGTTGAAGAGGCTCAGCAGCGCGGCAAAGCCAGCGCCGATCGTGGCTACCTGCACCCGTTGGTCCGCCAACAAGTCCTTCAGCGCGCCCGCGACACCGATCAGCTTGCCGCCGAATACCTCCTGAATCATCGGCGACGCCATGTTGATCACACCGATACCGGCACTCACGTTCATGCACAAGACGACCCACAGGAACCAAAACTGGGGCGTCCGCCACGCCTGGCTCACGTGCACATGACGCGTCGTTATCAGCGCGCTTTGCGTGACGGGGGGCGTCCAACTCGCCGGCTTCCACTCAGGCGCTGGTAGGCGATAGCCGAACGCACCGCACAGCATCGTCACGAAATAAATCGCGCCCATCGTAACGAAGGTTTCCCAGACGCCCACCGACATCGGTGTGGCGTAGTGATTGATCAGGATGTTCGCGAGTGGCGATCCGATCATGGCGCCGCCACCGAACCCCATGATCGCCATCCCGGTGGCCATGCCGCGTTTGTCGGGAAACCACTTGATGAGCGTCGAGACGGGAGAGATATATCCCAGCCCCAGGCCGCATCCGCCGATGATACCGATGCCGAGCCAGAGCAGCGCGATGTTGTGCACGTAGACGCCGAGGGCCGAGATCATGAATCCGCCGCCCCAACAGAATGCCGCCGCCACGCCCGCCTTGCGGGGGCCCACGCGCTCCAACCAGCGCCCAAACACTGCCGCAGAAAGGCCGAGGAAGACGATCCCAAACGTGAACGTCCACGCGACGGTGCTCACCTTCCAATCGCCGGGTGCGGGCTGCGTGATACCGATCGCCCGGGACAGGGGAAGCCAGAACACGCTGAGTCCGTACGCCATGCCGATGGAGAGGTGGATCGCCAGCGCCGCCGGCGGCACGAGCCAGCGATTGAAGCCCGGCCCGGCGATGATCCGTTCCTTGGCCAGCAGGCCAGCCATTCAGTGACCCTCGTCTGGATTGGGGTGTAGCTTAGGAGCAACGCCGGACGGCCACGAGAGTATGGACACCGACGTGAGCCCCCGCAAGGAGCCGCTGATGAGCGTGGCAGTCGCCGAGCGCACCACCGCGCGAATTCCGTGGTACGTCTCCGCGCTCGTGCTCGCGGCCACGAGCGCCGTCGTCGGCGTGATCTGGGACATCTCGTGGCACCGCACGATCGGCCGCGACACGTTCTGGACACCCGCCCACCTGGCGATTTACCTCGGCGGCGCCCTGGCCGGAGCGGCAAGCGGCTGGCTGGTGTTGAAGACGACGTTCGCGGGAACCGACGAGGAGCAGGCCGCTAGCGTCACGTTCTGGGGCTTCCGCGGGCCCCTCGGCGCATGGGTCGCGATCTGGGGCGCCATCGCGATGCTCGCGTCGGGTCCGTTCGACAACTGGTGGCACAACGCCTACGGGCTCGACGTGAAAGTGCTGTCGCCGCCGCACGTGATCCTCGCGCTCGGCTTCACGGGCATCCAGCTCGGCGCGTTGTTCCTGGTGCAATCACTCCAGAACCGCGCCGGCGAGGCCGGCCGGCGTGCGACGGGACTGCTCGTCGCGTTCGGCGCCGGCATCTTGCTCCAGAACATCGCGATCATGGGAATCGAGCAGATCGCCTTCCCTAACTCCGCGCACAACGGGCTCTACTACAAGGTCGCGGGTGCCGCGTTTCCGCTCGTGCTCATCGCCGTGGCACGCGCCTCGCGGCTCAAGTGGGCGGCGACTGCGACCGCAACGGCGTATCTCGCGATCTCTCTGGTCATGATTTGGGTGCTGCAGCTCTTCCCGGCGACGCCGAAACTCGCCCCCGTGTTCAACCCGGTCACACACATGGTCGCGCCGCCGTTCCCACTGCTGCTCGTGGTGCCGGCGGCGGCGCTCGATATCCTGGTACAGTGGTGGGGCCCGGGCCGCGATTGGCGGCTCGCGCTGTTCGGCGGCGCCACGTTCCTGGCCGCGTTCTTCGTGACCCAGTGGTTCTTCGCCGAATTCCTGCTCACGCCGTATGCGCGGAACTTCTGGTTCGGCGTGGACCAGTGGGACTACTCGAGCCGTGTCCGCGAGTGGCGCTACCAGTTCTGGCGCATCGGGGAGGACCCGGTCACGCCCGCGAAGCTGGGGATCGCCGCGATATTCGCAATGTGCTCTGCCAGGATCGGGTTGTGGTGGGGGAACTGGATGGCCGGTCTGCGGCGATGACGTGGCATGCCGGCCGGCTCGCCGCAGTCGGCGTCATCGCGCTGATCGCATCCGCCCACGTCGGCAGTCCCGACACGTATTTCGAAGGCACGGCAGGCCCGTACCCGGTGCGCGTGATCGTCCGCACCCCTGGAGTGGTCCCCGGGCTCGCCCAGATCACCGTGCGCCTGCTCTCCCCACTCCCCCAGGGCGCTCTCCCCCGACGCGTGCTCGTACTGCCGGTATACTGGGATCCCCACACCGCCGCGCCGCCACCGCCCGACGTCGCCCAACACGTTCCAGGAGACTCGACCCTGTACAGCGCGGCTCTCTGGCTGATGAGAGGCGGCTCGTACAGCGTGCAGGTCACCGTCGAAGGTGCCGTGGGGTCGGGCACCGCGCTCGTGCCGGTCATGGCCGTAGCCACCCGCCGTCT
>Ga0070695_100001603_pt1 | contig 12664 bp, 11 predicted proteins | sample KBSK1252metaG_FD_65471 | JGI IMG/M metagenome (GOLD analysis project Ga0070695, IMG submission 65471) | Corn, switchgrass and miscanthus rhizosphere microbial communities from Kellogg Biological Station, Michigan, USA - KBS K1-25-2 metaG | ecosystem: Host-associated > Plants > Roots >...
GCCCAGGGCGACGCGCTGGCGCGGACCCTGGTGCGTCTCGACGAGGCGCGCGAGTCGGCTCGGCTCGTGAGCGCGGTGGCCGGGCGCCTCCCCGAGGGCCTCACGCAGATCGCGCTCCCGCCCCTGACCGCCGGCGGGGACGCCATCTCCTGCGTGGAGGCGTGGCGCGGCCCGGTCTGGTACTGGATCTGGGCGGCGGGGCCCCGCGCGCTCCGGCGAGTCAAGATCGTGGATCCGTCGTTCCGCAACTGGCCCGCGCTCGAGCTGGCCGTGCTCGACAATATCGTTCCGGACTTTCCCATCTGCAACAAGTCCTTCAACCTGTCCTACTCGGGGCACGACCTCTAGCCGGGCACGATCATCCCCAGCTCGGCGGCGCGCGCGGCCGCGGCGGCGTCGAGGCGGTCCGCTCCCGCGTGGTCGCCGCCCGCGCGGGCCAGCCGCCCGAGCGCGCCCCAGGCATGGGCCTCGAGCGCCCGCATGCCGCGGGGGCCCGCCACCGCCAGCACGGCGCGGAAATGCGCGGCGGCCTGCTCCGTCTCGCCCGAGCGCGCGGCGATCTCGCCCAGCATGCGGAGCACCCAGCCCTCGTAGCCCCCCTCGTTGTGCGTGCGCGCCAGCGCCAGGCCGCGCTCGGCGGTGACGCGCGCCTCCGTGATCCGCCCCGCGCGCAGATACGCCTCCGCCAGCCAGGCATGGCGCAGCGAGTGGCGGCTGAGGATCGAGAGCGCCGTCGCGCGCTGGATGCCGTCCTCGATGAGCGCCGCTCCCTCCGCCACTCGGCCCTGGCGCGCGTAGACGATGCCGAGCTGGCAGGAGAGCATGGGCAGCCACGCGGTGATGTCGAGCTCGCGCGCGCGCGCCAGCCCCCGCTCCAGCACCGGCACCGCGGCGGCGAGCGTGCCGCGCGCGAGCTGGGCGAAGCCCAGCGCCACGTGGGCGCCCGCCTCGCTCCACGGGTGATCCACCGACTCGCCGAGACGTACCGCCTCCAGCGCGCGCGCCTCCGCGCCGTCGAAGTCGGCCACCGCCACCAGCGAGTTGACCAGCCAGATCCGCGCCGCCACCGAGAGCAGCCCCGCCAGGCCGAAGCGCTCGTGCTCGAGGTCCCCGCCCAGCGCGTCGATCGCGCGCCCGAGATGGAGCTGCGCCTGCGCATAGTCGCCGAGGGCATGGTAGGCCTGGCCGAGGCCGGCGATGGCCGTCGCCCGGAGGGGCAGGTCGTTCAGCTCCTCCGCGATCTCCAGCGAGTGCCGGGCCGCCGCCAGCGCCGCGTCCTGGTCGCCGAGCGTGTAGTACGACTGGGCGAGGTAGGCGCGCACCCAGCCCAGCCGCCGCCGATCGGCGAAACCCTCTGCCAGCGACTGCGCCCGGCGCAGGTGCTCGAGCGTGCGCACGAACAGGCCCAGGGGCGCCAGCGAGGCGCGGGCGTCGAAGCGGAGATCCACGCCGAGCTCGAGATTTTCCCGCGTGCGCGGCAGCGTATCCAGCGCCTCGATCGCCTGCTCGAAGAAGCCGACGGCGTCGCGATGCGCGGAGCGCGCCGCCGCCCGGGCCCCCGCCTGGCGAAGATAGTCCACCGCCCGCGCGTCCAGCCCACCCCGGAGCGCATGGTGGGCCAGCCGCTCCACCTGTTCCACGAGCCGGCCCGGATAGAGACGCTCGATGGCGTCCACGATGCGCGCGTGCAGGATCCGTCGCGTATCCTGGAGCAGGGTCCCGTAGGCGACGTCCTGGGTCAGCGCGTGGTTGAAGCCATGCTCGAGCTCGGGGAACAGATGCGTCTCGTGGAGGAACTCCGCCGCCTGGAGCTGGGCCAGGCTCGCGCGCAGCGTGTCCGCATCGAGATCCGCGATCGCCTCCAGCACGGGGAACGGCACGTCCCGGCCCACCACCGCCGCGCACTGCAGGAGATGCTTGGCCTCGGGCGACAGGCGATCGATGCGAGCCGCCAGCACCGCCTGCACCGTGCTGGGCACCTGGATGGCGGCGAGCGGCCGTCCGAGCGCGTACGCGCCGCGCTCGCCCGCCAGCACCTCGGTCTCGGCGAGCGCGCGCACGCTCTCCTCGAGGAAGAGCGGATTGCCGTCCGTTCGCCGGACCAGGAGCTCATGCAGGGGCCGCAGCGCGGGATCCGGACCCAGCAGCGCCTCGAGGAGGCGGCCCGCGGTCGGGAGGGCGAGCGGCTCGACGCGGAGCTGCGTGTACCCGCCCTTGTTGCCCCAGCCGTGCCGGTACTCGGGACGATAGGTCACCAGGACGAGCAGCCGGGCGTCGGACAACCGGTCCACCAGGCCGTCGAGGAGCGCCTGCGTCTCCTCGTCGATGCGGTGAAGGTCCTCCAGGATCAGGAGCAGCGGCCGGCGCCGGGCCTCCAAGAGCAGCAGGTGCTTGAGCGCCTCGAGCGTCCGGCGGCGCCGCTGCGGCGGCTCCAGCGCCGTCCAGGCGGGGTCGGTCACCGGCGCCTCGAAGAGCGCGAGCACCGCCGCCTGGGCGGTTTCCAGGCTGCGGTCCAGGCCGGCCAGCCGCGCGGTGACCCTGGCGCGCACCGTCTCCGGGTCGGCGTCCCGCTCGAGGTCGAAGTAGGCGCGCAGCCACACCAGCACCGGCGCCCAGGCGGTGGACTTGCGATAAACCACCGGCCGGCTCTCGAGGATCGTGAAGCCGCGCGTCGCCGGCGACTGCGCCAGCTCCCGCACCAGCCGCGACTTCCCCACCCCCGCCTCGCCCACGAGCGCCACGATCTGGCCCCGCCCCGCTTCCGCGCGCTCGAGCGCCTGGCGGAGAAGGCCCAGCTCCGCGTCGCGGCCCACGAAGGGCGTGAGACCGCGCACGGCGGCCGCCTGGAGGCGCGAGCGCGCGGGGCCCGCTCCCACCGCCTCGTACACCTCCACCGCCTCCGCCACTCCGCGCACGGGGATGGGCCCCCGGGGCGTCACCGCCAGATAGCCCTCGGTGAGTCGATGTGTCTCCTCGCTCAGCAGGATGCTGCCCGGCCGCGCCAGCTTTTCCATCCGCGCGGCCAGATGGGTGGTCTGGCCCACCGCGGTGTAGTCCATGTGCAGGTCGTTGCCGATGGACCGCACCACCACCTCGCCGGAGTTGAGCCCGATGCGGATCTGCACGTCCGCGCCATGGGTGCGGCGGACGGTCGCGGACAGGCGCGCCGCGCCCTCCTGCATGCGAAGCGCCGCGTAGGCCGCGCGCACCGCGTGGGTCTCGTGGGCGAGGGGCGCGCCGAAGATGGCCATGATCCCGTCGCCGAGCACCTGGTTCACCGTGCCCTCGTACCGGTGCACCGCCTCCATCATGAGCTCGAGGACGGGGTCGAGGAGCGCGCGCGCCTCCTCGGGATCACGGTCGGCGAGCAGCTCGAGGGACCCCTTCATGTCGGCGAAGAGAACCGTGACCTGCTTGCGCTCTCCCTCCATGGCGCCGCGCGCGGTGAGGATACGCTCGGCGATGTGACGCGGGGTATAGGTGTGGGGAGCGGCAAAGCGCGGCGCCGGCGCCGCGCCCCCCAGCATGCGCCCGCAGCCGCCGCAGAAGCGGCTCCCGGGCTCGGAGGGAAATCCGCAGGCCGGACACACCGCGTCCAGCGCGGTCATGGCGCAAAGCCTATCCGAGTGGTCCCGAGGGGTCAACCGGGGTAGAGTAGCGCGACCAACTTTCGCGCCGGGAGGCCATCATGCTGAAGGAATTCCGCGAGTTCGCCGTGAAGGGCAACATGATCGACATGGCGGTCGGCATCATCATCGGCGCCGCGTTCGGCGCGGTAGTGCAGTCCCTGGTCGACAACCTCTTCATGCCGCTGATCTCGGCGCTGCTGGGGGCTCCGGACTTCAGCAGCATCTTCTGGGTGCTCCGGAATCCCAAGGGCGAGGTCTACGCCTCCGTCAAGGCCGCGCGGGAGGCGGGAGCGGTGGTGCTCGCGGTGGGGCTCTTCATCAACACCATCATCACCTTTCTCGGGGTGGCGGTGGCCACGTTCTTCCTCGTGAAGGCGATCAACCGGCTCCGCCGGGAAGCTCCCCCCGCCGCCGCGGCGCCCTCGGCCGAGGTCACGCTCCTCGCGGAGATCCGCGACCTCCTCAAGCGCGCGTCGCCGCGCTGATCGCCGGGCCGCGATGCTGAAGGCGCGCGACTGGCGCCAGTGGCGGACCCGGGACCATCTATTGGTCTTCGGGCCCGCGTTCGTCCTCGCCATCGCCGCCTTCGTGGTGGCGATCAGCTTCGTCAAGCCGGCCCCGCCCCGGCGCATCGTCATGGCCACCGGCCGGCCCGACGGGGCCTACCACCAGTACGGCCTGCGCTATCAGGCCGAGCTGGCCCGGGAGGGGATCCGCGTTGAGCTGCGGGCGACGTCGGGGTCGGTGGAGAACGTCCGCCTGCTCGCCGATCCCGCCAGCGGGGTGGACGTGGCCTTCGTGCAGGGGGGCGTGCGCGGCCCCGGGCCCGCCCCCGAGCTGTTCGCCCTCGGCAGCCTGTATTTCGAGCCCCTGTGGATCTTCTCGCGCACCGGCGCGCGGACCGACGACATGCTGGGCCTCCGCGGCAAGCGGCTCGCCGTCGGGCCCGAGGGCAGCGGGACCCGCGCCCTCATCGACCTGCTGCTGAGCGCCAACGGCATCCGGCCTGACTCGCTCACGCTGTCGCCTCTCACCGGGCTCGACGCGGTGCGCGCCCTCCGGGCGGGCGCGGTGGACGTGGCGGCGCTGGTGGCCTCGCCCGAGTCCTCGGCGCTTCGAGAGGCGGCCGGCGCGCCCGAGATCACCCTCATGAGCTTCCCGCGCGCGGAAGCCTATTCACGGCTCTACCCGTTTCTCTCCCGGCTCGTCCTGCCCGAGGGCGCGCTGAATCTCGAGCGTGATGTGCCCCCGCGGGACGTCGTCCTCCTCGCTGCCGCCGCCAGCCTGGTGGTCCGTCCGGATTTCCACCCCGCGCTCAGCGATCTCCTGCTCGTCGCCGCCACGCGACTCCACTCGCGCGCGGGGGTCTTCGAGCGGCCGCGCCAGTTCCCCTCGCCCGACTTCACCGACTTTCCCGTGAGCGAGGAAGCCGCCCGCTTCTACCGCAACGGCCCCCCTTTCCTCGCCCGCTACCTGCCGTTCTGGGCCGCGAGCCTGGTCGACCGGATGAAGATCATGCTGCTCCCGCTGCTGGCGCTGCTCTTCCCGCTCTTCAAGATCGTCCCGCCCACCTACCGCTGGCGGATCCGCCGCAAGATCTTCAAGTGGTATCGCGAGGTGCAGACGGCCGACATGGCGCTCGCCCAGTCACAGTCGGTCGAGAGCCTCGACCGCATCCTGGCCCGGCTCGACGCGGCCGAGCACGAGATGCGGCAGATCAACATCCCGCTCGGGTACTCCGACGCCCACTATCACCTGCGCGTGCACTTCGACATGGTCCGCGCCAAGGTGCTGGCGGCCAAGGACAAGCTCCTCTCCGACGCGCCCGCCCGCGCGCCGCAACGTTGACCTAAGGGGTCGCCCCCTCGTATCCTGAATGGCATGGCCACCAACACCACGCCCCGGTTCGAGGAGCTCCTGTCCACCCGCGCCCGCATCGGCACCGGCACCTCCGTTCCGCCCGCGCGACCCGTTGCCAACGCGCTCTATGAGTTCGGCGGCGGTTTCCCCGACCCGGTGTCCTTCCCCTACGACGGGCTCGTCGAGGCGACGGCGCGCATGATGAAGGCCGAGGGCGCCCAGGCCCTCACCTATGGCGAGCCGCAGGGTTACAAGGGCTTGCGGGAGCTGGTGTGTCACAAGTACGGGCTCTTCGAGGGGCTGAAGATCGCCCCCGACAACCTCATCATCTCCAACGGCTCGGGGCATGCGCTGTCGCTGGCCTTCTCCGCCTTCGTGGACGTGGGCGACGCCATCCTCAGCGAGGCGCCCACCTTCTCCGGCACGCTCAACACCATCCGCCGACACGGGGCTCGCGTGCTCGACGTGCCGGTGGACGCGGAAGGGCTGGTGACCCGGGTGGCGCGACAGCAGCTCGAGCTGCTGCGCCGCGAGGGCACGCGGTGCAAGCTCATCTACACCATCAACAACTTCCAGAATCCCTCCGGGCCCACCATGTCCATGCGGCGCCGCCAGGAGCTGGTCGAGCTGGCCCATGAGTTCGACACCGTCATCCTCGAGGACGACGCCTACGGGGAGCTGCGCTTCGAGGGCGATCACCTGCCCTCGCTGTACGCGCTCGATACCGGCGGCCGGGTGATCCGCGCCGGCACCGTGTCGAAAATCCTCGGGGCGGGCTTTCGCCTGGGCTGGCTCTGCGCGCCGAAGGAGATGATCCCGGCCTTCCAGGGCTTCCTCTTCGGGGGCGGCGTCAATCCCTTTGCCTCGCGCGTCGCCACGTATTTCCTGCGCGACCACCTCCAGCCGCACGTGTCGCTGCTCATCGACGTGTACCGGAAAAAGCGCGACGCCATGCTGCGCGGGCTGCACGAGGTGCTGGACGGCAGCGGAGCGGAGATCAGCAAGCCGGAGGGCGGCTTCTTCATCTGGATCCGGCTGCCCGAGCGCACCGACCAGCGCCGGCTGTCGGACCTGGCCGCGACCGCGCGGGTGCAGTACACCTCGGGGAGCGCCTTCTTCGCCAACGGCGGCGGCGAGGAGTTCATTCGCCTCGCCTTCAGCTTCGAGACGCCCGAGAAGTGCTACGACGGCGCGCGCCTGATGGCGAAAGCCGTGCTCGACGCGCGCGTCTAGCCCAGGCCCCATGGGCCGGCTCAGCGGCAAGCGCGCGATCATCACCGGCGCCGCGAGCGGCATCGGCCGGGCCAGCCTCCTCCTCTTCGCCCGCGAGGGCGCGCGCGTGCTCGCGGTGGACCGCGAGCTGGCCGCGCTGGACGCCGCCGTCACCGAGGCCTCCGCGGCGGGCGGTTCCGCCCTTGCTCTCGCCGCCGACGCCGGCGACGAGGCGTCGGTGGCGGGCGCGGTCGGACGGTGCGTGGCGGAGTGGGGCGGTGTGGATGCAGTCTTCGCCAATGCCGGAGTGAGCGGCGGACGCATCCCGCTCCTCGAGCAAACGGTCGAGCAGTGGCAGGAGATCCTCCGCGTCAACCTGATCGGCCCCTGGCTCATGATCAAGCACGCGGCGCCGGCCATGATCGGCCGCGGCGGCGGCTCCATCGTCTGCACCGCCTCGGTGGCGGCGCTGCGCGCCAATGCGGGAGGCAGCCCTTACTCGGCGAGCAAGGCGGGCGTGGTGAGCCTCGTCCAGACGGCCGCCAACGCGCTCCTCGGCACCGGCGTGCGGGTGAATGCTATTTGCCCCGGCCTCATCGAGACGGGGATGACCCGCCCCATCTTCGATCTGGCCCGCGCGCGCGGCACCGAGGCGCGGATCGGCCAGCTCAATCCCCTGCAGCGGCATGGCCGCCCCGACGAGATCGCCGCCGCCGCGCTCTTTCTCGCCAGCGACGAGTCCTCCTACGTCAACGGCCAGGCCTTCGCGGTGGACGGGGGACTGTCCAGCACCCATCCCTTCGCGGGCCACCGGCGGTGACTCAACGCCGAAGAGGGCGGCGGAGGCGAGCGTCCGGCGCCCCCTCAGGGTCCAGCGGATTGTAGCGGACGGCAGTAGCGAAACAGCTCCGATTCGGCGGTACCAGCGTAGAGATGACCGTCGAGCACGCCGATGCTCGTGGCGCGGTCGGGCGCGATCGCCATCGGGACCCACCACGCGAGGTCCCGGGTGGCGAGCACCTCCCGCCCGTCGAGCACGTAGAGGACTCCTTCGGCGACCACGAGATCACGGACACGGGTCCGAGACGCCCGCGCGAGGCGGACGCTTTGACCGTCGAAGGCCATGACGCCGCGGGCCCCGAAATAGACGATCTCGCCCGCGACCGGCAGGGGCTTGGCGCCCGTGTTCGGGATGGGTCGGAGATTGGGGCCGTCCGACCAGCCGGCGCCGTCGAAGACATTCGACAGGGGGAATAGCCCGCCCTGACGGTCCTGCGCCTGGACGTAGAGTCGGCCGAGGTGCACGAAGACGAAGAGGAAGCGCGCGAAGTCGTGCGCCACGCCGCTGCGGGGCTCGAGCGCCAGCGCGGTTTCCCAGGTGGCGCCGCCGTCCCGGCTGCGCGCGGCGATCGCCTGGGACCCGCGGGATCCCACGAGCCAGAGATCGGTCCCGTCAAAGGTCGCGACATCGAATACGTGCGTCATCCATACGGCCTTGTTGTTGGCCCAGCGACCGTCCGACGTTCCCACGGCGACGGCGGCCGAGGGCCCGTCGCCGCGCGGATCGATGGCCGGCGCGAACAGCCGGTCCCCGATGGGCCGAAACAGCTCGAGCGCCTCGGTGGGGAAGCGCAGCTTGGTGCCATAGGAGCTCCGGCGGGGATCGTAGGCGGAGACCTCGATGGGGCCGGTATTCTCGTCGTAGTCGCCGTATCCCATGTAGAGCTCGCCCCGCCAGCCCTCCAGGGTATTGATGGATCGGCCCACCGGCGTGGGTTGCGCGGCCGCGAACGGATTCTTGCCGAGGGAGACGAACTCCGCGGACACGCCGAGGCGGCAGGGAAGCCCGCTGCACGCGGTCAGCGCCATCACCGTGCCGAGCGCGGCCAGCACCGTGCGCCCGCTCACCCGCGCCTTCTCCTTCCTCCGATCTTGCGCGCGAGGTGGTACGCGAGGAGGGCGGGAGGCATGCGCAGCCAGTGGTATCGAAGCGTCAGGGCGGCCCGCGCCAGCTGGGTGCGGCGCGCCGGATCCCGCGGTGGTCCGGGCTCGACGGCGGCGACGAACAGGCGATCCATGGCCGCGCGCACCGGCGGGGGCGGCGCGGCGCGCTGCACGGCCCGGCCGGTGACTTCCGGAACCGGCGTGCCCAGCAGCTTCGCGACGAACCGCAGCGCGTAGAAGAGGGGCCGCTCCACACCGAGGGCGGCCGCGCGCGCGGCGAGCTCGTCATCGAAGCCCGGGGACGCGCCGAACTGGCGAAGCAGCGCATCCACGTCCCCCAGGTCGCGCAGGCTCTTGTGGTGCTCGCCTGACTGCACCAGGTGGCAGGCGCTGTGGAGCACCATGTCCGCGGGCCGGAGTACCCGGAGGCTATCATCCGCGACAGGGACGGCCGCCTCGAGCAGCAGCCGCGGATCCGGTCGCAGCCGGCCCGTCGGCGGCAGGATATTGTGATGCACGTCCAGCGGCACGTGTCGCTTGGGGTGCGCGAGCGGCGGAAGCTCGTGGGACCACTCCCGGTAGTAGCGCTCGTCGTGGACACTCAGCTTTTCCATTTCCCAGCCTTCGCGGAGGAGCGCCGACTCGACCTCGCCGAGACTCGCGCGCGGCACCAGGAGGTCCACGTCCGAGAACTCGCGCCCGCGCGCGGCCGCCAGCCCGGCGTGGAGATACGCGGCTCCTTTCAGCAGTACGATCGGAACGCCGGTCCCGGCGAGCGCCCGGCGGAGGCGGATGACCTCCCACCGGACGAGCCGGTGTTGCTGCTCCACGTCCTCGAGCGCCGCCTCCAGGCGCGTTCGCGCCCGGGACGGCACCACGGGCAGCACGCCGGCGGCCGCGGCGAGGGCGCCAAGACGACCCAGCATTCCCACGTGGCGGCCCTGGCGGAGAAGCACATCCCACTCGGCAGGCGCCAGGGCGCCCATCGACGCGGGCGCGCGGAGCGCCTCGAGCAGCAGCCCGGAGATCATCAGACCACTAAGGAAGCGGCAGCGCCCCGAGCAGGCTCCTGGCGTCGTCGAGGCTCGAGTAGTTGAACTCGTAGGCGTCGCACCCATCGATCATACGCGAAAGCGTCGTAAACCCTCGCAGGCCGAGGGACTCGTAGTTGAATGAGCAGGCGGCGAGCCTGAAGAAGGCACGGGCGCGCGGCAGCGGGCTGAGGTGCGGGGCCGCGTCACGCGCGAAGGTCGGAAACACCACCCACGCCGGCATTGCGGGCTCTCCCGCCCGCGCGACGCTCAGGGAGGGCGGCCGCACGTGCGCCACGGTGCCCTTGTTCGTATTGGGCACCGGCATGCTCAGGCGCGCGTCGGGAGCCCAGCGGCGGATCACGTCGATGGAGGCATTCTTGAGACTGATGGGCCGTGGCCACGGATCGACCAGACCATCAGCCGGTCGGATGAGGGCAAACTCGTCGGAGAGGAGCCGCCAGTCCCGAAGGCTCAGGCTCGCGCAGAGGGTACTCTTCCCCGCCCCGGTGACACCGGGGAGCACGAGCGCACGCCCATCGCGCTCGAGGACGGCGGCGTGGATCATCACATACTGATTGGCCCGGGTGGCGGCGCACCAGTTGATGCTCCACTCCAGCATCGGCACCGCCATGATGATGGGCAGGGGCTCGAAGGGACGCGCGTCATCGAGATATGCCATGGCCTGCTGTCGCCACCACCGGCGCAGTCCCAGCGGTCCCGCCGGGCGGCGAACCGACACGTGAAAATCTGCGAGGCCGCCGCCCGCATCCACAGGAAAATCCCCATAGAGCAGGCGCAGCTCCTCGGCGAGCGCAGGAATCTCCGTTTCCACCCGCACCACGAAGGGTCCGGTGTCCACGTCGAGGCCCCGCGCGAGACGCGTGGTGAGCTCGGCAACGGGGAGGGCGCCCAGTTTCACGGACGCAGGGGCTCGACGAGTCCCGCCGCCACCAACCGCTCCACCCGCTCGCGCACGCGCGCGGTGAGGTCGGGGTCGGGCACAAGCTCGAGCCGCGCGCCGATTCGGCGCGCGACGCCGGGGATCTCTGCCGGCGCGTCCTCGAGCACCCTCAGGACCTCGGCGGCCAGCGAGTCGAGCAGGTGGGTATCACCCGAGCCTTCGTCGAAGATCACAAACTCGTCGTCCCAGACCTTCCAATGGAGGCGACAGCCTTCGGCCAGCTGCCAGCTCGATTCGGAAGGGTCGCGTGAAGCGGTGGAACGCCCGGATGAGGCGGGGGGGACGGAAGAACCTCTACGTGGTTCTTGCGCTGGGCCTGGCGGAGAGGTTGGAGGACAGCGTGCCGCTCGTCTGGTCCGGAGTGATCTGGTTCTCATTCTTGGCGAACGCAGGCCGACTCTTGAGCGACATGATGATGGGGGCCGCAGCCAGCGCGGCCTTGAGCGCCCGACGGCGGCTGGGGGAGGCCACCGTGTCGCTCGTCGTGTGTGCTTCCTGCTTATGCTCGCCCATATGCGTCAGCTCCTACCCACCTTAGGCCGCGGGGGAATTGTTGTCAATTATCGGCCGAGGATAGTGGCTCAGCCTGGGCCTCCTCTATGCACGTTCCATGCTGGTTCCGGCCCTTCAATCTTTTCAATTACTTAACCCTCCGCAGCTCTTGCATAGCCCCAAAACCGTCAATCTTTCCGACAGTTCCTGGAGGCAAGCTCCGCTTGACAGTGTTCAACCGTCCCCCTATAAGTTGGCCGACCCTGCTCACGTGTCGCTCGACCGTGTACCGTGAACCCGGCTTCCCGGCACCACACCACGAGCGGGGAATAGGTCTCGTCGCGCGGAGGAGGATGTCCATGTTTCGTCGATCGTCATCATCGTATCGTCAGCGCGCGGTTCGGGGCCTCATCCCCCTGACCGCCTTCGCCCTGATCCTGGTCGGAACCGGCTTTGCGCGCGCCGCCAACGAGCTCGGCATCATCACCGGCGGCGAGCGGGGCACCTACTACCAGTTCGGCCTGAACCTCCAGCGACTGGGCAAGCAGACGGGCGTGGATCTCTCCGTCGCCACGTCCAAGGGCTCCATCGAGAACGTGTTCGCGGTGTACCAGAAGCCGAATACCCAGCTGGGCATCGTCCAGTCGGACGTGCTCGCCTTCGTGGCCCGCGTGCAGTCGGATCCGGTCCTCAAGCGCATCGCCAAGAAGACCAAGATGGTGTTCCCCCTCTACAACGAGGAGATTCACCTCCTCGGAAGGAAGGAGATCACCGACTTCGACGATCTCACCGACCGCCGGGTGGCGATCGGCCGCGAGGGAAGCGGGACCTACCTGACCGCGCGGCTCCTGTTCAAGGTGTCCGACGTGGCGCCGAAGGAGATGGTCCTCATCGACACCGACGAGGCGCTGGCCGCGCTGAAGGCGGGGCGGATCGACGCCATGTTCTATGTGGCCGGCTATCCGGTGAAGCTCCTCAGCGAGGGCGTCACCGAGGCGGACGGGCTCGCCCTCATCCCCATCACGAACAAGAGCATCACCGAGTTCTACACCCGGACCGAGATCCCCGCCGCCACCTACGCCTGGCAGCCGCAGGCCCTGAACACGGTGGCGGTGAAAGCGGTCATGATCTCCTTTGACTTTCGTCGCAAGGACTGCGACATCATCGGGCAGTTCGCGCAGGCCATCTCGACCAATCTTCCCTGGCTGGTGAAGAACGGCCACCCGAAGTGGAAGTCGGTGGACCTCGACGCCCCCCTCAAGGGCTGGGAACAGTACGACTGCGTCGCGAAGTACATGCGCAAGCCCGGCGGGCAGCCCGCCGCCACCCTGAAGCCCGCGGGCAGCAATCCGGTGATGGACGCCATCAAGGACCTCCTGAACGAATGACGGAGCGGCGGTGAAGCCTTCCTCGGTGCCCACCACCGATCCCGCACCCGCGGGCACCTACGGGCCGTATCGGACCACGGAAACCCTTGTGCCGGGCGCCCAGGACGCCGTGTATCTCGCGGAGCGCGTCGACACCGGCGCGCG
>Ga0070695_100001604_pt1 | contig 12658 bp, 11 predicted proteins | sample KBSK1252metaG_FD_65471 | JGI IMG/M metagenome (GOLD analysis project Ga0070695, IMG submission 65471) | Corn, switchgrass and miscanthus rhizosphere microbial communities from Kellogg Biological Station, Michigan, USA - KBS K1-25-2 metaG | ecosystem: Host-associated > Plants > Roots >...
TGGTCTCGCCGGACCTGAAGGAGAAACGCTGGCCTTGAACCGTAACGTTTTGCTGCGTCAGGCTGACCAAGTGCATTTCGATGCGCCCGTGCCGGGGATTGTAGATCGCCTCATGTCGGAAGCCAGCAAGGTCGAAATCACCGCCCAGTTCGCGATTGATCCGCGCCAGCAAGTTGAGGTTGAAGGCCGCCGTAACCCCCGCGGCATCGTTGTAGGCGAGCACCAGTCGGCGCGCGTCCTTTTTCAGGTCGGCCCCAATGATGAGGGCCCCTCCGGGCGCCAGGGCGGCGCGGAACACGCGCAACAGCCGCACGGCCTCGCTGGGCATCAGGTTGCCGATGGTTGAGCCGGGAAAGAAGCCCATCTTGGCCTGTGACCGCAGGTCCTCCGGGAGCGCGACGGGAAAGGAAAAATCAGCCACGATCGGGCGAACGTCGAGTGCCGGAAGATGTTGGGCTAGCCGTTCCTTCGCACCCGTGAGGGCCGCCTGCGACACGTCGATCATAACGTAGGCGAAGAGCCGCGGCAGACGGCGCAGCAGGATTTCCGTCTTGAGGCTCGATCCCGAGCCGAATTCGATCAACACGCCACCGTCCGCCAGGCCTTCGATCATTGGCTCGACATTTGCCTTCAGGATCGCCGTCTCGGTGCGCGTTGGGTAGTATTCGGGCAAGCGCGTGATTTCTTCGAACAGTTCGCTGCCGCGCGCATCATAAAAAAAGCGGCACGGCAGGGTCTTCTGCGGCCGCGACAATCCGCCAATTACGGCGCTCGCGAATTCATCGTCGAGCGCAAAGCGCTCCGATAGCAGTTCACGCATATTGGGATGCAGCATTAGACGATCTCCGAAGCAAGACGCACGCCCATGAATTGCCAGCGCTGGTGGGGGTAGAAGAAGTTGCGATAGGTCGCACGTGTGTGGCCGTGGGGCGTCGCGCATGAGCCGCCGCGCAGCACCTGTTGGCTCACCATGAATTTGCCGTTGTACTCGCCGAGCGCTCCCGCCAGCGGGCGGTAGCCGGGGTAGGGCAAATAGGCGCTCTGCGTCCATTCCCAAACATCACCGAACATCTGCCCCGGCTTGCCGTGCCGTGCCGAGCCATCGGCGGGCAACGGCCGCAGTGCCTTCGTTGCCAGCGTGTTGCCGGCGATGGGTTGCCCCTGTGCTGCCAGCTCCCACTCGAATTCGGTGGGAAGGCGCTTGCCGGCCCAACGGGCAAAAGCATCGGCCTCATAGTAGCTGACATGAGCGACAGGGGCGGCGGGCTCGATGGCGCGCAGGCCGTGCAGCGACATGGCGAGCCATGCGCCGTCGTGCTGTTGCCAATAGAGCGGGGCTTGCCATCCTTCGCGGTTCAACAGCCCCCATCCGTCGGCCAGCCACAGCGAGGCCGTGCGATAGCCGCCATCGGCCATGAATTGTAGCCACTCGGCGTTTGTGACCAGACGGTCGGCCAATTGGAACGGATGAATTAGGGCGTCGTGGCGCGGCAACTCGTTGTCCCAGGCGTAACCCTTGCCGTCGTGACCGACTTTGGCGATGCCACCGGCGAACTCGAGCCAGCGTATCGGGTCGGGCGCCGCGGAGCTGGCTTCGCCTTGCCACGGCCGATAGGCGGGACGCAGCGGATTGGCCGCGAACAGCGCTAAAATATCGGTCAGCAGGAGTTCTTGATGCTGCTGCTCGTGGTTGATCCCCACTTCCACCAGCCGGGCGATCTGGGAGGTTGCCGAAATGCCCTTGGCAAACAGCTTCGCCAAGCCCTCATCGACGTGCGCGCGGTAGGCGCGCACGCGTTCGCTTGAGGGCCGCGTCAGCACCCCGCGTCTGGGGCGCGGCTGCCGTGGTCCTTGGCTCTCGTAATAAGAATTGAAGCAGTAGTTAAAGCTGTCGTCGAACGTCTGATAACCCGGAAGGTGTTTGGTGAGGATGAAGGTCTCGAAGAACCAGGTAACGTGCGCCAAGTGCCATTTGGTCGGGCTGGCATCGTCCATTGCCTGGACGGTCATGTCCTCCGCACTCAGAGGTTCAGCCAGTTCGAGGGAGAGACGCCGCGTGCTAAACAAGCGGCTTTCAATCGAACCGGCGACGTGGATGTCGCCGGTGATGGTTTGAGGCGTCATGTCCACCCTCTTTCCTATCTTCCAGGCCTTGGCATTATCCAAGCGTTACGCGTCTTTGCCCGGATCTGTAGCGATGGGCGCCGCCGCAGACGGACGCATGAGGGGGCATCGGCGCCAGCGTAGGGGAAATTCCCAGGCCATCCAAACCCGTCCGATCCTCGAACCTACGCCCCATGCATGGCCCCAAGAACACCCGAGGCCCCTAAGACACCCGAGGGCCCCAAGACAACCGAGCGTGAAGTCGTGAGCCTCGGTCTTTGTTCCGGTGCTTGCCACACTTTATCTTGCACGGTCCGACTCGGGCGACGCCTGTTGGCACGGAGGTTCTTGGGTTTGTGTGTCTCGGGGCAGCATGTCTTGGGACACAGCATGTCTTGGGACAGTGTGTCTCGGGACAGTATGTCCCGGTGCCCGCCGGCCGGTCGCCATGGCCCTGTCATTTCGGCTCCCTCGTTCGACCCAGGCGTTGATGGTGGGTAGATGGTGGCATGACTTGCAGGCATTGCGGCGGCCGGCTCGCCAAAGGCGTGGGGCGCGCGCGGCCGCCAATGCTTAAGTCTAGCTGCAGTCTGGGTAACGCTCGCTCACAAGGCAGCGAGCTGAGCAACAATGCTGACGACTGCTGACGGTTAGCCTCGCCCGGCAACGCGACCCGTTTCCCAGCCGATCAAAGCCCGCTTGCGGGTGAGGCCCCAATGATAGCCGCCGAGGCTTCCATCGCCGCGCAGCACGCGATGGCAGGGCACCACAAAGGAAATCGGGTTGCGTCCGACCGCCGAGCCGACGGCGCGGGAAGCCGTGGGCTGACCCAGGTGACGGGCGATGTCGGAATAGGTGACCGCCCGACCCATCGGGATCTTCAAAAGTGTCTGCCAGACCCTAACCTCGAAATCCGTTCCAATCATGACCAGCCGGACGGGTCGCTCGGTGGACCACCGTGAGGCCTGGAAAATCTGTTCGGCGTGCGGCGCCGTGCGTTCCGGGGCGGCGATAAACGTTGCCTTCGGCCAGCGCTGCATCATGTCCACCAGCGCATCGGTCTGCGACTGCCCCTTGTCCTCGTTGACGAAGGCGAGGCCAGCAACGCCACGCTCGGTGACGAGCAAGAGGGCTTCGCCGAATGGCGATGGGTGAAAGCCATAGGCCATCTCGATACCATCGCCGCGGCGCTTGTAGTCGCCGGGGGTCATGGCTTCGTGGGACACAAACAGATCGTGCAGACGTCCGGCGCCCGAGAGGCCGACCTCATAGGCCGTCTCCAGGAGGCTCGCCGATCCCTGCAAAAGATTGCGCGCCCGGTCGATGGTAATGGCCTGCACAAATTCTTTCGGGCTAAGGCCGCACCAACGCTTAAACAATTTCTGGCAGTGCGCGGGGCTAAGGCCGAGGTGCTGTGCCAAACGCTCCAACGACGGCTGTTCGGTCCAGGTCTCGGACAGAAAGGCTATGGCGCGGCGGATCTGCTGATAGTCGGGGGCCTGGCTGATCTCTGCCAAGCCGTTGGCGTCGCTTACGGTGGGTGTGTGCAGCATGGTCAATCTCGCGGTTACGAGCGGCGATGCCTGGCAATTTAGGTGCTAGGGCCGAGGCAATCGACCCGATTCCTGTCGTCGCCTCATATTCGCACGCCGCCGCGCGCCTCCAGCAGCACGTCCTTCAGCACCCTGGCGAAATCGCGTCGCTCCGCCTCGCTCAGAAAGCGGCCCAGGGCTTCCTCCTTGCCCTGGGATATAACCCGCAGGTCCGTGCGACCGTCGGCAGCTTCGTACAAATTCACCCGCGCCCAATAGGGGTTGCAGTGAAATTGCTCGCGCCGACCCGAGGGGTGTACGCGCGTCAGGCTGAACTTTGCCGGCGTCAGCTCGACGATCTCGCATAGCCGGCCCGCGCGATAGCTCAACTTGAAGGCTGCATACACGAGCAGTACGTCGAGACCGAAAAATCCCGTGACCGGCCATGCGCCCATGGTCAAAAACACTATTCCCGACACGAAGCTGATGGCGCTCAGCGCCGACATCAAAATGAGAAACCCGGTCGGGGAGAGCGAGCGGTGTGGGGTCAAAATCGCGCGGAACTCCGGCTCCGTCGCCGCTTGATTGCAGTTTTCGTCCATGCCTGCGATCCTAGCAGCTCCACAGATAGTCGCGAAATGCCATGTCGCCCAAGCCCGCCGCATTGCCGAAAAAACGCGCACCGGGCCGCCTTGCGCCCCCCAGCAAGCGCTCGGAGGTGGCGCGCATCGGCGAAATCTTCCGGCGATTTTCGCATGCCAACCCTGAGCCCAAAGGCGAGCTCGAACACATAAATCCCTATACCCTGCTGGTGGCGGTGGTGCTTTCGGCGCAGGCAACCGACGCTGGGGTCAACAAGGCGACACGCGATTTGTTCAAGGTGGTCGCTACGCCGCAGGAGATGCTGGCACTCGGGCTCGCCCAGCTCGAGCAGCGTATCAAGACGATCGGCCTTTACCGTAACAAGGCCAAGAACGTCATGGCCTTGTCACGCCAGCTCATTGCCGAGCACGGCGGCGCCGTGCCCCGCGAACGCGCGGCGCTCGAGGCGCTGCCCGGCGTCGGCCGCAAGACAGCCAATGTCGTGCTTAACATCGCCTTCGGCGAAAGCACGCTCGCCGTCGATACGCACGTCTTCCGGGTGGCACATCGGCTCAAGCTGGCGAAGGGGAAGACCCCGCTCGAGGTTGAGCTCGGCCTGTTGCGCGTGATTCCCACCGACTACCTGCGGCATGCGCATCACTGGCTCATTTTGCACGGTCGCTATATTTGTCAGGCGCGCAAGCCCCGGTGCGATGCTTGCATTGTTTGTGATCTATGCACTTCGCCAGATAAGTGGTTCGACTGCGGCCGGCCCGCCAACACAGCCAGAGGGAAAACTCAGACATGAGCGTCAGTCAAGGCCGAGAGTTCCTGAGTATTCCCGGGCCGACCAACGTGCCCGACGAGGTGCTCGCTGCTATGCACCGCCCGGCCATCGACATCTATTCCGGCGAGATGATCGGTATCACCGATAGCTGTCTTGCCGACCTTGCCGGCATTTTCCGCACCAAGGGCCGCACCTACATCTACGCCGCCAATGGCCACGGTGGTTGGGAGGCAGCGCTCACCAACGTGCTGAGCCGGGGTGAACTCGTGCTGGCGCTCGAGAGCGGCCGTTTCGCCACCGGCTGGGGTGAGATGGCGTCCATGCTGGGCGTCGAAGTGGAAGTTCTCAAGGGTGATTGGCGCCGTGCGGTCGATCCTGCGGCCCTCGAGGAACGCCTGCGCAAGGACAAGGCGCATCTCATCAAGGCAATCCTGGTCGTGCAAATCGACACGGCCTCGGGTGTGGTCAACGACATCCCAGCCATGCGCAAGGCCTTGGACGCCGCCAAACACCCGGCTTTGCTCATGGTAGATGCCGTCGCCTCGCTCGGCTGCATGCCCTTCGATATGGACGGCTGGGGGGTGGACGTGACGATGGCCGGTTCGCAGAAGGGGCTGATGACGCCACCGGGGCTCGCCTTCGTGGCCGCCAATGACCGCGCGCGCGCGGCACACCAGACGGCGGGCCTGCGCACCCTCTATTGGGATTGGACCTTTCGCGAAGGGGAGATCCATTACCAAAAGTACTGCGGCACGCCGCCGGAGCATTTGCTGTTCGCGCTGCGCAAGGCGCTCGACATGTTGTTGGCCGAAGGGCTGGAAGCCGCCTTCCGGCGGCATGCGTTGCTGGCGCAGGCAACGCGCGTGGCGGTCGAGCGCTGGGCCGAGGGCCAGGTGCTGGCCTTCAACATCACCAATCCGGCCGAGCGCTCAAATTCGATCACCAACGTTCTCATGCAGGGCCGCGATCCAGGGCCGCTGCTTGCCTACTGCCGTGACAAATGCGGCGTCATTCTTGGCGTCGGGCTTGGTGCCTTGGAAGGCAAGGCCTTTCGCATCGCCCATATGGGCTATAGCAACGCACCGATGCTATTGGGCACGCTGGGGGCCGTCGAGATGGGGCTCAAGGCGCTGGGCATCCCGCACGGGGCTGGCGGCGTCGCCGGCGCCATAGACTATTTGGGCCACACCGTCCCTGCCTGAGCGGCTTGTAGCGAGCCGGGCGGCCCCCTGGGGCGGCCGCCCTCGCCGGGTCTCGACGGTCAGCCGAGGTGACTTACGAATTTGGACTGCAGGTAGACCTGCAGGCCTTCGCTACCTCCCTCGTGGCCGAAGCCGGAATCCTTGACACCGCCAAACGGCGTCTCGGGAAGCGCAATGCCAAAATGGTTGATCGTCACCATCCCGCTCTCGAGCGCGTCGGCAACTTTGGTCGCCACCTTGGCGTCCTTGGTGAAGGCATAGCTGGCGAGCCCAAACGGCAGTTTGTTGGCCCGGTCCAACACTTCGTCCGTCTCCTTGAACCGCAGCATGACTGCAACCGGCCCGAACGGTTCCTCGGTCATGATGCGGGCATTCTCCGGCACGTCGGTGAGCACCGTCGGCTCGAAGAAATTGCCCTGGTTGCCGACGCGCTTGCCACCAGCTTCGACCTTGGCGCCCTTGTCCTGCGCGTCGGCCACGAACGATTCGATGGCGTTGACCCGGCGCGGGTTGGCGAGCGGACCCATGCGGGTATCGGCGGCCAAACCATCGCCAACCTTCGTGCTCTTGGCGATGTCGATGAACTTGCCGACGAAATTGTCATAGACCTTGTCGTGCACGAAGAAGCGGGTCGGTGATACGCACACCTGCCCAGCGTTTCGGTATTTGAAGGCACCCATCAGCTTGGCTGCGCCGTCGACATCGGCGTCGTCGAATACGAGCACGGGCGCGTGACCGCCGAGCTCCATGGTTGCACGCTTCATGTGGGATGCGGCGAGCGCATTGAGATGCTTGCCGACCGGCACCGAGCCTGTAAACGATATCTTGCGGATGATCGGGTGCGGGATCAGGTATTCGGAAATCTCCGCCGGTACGCCGTACACAAGGTTCACGACGCCGGGCGGCACACCCGCGTCATGCAAGGCTTTGACGAGCCCGATCGGCGAACCCGGCGTCTCTTCTGGACACTTGATGATGATTGAGCAACCGGCGGCCAGCGCAGCAGCTATTTTGCGGACCGCCTGCGTGACCGGGAAATTCCACGGGGTGAATGCCGCGACCGGTCCGATCGGCTCCATGATGACCATGTTGCGCACGCCATCGGCGCGCGCGGGAATGATGCGGCCATAGGCACGCTGACCTTCGCCGGCATACCAGTCGAGGATGTCGCCGGCGCTCTGCACCTCGAGCTTGGCCTCCATGAAAACCTTGCCCTGCTCCTGGGTCAGCACCTTGGCGATGTCCTCGGCGCGGGTGCGCACCAGATCAGCGGCCTTGCGCAGAACCTTGCCGCGCTCAAAGGCGGACACTTTGCGCCACGCCTTGAAGCCCTTGTCGGCGGCGGCCAGCGCCTTGTCGAGGTCCCCCTTCGAGGCGTGCGACAGCTCACCGATCGGCTTGCTGGTCGCCGGATTTATGACCTCCTGGGTCTTGCTACCGGAGGCCCTGACCCAGTTGCCGTCGATGTAATGCTCAAGGGACGTGTACATGTGCGTTACCTCTGCGCTTCAGGATGGGAGGAGTTGGCGGAATAACGACAGATGGGGGCGCCTGCGCAAGTGGATTCGCGGGCTCGGCGGGCGAACCGCACCCGGCCGGGGCGGCGCACTCGGCAGCCAATGCCATCACGCGCGCCCATGAGGGCGGCCATGGAGGAAGCGTCATCCGGGACCCGTGTTCGCCCGCCGCAATATCAGAGCGGATATAGCGCATCCCATGCCAGCGGCAACTTCTTCGTCCTTGCCGCTGAGGTCCGATGCCCGCCCTTGATCCGCCTCGCCGACGCGGACTAAGGCTGGCTCGGAGCTGTTTGGCCCAGACCTGACTTGGCCTGGTCTGGGCCAGGCCCGGTTGGCCACACCTGGCAGTTCGCCGCCCCAAGGCCGCCCGCGGGCGCTGCCCGCCGCGCCAACGGGCGCCGGGGCGCGCGCCAGCTCGTGCCGCCGTTGGCGAGAAATTTGCCGCCGTTGTGGACAGAGCGACCGCCCAGGGCTAAAAGCGCACGCGCCAAATCAGCGAGTCTTCGTTTTAGATAAACAGGCAAGCCATGGGTTACAACGTCGCCGTCGTCGGTGCCACAGGCAATGTGGGCCGGGAAATGCTGTCCATCCTGAGCGAGCGTCAGTTCCCGGTAGACGAGCTGCACGCCTTGGCCTCACGCCGCTCCCTCGGCGTGGAGGTCTCCTTCGGCGAGACGGTGCTCAAATGCAAAGACCTGGCAAGCTTCGACTTCTCCGGCATCGATTTTTGCCTGATGTCGGCGGGTGGCACCATTTCCAAGGAATGGTCGCCGAAGATCGCCGCCAAGGGCGCGATCGTCATCGATAATTCCTCGGCCTGGCGCTATGACCAGGACGTGCCGCTGATTGTGCCCGAGGTCAACGCCGACGCGGTGGCGGGCTACGTGAAAAAAAACATCATTGCCAATCCGAACTGCTCCACCGCGCAGCTGGTGGTGGCATTGCGGCCGCTGCACGAGCGCGCAAGGATCAAGCGGGTGGTGGTGGCGACCTATCAATCCGTTTCCGGCGCCGGCAAGGACGCCATGGACGAACTCTGGAGCCAGACCAAGGGCAAGTACGTGCCCGGTCAGGAATATGAGCCCAAGAAGTTCCCCAAAGAGATCGCCTTCAACTGCATCCCGCACGTTGATGTCTTCATGGAAGACGGCTACACGCGCGAGGAGTGGAAGATGGTGGCGGAGACCAAAAAGATCCTTGACCCGAAGATCAAGGTGACGGCCACCTGCGTGCGTGTACCGGTGTTCGTCGGTCACAGCGAGGTCGTCAATATCGAATTCGAGAACCCGATCACGGCCGAGGAGGCGCGCGAGATCCTGCGCGAGGCGCCGGGCTGTCTCGTCATCGATAAGCACGAGCCCGGCGGTTACATCACGCCGATGGAGGCGGCCGGCGAGGACGCCACCTATATCAGTCGTATTCGCGAGGACGCTACCGTGGAGAACGGGCTGGCGCTGTGGGTGGTCTCCGACAATCTCCGCAAGGGCGCCGCACTCAACGCCGTGCAAATCGCCGAGCTGATCATCAATCGAAAGCTGCTGAAAAAAGCGGCATAGGGCCGGTGACGGCGTCGGCGTTGCCCGACGCCGTCACGACTTGCGCGCTCGGCGCACACCGCACCGTTTGCGATCAGCGTCCCGGTGCAAGTCGCTGTAGCGTGTCGACGATGGATTGCAGCTCATTCATAAACTGTTCTCGTTGCTTGCCGCTCAGCGCCTCGAGAATGCGCTGGTCGACGCGCTTGGCGGCCGGATCGGCCGCGCGCAGGACGCGCCGACCTTCCTCGGTCAGCTTCACCGCGTAGGCGCGGGCATCCTCCTTGGTGCGTCGGCGCTGCAGCAGGCCTTTCTTTTGCATCCGCCGCACGATATCGGCCAGCGTCGACCGGTCGATGCCGGTGCGCTCGACAAGGCCGGTCTGGCTCAACCCCTCGTTGTTTGCCACCGTATAGAGTACGGCGAATTGGCGCGGGGTCAGCTCGCCGTGCATCATCTCGGCGTGAAAGATGTCTCCTGCACATTGACCGGCGCGGTGCAGGAGATGAATGGGTGACCGTTGCAGTCGGTCGGACGTGGAGTCTCGTTTCATCGTACCTTCTGATGGCTGTGCTCACGCGCCAGACCTGGACCACTGCGCGCCCGCACCCTGGCGCCCGCAGTGCCTCCCTGACGCCAAGCGATTGGTGTAAAGGAACGGCTAGGCGCGCACCGTAACCTCAGCCTGCGCCCGCTTCTTCGGGCAAATTGTCGCGTTTTTCCTCGCCGCCGAGCGGGACCCTCTTACGATCTTGGCTCGTAGCGTTTGATGAGGGGGATCTGCGCCATCGCAAAGAGGATCGTCAGCGGCACAATGCCGAACACTTTGAAATTGACCCAGGCGCTCTCGGAGAAATTGCGCCAGACGATCTCATTGAGGATCGCCAGCGCGAAAAAGAACAAGGCCCAACGTACCGTCAGCTTGCGCCAGCCCTCTTCGCTGAGCTGGAAGGCTTCCCCGAGCAAGAGTTTGAGCAAGGGCCGACCCGTGGCAAGACCAACGACCAGGGCGCCGCAGAAAAGCAGGTTGATGATGGTGGGTTTCAGTTTGATAAAGCTCGGGTCGTCCAAATAGAAGGTGAGACCGCCGAATACGACCACCAGAACCGCCGTTACCATGGGCACCGGCGTGACGCGGCCGAGCAACCTCCAGGATGCGACCAGGGCTGCGACGGTGGCCAGCATGAGCACGCCCGTTGCCCAGTAGATGCCGGCGCGGCCATAGGCGATAAAAAAGGCAATCAGCGGCCCCAGGTCGATCAGCAGCTTGACGACGGGGGAGGGTGCCTTCGCACCGTGCTCTGGGATGGCTGGTTCTTCCATGACCGTTTCACATGCTTGCAGTCAGACATTGAGGCCAGACATTGAGGCCAGACATTGAGGCCCAATACCGCGGTCCCGACATCGGGCACGGACCTTGGCAAGACCGCATGGTCAGGCCAACTGATCGCTTCGAACCGCCAGGCTCGCGACCGGTGCAGGTAGGCGGTAGCGCTGCAGCACCCGCACCTGCCACCAGAAGAACACGGCCGTGAGCGGCATCACCACGAAGATCTTGAACAGGATCCAGATGTCGACACCGGTAAACACATGATTGAGCGCGATGATGTGCGCATCGGCAAAGCCAAGGCGCACGGCCTCATTGATGACGGCGGTCAACAAGAAAAACAGCGCCACGTTGCGCGTGAGCTTGTACCAACCCTCTTCGGTGTAGTGGAAGGTGCTGCCGAAGACGAAGCGAAAGAAGCTCTTGCCGGTGCGAAGGCCCCACCACAGCAGAACGGCCACCAGCGCATTGAACAGGGTGACCTTGATCTGCACCCATACGGCATCGCCGGTGACGAACGTCAGCGTGGCGAACACAATGCTCACGGTCCCGGCGATGAAGGGCATAATCGGCGGGCGCCCAAGTACGGCAAGACAGGCAATGAGCGCGGCGATCGTGCAAACGATCAAGGCTCCGGCGCCGGCGGTAATACCGTAAAGACCGTTCACGACGAACATCGCGAACAGCGGTCCTACCTCACCTAGGATATTGACGGTTTGCGCCGCATTGAACGGAAAATGCCGCCCCCGCCAGTTCACTGTCTCCACTGCCACTGTCTAGTTCTCAGGCGGCTCTCTCCGAGATCCAGCCCCTCCCTGGTGCTCTTTTAACTCAGAGCGATTGCCCGCGCAAATTCTGCAGCGTCAAAGGGGGCAAGATCATCGACGGCTTCCCCGACGCCGATGGCGTGCACCGGTAGCGCGAACTTGGCCGAAATTGCGACCAAAATCCCCCCCCGTGCGGTGCCGTCGAGCTTGGTCATGACGAGGCCGGTAATCCCCGCCTTATCCTTGAAAACTTCCACCTGGTTAAGCGCATTTTGGCCCGTGGTTGCATCGAGCACCAACAGTACTTGATGCGGCGCCGTCGGATCAATCTTGCGCAGTGCGCGTATCATTTTTTCGAGCTCGTCCATCAGCGCCCGCTTGTTTTGTAGGCGCCCGGCGGTATCGATCAACAGCGCGTCGCTGCCGTTTGCGCGCGCCTTACTTAGGGCATCGAAGGCAAGCCCAGCGGCATCTGCGCCCACCTTGTGCGCCACGATCTCGGCATTGGCCCGTTCCGCCCAGATCTTGAGCTGATCAATGGCCGCTGCCCTAAAGGTATCCCCGGCCGCCAAAGTCACGCTGTATCCCTGCTGCGCCAGTTGGCTGGCGAGCTTGCCGATGGTGGTGGTCTTACCGGTCCCGTTGACGCCCACAACCAGAATGACATGGGGTTGGTGCTCGCCCTTGAGCGACAGCGGTTTTGCCACAGGGGCGAGCGCGCGTTCGACCTCGGCGGCCAACACCGTGCGCACTTCCTCGGGCGATATTTCCTTGTTGAAGCGGCCTTCTGCTAGGGCTGCGGTAATGCGCATGGCAGTCTCGACCCCAAGATCCGCTTGGATCAGCATGTCCTCCAATTCCTCCAGCGTAGCAGCGTCGAGCTTCCGCTTGGTGAAGATACCGGTGATATTTTGGGAGAGCCGGCTCGAGCTCTTGGTTAAGCCAGCCTTAAGCCGTTGAAACCAGTTGCCCGGCCGCGCCGCGGGCGCCGCGGCGGGCGGATCGGTAATGGGGCGCGCGCCGTCGGCCGGTGCGGTGGGCGTCTCCTGGTCGGCTTCGACCGCAATGGGCTTGACCGGCTCCGTGTCACGGCGGAACAGACCAAACAGGCCTTGTCTCTTGGGGGTGTCGCTCACGGCGCATACGTGTGCGCGATGGCCTCGCCATGCAACCGCTCGCCGTCGGACGCAATGACGCGGGCCCTGAGGAGGGTGCCGGCCGCCGCCGCGGCTTTGAGCTGCAGCTGGGCAAAACCTGGCGTGCGCCCGAGCCCCGGACGCTCGATCACGATCTCGCATTCGCG
>Ga0070695_100001612_pt1 | contig 12638 bp, 7 predicted proteins | sample KBSK1252metaG_FD_65471 | JGI IMG/M metagenome (GOLD analysis project Ga0070695, IMG submission 65471) | Corn, switchgrass and miscanthus rhizosphere microbial communities from Kellogg Biological Station, Michigan, USA - KBS K1-25-2 metaG | ecosystem: Host-associated > Plants > Roots >...
ATCCTCGCCGACCTCGCGGCCCGCGGCGATCTCGCCGGGGAGAAGGCGCACGAGCTGGTCCTCGGTCGCTGCGATCGTTCCAACGACGTCGTCGAGCCGCGTCTCAAGACGCAATGGTTCATCCGGACCGCGCCGCTCGCGGCGGCCGCCCTCGAGGCGACCCGGAGCGGCCGGACGCGGATCGTTCCCGATCGGTTCATCAAGACCTGGGAGCACTGGCTCACGAACATCCGCGACTGGAACGTGTCGCGCCAGCTGTGGTGGGGCCACCGAATCCCGGCGTGGTACTGCCCGGACGGCCACACGACGGTCACGGCCGATTCGGCCGGTCCGCCTGCCTGCGCGGTGTGCGGCCGCCCGGCGACCGAGCTCCAGCAGGACCCCGACATCTTCGACACGTGGTTCAGCTCGGGCCTGTGGCCGTTCTCGACGCTCGGCTGGCCGGACGACACGCCGGACCTCCGCCGCTACTACCCGACGTCGGTCCTCGAGACCGGCTGGGAGATCATCTTCTTCTGGGTGGCCCGGATGGTCATGCTCGGGATCGAGCTGACGGGCGAGACGCCCTTCCACACCGTGGCGTTGTCCGGGCTCATCCGGGACCCGCTGGGCAAGAAGATGTCGAAGACGAAGGGCAACGTGGTCGACCCGCTCTCGGTCATGGACGAGAACGGCGCCGATGCCCTGCGGTTCGCCTTGATCCACGGTGCGACGCCGGGCCTCGACCAGCGGTTCAGCGACGCGAAGCTCGAGAGCGCGCGGAACTTCGCGAACAAGCTGTGGAACGCGGCCCGGTACGTCGTCGGAGCGCGACCGGCGGGCATCGCGCCGGATGCGGAGCGGGAGGAGCCAGACGAGGCGCTCCTGGGCCCGGCCGAGCGCTGGATCCGGTCACGCGCCGCCGCGACGACGGCCGCCGTCGACCGCGGCATCGCGGATGACACGTTCGGCGAGGTCACCCGCGCGCTGTACGACGGGATCTGGTCCGAGTTCTGCGACTGGGGTCTCGAGCTGGCCAAGGTCCGGCTCGCCGACGAGGCCGTGCCGGCCGACGCCCGGGCCGCGACGTGGTGGACGCTCGTGGAGGCGCTCGATCGCTACCTGCGCCTGCTCCACCCCGTGATGCCGTTCATCACCGAGGCGATCTGGGCGACGCTGCCCCATCGCGCGACGGATCCGGAGCTCCTGATCGTCGCCCGCTGGCCGGCGCCGGCGCCACGCGACGAGACGGTCGAGGCCGAGGTCGGGACGCTGATCGACCTGGTCCGGGCCGTACGCAACGCCCGATCCGAGGCGCGGATCGAGCCGGGTCTCTGGCTGCGGGTCGACCTGGCGATGGGCCAGACGCTCGGCGACACGTTCGAGGCACTTCGTCCGGCGATCGCCCGGCTGGCGCGGGCGAAGCCCCTGGAGCGGCACCTGACGCGCGAGGCGCTCCACGCGGCGACGCGGGCGGAGGCGTCCGCGGGGATGACCGTGCTCGCCGGCGAGATCGAGGCCGTGATCGGTCGACCGCCGGACGAGTCGGCCACGACCGCCGACCTGGATCGTGCGCGTCTCGAGAAGGAGCTGGCCGAGGCGGAGGGCCGCCTGGCGGCGGCTCGGGCTCGCCTGGCCAACGAGGCATTCACGTCCAAGGCGCCGCCGGCCGTCGTCGAGGGCGCCCGTGCGAGCGAGGCGGAGCTGGCCGACCAGGTGGCCCGGTTGCGGGACCGCCTCGGCCGCTAGGACTCGGCGGTCGCGCCGCGCATTCGGGCCGGCTCCAGGTCCGCAACCACCGGCCGGTGGTCCGAGGCGTCGCCGGCCTCGACCGCGACCCGGCAGTCGGCCACGGTCCAGCCGCGGACGAGCACGTGGTCGATCGACTGCGGTCCGCAGGTCTCCCGCCGTGGATCGCCCGGCTGGATCCCGACCGCGGCGAAGGCATCGTCGAACGCGCCCGCGAGCGGCGCGAGCTCGGCCGCGTCGAGTGGCGCATTGAAGTCGCCGGTCACGATCACCGGCTCGCCGAGTTCGCCTGCCAGCCGCGCCAGGGTGGTCGCCTGCGCCTCACGCTGCCTGCGCCCGATGTAGGTCAGGTGCGCGGTGGCGATTCCGACATCGGATCCATCGGCCAGGGGCAGCCGCCCACCGACCGCGCAGCGCGCCTCCCGATGGCCCGGTTCGGTGTCGGCGTATCGGACCCCGGCGAGCGGATGGTCGGCGCCCGGCGGCTCCACCAGATCATCGTCCGCCGCTCGCGGCAGGCCGGTCGTGAACCCGTCACGGAGCGGCGTCCGGGTCAGGACCGTGTTGCCCCAGCTCGCCGATCCGATCGCCCGACCGGTCTCCGGATCGACGAGCGGGAACGCGTGGACGGCGCCGTAACGAGCGATGCGTCCGGTCAGCCGGGCGAGTTCCGCCGGCTGGTCGTGGATCTCCCCGTCGACGTTCATGATCGTGACTTCCTGGAGCGTCACGACGTCGGCGTCGAAGGCCGCGAGCATTGCGCCGATCCGCTCCAGCCGGTCGCGCCGGACGTGCCGCCACCAGGCCGGCGGAAAGGGCTCACCGGGCCCGATCGCGGCCCGGATGTTCCAGGTGGCAACGCGAAGGCGCGCCGGCGAGGCCGACGCGCCAGTCACGAACCGTCTACTTGACCGAGCCCGCGAGGAGGCCTTGGACGAAGTAGCGCTGGAGGCTGAAGAACACGAGGAGGGGAACGATCATCAGGAGGAACGCGCCGGCCGCCAGCAGGTGCCACTCGGTCCCGTACTGGCTGAGCAGGTTCTGGATCGCCAGGGTCATCGGGAAGTTCGTGTTCTTCTGCACGAAGACCAGGGCCATCAGGAGGTCGTTCCAGACCCACAGGAACTGGAAGATCCCGTAGGCGGCGATCGCCGGGACCGACAGGGGCACGACGATCGTCCGGAAGATCCCGATGTCGCCGGCGCCGTCGATGCGGGCCGCCTCGATCAGGTCTCGCGGCAGCGTGATGAAGAAGTTCCGCAACAGGAAGATCCCGAAGGGGAGTGCGAACGCCGTGTGGACCAGCCAGATCGCGATATAGCCCTGGGTCCAGCCGAGCGGCTTGAAGAGGTTCAGGACCGGGATGAACGCCACCTGGGTGGGGATCATCAGGAGGGCGACCACGAGGAGGAAGAGCGAGTCCCGGAACGGGAACTTGACCCATGAGAACGCGTACGCCGCCATCGAGGCGATCGTGAGCGGGAGCAGGGTCGACGGGATCGAGATGATGATGTTGTTGACGAACGACCCGAGCAGGCCCTGCGCATTGAGCACGGCCGAGTAGTTCTCGGTCGTGAAGCGCAGGGTCGAGAGGGTCTCCCACCACCCCGTGGCCTGGATGTCGCTCCGCGGACGGAACGACGTCACCAGCAGGCCGATCGTCGGCGCGAGCCAGATCAACGCGATGAGGCCGAGCGCGATGTGGATCGGGGTCCGGTTGATGGCCTTGACGATGCGACCGCTGAGCGTCGTGGGACGCTCCTGGATCGCGGGTCCGGCGAGGGCGCTCGGCTGCGTCATGTCACGGACGCCTGTCGGAAGCGGCGGATGTTGAAGATCATCACGGGGATCAGCACGATGAGCATGACGATCGCAACTGCAGCCGCCTTTCCGAACTGCCCCGACCGGAACCCGTCCTGGTAGAACGTGAACGCGATGACCCGGCTTGACGTGCCCGGCCCGCCGTTCGTCAGGACGTAGATCAGGTCGAAGAGCTTGATGACATTGACGATCAGCGTCACGGCGAGCACCGACATCGGGAGGCTCACCATCGGCAGGATGATCCGGAAGAAGATCTGGCGCTCCGTGGCGCCCTCGGTTCTCGCGGATTCGAGGATCTCGGTGGGGATTCCCTTGAGCGCGGCCGACAGGATGACCGTCGCGAACCCGACCGAGCCCCAGATGCCGGCGCCGATCAGCGCCGCGTTGACGAAGCCCGGATCGCCGAGCCAGGAGACCGGACCGACGTTGGCGACGCCGAGGATGGCGTTCAGCAGGCCCGTGTTGGCGTCAGGCGCGTAGACGAACTTCCAGATGACGGCCAGGGCGGTCGCCGCGATCGCCATCGGCAGGAAGACGATGGCCTTGATGATCGACTCGTACCGGACGCGCGACGCGAGCGTCGCCACGACCAGGCCGAGGATCAGGACAAAGCCCGTGTAGAAGACAAGCCAGAGGATGTTGTTCCAGATCGCGCCCGATGGCGGGAAATGGGACAGGTCGATGAAGTTCGGGTCCTTCGTGAACAGCGTCACGAAGTTGTCGAACCCGACCCATTCGGTGAACTGCCCCTGCCTCCCCCGGTTGAAGGCGAGGGCGATCGTGTAGATCGTCGGATAGACGAGGAACACGATGAGCAGCACGGCGGCCGGCGCGAGGAAGAGGAGGGCCGCCGTGCGATTCGTGCGGTCGGCTGCCACGGAGGGCGCCTTGCCTCCCTTCGTGAGGCTGGCTTGGTCCTTGACCGGTTCGAGTGGCTCGAGCCCTCCCGCCACGGATTACTCCTTCCGCGAGTGGAGAAACGAGACGCGGGAGGGGTGTCCCTCCCGCGTCCCTTCAGGTGGTCGCTACTCGGCGGCCCAGGCGGTCGCGACCTGCGACTCGAAGGACGCCCAGTCGACGGTGTCGCCTGCGATCGCCTTCTGGAGCTGGGCCCCGAGGTCCGGGCTGCCAGCCGGCAGGAGGTCGGAGCCGTCGAAGCGAACGGCGCTGGCGCCGGTCACCTGAGCAGCTTCCTTCTTGGTGGTCTCATTGGGATAGACGGACACGTCGACCGTCTTCACCGGCGAGATGATGGCGCCCGTCTTGGCCCAGACCTCGCCCGCTTCCTTGGTCGTCATGTACGTGAGGAATTCCTTGACGCCGGGGTTGGTCGTCAGCGCCGCGATGACGTCGCCGCCGATCGTGACCGGCTTGTCGGTGTTCGCGATCGACGGGAAGTCCGTCCAGTCGATCGTCTTGCCGATCTCCAGGGCCTTGTTGACCTGGCCGGTGGCGATGCCGCCGACGAAGCCGCCCTCGTAGTAGACGCTGGCCTTGGCGTTGGCGCCGAAGACCTGGCCGATGCCGTCGACCCAGGCACGGCCGTTGGCCGCCTTGATGCCGCCGTTGACGAAGTTGTCGTTGAGGACTTCCTTCATCGTATCGACCGCCGTCGCGACGGACGGATCCGACCACGGCAGCTTGCCGCTGAACAGCTGGTCGTACTTCTCCGGCCCCGCCTGGCGGATGTAGATGCTCTCGAACCAGTCGGTGAGCGTCCACGTGTCCGGCCCCGTACCGAGACCCAAGGGCGCCTCGCCCTTGCTCTTCAGGGTCGCCAGGGTGGTCTTGAACTCGTCCCAGGTCTTCGGCGGCGTGACGCCGTCTGCCGTGAACGTGTCAGGCCGATACCACAGCGTGCTCTTGCTGTTGAACTTGACCATGATCGCGTACTGGTCGCCGCCGACCGCGCCGATCTCGAGGATGCCCGGGGCGTAGTTGCCCGCAATGGACGACGCGTCAATGCCGACGTCCGAAAGCTTCTTGATCGAGCCGTCCTTGGCGAAGTGCCGCAGGAAGCCGATGCCCGGCAGGATCGACACATCCGGCGGGTTGCCGCCGCTGATGCGCGTCTGGAGGACGGTCGGATAGTCCGTCCGGATCGACTCGTAGTTGGCCGTGATGCCCGTCGCCGCCTTGAACGCGTCGAGGACCTTCTGGAAGTTCTCCTGCTCGCTGCCACCCCACAGGGAGGTGACGGTGATCGAGCCGCCGGTGACCGCCGAGCCACCCGGCTCGGTGCTGGCGCCGGTGCCGGTGCTGGCCGGCGGGTTCGAGGCAGGCGTACCGCTGCTGCCCGGCGTCGGGGTTGCCCCGCCGCCGCATGCGCTGAGGATCAGCATTGCCGCCACGGGCAGTGTGATCAGACGCGGGAACTTGGCCATGTGGCCTCCTCCTGTGCTGACGGTGGCGTCGGTTGGACCGACCCCACGATCCGGGCCAGGCCCGGACGCGTCGTCAAGTGGTATCCCCAACGGGGACTGACCCCGGCGGCGCCGGGTCGCTGGTCGACGATGCCCGCTCGCCCGTTGATCTCCTCGGGGCTCCATTCCGACGGGCGGCGAGGTGCCGTCCCTGTCGTGGAGCAACGTTCAACGGTTGATCGAGCGCGTCGCCGTGCCGGATCGTGTATCCACGGCCGAGACTACCGGCGGCGTCGCGGCGCTGTCAACGTTACAGCGGAACGCGGATCGTGCACGGTTGCGCGCGTCACCCCGCGGGGCCAGGCCGGAGCCGGATCGTCCGGATCTCCCACGGCCCGAGTTCGAGCGTGACGGAGCCGTCCGACGCGATGGGCAGCTCGGCCCCGACCCGGCCGAGCAGGTCGACCTCGCGGGCTTCGGCGAACGGCCACGGAGCAGTGATGAGCGCGGCCGTCGGGGCGGGATGCTCGACCACGAGGCGGAGCTCGAGCCACTCGCCGCGGCGGCGCAGGGCGGACAGGACGACGCCCTCGCCGGCCAGGCGCAGGCCGAAGCCCGGCGTGGGGGCGTCGTCGCCGCGCTCGCCGCTCTCGCCCGTCGCGGTGCCGGCGGCGGTCAGGAACGGATGCTGGTAGGCCTCGCTCTCCTCGAGGACCCCGGCACGCTCCCAGGAGCCGGCGTGCGGCAGGAGCGCGAACCCGAACTGCCACGGGCCGAGGAGTTGCGCGCCCGGAACGGGGACCTCCGGGCCGGCCGGGTCCTCGCGGAACGGGTTGTCGTTGCGGCTGATCAGCCCGGTCGATCGGAGGACGGTGAGGGCCAGCTCGCGGCCCTCGACCAGCTCGTACTCGGTCACGTGATCGAGGAGGACGGTCACGCCGGCGGCATGGACGAAGCCATGAGCGGGGAACGTCGGGGTCGGCACCTCGCCGTGGCCGGCTTCCTCGGTGAGCCCGCGGTCGACGACGGCGAACTGGCCCTCCGCCGACGAGTGGTCGGTCGGGGCCGGGAGCGGGATGTGCCAGCGGACCCGATGGTCTCGCGATGGGTTCGTGAACGCGATCGCGACTCGGACGAACGGCTCGCCGGCTCGGATCTCGAGGGTCGTCGCGACCTCGACCGGGTGGGTCGCCTCGCTGCGGCCGCTGCCCGCCGCGGCGAGCCCGGATGGCCAGTCGTACGTCCTGGTGATCTCGAGCGACCCGCGCATCGGCCCGCCAGCGGACGGACGGATGACCACGTCCCGTGGCTGCTCGACGAGGCGATCCACCGCCGGCGGCCCGAAGTTGTACGTGTCGCCGTAGTCGCCGCCGTCGACGATCCGGCCGACGCCGCGCAACGTCGTGCGGCCGCCCGTCAGCTCGAATGTGCCGTCGTCGGCGACGCGGACGGACACCTGGCCGTTGCCGAGCGTCCGTGGCCCAACCTCGACCAGGTCGACGGGCTCCGGCCCGCCGCCCCCCGATCCAGAGCCCGCGACCGCCTCGACCGGTCGAGCCGTCGTCCAGCCGAGCGCCGGCACGGGAACCGCCGCGGCCAGCCGTCGCCGGTCGCTCCGGACGACGACGACCTCCCAGGCCTCGTCAGGATCGCCGGCGGTCGCGGCCGCGCTGGCATCCAGCACCTCGTCGACGTCGAAGTCGGCCGGGGCGGCGGGATCGTCCATCACCAGGACGAGACGGGCCGTGGCGCCGTCGCGCTCGATCCGGTGACCGTCGAGCGAATGGCCGAACAGCTCCCGCCCATGGAGCCGCCGAGCGAAGAGCTCCGGCACCTCACGCCCGGTCATCCGGAGCCGATGGAGAATGGGCTCGAACCGCTCCACCAGCTGGGTCGGGACCCGTCGGCCGTCGGCCAGCTCGAGGTCGACGGTCTCCCAGGCGCCCGGGACGTCAAGGTCCGCCTCGATGACGTCGACGCGGTCGTGGGGCGAGGGGTTGACGATCGCCAGCGAGCCACGCGGCGTCGCCTCGATGAGTGGCCGGATCGCGGTGGTCGCGATCCCTCGGCCGATCTGCTCGGCCTCCGCGAATCGGGTCAGCACCTGGTTCACGACCGCGTCCTGCGAGCAACCGCAGATCGAATCGTGGGCCGAGTTGTCGACGACGCGGCGCCACGCGAGCTCGAGGAGCCGCTCGGGCCAGACGGGGGCGTGGAGCGCGGCCAGCGGCTCGGCGTAGCGCTCGAGCAGGCGTTCCGCCCGGGCCGCGGCCGCCTTGATGTCGATCCGTGCGGAGGTGACGTTCATCAGCATGTTCGCCCGGGCCGCAGACCGGAGCTCGCCCGTCCAGACCGGGGGAGCCGGCACGCTCGCCCTCGCGGCCGCGTCCGTGTCGAACGACCGGATGTACTCGGTGAGCGTCTCGATCCGGACGACGATGTCGTCGCGACGGGTGTTCGCGTCGGCGACGATCCCGGCGAGGCGCGGTGACGGCACCGCGTGGTCGGTGCCGTACATCGCGAGGATCGACGCGTCGCCGTAGAACGTCCGCCCCGCCTCGACGTAGCGGGCCACCTTGTCGGCCAGCCGGTCGGGGATCGCCAGCAGGTACGCCCCGTTGCCGTAGCCGCCGACGAGGTACTCGGTCCGGACCTCGGAGCCGTCCGGCGATCGCCAGGTGAAGACGTGCCGGTCGATCGCCGCCGGGACGCCCCGCCAGACGACCGCGTGGCCGATTCCGGCCCGGCGGAGGATCTGCGGCATCTGCGCCACGTGGCCGAACATGTCCGGCAGGTAGCCGACCGGCATCGCCGCCCCTAAGGCCTCGGCTGCGTGCCAGCCGATCTCCAGGTTCCGGATGAGCGTCTCGCCCGAGACCAGGAACTCGTCCATGAGGATCTGCCACGGCCCGATCGCCAGGCGGCCCGCGGCGATCAGCCGCTCGATCCGGGCGCGACCCTCGGGCCGGACCTCGAGGTAGTCGTCGATCGTTGCGACCTGGCCGTCGAGGGTGAACGCCAGCCGGTCGTCCGCCTCCATCGAGTCGAGGAGCTGGTCGACAAGCTCGACGAGACGCATCCGGAAGACCTGGAAGGGCTCGTACCACTCGCGATCCCAGTGGGTATGCGGGACGAGGTGGATGACCGTCGGGCTGGTCCGGTCGTGGTCCACGGACCCGGTGGGCGCGGAGCTCGTCACGAGACGAGGGCCGCGGCCTCGCCGCCGATCTCGATCCCGCGCTGCGCCGCGAGCCGCGCGATCATGCGCTGGCAGGCGACGATGTCGGCACGACCATCGGCAATCCCGGTCCGTGGCGGCCCGCCGTCGCGGATCAGGTCGCGGAACGCGAGGAGCTCGGTCTCGAAGGCCTCCTCGATCGAGTCGAGCACGACCCGGCGGCGCGTCTCCTCGCCGCCCGTCGACACGGTGAGCAGGGTCGGGTGGTGGAGCCGGTAGGGCGACGGGAACGTGAGCTCCACCGACCCGCCGACGTGATGGAAGCGGACGTCCTCGCGGTAGGCGGGGTACTCGTCGAGGAAGTGCCAGCCGATCGTGAGCCGCGTCCCGTCCGCCAGGCGGCCCGCGAGCGCGACCGAGGGCGGGAACGCATCGTCGGGCCAGACATCGACCCGATCGATCGCGACGACCGGTCCGGCGTCAGCGGCGACCGCGCGGATCACGGACAGCTCGTGAACGATGCTCCCGAGCAGGATGTTGCCGTAGAGCCGGCCGAGGTCTGGCGTGGCGGGCCCGATCGCCTGCCGGACGAGGGCGTCGGTCGCCTCCTGAAGCCGGCTCGCGCCGCCGGCGGCGAAGTGGCTCGGCGACGAGAGGAGATGGACGAACGCCAGCTGCGACTCGCTCGTCGGGTGGAGGACGGTGACCTCGATCGTCCGCAGGGCGCCCAGACGAGACGCGGAATCGGCGCGGATCCGGGCGGCCTCGACCGTAGCCGGGTCGAAGACCTTCATGTAGCCCAGCAGCAGCCGGTCGGCGTTCGGCGAGGCCGCCAGCGCGTCCGCCTCGGCTTGCGTGTACGCCAGCGGCTTCTCGCACAGGACGGGGATCCCACGCTCGAGCGCGGCGAGCGCGACGCCACCGTGCGAGCCCGAGGTGAGGACGAGGAGGCCGTCGATCGCGCCTCCCTCCAGGAGCGCGTCGACGTCGGCATAGCGCGCCGACGGCGGGACCTGGTAGCGGTCGCCGAGGGCCGCGAGGAGCCCCGGCGACAGGTCGCACAGGGCCGCGATCTCGAAGGTGTCGGGAAGGCGGGCCAGGAGGGGCAGGTGGACGGCCTGGGCCACGGCGCCGAGACCGGCCACGCCGATCCGCAGCCGCGCGCCAACCGCGGACGAGGGGGAGGTCATGGGCTCCGAAGTATACGGACCGGGCCGCCGATCCGGCCGCGTGGGTCGTCCGGTTTGACCCGGCCGCACGCCGCCGCCAGACTGCTCCGTCATGACCGACCAGGCGCCGATCTCACCGGGCGGCGGACCGGACTGGCGCGACGGCGTCGTCTACCAGATCTACCCGCGCAGCTTCGCCGACCACGACGGCGACGGCACCGGCGACCTCGCCGGGATCCTCGACCATCTCGACCACTTCGACGACGAGCGGGTACCCGTCGAGGCGATCTGGCTGTCGCCCATCTACCCGTCACCGGGCCGCGACCTCGGCTACGACGTCACCGACCACAGCCGGGTCGATCCGCTCCTCGGCACCGAGGACGATTTCGACCGGCTCGTCGGCGAGTGCCACCGGCGGGGGATCAAGGTGATCCTCGACCTCGTGATGAACCACACCAGCGACGAGAGCCCCTGGTTCCTCGCCTCGAAGGCGTCGCGCGACGGGCCCTACGCCGACTTCTACCTGTGGCGCGACCCGTCCGGCCACGACGCCAACGGCACGCCGCTTCCGCCGAACAACTGGGTCTCGTTCTTCGGCGGCCCGGGCTGGGAATGGGTCCCCGAGCGGGGCCAGTTCTACTACCACACGTTCCTCGTCGGCCAGCCGGAGCTGAACTGGCGCAACCCAGCGGTCGAGGCAGCCCAGTGGGAGATGGTCCGGGGCTGGCTGAAGCGCGGCGTCGACGGCTTCCGGCTCGACGTCTTCAATGCCTACTTCAAGGATCCGGAGCTGCGCTCGAACCCGGTCCTGCCGGACGGGAACTCGCCGTGGAGCCGCCAGGAGCACCGCTACGACATCGACCAGCCGGACTTCCCGGCGCTCATCGAGCGATTCCGCGCGATCGTCGACGAGGAGCCGGACCGGATGACGATCGGCGAGCTGTTCTCGCGCGAGACCGAGCTCGCGGCGCGGTACGCACGCGACCGCCACCTCGTCTTCGACTGGTCACTGATGGAGTCGCCGTGGACCGCCGAAGCCTTCGGCGCCGCGATCGATCGGCGCGAGCGGGCGTTCGGGCCGGGGATCTGGCCGACGGTCGCGCTCTCCAATCACGACCGCGAGCGGCAGGCGACGCGGCTGTCGGCCTCGGTCGGACGTGATCGCGACCCGGATCACGACGCGATCGCCAAGGCAGCGGCCGTCGTCATCCTCGCGTCCCGCGGCACGCCGTTCCTGTACTACGGCGAGGAGATCGGGATGGTCGATGTCGACATCCCGCGCGACGAGATCGTCGATCCGCCGGCGCTCCTCGCCGGTCCGGACTTCCCGTGGTACGACCGGTCGCGCTGCCGGACCCCGATGCAGTGGGACGGCGGCCCGAGCGCCGGGTTCACGACCGGTCGGCCGTGGATCCGGGTCGCGCCCGATGCGGCGACCCGGAACGTGGCCAGCCAGGCGGGCGACCCCGATTCGGTCCTCGCCCTGTACCGCCGGCTCCTTGCCTTCCGCCGGACGTCCGTGGCCCTCCAGAGCGGGCCGATGACCCGGGTCGACAGCGGCGACGGGGACGTCCTCGCGTGGACCCGCGGCTCGGCGGACGATCGTCTGCTGGTGCTCGTCAACTTCGTGGGCGAGACGCGCTCGATCGATCTGGCCGCGGTTGCCCCCGGTCGCTGGACGCCGAGCGTCGGGACGCACCGCGCGTTGCGCGCCGTCGACGCCGCTGGACGGCTCGATCTTCGCTCGGACGAGGCGGTCATCCTCTCGGTGGCCGGCGCCTGATCCGCCGGCCCATCTCCACCCGGGTCAGGCGCGCGACCGCCGAACGTACCCTGACGAAGCCGCGCTGGCCGCTGCTACCATGACCGGCATCGCACCCGATCAACGGAGTCCCTCGTGCCGCTCGACTTCCTGAAGCGCCGGAATACCGCCGACGCTCCCGACCAGCCCGCCGCGCCGGGAGCGCCGGCTCCCAGCTCACACGGCCAGATCACCCTCCCCGAAGAGGTCGTCGCCGCGGAGTACCAGCTCAAGCTGTACTACGCCGGCAAGACGAGCGAGGGCGTCCGGATGACGGCCGGCCCGAACGCGATGTCCGAGCTGCCGTCGATGCTCCACGGACTGGCCCGGACGCCGATCGAGGTCGTCGAGCCGTTGCCGATCGAGTTCAGCCAGGCGACCCCGATCATCGCCCGCCCGTCCGAGGCGATGCAGTGGCTGAACGCCCATCACATCCACTCCCCGGTGACCCGGCACGCGCTCGTCGTCCTCGAGACGATCGATGCCGTGGACCTCGCGTTCGACACGTTCGTCTGCGCGCTGCTCGACGGCGAGGTCGACACGTCGGGCTATCCGGAGTACGCCGCCGTGGTCGGCGG
>Ga0070695_100001613_pt1 | contig 12630 bp, 9 predicted proteins | sample KBSK1252metaG_FD_65471 | JGI IMG/M metagenome (GOLD analysis project Ga0070695, IMG submission 65471) | Corn, switchgrass and miscanthus rhizosphere microbial communities from Kellogg Biological Station, Michigan, USA - KBS K1-25-2 metaG | ecosystem: Host-associated > Plants > Roots >...
ACACAAGACCGGCAACCAGTACACGGTGGAAGCCAATCTCATGGCCAACCCGAGCGTGTGGCCGGCGATGTCCGAGGCCTACGAGAAAGCGCAGGGCGATCTCGCCGAGCGCATGCTGCAGGCGCTCGAGGCCGGTCAGAAGGCCGGTGGCGACATCCGCGGCAAGCAGTCGGCGGCGATCCTGATCGTGCGCGCGCAGTCCACGGGCAAGCCGTGGAAGGACTGGATCTACAACCTGCGCGTCGAGGACAGCATCGACCCGATCAAGGAGCTGCGCCGCCTGGTGCGCCTCCAGAAGGCCTACAACCTGAACAATCAGGGCGACGACTTCATCGCCGAGAAGAAGACCGCCGAGGCGATGAAGGCCTACGAGGACGCCGCACACCTGGCGCCCGAAGTGGTGGAGCTCGAGTTCTGGGCCGCCGTCACCATGTTCACGAACGGCCGCGAGGAGGAAGCGCTCAAGCTGTTCCGCGAGGTGTTCTCGCGCGAGCGGCTGTGGGTGGACCTGATCCCGCGGCTCGCGAAGGTGGGGCTGTTCCCGAACGACCCGAAGAAGATCGATCAGGTGCAGCGCCAGCGCCCGCGCTCGCGCATGGATCGCGGGCGGTAAGGCGGGATTGAGCGGGGCCGCCGTGGCTCGCGTATCTGCCTGCATGATCGCGCTGGGGGCAGCGCTGGGACTGGGTTCATGCGCGCGTCACACGAGCAGCGTGAGCGGTCCGTCTTCACAGCCTGTCGCCGACTGTGGCTCTCCGTACTTCCCGTTCCCAACATTTCACGACGCGCCCGCGTGGTCCGTTGCAGGACAGATCGCCTATCGCAGCAATGGCGTCGCCTGCGTCTATGGGGCAGGCGCCTATGGTTCAAATCCGGACTCGGCCGGGATCTGGGTTCTGGACCTGGCTACGCGGGTGACCCGTCGGATACTTGATCGTGACGCCTTCAGCCCCAGTTGGTCCCCGGACGGCGCCTCGCTGGCCTTCGAGCGCGCAGCCCAGATCTCCACGGCACACTCCGACGGGAGCAGCGCCGTCGTGATCGTCCCGGCGGGAGCCAGCTTTAGTCCCGCCTGGTCACCCGACGGCCAGCTCATCGCCTACAATTCTACGGAAGGAGATCGCACACATTTCGCGGTCTGGGTGACGACGCCAGACGGGTCGATGCGGAGGCGGATCATCGAGGATGGCCGCGACGTAGCGTGGAGTCCAAGCGGTGACAAGCTCGTGTTCGTCGCCAGGGTCATCGTTGGCGGGACGACCGTTGGGTCTGCGATTAGAGAATGTCGTCTGAGCGACAGCACCATCACGTCGCTCTTTGGCATCCCGTCCGATGCTTTGTATTCGCCAGCGTATTCACCGGATGGCACGCACATCGCCTTCGCTATGAACCAGAGTTTGCCCTGCGAACCTACTCAGATCTGGCTGATGGATGCGGACGGCACGCATGCGGCCCAACTGACCGTGGCAGGTGGGGCCCATCCGCGGTGGTCGCCGGATGGCACGCGAATCATCAATGTGCGCGAGAATCCCTTCGACACGACCGGCGTGTCCGGAGTGCTCTGGATTCGAACGCCAGGGACTGTTCAAGAGGAGCAGGTCACACACCAGAGCGATTGGCATTGCCAATAGCGTTGTGAGGGCTTAGCGCCCCAGTCGCGCCCTCGGCAGCACGCGCCCGTCGCGCACGAGCAGCTCGAGGGACGACGCCGGGCCGTCGGCCCCGGCGACGAAGTGGATGCGCACCTGCTCGTGGGGCGGGATCCGCTCGTCGTCGATCTGGAACGTGTCGTCGCTGAGCGCGATCAGCCGCTGCGGGACGCCCGAGGCTCCCACGAACTGCAGCTGGTCCTGATCGACCTGGATCGTGCAGCGCTCGTAGGGGCCCGCGTAGCGATCGAGAACTGATCGCGCCACGCTCAGCGTGCCGGCGGCCTGGCGGTCGAGCAGCGGCTGCAGCCACTTCAGCTCCCGCGTCTGCCTCGGATCGGTCACGCGCGCGAGCAGGCGGCGCACCGCCTCGGCCTGAGCGGCCTCGCGCGCGCGGCCGGCAGGTGCGGCAACGTCGGGCTGAACGCCGACGCGCTCCCAGTCGCGGCCGGTCCTGGGGTCGAAGCCGCGCGCGTTGGGGATGAACACGACGAACCCGTGGCCGAGCGGCACCCAGCCGCCGGCGTGCGCCGCTCCGGCGCTGCGCTCGCCCACCACCTTCGCCCGACCGACGGCCTGCAGCTCGAACGCCAGCGCTTCGGCCGCCGAGCCGGTGCTGCCGCTGGTCAGGATGTAGAGGTCGGCATCGGGAAGGTGCCGGCTCGACAGCGCCGGGTTCGACCAGCCGCGCTTCACGGTCCCCTGCGCGCGATCGATCGTGGTGAGCAGCTCCACCGAGTCGGCGCCGAAGAACGCGCTCGCCAGGAACTGGACCATCGTGCCGTAGCCTCCGGGTGCCCTGCGCAGGTCGAGGATCACCGCCGGTGAGTTGGCGACGAAATCGATCGCGGCTTCGGCCGAGGGTCGCGCGAACCGCAGGTCGTGCAGGAACGTGACGTCGAGGTAGCCGATGTTGCCGGGCAGGATCTCCGCCGTGCGCACGCCGAAGTTCGCGCGCCGCATCGCCGCCAGCGAGTCCGGGGTCGGATCCAGCTCCGAGAGCACCTTGATCGTGTCGGAGCCCGCGGCGAGCAGTGCCCGCTCTCGCTCGGTGTCGTAGCGGAGATCGAAGTGGAGATCGTACGGCCGGAGATCGGCCGTCACCGCGGCCCCGAAGGCAGCGGGCGTCGCGGTGGTGTCGTAGGCGCCGGCCCGCCGCCGTGATTCAACGCGCACGGCGATCGCCGCGACCGAGTCGGGGTAGACGTAGCGCGCGCGCATCTGGCGCACGAGCGCCGTGAGAATCGCGCGGCGCGTGGCGGCATCGATCCGGGCCGGCGCTGTGGCGGGGGTGGCGGCCGCCGCGAGGGTCGCGGCCAGCACGAGCGCCGGGATCACAGCAGCGCTCCCGCGTCGCGATCGAGCACGAACGTGCAGCGCGCCGCTGCGCGGGCGACGCGCGCCACGGGCAACGTCGAGCCGGCGTCACGGATCGCCTCGCGGATCACCGGCGCCTTGTCCTTTCCGAACGCCACGATCGCCACGCGCGCGGCGCTCGTCAGCGCGCCGAGCCCCAGGCTGAGTCGCCGCGGCGGCGGCTTGGGGGCATCCACGATCGCGATCACCGTGCGCGCGTCCTCGAGTGCCGGGTGCCCCGGGAAGAGCGACGCCATGTGCCCGTCGGGCCCGACGCCGAGCAGCACGTAGTCGAGCCGCGGCGGCGTGCCGGCGACCGCACCGAGTTCATCCGCATAGGCGCGCGCCGCGGCGTCGAGGTCGGGCATCTCGGCGCGCATGCGATGAACGCGGGCCGCGGGCACGCCCGCGGGCTCGAGCCACGACGCGCGCGCCGCTGCGTAGTTGGAGTCGGGGCTCGACGGCGGCACCGCGCGCTCGTCCACCCAGAAGACGTCGACCTTCGCCCAGTCGATCGCGAGCCGGGCGATGCGCGGGAAGCATCGCTCGGCCACCGAGCCGCCCGGGACCGCGATGCGAAACGAGCCGCCGCGGGCGAATACCACGCGCGCCTCGGCTTCGATGTCGGCGGCGATCCGGTCGGGCACCTGCGCCGCATCGTCGATCTGCACCGCGGGCGATGGGTGCGCGCGCGTCACTTGGGCGCGTTCCACCCGCCCACCGCGGCGACCAGGCGATCGGCCTCCGCGGGGCCCCACGATCCCGGCTCGTACTCGATCGGCACGCCGCCCTTGAGGACCGGGTCCACGATCGTCCAGGCCGCCTCGACGAGGTCCTGGCGCGCGAACAGCGTGGCGTCGCCCTCCATCGCGTCGCCGAGCAGTCGCTCGTACGCCTCGAGCCGGGTACCGGTCCCCTGCTCCGGCCCCTCCATCACCGACAGCTCGATCGGCTCGCCGACCATTTCCTCGCCCGGCTTCTTGGTGCGCGCGCCGATCGCGATCACCACCTGCGGCGAGAGCCGGAAGCGCACCGAGTTGCCGTCGCGCGACGGAGGCTCGCCGAACACCACCGGTGGCGGCTGCTTGAGCTCGACTACCACCTCGGTGCACGTCTTCTCGAGGCACTTGCCGGCGCGCACGAAGAAAGGCACGCCGTGCCAGCGCCACGAGTCCACGTACAGGTGGAGCGCCGCGTAGGTGGGCATCTGCGACGTCGGGCTCACGTCGGGCTCCTGGCGGTAGCCGCGGAACTGGCCCAGGACCAGGCTGTCCATCGACAGCGGGCGCACGGCGCGCAGCACGTCGGCCTGGTTCTCGCGGATCGCCTCGGACCACATCGACGAGGGCGCCTCCATCGCGAGGTAGGTGACGACCTGGAGCATGTGGTTCTGGATCACGTCGCGCACCACGCCGGTCTCTTCGTAGAACTTGCCGCGGCCCGCGACGCCGATGTTCTCGGCCATCGTGATCTGGACACTTTCGACGTAGGTGCGGTTCCAGATCGGCTCCAGGAACGCGTTCGCGAACCGGAAGTAGAGGATGTTCTGCACCGCCTCCTTGCCGAGGTAGTGATCGATGCGGAAGACCGAATCCTCGGGGAACACGCGGTGGACGATCGCGTTCAGCTCGCGCGCGGACTTGAGGTCGCGGCCGAACGGCTTCTCGACCACCAGCCGAGACCCGTCGGTGCAGCAGCCCGACGCCGCGAGGTGCTGGATCAGCGTGCCGAAGATGCTCGGCGGGATCGCCAGGTAGTAGAGAGGGTGCTGGGCGCCCCCGAGTGCCTCGTGCAGGCGCGTGAACGTCGCGGGATCCTCGTAGTCGCCCCACACGTGGCGCAACAGCGACGCGAGTTTGGGGAATGCGACCGGGTCGACCCCGCCGCCGTGCTCGGTGATGCTCGCGCGCGCCCGCTCGATCAGGCCTTCGTCCGTGAGCTGCGACCGGGCGACCCCGATCACGGGAACGTTCAACCGTCCGCGGCGCACCAGCGACTGGAGCGCGGGGAAGATCTTGCGGTAGGCGAGATCGCCGGTGATCCCGAAGAACACCAGCGCGTCGGAGACGGGCTTCCCGCTCACGTCTTCTCCAGGTGGCCGCCGAAGGCGAAGCGCATCGCCGAGAGCACGCGATTCTGGAACTCGTCCTCGCCGCGCGATCCGAAGCGCTCGAACAGCGCCGCGGCCAGGACGTGCGCGGGCACGCCGACGTCGTTGGCGGCCTGCAGCGTCCAGCGCCCCTCGCCGGAGTCGGAGACCCGCCCCGTGAAGCCGCCGAGCCTGGGATCCTTCGCGAACGCGGCCGCGGTGAGATCGAGCAGCCACGATGAAACGACGCTGCCGTGGCGCCACAGCTCGGTGATCGACGCCAGGTCGAGGTCGTAGCGGTAGAGCTCAGGATTGCGCAGCGGCGCGGTCTCGGCGTCGTGGGCCGCGCCGGCGCTCCCGGCGTTGGCGTGGCTCAGCACGTTGAGCCCCTCGGCGTAGGCGGCCATCAGTCCGTACTCGATGCCGTTGTGCACCATCTTGACGAAGTGCCCGGCGCCGCTCGGTCCGCAGTGCAGGTAACCGCGCGACGCGGTGCCGCCCGTCGCCGCGGCGGCGCCGGCGCCGGGCGCCAGGGCCGCGAACAGCGGCTCGAGGCGCACGACCACCTGGGGCTCGCCGCCGATCATCAGGCAGAATCCGCGCTCCAGCCCCCACACGCCGCCGCTGACGCCCACGTCCACGTAGTGGATGCCGCGCGGAGCGAGCCGTGCGGCGCGCGCGAGGTCGTCGGCGTGGTGCGAGTTGCCGCCGTCGACGATCGTGTCGCCCTGGGCCAGGAGCGGCGTGAGCTCCGCGATCGCGCCGTCCACCACGGCGGCCGGCACCATCAGCCAGACCACGCGCGGAGGCGTGAGCTTCGCGACCAGGTCCGCGAGCGTGCCGGCCCCCGTGGCGCCCTCCTTCGCCATCGCCGCCACGGCGTCCGCGGAGCGATCGTGGGCGACGCACGCGTGGCCCGCGCGCATCAGGCGGCGCACCATGTTGGCGCCCATGCGGCCGAGCCCGACCATCCCCATCTGCATCACGCCCTCCTCGTCGCGGGGGTGCCGCCGCGCACCAGCGTCTTCGCTTCGGCCACGATACGCTCGGCGGTGAAGCCGAACGCACGCTGCAGGTCGGCGATCGGCGCCGAGGCCCCGAAGGTGCGCATCCCGATCGTGAGCCCGCCCGGTCCCACATACCGCTCCCAGCCCATCGTCCCCGCCATCTCGACCGCGACGCGGGCGGTGAGGGCGGGCGGCAGCACGCTCTCGCGGTAGGCGGGCGGCTGCTCGTCGAACAGCTCCCACGACGGCATGCTCACGACGCGGCTCGGGATGCCCTCCTCGAGCAGGGCCTCGTGCGCGCGCAGGCACAGGGCCACCTCGCTCCCCGTGCCGATCAGGATCAGCTCGGGCGCTCCTCCGGGCGGATCCGCCAGCACGTAGGCGCCGCGAGCAACGCCGGCCGCCGGGGCGTAGCGCGTGCGGTCGAGCGTCGGCAGCGCCTGGCGCGTGAGGGCCAGCAGCGCGGGCCGGTCGGTGAGCGGCAGGATCACCTTCCAGCACTCGGCCACCTCGTTGGCGTCCGCGGGCCGGAGCACGATCAGTCCGGGAATCGCGCGCAGCGCCAGCAGCTGCTCGACCGGCTGGTGCGTCGGTCCGTCCTCGCCGAGGCCGATCGAGTCGTGCGTGTAGACGTAGACGGCCGGCAGGCGCATGAGCGCCGCGAGGCGGATCGGCGGGCGGCCGTAGTCGCTGAAGATGAGGAAGCTCGACCCGTAGGGCCGCAGCTCCGAGAGCGCGAGACCGTTCAGGATCGCGCCCATCGTGTGCTCGCGGACGCCGAAGTGCACGTTGCGGCCGCCGGGATCGTCGCGCCCGAGCGTCCCTGCACCGTCGAACGTGAGCAGCGTTTTCGTGGAGGGCGCGAGATCGGCCGAGCCGCCGATCAGCCACGGCACGTTGCGCGCGATCGCCTCGAGCACCTTGCTCGACGACTCGCGCGTGGCGAGGCCCTTCGCGTCGGCGGGGAACGCCGGGATGCTCTCGTCCCAGCGGTCCGGCAGCCCGCGGCGTCGGATGAGGTCCAGCTCGGCGGCCTCGTGCGGGTACGCCTTGCGGTAGGCCGCGAAGCGCTCGTTCCACGCGGCGTGCAGCTGCGCGCCGCGCGCCCCGATCCCGGCCGCGAAGTGCTCGCGCACGCCGTCGGGCACCAGGAACGTGGCGTCCTCGGGCCAGCCGTAGGCGCGCTTGGCCCCGCGCACCTCGTCCTCGCCGAGTGGCTCGCCGTGCGCCTCGCGCGAGTCCTGCTTGTGCGGGGCGCCGTAGCCGATGTGGCTGTCCACGATGATGAGGGTGGGCTTGCCCTCGGTGCGCTGGAACACATCGAGCGCGCGCTCCAGCGCGGCGGTGTCGTTGGCGTCGCGCACGCGCTCGACGTGCCAGCCGTAGCCGGCGAAGCGGGTCGCGGTGTCGTCGCTCAGCGCGAGGGTGGTCGGGCCCTCGATCGTGATGTGGTTGTTGTCGTAGATCCAGCACAGGTTGTCGAGGCCGAGGTGGCCCGCGAGCGAAGCCGCCTCGTGCGAGATGCCCTCCATGATGTCCCCGTCGCTGGCCAGCGCGTAGACGTCGTGCGTGAACAGCTCGACGTCGGGCCGGTCGTAGCGCGACGCGAGCCAGCGCGAGGCGATCGCCATGCCCACGCTGTTGCCCACACCCTGCCCCAGCGGACCGGTGGTGGTCTCGACGCCGGCGGTGTGCCGGTACTCGGGATGCCCGGGGCACCGGCTGCCGAGCTGGCGGAAGCGCTTGATCTCCTCGAGCGGCACCGCGAGCCCGGTCGTGCCCGCCGCTTCGCGCACACCCGCCAGGTGGAGCAGCGCGTAGAGCAGCATGGAAGCGTGGCCGGCCGAGAGCACGAAACGGTCGCGATCCATCCACTGCGGATCGAGCGGGTCGTAGCGCAGCCGCTTCTGCCAGAGCGTGTAGGCGACGGGCGCCAGCGCCATCGGTGTGCCGGGATGGCCCGAGCGCGCGGCCTGGACCGCATCCATCGCCAGCGTGCGGATCGTGTCGATGCAGAGACGGTCGATGTCCTGTGTCATGTGCGGACTCCCGGACGGTCGAGGAAGGCGGGACGTGCCGACCCGGCATGGTAGCAGTATCACCCACGGGTGTCTGAGCCGGCCGGGCCGGGCGAGATCGCTCGCGGAAGCCCCGCGGCTGCTACTCTGCCGATTCCTCCCATCCCGGAGACGAGACTTCGATGTCTGCACCCGCCGCGCTCACGCACCGCCGCATCCTCGTCGCCTTCTCGGGGCTGTCGATGGTGTTGCTGCTCGCGGCACTGGACTCGACGATCGTGTCCACCGCGTTGCCGACGATCGTCGGCGAGTTGGGCGGGCTCGAGCGGCTCGCATGGGTGGTGACCGCCTACATCCTCGCCCAGACCGTGGTGACGCCGCTCTGCGGCAAGCTCGGCGACCTCTACGGGCGCAAGAAGGTGCTGCAGGTCACGATCATCGTGTTCCTCGTCGGATCGGTGCTGTGCGGGATCGCCCAGGACCTCGTCCAACTCATCGTGTTCCGTTTCCTCCAGGGGCTCGGCGCCGGCGGACTGATGGTGACGACGCAGGCCACCGTGGGTGACCTGGTCTCGCCGCGCGAGCGCGGCCGCTACATGGGCATCTTCGGCGCGGTGTTCGGCGTGGCGAGCATCCTCGGGCCCCTGCTCGGCGGGTTCTTCACCACGCACATGACGTGGCGCTGGATCTTCTTCATCAACCTCCCGCTCGGGGCGATCGCGCTGGCCGTGCTCGCGGCCACCCTGCCGCCGAGCCACGTGCGCGTGAGCCATGCGATCGACTACCTCGGCGCCACCCTGGTCGCCGGACTGCTTTCGAGCCTGGTCCTGATCAGCGACGTCGGCGGCACGAACGCCCGGTGGACCTCGGGGCCGATGTTCGCGCTGATGACGGTCGCGGCGGTCTCCCTTGCCGGCTTCCTCTGGGCCGAGCCACGCGCCAGGGAGCCGGTGCTTCCGCTTCGGCTCTTCCGCGACGAGACCTTCGCGCTCACGTCGGTGATCGGATTCGTCGTGGGCTTCGCGATGTTCGGCTCGATCACCTACGTGCCCGTGTTCCTGCAGGTCGTCCAGGGCGCGAGCCCGACCCGCTCGGGCCTCCTGCTCGTGCCGATGATGGTCGGCCTGCTGACCGCCTCGATCACCTCGGGGCAGATCATCAGCCGCACCGGGCGCTACCGGCTGTTCCCGATCCTCGGCACCGGATTGTCGACGATCGGGTTGTTCGTGCTCTCCCGCATCGGACTCGACACGCCGACCGCCGTGGTCGTTCTGTCGATGATGCTGCTGGGCGCCGGCCTCGGGCTGGTCATGCAGGTGCTGGTGATCGCGGTGCAGAACACGGCGCCACCGGGCGATCTCGGCGTCGCGACGTCCAGCTCGATGCTGTTTCGCCTGATCGGAGGCTCGATCGGGACGGCCGTGCTCGGGGCAATCTTCGCGAGCCGGGTGATGGCGGGCATCGCGAAGGTGGCCGGAGCGCCGGCCGTGCACACGACGCTCAGCCCGGCGATGCTGGCGCACCTGCCGGCGGCGACACGGGCGCTCTACGCGCAGGCGTTCGCGCACGCGATCGACGCGGTATTCCTGGTCGCGGCGGTCGTCTCGCTGGTCTCGTTCGCGCTCTGCTGGATGATGCCGGCCAAGCCGCTGCGCGAAACCGTGTCGGCCGCGGCACGCGAGATCGGCCGGGAGGTGGGCGAGGGGTTTGTCGACACCCTCGCGGACGAACAGGCCCAATCCTAGGGCGCGCTCCGCGGCGAAGATTCCGCGCGGCGCCTGATGGCGTCGAGCCACATGCGCCGGATCACCGCGCTGCCGGGATAGATCAGGCGCCAGTACGGGGCGAAACGCCGGCAGGTCGCTGGATCGGTGGCGTAGACGCGCGTCTCGGTGGTGAGAGTGCAGACGCCGGGCCCCGCGTCTCGAAGCAGGAAGTTCATCGCCACCAGCCCGAACCCGGGTTGCCGAAGGGCCCGGAACCGTTCCGGCGTGGGCCGTCCGTGTGGTCGCCACCCACGCGGGGCCGCGACCAGGCCGCCGAGGACGATCTCGCGCCCTGCGTCGTCCGCGAGCCGCAGGAAACCCGACCTCATCGCCACGTCCAGGAGCGGCTTGTCGCCGGGCGCGTTCAGGATGCTCTCGGGCCCGGGGCGGCCGAAGCGGCGGATCCAGGTCAGCGTGTGGAAAAGCGCGATCTCATCCGCGGTGACGGACCGGATCGCGTCGTCGACCCGCTCCCTGGACGCATGGATCGCCATCACGTGCACTTCGTGGAACTGATACGCCGGGATGAAGTGGTCGAGCTCCGTGCGGGGCGTCGCGACGCGCGTCTCCCGAGCGGGAAGGGCGATGCTCAGGACGACCAGCGCCAGCCCCGACACGAGGAGCCCGAGCCCGGCTCGCCGGCCGCGGATGCCGAGGAACCTCAGGGGCACGACCACCGAGAGCGCGCCGATCCCGGCGGCGATCAGTCCGAGGTAGAGCACGACCGAGGCGAACACGGAACCATCCTACTCGCCGGGCGCGTTCGCGTGTATCGTGTGCCCCCGGAGTTTTTCCCCCGCCACGCCCGCACTGGAGACGTCATGGCCTCGAGCAAGAAGCCCGCGTCCTATCTCTCCGGCCCGCGCATCAGCCCGCAGGCCATCACCGGCAAGGAGAACGCCGCCGAGCTGATGGACCAGGCGTTCCTCGCCTACAACGCGGCGCGCCTGCGCGAAGGCGCGCACCTGCTGGTCGAGCGCATGCTCGAGGAGGACGTGACGGTGGCGCTCTCCCTCACCGGGGCGCTCACGCCGGCCGGGCTGGGGATGAGCGCGATCATTCCGCTCATGGAAGCCGGCTTCGTGGACTGGATCGTGTCGACCGGCGCCAACCTCTACCACGACGTCCACTTCGGCATCGGGCTCTCGATGCACCGCGGCACCTGGCAGGCCGACGACGTCGAGCTGCGCGAGCACGGCGTCGTGCGCATCTACGACATCTTCTTCGACTACACGGTGCTGCTCGACACCGACGCGTTCTTCCGCGAGGTGATCGCCGGGCCCGAGTTCCAGCGCACGATGAGCACGGCCGAGTTCCACGCCCTGTGCGGCAAGTACGTGCGCGCCCGCGAGGACAAACTGCGCCTCAAGCGCCGCTCGCTGCTCGCGGCCGCGTGGGAGTTCGGGGTGCCCATCTACACCTCGTCACCCGGTGATTCGTCGATCGGCATGAACGTGGCGGCCAAGGCGCTCGAGGGCAACAAGCTGCTGATCGACGTGAACGCCGACGTCAACGAGACCGCATCGATCGTCTGGGACGCCAAGGCGAAGGGCGGCAAGAGTGCCGTGTGGATCCTGGGCGGCGGCAGCCCCAAGAACTTCCTGCTCCAGACCGAGCCGCAGATCCAGGAGGTGCTCGGGATCGCGGAGAAGGGTCACGACTACTTCCTCGCGGTCACCGACGCGCGCCCCGACACGGGCGGCCTCTCGGGCGCCACGCCCGCCGAGGCGGTGTCGTGGGGCAAGATCGATCCCGATCGGCTGCCCGACACCGTGATCTGCTACTGCGACAGCACCATCGGCCTGCCGCTGCTCACGCACTACGCGCTCGCCAAGCACCCGCCGCGCCCGCGCAAGCGCCTCTACGACCGCCGCGAGGCGCTGATGACGGCGCTGCGCGAGGCCTACGCCTCCGAAGGCCGGGCGGCCAAGCCCGCCGGGGCGAAGTCGTAGCCTCCCTTCCCCCGTTCGCCATGTCCGTGCGATCACGCTCACGCTGGTGCACCACGCCCGGCGCACTGGCGCTCGCCGCCGTGATCGCGTGTACCGCCGCGCGCGACGCCGCGGCGGCGGGCGGCGACAGCCTGCGCGTGCGGCCGGCGGCGGACAGCGTCGGCACGGCGGTCGTCATGCTCGGCACCGGCACGCCGAACGCCGACCCGGAGCGATCGGGCCCCTGTGTCGCGATCGTGGCGGGCGGCAAGGCCTACCTGGTGGACGCGGGACCGGGCCTGGTGCGCCGCGCCGCCGGGGCGAACCGCAACGGCATCGCGGCGCTGGCGCCCGAGAAGCTGGGCATCGTGTTCATCACCCACCTCCACTCGGATCACACGGTGGGGCTGCCCGACCTGATCCTGACACCGTGGGTGCTCGAGCGCCGCGAGCCGCTCGAGGTGTACGGGCCGGTGGGCGTGCGCTCGATGGTCGACCACCTGCTCGCCGCCTACAGCGAGGACATCCGGGTTCGCAACGAAGGGCTCGAGCCCGACAAGACGGACGGCTGGCAGGTCCACGTGCACGAGATCGCGCCGGGGCAGGTCTACCGCGACTCCAACGTCACGGTGAGCGCGTTCGTGGTGCCGCACGCCAACTGGCCCCGGGCGTACGGCTATCGCTTCCAGACGCGCGATCGCGTGATCGTGGTCTCGGGCGACACGCGTCCGAGCGACGCGGTCGTGACCGCGTGCGACGGCTGCGACATCCTGATCCACGAGGTGTACTCGGCGGACCGCTTCGCCACGATCCC
>Ga0070695_100001614_pt1 | contig 12627 bp, 10 predicted proteins | sample KBSK1252metaG_FD_65471 | JGI IMG/M metagenome (GOLD analysis project Ga0070695, IMG submission 65471) | Corn, switchgrass and miscanthus rhizosphere microbial communities from Kellogg Biological Station, Michigan, USA - KBS K1-25-2 metaG | ecosystem: Host-associated > Plants > Roots >...
CGATGTCGGCGTAGCGCGGCGTGCCGCCGTTGCGCCAATCGAAATCCTTGACCGCGACGCTCTCGGCGCGGATGCGGTCGCCGTTCATCGTGACGAACTCGACCTTCGTCATGACGATCGACTGCGAGAGGATATCGGCGCGCACGCCGCCGTAGCGGAACTCCTTCGTGACCTTCCGCATGTCGCGGGCGAAGATTTCGGCCCGCTCCTTGACCTTGGCATTGGCGAAGTGATCGGCCGCGAAATAGCCGCCCCCGCCCACGGCAAGGAGCGCGGCGATTCCGACGATCCAGCGCTTTTTCATGCCCTTGCCCTTGGTTGCGCGGCCGCGGCGCCGGGTATCCGGCGCCGAGCCCTGTATAACATTGTGCCGCTTATCCCTATATTCCAGGCAAGGCATAACTGTGGCCGAAACCGGCTTCCCATAGCCCTCACCGAGCCCGATGCACGCACTCGCCAAGTCCGACGTTCTGCAGCCGCGCGCGATCATCGATCGCCGCGCGCTGATGGAAGAGCTGGATGGGTTCGGCAAGGACCGGCCGGCCCCCCAGCAGCGCGCCGGGGTGCTGACGGCGCTTAAGGAAGCGCTCGCCGCCGGCCGGGCCGAGGTGAAGCGCCGCTTCGATGCCAACCGCGATGCCAGGACACGCGGGCGCGAGTGCGTGAAGGCCTACGCCTATCTCATCGATCAGCTGATCCGCACGCTCTACGACTACGCGTTTGAGCGGGTCTACCCCAACCCCAACCCGACCCAGGGCGAGCGGAAGGCCGTCGTCGCCACCGGCGGTTATGGGCGCGGCGAGCTGGCGCCGCAATCGGACATCGATCTCCTCTTCCTCCTCTCCTACAAGCTGACGCCGCATGCCGAGCAGGTCATCGAGTACATGCTCTACATGCTGTGGGACCTCGGCTTGAAAGTGGGGCACGCCACGCGCTCGGTCGACGAATGCGTGCGCATGGCCAAGCAGGATCAGACGATCCGCACCGCGCTTCTGGAGGCGCGCTATCTCTGGGGCGATGCCGGCCTTTACCGCGAGCTCAGGACGCGCTTTCGCGAGCTCGCCGCGGCCGAGGGCCCGATCACCTTCGTCGAGAAGAAGCTTGCCGAGCGCGACGAGCGCCATTTGAAGGTCGGCGATTCGCGCTACGTGGTCGAGCCCAACATCAAGGACGGCAAGGGCGGGCTCCGCGACCTCCACACGCTCTATTGGATCGCCAAATACATCTATCAGCTCGACGATCCGGCCGATTTGGTCGAGCGCGGCGTGTTCACGCGGCGCGAGGCGGCGAAGTTCGACCGCGCGCATGCGTTCCTCACCACGGTGCGCTGCCATCTCCACTATCTCGCCGGCCGGCCCGAAGAGCGCCTGACCTTCGACGTGCAGCCGCCGCTCGCGCGCCTGATGGGCTATGGCGATCGCCCCGGCATCTCGGGCGTCGAGCGCTTCATGAAGCACTACTACCTCGTCGCCAAGGACGTGGGTGACTTGACGCGCATCTTCTGCGCGGCGCTCGAGGCCGAGCATAAGCGGAAGCCGCGCTTCCGCTTCTCGCTGCTGCCCAAGAAGCGCGAGATCGTCGGCTTCCAGGTGCAGGACGGGCGCTTGAACGTCGCGCGCGAGGACGCCTTCCGCGCCGATCCGGTGAATTTCCTCCGCCTCTTCCACACAGCGCAGGAGCACGACCTCGACATCCACCCGGCGGCGCTGCGCGTGATCACGCAGCAGCTGGGCCTCATCGACGGCGCGCTGCGCGAGAACGTGGAGGCGAACCGGCTCTTCCTCGAGATGCTCACCTCGCCGAAGGAGCCGCAGATCACGCTGACGCGGCTGAACGAAGCCGGCGTGTTCGGCCGCTTCGTGCCCGATTTCGGCCGCGTCGTGGCGCTGATGCAGCACGACATGTATCACGTCTACACCGTCGACGAGCACACGATCCGCGCGATCGGCCTTCTCGCCGAGATCGAGGCGGGATTGAAGAAAGAAGATCACCCGCTCGCTTCGGAGATCGTGCACAAGGTCTCGTCGCGCCGCGTGCTCTACGTGGCGGTGCTGCTGCACGACATCGCCAAGGGCCGCGGCGGCGACCACTCCGAGATCGGCGCCGACATCGCGCGCACGCTCGGGCCCCGCTTCGGCCTCACGCCCGAGGAGATCGACAACATCGCCTGGCTCGTGCTCCACCACCTCGACATGAGCAAGGCGGCGCAGAAGCGCGACATCGACGACCCCAAGACGATCGCCGATTTCGCCGCCTTCGTGCAGTCGCCCGAGCGCCTGCGGCTGCTCTTGGTGCTGACCGTCGTCGACATGCGCGCGACCAGCCCCAAGGTTTGGAACAATTGGAAAGCGTCGCTGCTGCGCGAGCTCTACTACCGCACCGAAGAGGTGCTGGGCGGCGCCCCCTCGGGCGCCAATGTGGCGGCGCGCGTCGATCGCGCCAAGGAGGCGCTGGTCGCACGCTTGAAAGGCTGGTCGGTGGCCGAAACCGAGGAGCATCTCGCGCGCGGCTACGCCGCCTACTGGTTATCCGAGGACACGGACACCCAATTCCGCCATGCCGAGCTGGTGCGCCGCGCGACCAAGAGCGGCCTCCAATTTGCCGTCGATGCCCGCCACGACCCGAAGCGCGCGGTGACCGAGGTGACGGTCTACACGCCCGACCACGCCGGCCTCTTCTCGCAGATCGCCGGCGCCATGGCCCTCTCGCGCGCCAACATCGTCGATGCGCGCATCTTCACGCTCACCAATGGCTGGGCGCTCGACACCTTCTATGTGCAAGACCAGGAGGGACAGCCCTTTGCCGACGAGGCGAGCCTCGAGCGTGTCAAGACGCGCATCGCCGCCGCCCTCGCCGGCACGCTGAAGCTCCACCGCGAGCTTGCCGGCCGCGAATCGCTGCCGAAGCGCGCCCACGTATTCCAGGTGCCGCCGCGCGTCTTCATCGACAATTCGGCGAGCCGTTTCGCGACCGTGATCGAGGTGAACGGCCGCGACCGCCCCGGCCTGCTTTACGACGTGACGCGCGCGCTCACCGAATGCGGGCTCCAGATCACGACCGCCAAGATCTCGACCTTCGGCGAACGCGTCGTCGACGTTTTCTACGTCAAGGACGTCTTCGGAATGAAAGTCGAGCACGAGCGGAAGCAGGAGCAGGTGAAAGTCCGCCTCTTGGAAGCGCTCGGCGGCGCCGAGCCGGCCAAACCGGCCGAAGTGAAGGCCGCGGAGTGAAGGCGGGGAACCCGGAGGCGGTGAGGCGGGAAGGATCGATGACCCACGCCACCCGGGCAACGAGACCCCACGAAGAATTTCGCGCGCCGGCGGCGCGCATCGTGATTTTCCTGGTGCCTTTACAGTGAATCTTCTTCTCCCCGCCTCCGCGCCTCCCTGTTAGTTTCCCGCGCATGGCTCTCCTCCGTTCGTCGCTGATCGTCGGCAGCAATACGCTGCTTTCGCGCGTCTTGGGCTATGTGCGCGACATTCTGATCGCGCGCGCGCTCGGCACCACGGGCGTGGTCGAGGCGTTCGTCGTCGCGTTCCGCTTCCCCAATCTCTTCCGCCGCCTCGTCGCCGAGGGCGCCTTCTCGTCGGCGTTCGTGCCGATGTTCGCGAAGAAGCTCGAGAAGGACGGAAAAGCCGCGGCGCTCGCCTTCGCCGGGAACACCATGGCCTGGCTGCTGCTGATCCTCGTGCTGTTCACGATCGCCGCCGAGATCTTCATGGAGCCGATCGTCTCGGGGTTCGCGCCGGGCTTCCGCGACCAGCCGGCGCTCTTCGATGCCGCCGTGCTCTTCACGCGGCTCACGCTCCCCTACCTCATCGCCATGACCATCGTGGCGCTGATGAGCGGCGTCTTGAACGTCAACTACAAATTCGCGATGGCGGCGGCGGCGCCGACGCTGTTGAACGCGATCATGATCGTGGGCCTCGTCTTCGCGGTGCCGTGGTTCAAGAGCGCGGGACACATGCTGGCCTGGGCGGTGGCCGTGGCCGGCATCGCGCAATATCTCTGGCTCGGCTACGCCTGCTGGAAGGCGGGCCTGCACCTTTCGCTGCCGGTGCCGCACTTCACGGCCGCGACCAAGCGCCTCTTGAAGCTGATGGTGCCCGGCATCATCGGCGGCGGCATGACGCAGATAAACCTGCTCGTCGGCACGATCATCGCGAGCTTCATCGCGGGCGCCGTTTCGATCCTCTATTTCGCCGACCGTATCTACCAGTTTCCGCTCGGCATGATCGGTATCGCGATCGGCACCGCGCTGCTGCCGGAGCTGTCGCGCAAGATCCACTCCGAGCCCGAGGCGGCGAACGCGGTGCAAAACCGCGCCGTCGAGCTCGCGATGCTGCTGACGCTGCCGGCCGCGGCCGCGCTCGTCGCCGTGGCCGAATCGATCTCGATCGTGATGTTCCAATACGGGCGCTTCACGCCCGCGGACGCGCACGATACCGCCGTGGCGCTCGCCGCCTTTTCGTGCGGCCTGCCCGCCTATGTGTTGATCCGCGTCTTCGCGCCCGGCTTCTATGCCCGCGAAGACACGCGCTCGCCGGTGATCTACGCCGTCATCTCGATGACGACCAACATCGTGCTCTCGGTGGCCTTCGTCTGGCCGCCCTTCGGCTGGCCAAGCTTGGGCTTTCTCGGCATCGCGGTGGCGACGGCCGTCGCGGCGTGGATCAACGCCGGCCTCCTCGGCATCATGCTCGTGCGGCGGCGGCATTGGCGCCTCGATGCCCGATTCAAATCGCGCCTGCCGCGGATCGTGGTCGCGGCGCTCGTCATGGCCGGCGCCCTCGTCCCGCTCGCGATTTGGCTGGCGCCGCGGATCCGCGGCCAGGTCGCCGAGCGCATCCTATCCTTGGGCGTGCTGGTGGCGGCGGGCATGCTCGTCTACGGCGCGCTCTGCCTTGCGCTCAAAGTCGCCGATGTCGGCGAGCTTCGCCAACTGTTGAAGCGCCGCCGCGGCGCCAAGAAAGAGGCCTTGCCCGAGAACGTCGACTAGCGCCGCGCGCGACGAAAGGGCCGATCCTCACCTTTTGTTTTTCTCCGCCTTTACCGGTCCCTGTTAGCTTCGGGCGATGGCCCTCCTCCGCTCCACTGCCGTCATCGGCATCAACACGCTGCTCTCGCGCGTCCTCGGCTATCTGCGCGACATCCTGACTGCGCGCGAATTCGGCACCACGGGCATCATGGAGGCGTTCGTCGTCGCCTGGCGGTTTCCCAATCTCTTCCGCCGGCTCGTCGCCGAAGGCGCTTTCGCCGCCGCGTTCGTGCCGATGTACGCGAAGAAGTTCGAGCGCGAGGGCAAGGAGCAGGCGTTGGCCTTCGCGGGGAATATGCTGGCGTGGCTCATCCTCTTCCTCCTCGCGTTCACGGTCGCCGCCGAGATCTTCATGGCCGAGGTCATGGCGGTGGTGGCGCCCGGCTTTCGCGCCGACCTGGCGCTGTTCGAACTCTGCGTTCTCTATGCGCGCCTCACGCTTCCGTATCTGGTTTGCATGGCCGTGGTGGCGCTTTTGAGCGGCGTGCTCAACACCAGCCGCAAATTCGCGATGGCCGCGGCGGCGCCGGCGCTGTTGAACGCCACGATCATTCTCGGAATCCTCTTTGCGATTCCGTGGTTCAAGAGCGGCGGACACATGCTGGCTTGGGCCGTGGCCATCGCCGGAATCCTGCAGTATGTCTGGCTCGGCTATGCCTGCTGGCAGGCGGGCCTGCGCGTCGGCCTGCCGGTGCCGCGCCTCACCCAGTCGGCGCGCCGCCTCTTGAAGAGCATGGTGCCTGGCATCATCGGCGGCGGCGCCAGCCAGATCAATATCATCATCGGCACCGCGATCGGCAGCTTCATCGCCACCGCCGTACCGGTCCTCTATTACGCCGACCGCATCTACGAATTTCCGCTTAGCATGATCGGGATTGCGATCGGAACCGCGCTGCTGCCCGAATTGTCGCGCCGCATACACGGCGCGCCGGCCACGGCCGTGCCGCTGCAAAACCGCGCAGTCGAGCTTTCGCTGCTGCTGGCATTGCCCGCGGCGGCGGCGCTCGTCGTCGTCGCCGAACCCATCTGCGTGGCGATGTTCCAATATGGGAAGTTCACGCTCGCCGATGCGCGTAATACCGCCGCGGTGCTGGCGGCGTTCGCGACCGGCCTTCCCGCCTACGTGCTCATCCGCGTGCTGGTGCCGGGCTACTACGCGCGCGAGGACTTGCGCACGCCGGTGCGCTGCGCGGTCATCGCGGTGATCGCGAACACCGCTCTGTCCATTCTCCTCGTCTGGCCGCCGTTCGGCCTGCCGAGCCTCTCCTTCGTCGGGATCGCGGTGGCGACTGCGATCGCGGCCTGGGTCAACGCGCTGCTGCTCGGCATCGGCCTGTGGCGGCGGAAGCACTTCCACCTCGATGCGCAATTGAAACGGCGGTTGCCGCGGCTGCTGCTGGCGGCGCTCGGGATGGCCGCCGCCCTTGTGCCCTTGGGCCAATGGACGGCGCCGTGGCTGCAGGCGGGACTCACCCGCCGCGTCCACGCGATTGCGCTGTTGGTGTTCGCGGGGATGGCGCTTTACGCGCTGCTATGCCTCGTGTTGCGCGTGACCACGATCGCGGAGCTTCGCCAATCGCTCCAACGCGGGCGGGCTAAGCCCGGCGCCAAGCCCCTGCCTTCGCCCACGAACATCGAATAGGGCTGCCTTGACCCCGCCGCTCGGCAAAGGCTATCTCGCGCGGCTTTTCGTCAACCTTTGGCTTCGCGAACCCTCATGAAACGCATCTTCTCGGGCATCCAACCCTCGGGCGGATTCACACTCGGCAACTATCTCGGCGCGATCAAGAACTGGGTCGCGCTGCAGAAGGATTTCGAGTGCATCTATTGCATCGTCGATATGCATGCGATCACGATGTTCCAGAAGCCGGAGGAGCTCACCGCCAATTCGCGCCTGGGCGCCGCGACGCTGATGGCGGCCGGCATCGACTACCGGAAGCACATCATCCTGCTGCAGAGTTCGGTGCCCGCCCACGCCCAGCTCGCCTGGGTGTTCAATTGCGTCGCGCGCATCGGCTGGATGAATCGGATGACGCAATTCAAGGACAAGGCAGGCAAAGACCGCGAGACCGCGTCGCTCGGCCTCTACGCCTATCCGTCGCTGATGGCCGCCGACATCCTGCTCTACAAGGCGACGCATGTGCCGGTGGGCGAGGACCAGAAGCAGCATGTCGAGCTCACACGCGATATCGCGCAGAAGTTCAATCACGACTACGGCGTCAACTTCTTCCCGCTGACCGAGCCGCTGATCTTCGGCGAGGCGACGCGCGTGATGAGCTTGCGCGACGGCACCAAGAAGATGTCGAAATCGGATCCCTCCGACTATTCGCGCATCAACCTGACCGACGACGCCGACGCGATCGCCGACAAGATCCGGAAGGCGAAGACGGACCCGCATCCTTTGCCGGACGCGCCGCCCGCCTCCGAGAAGGTCCGCGCCGAGCGCCCCGAGGCCTATAATCTCATGGGCATCTATGCGGCGCTCGCCGACATTTCGGTGGCCGAGGTGGCCAAGGCGCACGGCGGCAAGCAGTTCTCGGCCTTCAAAAGCGCGCTGACGGAGCTCGCCGTCTCCAAGCTCGGCCCGATCACGTCGGAGATGCGCCGGCTCACCGACGACCCCGGCGCGGTCGACGCGGTGCTGCGCGAGGGCGCGGAGCGCTGCCGCGCCATGGCCGAGCCGGTCTTGGCCGAGGTTTATCGGATCGTGGGTTTCCTGAAGCCGTAGCAACGGCAGGCCGACGGACGCGACTCCATCTTGCCGAATTACTTGGCCGGCGCCGCCAGCTCTCTCCGCACCTTGGTGGCCGAAATCCGTTCGGTCGTCTCGTCGAGCGTGAGGCGCTCGACGACATAGCCGACGTCGCGGCCGTAGAAGACGTGGCTGATATTGGGCACCGGCACGACGACGAAGCGGCCGCGATATTGCCAGAGCGCGGCCTCGATGCGGGCTTTCACGGTCTGGAAATCGAACGGGTTCTTTTCGTCGGTGCCCTGCGTGTCGCGCACCGCGATGCAGACCTGGCCTACGCGCTTCAGGCCCTCTTCGATCAGGCGGCGGTGGCCGTCGTGGAACGGCTGGTAGCGACCGAGAAAGAGCGCGGTCGGCGCCTTGGGGTTGAAGGTGGGGAGAAGGCGCTCGTAGATGCGCTGCGCCCAGAAGGCCGGCGCGCCCTCGGCGGTCACCCGCACGTCGCAGCGCTGCGGCGGCACGAACATGCGATTGGTATCGGCGAAGCCGCCTTCCTTGATGCGGTCGACCCAGACGACGAAGGCCTCGCCGAAGGCGGCGCGCGTTTCCTCGGTCGGGCAGATGAAATCGGCGACGGCGAAGGCGCCTGCCTCGACCACGCGGTCGCAGAGCCAGCCCATGCGCCGCGCCTGCTCGACGCGGTCCTCGAGGCTGAAGCCGAGATCCTTGTTGACGTTGGCGCGGACCGCATCGGCATTGAAATGGACCGCGTTCAAAAGCGGCACCAGCGCCTTAGCCAGCGTCGTCTTGCCGGCCCCCGGCAGGCCCATGATCAAAATCTTCCTGTTCATGACGGCAACATACCGAGGGTCAAGCCTCCAGCCAATCGGGACGGCCAACCGAGCGCGCGGCTCGAATGACGATGTCGGGTTCGCTGAAGCAATCGAGCAGCGGCCGCGTGTTCGTCTTGCGATAGATGCCCTCGTCGCGGCCCGGGGGCAAGTTGAGGAAATCCCAGACGCGGGCCATGCCGCGCTCGGTCAGGGTTTCCTCGTACTGCAGCGGCAGGAAAAGCTGATGGCTGCGGCGCATGGCGTCCTCGGCGGCCGCGCGCGCCATGATCTGCTCGCCGGCGAAGGAGTAAAATCGGTCCCAATCGAAAGCGATTTTGGGCGCCGGCGTGCCGTCTCCCTCGGCGCCGGAGCGGTGCCAGGTGCCGGTTGCCGTCGCGAGTTCCACCGATGCATAGCCGGCCAAAAGATTCTCGCGATAGAGCATGATCTTCGCCAAGCGCGGATCCGGGCAGACGACCCCGAGCATCATCAAGAGCTGATTGCGGTTCAGCATCACCTTGAAGCCGTGACGCTGGCGATTGTGAAACCACTTCTCATTGTGGGCGAGGAATTTGTCGAGGAAGGCCTTGGGATCGGCGTCGCGGAGCGCGCAATTCATGATCTCGAGGCCGAGATCGCGCGGGAAGTGCGCTTGCACTTCGTCGGGATGGAAGATCTCGAGATGGCACGCCACTGAGGGGTGGCGGCCCAAAATATCGCAAAGCCGGGTCGAGCCCGATCGCGGCGCCGCGATTATGGCGAAATGCTGCATAGCGGCTTTAGAGGATTCGAGACCGTGTTCGATGGTGCAAGCAGGCAGGCAAGCGTCGATCAGCGCGCATAGATAGCGGCGAACGTGTTAGCTAGCTGTAAGCGCCAGCGAAGCGCCGATCAAGCCAATGGCGCGGCGTCCGCGCAACATCGGGAAATGCACCTACGGCCGGCGTGCGGTTGGTCCGCGCAGAGTCGCGGCGCAGCCGGCCGGGGGCGGCCCTATCTATCGCTGTTGGCATCGCCGGAGGCGCCGCGTAGGGTAGGCGCAAAATCCTGTCCGGGGCGCCCGGCTCTCGATGCAAATCTACCTGCCCATCGCCGAAGTTTCGGTCGACGCATTCCTGCTGCTCGGCCTCGGCGCCGTGGTGGGGTTCCTCGGCGGGCTCTTCGGCGTCGGCGGCGGCTTCTTGATGACGCCCGCCCTCATCCTCATCGGCATTCCGCCTGCGGTGGCGGTGGCTTCGGGCGCCAACCAGATCGTGGCGTCGTCGATCTCGGGCGCGGTCAGCCAATGGCGCAAGGGCAATGTCGACGTCACCATGGGCGTCGTGCTGCTGGTGGCGGGCGTGCTCGGCACCGGGGCGGGCGTGCTGTTGTTCCGGGTGCTGCAGCAATCGGGACACATCGATATCGTCGTCCAGCTCTCCTATGTGCTGCTGCTCGGAATCGTCGGCGCGATGATGGGATTGGAGAGCCTGCGCGCGCTCTGGCGCCGGCGCCGCGGCGGCAAGTCTCAAGGCCGCCTGCACCAGCATTTCTGGGTGCATCGCTGGCCGCTCCGGATGCGCTTCCGCCGCTCCAAGCTCTACATCAGCGCGATTCCGCCGGCCGCCATCGGCTTCATTGTCGGCGTGCTGACCGCGATCATGGGCATCGGCGGCGGCTTCATCATGGTGCCGGCGATGATCTATCTCTTCGGCATGCCGACCCTGACCGTCGTCGGCACGTCGCAGTTCCAGATCGTGTTCGTCACCGCCGTCTCGACGCTGCTGCTGGCGGCGACGACGCACACGGTCGACGTGGTGCTCGCCATCCTGCTCATCATCGGCGGCGTCTTCGGCACGCAGATCGGCACGCGCGCCGGCCAGCTCCTGCGCGGCGAGTATCTGCGCGGCCTGCTCGCCGCCATGGTGCTCGCGATGTCGGTGAAGCTCGCCTACGACCTCATCGCGACGCCGCTCGATCTCTTTTCGATCGCGATCGGCCGATGACGCGAAACGCCGATGCTCCCCGCCCCGCGATCGCGCGCGGCCGGCCGATGAGCGCGAGGCTCGGCGCCGGCGCGACGCTCGCCGCCGTGCTGCTCGCAGCGAGCGGCGGCCTCGTGACGGAGGCGCGCGCGCAGCAGGTGATCGCCGATCTCTCGCGCCACCTCGTCGCGATCACCACCGGCTTCGCCGGCGCCGAGGTGCTGCTGTTCGGCGCCGTCGACGGCGAAGGCGACGTTATCGTGACCGTGCGCGGGCCCGAGGGCGACGTCGTGGTCCGGAGGAAGAGCCAGGTGAACGGCATGTGGATCAACACCCAGTCGGTCACCTTCGGCACCGTGCCCGGCTATTACGCAGTGGCCTCGACCAAGCCGCTCGACGAGATCATCACCGGCCCGGTCGCCGAGCGCGAGCAGATCGGCTCCGAGCGATTGCGCTTCGAGCCCGAGCGCAATATTCCGCCCGACCGCATCGCCCTGTTCCGCAGCGCGCTTCTCCGCAACATGGAGCGCGACGGCCTCTATCAGCCGCGCACGTCGACGATTCGGTTCCTCGGCCAGCGCCTGTTCCGCGCCGACATCGTGTTTCCGGCCAACGTGCCGACGGGCCTTTACACGGTGAACGTCTATCTCGTGAAGGGCGGCCAGGTCGTGAACGCCACCACGACCCCGCTTTCCGTGAGCAAGATCGGCTTGAGCGCCGAAATCTACGATTTCGCCCAGAATCGCAGCCTGACCTACGGATTCATCGCCGTGGCGTTCGCCGGCTTCGCGGGATGGGCGGCAAGCCGCGTGTTCCAGCGCGGATAAATCAGGGGAGAGACGCCATGGCCGAAATCGAATCCCCGGCGGCCCGCGCCAAGCGCCGCAAGCAGGAAGAACGCATCTTCCTGGTCGTGGTCGACAATTCCGAGGAGATGCGCGTGGCGCTGCGCTTCGCGGGCCTGCGCGCCAAGGCCACGGGCGGGCGCGTGGCGCTGTTCACCGCCATCGAGCCGGCCGAGAGCCACACCTGGCAGGCGGTCGGCGAACTCATGGAAGAAGAACAGCGCGCCGACGCCGAGGCGATGATGCAGCGCTTCGCCGAAGAGGTGGTGAAGCTCTCGGGCAAGACGCCGGTGATCTTCATCCGACAGGGCGTCGCGCGCGACGCGCTGCTGAAGCTCATCGAAGAGGAACCGACGGTCTCGATCTTGATCCTCGCCGCCGGAACGGGGCGCGGCGGGCCGGGGCCGCTCATCTCGGCGCTGACGGGCAAATTCTTCCCCAAGCTCACGATCCCGCTGACGATCGTGCCCGGGACCCTGACCGACGAAGAGATCGACGCGCTGACCTAGCCGACGCGTTTGGATCAGAGGGCGGACGACGGAAGGGCGCTCCTCCCGTCATCTGGCCTCTGTGATCCGTTCGGCGCCTCAGCCGCCCTTGCCCCCGTACTTGAACGACAGCGACACGCGCGCGCGGTAGGCGACGACCTTGCCGCGGTCGACCTTGCAGTCGAGCTTGGTGATTTCGGCGACGCGCAGATCACGCAACGTCTTGGCCGCGGTTTCGACCGCGTTCTTCGCGGCGTCCTCCCACGAGGTCTTGCTGGTGCCGACGATCTCGGTGATGCGGTAAACGCCGCTGTCTTTGTCCGCCATCGAGCGCTCCTCCTTTGATGTTGGCGAAGCGCGAACCGGCCGGACGCCCGGCCTTCCGCACGCGCGTCGCAACGCAATCTTAGAGCAAAAGCGGCGGGCGGGCGAATCGCCGGGCGCTCGTGAGAAGCCGCGAAGATCCCGGCACAGGGGCCAACGCGCGCATTGGCGCGGGCTTACGCCTTCTCCGGCGGCTTGATCATCCGCCCCAGGGGCTGGCCGGCGAAGATGTGGATGTGGAGGTGCGGGACCTCCTGGTTCGCGGCGGCGCCGTTGTTGGCGAGGATGCGATAGCCGCTCTCGGTGACGTTGAGGAGCTTCGCCGTTTCGCCGACCGCGCGAACGAATCCCTCGATCTCGGCCGCCGAGGCCTTGGCGGCGAAATCGGTCATGTTGACGTAGGCGCCCTTCGGGATGACGAGGACGTGGACCTTCGTCTGCGG
>Ga0070695_100001615_pt1 | contig 12627 bp, 8 predicted proteins | sample KBSK1252metaG_FD_65471 | JGI IMG/M metagenome (GOLD analysis project Ga0070695, IMG submission 65471) | Corn, switchgrass and miscanthus rhizosphere microbial communities from Kellogg Biological Station, Michigan, USA - KBS K1-25-2 metaG | ecosystem: Host-associated > Plants > Roots >...
CGCGCGTTCGCGTCTATGACGGATCGTTTACGGAGTGGAGCGAGCGGGTTGAACTGCCGGTGAAGACGGGGGACGACCCGTAAAAGGCCGGGGAAGGGGGAAGGGCAGGGCGTGGACAAGGCTGGTTACGGGCTCATCGAAACGATGCGGGTGCGCGACGGACGCATCCCGTTCCTGGACCGTCACCTCGCGCGGCTGGCGCGATCCGTTGCGGAGCTTGGTCTTCCCAGGCCGAAGCAAGACATCGCCGCTCTGGTGGCGCCGTTCTCGGGAACCGGCAACGCCGTACTGCGCGTCGAGGTGCTCGATGGCCGGGCGAGCGTCACGGTGCGCGATTTACCGTCGCTCGCGGCGCCGGTGGTGATCACCGCGTCCGAGCCGCACGAGCCGTATCCTCACAAGACCACCGAGCGGGACTGCTTCACGGATGCGGGACAGGAAGCCGAGGTGGCGGAGGCCGACGACGCGCTGCTCCTCACCCCCGAGGGGTGGGTCGCCGAGGGAACGGTGTGGACCGTCTTCTGGTGGCGCCGGGACGCGCTGTACACGCCCGCGCTCGACCTCGGGATCCTGCCCGGCATTGGCCGGGCGCGGGTGCTCGAGCTCGTGAAGAGCGCGGAGCAGGGCCGTTGCCCCGCGCAGGAGCTGGCAGGTAAGAGCCTGTTTCTCGCGAACGCGGTGCGTGGCATCGTGCCGATCGCGTCGCTCGACGGAGTACCCGTGCCGGCCGATCCCCGAACCGCGGAGCTGGCTCAGCGCTTCTGGCCTTGACCGCCGCTTGATCCCACCCGCGCATCGTTGCCCCGGGTTGTGAGGGCTCACACCGGGGAGCGCGAAATGATCAAGCGTAGGCTCAGAAGATTCCAGATCGCGATGCTGGCGGTCATAGCGGTCGGGTGCGCGAGCGCCGGAGGGATGCACTCCGACCCGCTCGACGCAGGCGAGGTGAAGTTCTACTCTGCACCGCTCAACACTGTTGCACCCGCAGCGCGTCAGGCGGTCCTCGCCGCCGGTCTCAACGAGGATGCAGTCTCCCAACCGGATTCCCTCACCTGGATGATCATCGCCAAGAAGGGAATGTCCTTCTTCAGTTGGGGCGAGCTGGTGCGTGTGGTGGTCCACCAGACGACCGAGGGACCGGTAGCGGTGCGCGTACTTACCAAGCGTCGCCTCGCGACGAACATCACAGCTCAGGGAGACTGGTCGGGAAAGATCTACGAGCAATTGGATCACATCCTCGCACCGCACTAGAACCCAACCCCGGTCCGGAATGCCCTGTCGGGAGGACGCATGCTCCTACGGACACACAGCAGCCTCGCGCTTGCACTGATGATCGCGCTCGCGGCTCAAGCCGTCGGGCAAGCGGCACAACCGGATCTGCGGGTCTTGTCGCTGCGCAGCATGCAGGTCGGCCGGACTGTCCGGGTGGTCGGACGGGAGATCGGCACGCTGACGGGTCCGCTGCTCGAGGTGCGCGAAGGCACGCTATGGCTGCAACACCAGCCGGCCAATCGCATGGTGCCGATCGCCGGGATTGATTCGATGTGGGTCAAAGGCGGCGGTCATGCCGCGGCCGGCGCACTCGTCGGTGGTCTCATCGGGTCCGTTGTTGGCCTTGCTGTCGTGTCGGGCAAACAGTGCCAGCTGGGCGACACCAGCTGCCCGACCGGGATCTATCTGGAGAGCGCGGGGATCGCGCTCGGCGGGATGCTCGTCGGGGCCCTGATCGGGAGCGGGACGAACAACTGGCAGCTGCGGTACCCGTAGCCGCTTCTGGCTCGAGGGGTGAAGGATTAGATTGTGCTCGGCGCGGTGGCTGTAGCTCAATCGGTTAGAGCGCTGGACTGTGGCTCCAGAGGTTGCGGGTTCGATTCCCGTCAGCCACCCCTGAACGACTAGACGCCGAGGCGCCCGGACGCCTGGGCGTCTAGTTTATCTCCCAAATGACCGAACTGGCCCCTCTGGAGCTCCAGTGCTTCGGGGTGCCGACCGCACGCCTCGCTGGCGGCCCGGCACCGCCTGAGGTGCTGCGTCGCAAGCACCTTGCGTTGCTCGTCTATCTCGCCCTTTCTCCCAATCGCCGTCGCACCCGGACACATCTGGTGGGAGTGCTCTGGCCGGAGACCGACGACTCCCGGGCGCGCCACTCGCTGAACGAGGCGATCCGGCGGCTGCGGGCGCACGTCGGCGAGTCGCGCCTCACGTCCGATAGCGACTCCATCGTCCTGGGCGACGACGACCTCGAGGTCGATGCGCTGCGGTTCGACGCGTTGCTGGACCGCAGCCCCGCAGACGCCGCGCGGCTCGTGGGAGGCGATTTTCTCGAGGGTTTCGCGGTGGAGGGCGCGCCCGCGTTTGAGGAGTGGGTTGCACAGGAGCGGGATCGGTACCGCGCGCGGGCGGCCGCTGCGTTGGTCGCGACGGGTGAGGAGGCGCTCGCCGCCGCGCGCGAGTCCGACGCGGGCGGATCGGCCCGTCGCGCGCTCGCCCTGCAGCCGTACGACGAGCGGGCCGTGCAGTTGCTCATGCGCGCCTGCGCGCTGAGCGGGGATGCCGCCGGAGCCCTTGCGGCCTTCCACGAGTTCACCACCCGCCTGGCGACGTTGGGCGAGCAGCCGGGCCGCGAGCTGGCCGCGCTCGCCGACCGCATCCGGGGCCAGCGCTGGCGGCGGCACGCGCGGCCGCTCAGCGAAGCGGAGCCGGCTCTGGTGGGTCAGGAGCGAGCGCATCGGGAGGCGTTCACGCTGGTCGCCGAGGCGCTAGAACGCGGTCCGCAAACGCTGATGATCACCGGTGACCTCGGGACGGGCAAGACCCGGCTTCTGACCGAGTGCGTAGAGCGCTTCGCACTCCAGGGCGCTGTGACGGCGGTGGCCACGCCGCTCGAGAGCGACCGCGACGCGCCCTGGAGCACGCTGCGAACGCTGTTGCGCGCGGGTCTACCGCGCGCGCCGGGCAGCGCCGCCGCCGATCCGGGCGCGCTCGCCACCCTGGCGACCCTAGCGCCCGATGCGCTCCCGGGCGTCGTCTCGCGCGCGCCGGCAGACCACGCCGAGGTGGCGGCCGCCCTGGCATCGCTGCTGCGGGCGCTCGCCGAGGAGCAGCCCGTGGCGCTGGCCGTGGACGAGGCGCACTGCGCGGACGGTGCCAGCATCGAGCTGCTCGGTGGCGCGATCACGCAGCTCGCCGGGCTGCCGCTGCTGCTCGTGCTGAGCGCGCGCGCGACGTTCCAGGAGCCCTCGCGCGCGTTGGTTCACTTGCGGAGCGATGTGGGACGCGCGGGAAGAGTGCCCGGCCGGATGGTTCAGCTCGAGCCTCTCTCCGCGGCCGAGACGCGGGACCTCGTGGTGCGCGGCAGCTCCTGGTGCGTGAACCAGGCGGATCTCGATCGTCTTTCTCGCCGTGTCTTCTTCGAGACGAGCGGGAACCCGTTTCTGATCGTCACCATGCTGCAGGGGCTCGAAAGGGCCGCGATTCTGCGCGCCGAGGCGCTTACGTGGCCCCGTCCGGGCGTGACGATCGAGCAGCCGCTCCCGATGTCGGTCCCGAGCCTGGCGCGCCAGGCGGTGCTGGCCCGGGTCGCGGACCTGGACGCGGCGAGCCTCCAGGTGCTACGCGCGGCGAGCATCGGCGCGCTGGCCGTGGACCCGGAGCTCGTCGCCGCGCTCACCGGCCTCGCGCCTGAGCGCATCGACCAACTGCTCGCCGTCCTCGAGCGGCACGGCCTCCTCGTCTTCGATGGGGAGCGGTATCGCTTTGCCGCGCCGCTCATCGCCGAGGTGGTGCGTGGGGAACGCCTGTTACCCGGTGAGCGACGGGCGCTGCGGGCGCGTGCCGCGGCGGCCCTGGCCTCGCGCTCCGACCTCGAGTCTCGCCTGTTGCGGGCGGAGTTGATGGCCGGAACGGGACCCGCTGCTGCCGCCTTCGCGGAGGCGGTGGCGGCTGCACAAGCGGCGCTCGCCGAGTCCGCGCCGCGTGCTCTCCGTCGGGCGCTCGGCGTGGCGGAGCGCACGCTGCAGCCGGATGACGACACCGGCCGTCGGGCCGTGGCCGAGTTGCGGGCGCAGATGCCCGCTTAGCAGCGAGCAGCGCCGCGCGGGTGCGCGGCGCTGTGTACAACGGCTGTGGTGGCTCGCGATCGATCCTAGCGCCGGGCCCAGCTTGCCTCGCCATCAAAGGCTGTGTTGGCGGTCAAGCGGAGGACTCCGCTCCCGTCCGCTGCGTTCATGACGTAGATCTCATCATTGCCATCGCGCCGGCTCGTGAACGCGATCTGTGATCCGTCGGGCGACCAGGTGGGATCGTAATCCCAGTAGTTGTTGGTGGTGAGGCGAGCGCGGCCGCTGCCGTCCGCGTTGATAACATAGATCTGGGAGTTCCACGTACGGTTGCTCGAGAACGAGATCTTGGACCCGTCGGGCGACCAGGCCGGGTAGCCGGCCCAGGCGGAGTCAGCCGTGAGGCGGACCACTCCACTGCCGTCCGCCGCGTTCATCACATAGATGTCGTGGTAGCCGTCGTGCGCGCCGGTGAACGCGATCTTCGACCCGTCGGGCGACCAAGCGGGCTGGTTATCGTTACCCGAGGCCGTCGTGAGGGGAAGGACTCCACTGCCGTCCGCCGCGTTCATGACGTAGATGTCGTCGCCGGTGCTGCCGTAGCGCGTGAACGCGATCTTCGACCCGTCGGGCGACCAGGTGGGCGAGCGCCCGGTCGTGAGGCGGACGACTCCACTGCCGTCCGCCGCGTTCATGACGTAGACACCACAGCAGTAGGTGCCCTCGCGAAAGCTCGCGAACGCGACCTTCGAACCGTCGCGCGACAGGGAGGGCTCGCCGTCGTAACCCGGACTATTGGTCAGGCGAACGAGGCCGGTGCCGTCTTGGTTCATACGGTAGATCTCATCGTAGCCGGGGGCGCCGGCTCGTGCGCTCCTGAAGACAATCCATTCGGCCAGACGTAGGATCGGCGGCGGCGGCCGCACCACACTGACTTCGAGACGGACTGGAGGGGGCGCGGTCGGACTGTCGCAGGCGACAAGGGCCAACGCGCTGGCGGTGAATAGCAAGGTCTTGAGCGACATGGTGGTCTCCTGGATGGCGTTGGTGTGGTCCGCATCCGACGCGACCCAACGTAAGGAGACCCAAGCAATGGCCGAGCAACGCGGCGGCGTTCGGAGTCAACCGCTTGGCAAGTAGTGGGTTGGGTGTATCAGTGACGTGCTGGTGAGGCCGCAAAACTCTCACGCCGCCAGGACGGCTGGCGGAGCCGCTGTGTGAAGGGGAGCGGCAGCGTGAGACCCGTCTGCGTGTCGATGAGGTGCAGGACACCGTCGTCGTACGACGCCGCAATCAGCCAGCGGCCGTCCGGCGACCAGTCGATCTCCGGCCAATACGCGTCGCTCGTATTCGACGCGGGCCGGGGATTGGAGCCATCGGGGTTGATCAGCCAGAGGACGGTCGCGTACTGCTGGGGTTCGTCGAATTTGTGAGCGCCATACGCGATGACATCGGCGACGGGCGACCAGCGGGGCATGTAGCCGGGAGTTGGTGTCCCGTCCGCATGTTGGAGTGAGTCGATCGTGCCGGAGGCGACGTTGAGGACAGACACGAGCAGGTCATAACAGCATACGGCATTTCTTGTGTAGACGACGTGAGTGAGATCGGGGGACGGAGACGGTTGGTAGCCGCCGTAGAAAGCATCGGATGGTCCGCTCACCCGCTCGGCGCCCGTGCCGTCAGGATGCACGCGCCAGATTTCCGACATCACGCCGGGGCGTACGCCGGAGAAGTAAATCCACGCTCCGTCGGCGGAATACCGCGGATTGGTCTCCGACGTGAGGCCTATACTGTCCGGCACGAGTCGCTGCTTCGGGCCGGACGGATCGCCCAAAATCAGGTGAGGGTTGAATCCCGGAAACACGCCGCCGTCTTCCAGCGCGATGACGTCACCCGCAGGCGACCAGTCGGGATGAGGGGTGGTCCAGTAGCTGACGTCAAATGAGCGGAAGCCCGTGCCGTCAAGGTTGAAAAACACGACTCGTTGGGTGTCGTTGGTAATCATATGCCCGAGGACGGCGACCGCAGCACCCGGCGGGACGACGCTCACCCACGCGGTATCCTGCCACATACCATTGATCCCAACGACTCTGGCGCGCCCTATCGCGGCGCTGGTGAGGGTCGCGCCGGAAAGCTGGACTGCCGGTGACGTGGTCTCATAGGTGAGCGTCCCGCCTCGTGAGTTCTTCAATCTGTCGACGATCCAGCCGCGCAACCGGACGGTGCCGCCGACGTAGACGGCGGTATCAGCCGGCTCGACAGCCACGCCGACAGGATTGCCGGGCAACACGGTGAACCGCGCGATCGCCTGCAACCCTAGCGAGGGTACGCGAACGGTCACCGATTCTTCCCCAGCGACACTCCCGAGGTAGATAGTAGCCTGGGCAAATCCGTCTCGGTCGGTGGTCGCCGGAGAGGGACCCGCGAAGACCCGAGCACCGCCGTCGAATGACACGGCGACTGCGGACAGTGGCGCACCGTTTTGACCGATGACCCGCACCACGAGCGGTTGCGGCGGAGCGGCCTGTACCGTGTCGGTGATGCCGTCACCGGACACGATCGAGAGGCCGGGAGCGAGCGGTTGGACGCCGTTGTCGCCGCAAGCAGCGAGCGTAGCGGCCAGGGCGATGCGCAGCGTGGGTACGCGAGGCATCATCCCAGAATCTATCACGGGGCATTCGCGGTGCCAGCTAGGGATCCGGGGACTACTCGAAGAAAACCCGTCGTCCGCTCAGCGACCCCGGGCGAGGGATACCGACTCTCCGACGTCGACCGTCCGAAACTGCTCCGTCGGCACGCCACGCTCCCGCAACGCGGTCGCCAGCTCGCGCACTGGCTCGTCGATCCCCTCCGGCGTCAACTGAAACGTCCCGAAGTGCATCGCGATGCTCTGCCGCGCCGCGAGGTCGAGGTGTGCCTGGACGGCTTCCGCGGGATTCATGTGGATGTCCTTCATGAACCAACGCGGCTCGTAGGCACCGATCGGGAGGAGCGCCAGGTCGATCGGAGCGAGGCGCGCGGCGATCTCTCGAAAATGGGTCCCGTAGCCCGTATCGCCGGCGAACAGGATCCGCCGCCCGAGCGCCTCGATCAGGAACCCGCCCCACAGCGTCCGGTTGCGATCGAGCATGTTGCGTGAAGAGAAGTGCTGCGCGGGGGTCAACGTGATCGGGAGCGGCGCGGTGGTCGCGCGCTGCCACCAGTCGATTTCCTCGACCCGACGGATGCCCGCCGATCGGAGCAGTCGGCCGTTCCCCAGGGGCGTCACCACGGGCGCTTGAAAACGTCGATCGAGCGCGCGCAGGGTTCCGAGATCGCAGTGATCGTAGTGATTGTGACTCAGGAACACGAGGGAGATGGCGGGCAGGTCGTCGAACCGCACGCCCGGCACCCGCACCCGACGGGGGCCCGCGAACGGGACCGGGCTCGCCCGCTCGGCATACACGGGATCGATCAGGACGTTGGTGGTCGCGACCTGAATGAGAAACGTGGCATGGCCGACGAAGGTGACGACCACGTCATCAGGACCGACGGTCGGCGGCCGGCGCGGCGTGACCGGGATACTGGAGGGCCAGCGCGTTCGTGACGTGAGCAACATGCGCGGCACCATCCAGACGGGCTGGCCGTTCGCGCCGCTGGGATTGAAGAATCTGCGGCCGTCAAAGTGGTCCGTGCGGCGCGCCATCTGAGGGACAATAATACGCCAGCGGTCTGCCAGCGATAGCAACGGCGTACGCGACGAGTGCCTAGCCGGTTCCGCGCGCGCGGCCTCAGTGACACGTGCCGCTTCCCGAGTCGGTGGCACTGCCCGTCTGGCCCGCTGCCGGGATGAACTGCCACGCGTAGGTCGCATCGCCCAGCGTGAGCTTCAGCACTCCGAACACACGGTAGATCTGCACTTCGCTGTTGGGAATCGTGAGCGTGTTGGGTCGGTCGAGGCCGCTGCCGCCCGTACCGACGGTGATCTGGCGAATCCCGTTCACCGGATCCGCGACGCCGGCGGTGGTCTGCGGGGCGAACCGCTCGTAGTCCTGCATGTGCGCATTGAGGATGAGCTCGGCGTGCGCGGCGTACAGGTCGTCCCAGAACGCTTTGACGTACCCGGTGGGAGAGAACGAGGTCGACGAGGTCGAGTAGAAGCGAGGACTGTGCCACATCGCGAGCACACATTGCTTCGTGGTCGCCGCGAGATCGGCCTTGAGCCACGTCTCCTGCGGCGAGCCGGCGGCCGTCGGGACGTAGGTGTAGTTGCTGTTCAGGACGATGATATGCCACGCCCCGAGATCGTAGCTATAGTAGCCGCCGGTGGTGGGGTCGCCGGCGGCGGCGCCGAAGTACGTGAAGTATCCCACCGCAGTCGCGCTGGAGTCGTAGTCGTGGTTGCCGGTCGCCGGGTACGTGCGAGCCTTGTGCCGGCCCCAGGTGGGATCATAGCAGTTCTGGTAGTTGGTGAGCGTCCCGTTCGGATAGGCGGCATCTCCGATGGTGAACACCGTGCCGGGGATCGTGTCGAGGATGGCGGCCGTGGTCGCGGCATCGGTGGTGGTGCACCGGGCAATGTTGCCAGCACCGACGAGCGTGACCGGCGACGTCACGGTCACGGTAAAGGTGCGAGAGCCCGCCCCGCCGTCCTTGTCCGTGACCGTGACGAGGATGGCGTCGGTACCGGCCGAACGGTAGGTGTGCGGGGCCGTCATAGCGCTCGCCTGGCTGCTGGTGCTCCCGGTCGTCAGCGGCGAGCCGTCGCCCCAGTCGATCGCGTATGACCAGGGCGCATCGTTCACGCCGGGGTCGCTGAAGGCGATGCTGAAAGTGAAGGGGATGCCCGCGCTCGGCGTCGGACCAGTTCCCGTATTCACCGACGGCGCCGCGTTCGCGATGGTCGCCGTCGTCGTCGCCGGTGCGCTCGATGCCCCATGGGTATCGGTGACGGTGAGCGTCACCGTGTAGGTGCCGTTGTCGGCGTACGCATGGGTCGGGTTGGCGGCGCTGGCGGTGGCTCCGTCCCCAAAGGTCCACGCATACGTCAGGGCATCACCGTCAGGGTCGGACGAGCCCGTGCTGTTGAAGCTCACGGCGGAGGCTTCGGCGCCCGAGTACGGTCCTCCGACCGCTGCCGTGGGTGGACGATTCGTAGCGGTGACCGTGATCGTGACTTTGCCCGATCCCACGGCGCCGTCCTTGTCGGTCACGGTCACTCGGAGCGTGTCGGTGCCTGGCCCCGCGTAGGTGTGCGCCGCGGCGATCGGGCTGGCCTGGTTGGAGGTACTCCCGGTGGTCTGTGGCGAGCCGTCGCCCCAGTCGATCGCGTACGACCAGGGTGCGTCACTGACGCCGGCGTCGCTGAAGGTGGTGCTGAAGTTGAACGGGCTACCGGCGGTGGCCGGCTGGCTGCCGGCGGCGCTCACCACCGGCGCCGCGTTGGCAATGGACGCCGTGGTCGTGGCCGGCGCACTCGTTGCGCCATGGATATCGGTGACGGTGAGCGTCACCGTGTAGCTGCCGTTGTCGGTGTACGCATGGGTCGGGCTGGCCCCCGTGCCGGTGGTGCTGTCCCCGAAGCTCCACGCGTAGGTCAGCGCATCACCGTCAGGGTCGGACGAGCCGCTGCCATTGAAGCTCACGGCGGTGCCCTCCGTGCCGGAGTACGGCCCTCCAGCGGCTGCGGTGGGGGCGTGATTCGCGACGGAGTAAGCATCGTGGCACGTGCCGCTCCCCGCGTCCGTGAAGGTCTGGCCGGCGATCGGAATGAATTTCCAGTCGTAGCTCCCGGAAGACAGCGTCAGCTTCAGGACGCCGAACGTTTGGTCGTTGCGCACTTCTGAATTCGGGACGGCCGGCCCGAGGGTGAACAGGCCGGACCCGCCGGTTCCCGCCACGATCTCGCGGATCCCGAAGGCGGGATCGGCCATGCCGGCCGGGGTCTGTGGCGCGAAGCGCTCGTAATCGTGGTGATGTCCATTGAGGATGAGCTCGGCTCCCGCCTCGTACAGCGCCTGCCACAGCGCCCGGGTCGACGTATCGACGGGCAAAGTGCTGGAGCTGAACAGGGGATGATGCCAATAGGCGAGCGAGCATTGCGCCGGGTGCGCCGCCAGGTCGGCCCGCAACCACTGCTCTTGAGGCGATCCCGCGATCGTGGAGACATCGCTATTCAGGGCGACGATGTGCCACGCGCCGAGGTCGTAGCTGTAATAGCCCTTCCCGGTGTCGCCCGCCGCGGCGCCGAAGTACCCGAAGTACCCGGCAGCCCCGGGCGTATTGTAATCGTGGTTGCCCGAGACGGGTCTGGTCCGAGCCTTGAAGCGGCCCCACGTCGGGCCGTAGCAGTTTGTGTACTGGTCGCTCGTCCCGTCGGGATAGGCGTTGTCGCCCATGATAAATACCGTGCCGGGAATCGTGTCGAGCAGGTTCGCCGTGAGGGAGTCCTGGTTCCTGGTGCAGTCGGCGATGTCTCCGGCACCCACCAAGACCGCCGGGGCGATGGGCCGCGCAACGACCTGGACCGCGAGCGAGTCCGAGCCGAACGCTCCCACGGCGTTCGTGACCGTGACCCAGGCGCTGTCCAACCCGAGCGCCGAGTAGACGTGCGAGCCCGTGATCGGTGACGTTTGGGTGGAAGCGGTCCCGGTGCTCGAGCCCCCGTCGCCCCAGCGAATCGAGTAGCTCCACGGTGCCGTGTTCACTCCCGGGTCACTGAAGCTGACCGAGACCTTCACCGTGTCTCCGGGGTGGGTCGTGACATCGGGACCCGCGTTCACAGGCAGGGGCGGCGCTCCGTGGCAGGCGCCACTGCCCGAGTCGGTGAACGTCTTGCCCGCGACCGGCACGAACTGCCACGTGTAGTCGCCGTCGTTCAACGTGAGCCGGAGGACGCCGAAGGTGCCGGTGCTCCGGACCTCACTGTTGGGGCGAATGGTCCCGAACGACATGACCTCGGCGCCGCCGGTGCCGACGACGAACTCCCGAATACCGAAGGTCGCGTCGGCGGCGCCCGCAGGCGTCTGCGGCGCGAACCGTTCGTAGAAGGCGTAATGCGCGTTCACGACCACGTCCACGCCTGCGGCGTAGAGCACGTCCCACAGCGGGCGCACGGCGGTGTTGGGTTTGTCCTTGGAATCGAACAGCGGGTTGTGCCAGTAGGCGAGCGTACATTGTGTCGGGTGGGCAGCCAGATCCGCCTTGAGCCACTGCACCTGCGCCGACGTCGCGGTGGTCGGGACGAGCGAAGCGCTGCCGCTGTTCAGCACGATGACGTGCCAGGCGCCGAGGCTGTAGCTGTAGTAGCCCTGCTTGGGATCTGCTGCGGCGGCGCCGAAGTAGCCGAAGTATCCGGCGGCGTTCGCCGTCTTGTAGTCGCGCTCGCCCGGCGCCGGTTGCGTCCGGGCCTTGTGCCGCCCCCACGCCGGGTTGTAGCAGGTGTTGTACTGGTTGAGCGTCCCGTTGTCGTAGGCGTTGTCTCCGTCCGCGAACACCGTTCCCGGGATCGTGTCGAGCAAGTTGGCCGTCGCCGAGGAGCCGGGCTGCCCGCATTTCGCGATGTTCCCCGCGCCGACGAGGGTCGCCGAGGACGGCGGGGCGACGTCCGCGCTGGGCGCGGGCGAGGGCGGACGCGGACTCGCCGGGTGCGGGCCGCTCGCTTCTTGGCAGGTGCTGAACAAGGCTCCGGCCGCCATGATCGCAATAGCGGAGAGCCACCGGGAGCTAGGTGTCGGCACGGCGGGCGCCTCGAGAGTGGGTGACCTGCTGAGGCGCCTTCCGCAGGATGTGTGCGCGGAAACGCGGGTGGGTAACCCGCTGGTCAGCGGTGGGTTACGTGAAGGGGTCCCTCACCTGGGGCGGGACTGTGTCGAGCCTTACTTACATCCCTGAGGGGAAAGTGCCCGGCGTGCTCCGGGTATCAGTGGCAGGTGCCGCTCCCCGAGTCGCGTGCGCATGTCGGTGGCCCCGTAGACGTGGCCGGGGGACTCGTTTCAACAACAAATAATGAAGAGTCGAGATCGTAGCCTTACGTAACACACGACTTTCCTGGCGATGCGCCGGCGCAACAGCAACCGAGCAGCGACATACGCTTCGCGTATAAACAACGCCTTCGGCAAGCCCGAGCTGGACCCTGAATTCGGCAGCCGGCTAAGGTTGCCGATTATGGCGAAATCGCGCGGAGCGTTTTCTCGGCGGCCGAAGTGGACCAGTTGAACAAAACCCCGAGTCACCGCTACGCCCAGGCGTTCTTGAGCTGTTGGACAAAGAAGGAGGCTTTGCTCTATACGCCCGCAACAAGTCTTCGTCGCGCCTGTCCAGTTGAGCACTTCACCGCCTCGCAGGCTGGGAGCCTGCTGGAGCGCTTTTGGCCCCTCTCTTGTGCCGCGCGCGAGACATTGCGGCGGTGTGACCCGGTTCAAACAACCATGTACCCATCTCACATACTCCGCTCAACCGTGACGCTCAGTTCGACCTCCATGCCGTGTCGCGCCGTGGCGGACGACGACAGTCAGTAGTACCGCCGGTGGTAGGTCAGCGCGAACACAATCGGCAGCGCGACGAAGATGCTCAGTGCGAGTGCCGGAGC
>Ga0070695_100001618_pt1 | contig 12622 bp, 8 predicted proteins | sample KBSK1252metaG_FD_65471 | JGI IMG/M metagenome (GOLD analysis project Ga0070695, IMG submission 65471) | Corn, switchgrass and miscanthus rhizosphere microbial communities from Kellogg Biological Station, Michigan, USA - KBS K1-25-2 metaG | ecosystem: Host-associated > Plants > Roots >...
CAGGCCCGCCTTTGCCGCGCGGTCATCCCCGCCCTCAACGGTGAGGCCTCGGCCATCGAAATCGTGCGGACGGCGCCCCTGGCGGCTGCCGATGGCGTGCGGGTCGACTATCGGGTGCACGCGCCGGCGGGTCAGAAGGATCGCTTTCTTGAGTGTCGCTTTGCCGGCGGCACGGAGGCTGGGCCCGCGCGTACGGGGCTTGCCGGCGTGATGACGGAGGACGGCCCGATCAGCGATTTGCGTCTTTACGTGCTCAAGCGCTTCTGGCTGGGCCCCGACGCGGCGGCAGCCGACCCTGAGCCGATCAGCAACGCGGCCGAGGCGCCGGCGCTGCCGCGCGGGCTGGCCATTGGCTTGCAGCACGTCATCTTTGCCCTGCCGCCGATTGCCATCTATGCGCTGTTGGCGGCGGCCTATTCGCTGATCTACGGGCTGGTAGGGCGCATCAACCTCGCCTTCGGCGAGCTGGCGGCCGTGGCGGGATATGCGGCCCTGCTGGGATTTGCCATTTGGGGTGCGCTGCCGGGCCAGATCCCCGCACTATTGCTGGCGGTGCTGCTGGCGCTATCGGCAGCCACCGTGCACGGCATCGTTGTGGGTCGGCTGCTATTTGCTCCCCTGTTTCGCGCGGCGGGCCAGCACGTGCTGATTGGCAGTATCGCCTTGGCCATCGTGCTGCAGGAGTATTTGCGCCTGACCCAGGGTGCCAAGCTGATCTGGCTGCACCCGATTTTCAATACACCCTACGCCGTGGCGCGGTCCGGCGACTTCGTCGTCACCTTTACGCCGGTGGCCTTGGCGGCAGCCGGATTGTGCCTGCTGGCGGCCGTGGGCCTGATCGGCCTTCTCAAGGCGAGCCGGTTCGGACGCGCTTGGCGCGCCTGCGCCGATGATCCCGCGGCGGCGGCGCTGTTCGGCATCGACCACCGGCTACTACTGCTCAAGACCTTCGCGCTCGCCTCCGTGCTCGCCGGCTTGGCGGGCTACGTCGTCACCGTCTACTATGGTGCCTTCGGCTATGCCGGCGGCATTGTGCTTGGCCTCAAGTCGCTGCTGGCGGCGGTGGCGGGGGGCATCGGCCGCGTGGGTGGAGCCTTTCTCGGCGGCGTCCTGATCGGCGTGTTGGAATCCGCCTGGTCGGCCGTCTTTCCCATCGAGTTTCGCGACCTTGCGATCTTTGTCCTATTGATCGTGCTTTTGGTGCTTCGCCCGAGCGGCTTGTTTGGTTGGGGCGAGGCCTTGCCGCAAAGACCGGCGTCCGGTCTGCGCTGATCGTCTCTAGACTGATCATCTCTGCGGTCATGATGGTCTTGCGCCGATGCGGCCGCGCCTAGCCGGCGCGCGCCGGGCACGATCTGCCAACCACCAAGCCGCGCGAAAAAAGAAAATGGCTCTGATCTGTTTAGGGGGGAGGGCAGATCAGAGCCAGGCCAACTACTGCTGTGGGAAGCACTCTCGAGGGTTCAGGCAGCCCCAGAGAGCACGCCCAACCTAGCGAGGCTGCGCTTTCGGGAAAACCGGGTATCTCCCCTAGAAAGGCACGGGCCGATTACCTAATCGGGTCAACTTCCTCCCGAGCTGGGCCGGCGCGGCGGCGTCGAGCCATTAGGTAATGACCACGATCGGGGTTGACCCCGTGACCGCCGAAGCCCTTTAGATTGGGGTCGGGCGTGCGCAAGCTGTGCCGGGGGTTGGCGCAATGCCGTGCGGGCTGCAAAGGGGAGGAGCATGCTAGACGTTGCCGGGCTGTCGGTGCGCTACGGCAAACACCTTGCCCTTGCGGATGCCGCCTTCTCGGTGCGCCTCGGTGAAATCGTCGTGCTGCTCGGCGCCAACGGCGCCGGCAAATCCTCCTGCCTCAAGGCCTTGGGCGGCATGGTTGGGCACATCGGCGGGGCACGCATCGCGCTCGATGGCCACGAGCTCGCCGGCTTGCCCCCGCACGCGATCGTCGAACGGGGCCTGGTGCTCGTGCCCGAAGACCGAGGCATCTTTGCCGAGCTCGATGTTCGAGAGAACCTGCTGCTTGGCGCCTTCAGCCGCCGCGCGCGCGGCGCCGCCGCAGCCAGCCTGAGCAAGGTCCTGGCCTTGTTTCCGCGTCTGGCCGAGCGCCAGCAGCAGATCGTCCGTACCATGAGCGGCGGCGAGCAGCAGATGGTAGGCATCGGCCGCGCCCTGATGTCGGATCCGCGTGTGCTGTTGCTCGATGAGCCTTCGCTCGGCCTGGCACCGATGGTGTGCAAGGAGCTATTCCAGACGCTTGAGCGCATTCGTGCCCTCGGCGTCGGCATCCTGTTGGTTGAGCAGAATGCGCGCCAGGGCCTGGCGATTGCCGACCGGGGTTACCTGATGGAGAACGGCCGCATCATCGGTGAGGGCAGCGCCGCCCAGCTCAAGAACGAGCCGGCCGTGCAGCAAGCCTATCTCGGCGGCGCCCTTGCTAATGGTGCCCCGGCCAATGGTGGCCTGGCCGCGGCTGGTCCGCAGCGGCTGGCGCCGGTCGATGCGTCCGCCGGCCCCGAAGTTTTGCTCGAGCGCAACGACGGCGCCCGCGCAAGATCAGCGATAGCGACACCCAAGCATCAGCCGCGGAGCAGCCCCATGTTCGAGGTCCCCCTTCTGATTGCCAACGACGACCGGGCGGCCGCGGGCGGCGCCACCTTCGACCGGCTCAATCCGCTCACGGGCGAGGTCGCCTCGCGCGCCGCGGCCGCCGCACTTCAGGACGCGCGGCGTGCCGCCGAGGCGGCGGCCGCGGCCTTCCCGGCCTGGTCACAGACGCCGCCGGCTGCGCGCCGCGCGCTTCTCAACAAGGCCGCCGATCTTCTCGAAAGCCGCAGCGCCGAGTTCGCCGCTTTGATGGGCGCGGAGACTGGGTCCACGGCCATGTGGGCGGGCTTCAACTGCATGTTGGGGGCGGGCATGCTGCGTGAGGCGGCGGCGATGACGACGCAGATTGCCGGGGAGGTGATCCCCTCCGACGTTCCCGGCAGCTTCGCCATGGGCTACCGGCAGCCGGTCGGCGTGGTGCTCGGCATCGCGCCCTGGAATGCACCGGTGATTTTGGGCGTGCGCGCCGTCGCCATGCCGCTTGCCTGCGGCAACAGCGTGATCCTGAAAGCCTCGGAAATGTGTCCGGCCACGCATCGCGCCATTGGCAGCGTCCTGCGCGATGCCGGCTTTCCGGCTGGCGTCGTCAATGTCCTCAGCAATGCGCCGCGCGATGCCGGCGGCGTGGTCGAGGCGTTGATTGCGCACCCCGGCGTGCGGCGCGTCAACTTCACGGGATCCTCCAGGGTCGGCAAGATCGTCGCCAAGGTTTGCGCCGAGCACTTGAAACCCGTGCTCCTGGAACTGGGCGGCAAATCGCCGTTGCTGGTTCTCGATGACGCCGATCTGGAGGCCGCCGTGGCGGCTGCCGCCTTCGGTGCCTTTGCCAATCAGGGGCAAATCTGCATGTCTACCGAACGCATCGTGGTGGACGAGACCATCGCCGATGCCTTTGTCGAGCGCTTTGCCGCCAAGGCAAAATCCCTGTCGGTCGGCGACCCACGCGAGGGCGCCGCCGTGCTTGGCTCGCTGGTCGACCGCGCCGCCGCCGAGCGTGTCATCGCCCTAGTGCTCGACGCCGTTGCCAAGGGCGCCAGGTTGGTATCGGGTGGCAGCGTCAACGGCACGCTGATCAACGCGCACGTGCTCGACCACGTCACCCCGGATATGCGCATCTATCACGAGGAAACGTTCGGGCCGGTGGTGGTGGTGGTGCGCGCCAGGGGCGAGGATGAGGCCGTGCGCATCGCCAACGACACGCCCTTCGGGCTCGCGGCGGCGGTTTTTGGCCGCGACGTCAACCGCGCCTTCCGGGTGGCGCGGCGCCTTGAGACCGGCATCTGCCACGTCAATGGGCCGACCGTGCATGACGAGGCCCAAATGCCCTTTGGCGGCGTCAAGGAGTCGGGCTACGGCCGCTTTGGCGGCAAGGCCGCCATCCATGAGTTCACCGAACTTCGCTGGATCACCATCCAGTCGCAGCCGAGGCACTATCCGTTCTGAGGCGGTAGCGGGATTGCCGCGCCACGGCAGTGGCGGTTGCGAGCAGCCATCGGGGTGGGCCGCCGCCGCGAATTGACGGGGTAGGGCGCGCGGCGTAGACCATGCCCGGGCTTACCGTTGTGCCGTGATCCGGAGGGACAGCTGAGCATTAAGGTCCACAAAAATGATTTGGCCGCCGGTGTCAGCTTTGCGGGAGCGGTGGCCGTCGATTCGGAAACGCTGGGGCTGCGCACCTTGCGCGACCGCCTTTGCGTCGTGCAGCTGTCCGGCGGCGATGGCGATGCCCATCTCGTGCAATTCGACGGTAAGGACTGGTCCGCCCCTCGCCTGAAGGCGCTGCTGTCGGACAGCGCCGTGTTGAAGATTTTCCACTTTGCGCGCTTCGACTTGGGCGTCCTTGCCCACTATCTCAAGGTGGCGCCCGAACCCGTCTACTGCACCAAGATTGCCTCCAAGCTCGTGCGCACCTACACCGACCGGCACGGGCTCAAGGACCTTTGCAGCGAGCTTTTGGGGGTCGAGCTGTCCAAGCACCAGCAAAGTTCCGACTGGGCGGCGGAGAAATTGAGCGATCAGCAAAAACAGTACGCGGCCAACGACGTGCTTTACCTGCATGCCCTCAAGGCCAAGCTCGACGTTATGCTGCAGCGGGAGGGCCGCACCGCCTTCGCCGAGGCCTGTTTCCGCTTTTTGCCGGTGCGCGCCGGTCTCGACCTGGCCGGCTTTGAAGACGTTGACATTTTTGCCCATTAGGGCCGTCCTCCACCGCCTTTTAGGCGGCTTGCCAGGGGTCCCAATATCACCCAAATTGATCGCCAGTTTGTGCGCGACTCGCTGCACAGGGGAGCCGTCCGCCGCGTCGCGGTAGGTCAGCCATGGCCATAAGCTTTGAAATGCGCGGCCGAGACGGGCCGGCAGGCCTCGGGCCTGCCTCGCAGGCTCTATTGGACCGCGCCCGCGCCTTCCGTAGCGCACGGCGGCATAGCCTCTTGGTGCGCGCCTTGCGCATTGGCCTGCCGGTGGTGACCCTGGGAGCTGGGGCGGCTTATCTCCTCGCCCTCAATAGCGCCTGGAAGATTGGCCCGGGACGACTGAACCTCGGTCAGGTCGAGCTCACGGCCGACGATTTGACCATGAAGAACCCGAGCTATTTCGGGGTGACCAAGGACGGCGGCCGCTATCAGGTGCGCGCCAAACGGGCGGTCGTGGAGTTCGGCCGACAGCAGGCGCCCATCAAGCTCATCGATGTCGATGGCGACCTCCTCCGCAGCAATAACGTCACCACCAAACTCAAGGCCAAGCATGGACTGTTGGACAATGCCAACAGCCAGCTTGAGCTTTATGACGGCATCGAAATCGACACCAGCAACGGCATGGCCGCGCGCCTGTCCCGCGCCACCATCACCATGAAGGAGCACCGCGTCGTCTCGAAAGAACCGGTGACGGCGAGCACGGCCACCGGCAACGTCCGCTCGGCCGGTTTGAACCTGAAGACCGACACCCAGGAAGCCAGCTTTCTTGGCGACGTGGTCGTGCGGATGGTCGGCAGCAACGGCCAGGGCGTGGGCGGGTTCGGCCGCGACGCGCGCCAGCCGATCGAGGTCAACGCCGATCGGCTCGATGTTAACGACGCCTCCAAAATTGCCCGTTTCACCGGCAGCGTGACGGCCACCCAGGGTGACTCCACCCTGAAATCGCCCGAGCTCACCGTCACCTACGAGGGCAAGGCGGCAAGCGAGCAATTGAGCGCTCAGCCCAAGTCCGACGAGGCCGCCTCGCGGCTGTCGCGGCTCGTGGCCAGCAAGGGCGCCGTGATCACGGCCGGCGGCGATCGGCGCGTGACCAGCGAGCAGGTCGATTTTGACGCCAAGGCCGACACGGCACTGTTTACCGGCAGCGTGGTGGTCAACCAAGGCCGCAACGTCCTCAACGGGCGCCGGATGTTCGTCGACCGCAAGGCCGGCAAGAGCCGCCTCGATGCCCCTGGCGAGGCTGGCCAGGTGCCGGGCCGAATTACGGCAACCTTTTACCAGTCGGAGACCAAGACGGCGCAGGCCAAGCCCAAGGCGGCGGGTGGGGAGGCGGCCGCGGCCGTGCAGGAACAACTGTTCGGCTCCTTCAAGACCGACCCTAATGCGCCGATCGACATTGAAGCCGATAGCCTTGATGTGAACGACCCCGTACGGCAGGCGATCTTTCACACCAACGTGCGTGCCCAGCAGGGTGAGTTTGTCATGCGCACCGTCGAGCTCGTGGCCTTCTATTCGGGCCAGAGCGGTCTGGGATTGGGGACCGGCACCACGGGCGACAAGACGCCGGCCCAGTTGGTGCGCGTCGAGGCCAAGCAGAAGGTGCTCATCACGTCAAAGGACGGCCAGACGGCCACCGGCGACTGGGCGACCTTCGACGTCAAGGCCAATACGGTGTTGATGGGTGGGCGCGTCGTGGTCACGCGCGGCAAGGATGTGGCCGAAGGGCCGCGGCTGAAGATCGACCTGACCACCGGCATGTATCGGTTTGAGGTCGAAAACGAGGCCGCCGGTGGCGCTGCGGCCGCCGCGAGTGCGCCACCACCGCCGGCGGACGCGACCAACAAGGCGAGCACCGAGACCGACCCCAGCAAACGGACGTGTCCGGCGGGCAAGCAGTGTCTGCTGTTTTATCCCAAGGATACCCAGGATCGGGCCAAGGAGGTGGGCAAAAAGGTCCTGCCCAATCTTCCCGGCAAGATCGGCGAGGGCTGGCAGTCGAACACGAGTGCCGGCGAAGCGAGCCGGCGAGGCGAATAGGCCCATGCGGTTGTTTGCGTTTGGTTCTCGCAAGAACGATCGCCGCGCGCCGGTGCCCGCCCGCCGACAGCCGCCCGCGCTCAATGGGCACGGCCAGGAACGGCACGATCTCGACCACCTCGGCGGCCAGCAAGGCTGGCTCACCGCCGAATTCGTGCAAAAAAGCTATCGTGGCCGCATGGTGGTCAAGGGCGTGAGCCTGGCCACGGCGCGGGGCGAGGCGGTGGGGCTGCTCGGCCCGAACGGCGCCGGTAAAACCACGGTATTTTACATGATTACGGGGCTGGTGCCGGCCGACGCGGGTCGCATTACGCTCGACGGTCGCGACGTCACCTGGCTGCCGATGTACCGCCGCGCGCGCCTCGGCATCGGCTATCTGCCGCAGGAAGCCTCCATTTTCCGAGGCCTGACCGTCGAAAAAAACATCATGTCGGTGCTGGAGCTGGTCGAGCCCGCGCGCAAGCGGCGCAAGGAGCAGCTGGAAAGTTTGCTTGAGGAATTCAACATCACGCGGCTGCGCAAGTCCCCCTCGCTGGCGCTTTCGGGCGGTGAGCGGCGCCGCTGCGAGATTGCCCGTGCGCTAGCCAGCCGCCCCTCCTTCATGCTGCTGGATGAGCCGTTTGCCGGTATCGATCCCCTGGCGGTCGGCGACATACAACAACTGGTGCGGCAACTCACCGCGCGCGGAATTGGCGTGTTGATCACCGATCACAACGTCCGCGAGACGCTCAGTCTGGTGGATCGGGCATACATTATCTACGATGGCAAGGTTTTAACCCACGGTAACCCTCGCGAAATCATAGCCAACAAAGACGTGCGCCGTGTGTACCTGGGGGACATGTTCGATTAAGGGCCAATGGCGTATAGCTCAACCCCGTGGCACGTCTGACGACGATCGGGGCCGTAAGTAATGGTGCTTTCGCCAAAGTTGGAGTTGCGACAGGGCCAGCAGCTGGTGATGACCCCCCAGCTGCAGCAGGCGATTCGTCTGCTCCAGCTCTCCAACCTCGAACTGTGCTCCTTCGTTGAGGCGGAGCTGGAGCGCAATCCGTTGCTGGAGCGCGAAGAGCCTGCCCCCGAAGCGGCCCCGGCCGGGCCGGCGGACGCGACGGGGGTGGACCCCGAGCACGACGAGGACTGGGCGGAGGACTATGGGGAGGTCAACGGTGCCCTGACCGACAGGGCGCGGCCCGTGGACGGCGACGGTGTCTTTCCGCGCCAAGACCGCAACGGGGCCGAGCCGGAGCCCTCGCCGTGGGCGTCGCTGCGACCGCGCACAAACAATGCCTTCGATGGCGAGGGAGCCGGCCTCGACAACGTCGGGGCGACGGGTGGGTCGCTGGTTGAGCATTTGACCGAGCAGGCAAACCTCACCCTGGTCGATCCCGCCGAGCGCCTGATCGGCGCACACCTGATCCATATGTTGGATGAGGCGGGCTACCTGGTCGGTGATTTGGGTGAACTGGCCGATCGCTTGGGCGCGCCGGCCTCGCTGATCAACGCGGTGCTGGCGAGGCTGCAGCAATTCGATCCGCCGGGCGTCTTCGCGCGCACGCTGGCCGAGTGCCTGGCGCTGCAACTCACCGAGCAGAACCGCTACGATCCGCAGATTGCCAAACTGCTGGCGCACCTCGATCTGCTTGGCAGCCACAACCTCGTGGGCCTAAAGCGGACGGTCGGCGTCGATGCGCAAGAGCTGGCCGAAATGATCGCCGAGATCCGGCGCCTCAACCCCAAGCCCGGCCTCAAATTCGGAACCGTGCAAATTCAGCCGGTACTGCCCGACGTGTACGTGCGGGCCGCGCGCGACAGCAGTTGGACCGTGGAGCTCAACAACGACACGCTGCCCCGCGTGCTGGTCAACCGCAGCTATTATGTGGTCGTGTCGAAGACGACCGGGTCGCAGAAGGATCGCGACTACCTGGCGGAATGCCTGCAGAACGCCAATTGGTTGGTGAAGAGCCTCGATCAACGGGCGCGCACGATTTTGCGCGTGGCCGAGGAAATCGTGCGCCAGCAGGACGGCTTTTTGAGCCATGGCGTTGAGTACCTGAAACCGCTCAACCTGAAAACGGTGGCGGACGCCATTTCCATGCACGAATCGACGGTCAGTCGCGTCACCTCCAACAAGTATGTTGCCACCCCGCGGGGCGTGTTTGAGCTCAAATACTTTTTCACCTCCGCCATTGCCTCCGCCGCGGCCGAAGGGGAGGCGCATTCCTCCGAAGCGGTGCGCCACCGCATTCGCCAGCTGATCGAGGCGGAAACGGCCCAGGCCGTCTTGTCGGACGACAAGATTGTAGAGCAGCTCAAGCGCGACGGCATCGACATCGCCCGCCGCACGGTGGCCAAATACCGCGAAGCCCTGCGCATCCCCTCCTCGGTGCAGCGCCGGCGCGAGAAGCAAATGGCGGTCCGGCTCGGGGCTGGCGCCTGAGCGCTTTGGCCGCCGCCACCCCCTTTGTCGTTCCTCCTGCCTATCCCCGCCCGGCCGCACCATCGCCAAGAAAAGGAGCGTCCAGAACCCCGCCTGGTGCGGGGTGCCGAGACCCGCACGCCCAAGGCCGGTTGGAGGCGCGTTGGGGGGGTGAGTTGTGGGCGGCTCGGGCCGACGACGGCCTGGAAATCCGCGCCTATCCGGGGCTGCCATCGCCGCCGTCGGAGGCTGCCGTTGCCCCTGTCAGATGCTGCAATAGAATGTGTGCACGCTACATTTGACAGGCCTGGGCGCCTGCTCTACGGTCCCGACCGATTTGAAGCCCTTGAGCTGCAAGAACAAGGTTCAGTCATCCGGGCAACGTGTTGGTTTGTGGCCGGGCATGCGCAAGCGGACTCCGGTGTGCAGGCTATTGCAGGCGAGACGGGGAGCCCCGGACAATAAGACGAGGTGACGTCCTCCGAAAAAGCCTTTTCGCGAGGTCGTTGGTCTGTGGCCCTCCCGGCCGGCAGGGAATGACGCGTCCGCAGCGAGGAACAGGGGTATCAAGGAAACAGGACGAAGCCGTTGGCGACGGCACCCGATGAGGCATGAAACGTGCCGGACCTAGACGTGTCGCGAGAGAGCAAATGGAGCTTGGTGACCTCATAAAGCGCGAAGCTGTCTTCCCGGCCCTGAAGGCGCACAGCAAAAAGCAGGCGCTGCAAGAGCTGGCTCAGGAGGCGGCCAAACTGACCGGCGTCGAAGGGCGTCAGATCTTCGAGACGCTGCTGCAACGCGAGCGGCTCGGCTCGACGGCCATTGGCCGCGGCATTGCCATTCCGCACGGCCGCGTTGCGGGACTGAGCAATATCGTCAGCGTGTTCGCAAGGCTGACGCAGCCCATCGAATTTGGTGCCCTCGATGACGAGAACGTCGATCTGATCTTTCTCTTGCTGGCACCCGAGCACGCCGGGGCCGACCACCTGAAGGCGCTGGCGCGCATTTCGCGCCTGTTGCGCGAGCCCTCGACGATCGAAAAACTGCGCTCGTCGAAGGATCGCAACGCCCTTTATGCGGTATTGACCGCGCCGGCGGCGTCGCACGCGGCCTGAGCCTCACCAGGGCAGTGCTTCGGCCGTTGCCGATCAGCCAAGCACAGCCAGAGCGCCGAGCCCCATGCCGCCGACAATGATGCGCCACCAGGCGAAGGGCGCAAATCCGTGTCGGCCCACGAACTCCACAAGGTAGCGCACGACCAGCACGCCGGCGAGGAATGACACGATGAAGCCCAGGGCGATGCTGCGGACGTCGTCGGGCGTCAGCGCGTTGAAGTTCTTGTAAAGATCGAAGGCGAAGGCTCCCAGCATGGTCGGCATCGCCAGAAAAAACGAGAACTCGGTGGCCGAGCGCTTGTCGGCGCCGAGCAGCAGGGCCCCGACGATAGTAGCCCCCGAGCGCGACACACCGGGGACCATGGCGAGGCACTGGGCCAGCCCGATGACGAGGGCGAGCGAGAGCGGATAGTCCATGACGCTGTGATAGCGCTGCTCGATGCGCATCCTGTCGACGGCAAGTAGGATCACGCCACCCACGATCAAGGTGGCGCAGACCAGCCAGGGCGAGGCGAACAGATAGGTCTTGATGTAGGTGTGGGCGGCGGCGCCGATCACGGCTGCGGGCAGGAATGCCACGATGATGGCGAGCAGGAAGTGTCGCGTTGAAGCATCGCTGGGCAGGTTCAAGGCAAGCCGCAGCAGCTTGGAGGCATAGACCGAGACGATGGCGAGGATTGCGCCCAATTGAATGAGCACCTCGAAGGTCTTGCCGGGCGATTCAAAGCCCAGGAAATGGCCGACCAGCAAGAGATGACCGGTGGAGGACACCGGAATAAATTCGGTCACGCCTTCGATCAGGCCGAGCACGATCACCTGCCAAAATGCCATTTACGTCCTACCCTGTCCGAGTGCCCGCGGCGCCGAGATGGCGCGAGCATTGCTCCAGTAGCCCCGCCGGCTTGCCCCCCTCAATGAGATCGCCCGGGATTTGGTGCTGGTTGTGGCGCGGCTGCATCGCTATTCTGCGCCGCGGCTGAGACGCGAGACGAGGGCATGACCGAGAGCCTGAAACAGCGCCTGCTGGCCGAGGCACACGCGGCGGGCTTCGACGTTGCGCGCGTCACCACGCCGGCGGCGATCGATGCCCTGGTCAGCCAACGGCTGCAAGAATTTCTCGACGAGGGGCGTCACGGCGACATGGCCTGGATGGCCACCACCGCCGATCGCCGCGGCCATCCCTTGAAGATGTGGCCGGACGCCCGATCGATCATCATGCTTGGCATGAACTATGCTCCGCAAAGTGATCCGCTGGCGGCGCTGACTGAGCCGTTGCACGGCGTGATTTCCTGCTATGCACAATGCAAGGACTATCATGACGTCGTCAAATCTGGCCTCAAGCGCGTCGCCAGCGTGCTGGCGGCGGCAAGTGGGGCCGAGGTCAAAGTCTTTGTCGATACCGCCCCATTGATGGAAAAGCCGCTGGGGGAGGCGGCGGGCCTCGGCTGGCAGGGCAAGCACACCAACCTGGTGTCCCGGGAGTTCGGCTCCTGGCTGTTTTTAGGGGCAATTCTGAGCACGGCCGAGCTCGAGCCCGACACGGCCGAGGTCGACCATTGTGGCAGCTGTCGGCGCTGTCTCGACGTCTGCCCGACCGCGGCCTTCCCTGCCCCCTATCAGCTCGACGCTCGCCGCTGCATCGCCTACCTGACCATCGAGCACAAGGGCCACATCCCCGCGGAATTCCGAGGGCCGATCGGCAATCGCGTGTTTGGCTGCGATGATTGCCTGGCCGTTTGCCCCTGGAACAAGTTCGCGGCGGCAGCGCAGGCGACGCGGCTGGCGGCGCTGGCCGGCGCCGCATCGATGCCGCTGGCCGAGCTGTTGCGGCTCGACGACGCCGGCTTTCGCAAGCGGTTTGCCGGCACGCCGGTCAAACGCACCGGGCGCGACCGGGTTGTGCGCAATGCCCTGATAGCCGCGGGCAATTCCGGCGATCAGGGTTTGATCCCACTGGTGGAAGGCTTGCTCCAGGACACTTCCCCGTTGGTCCGCGCCATGGCGGTGTGGGCCCTGCGGCAGCTGGCCAGCAGCAAGGCGTGGTCTGCGGCGCGCGCGCGCCATGGCGCGCACGAGCCCGATGGCGCCGTACAGTCGGAGTGGGTCGCGGAGGCGCGCTGATGCGGCTCTTCTGCTTCGGATGTGGCTATACGGCCGAGGCGCTGCTCCGCCGCTTGGCCCCGCGCGCCATGACCTGCGCCGGAACCAAGCGGTCTTTGCCGGAGGCTATCCCGTCCCTGCCCGGCCTG
>Ga0070695_100001623_pt1 | contig 12617 bp, 11 predicted proteins | sample KBSK1252metaG_FD_65471 | JGI IMG/M metagenome (GOLD analysis project Ga0070695, IMG submission 65471) | Corn, switchgrass and miscanthus rhizosphere microbial communities from Kellogg Biological Station, Michigan, USA - KBS K1-25-2 metaG | ecosystem: Host-associated > Plants > Roots >...
GTGCCGCCAGATCTTATCGAGCTCGGGCGTGCCTGTCGGGCCAACCGCTGGACCGAGCTGTGGCGTATCCGCCTGCCCTATGCCGTGCCCTTCATCTTCAGTGGCCTCAAGGCGGCCATCGCCCTGGCGGTGGTCGGCGCCGTGGTGGCCGAGTTCGTCAACGCCGATGCCGGCCTCGGTTACCTGATCCAAACCTCCACCGCATTCTTTAAGGTGCAGCTTGCCTGGGGCGCATTGATCATTCTTTCGATCATGGGGATCGTCCTGTTCCAAATTATCGTCGCGGTCGAGCGCATCTTCTTCCCTTGGTCTCCCGGCATCGACAAGCCGACCCTGTAAAAGGAGCACACCATGGCAGACCAGCGTATGAGCATCGTGCGCAACGGCCGCGTGCTCGACATCCATGGCCACCGGGCGCCGCCGGCCGACATCTTAATCGCCGGCGATACCATCGCAGAGGTCGGTGCACCGGGGCTTGCCGCGCCGGATGACGCCACCCTGGTTGATGCCACCGAGCGGCTGATCCATCCGGGCCTCATCAACGCCCACACCCACGGTCACGGCAATCTGAGCAAGGGTATGGGCGACCGCTGGACGCTCGAGCTTCTGCTCACCGCCGCGCCCTGGATCAGCGGCAACCGCGCCGCCGAGGACAAGTATCTGACGACCTACATCGGTGCCCTGGAGATGCTGCTCAAGGGTTGCACCGCCTGTTACGACCTGACAGTCGAGTTCCCACAGCCGACGTCGGAAGGCCTCGGCGCCTGCGCCAAGGCCTATGCCGATGCGGGGTTGCGGGCGGTGGTGGCGCCGATGGTTGCCAGCCTCTCATTCTACCAGGCCATCCCGGGCCTCCTCGACATCCTCCCGGCCAGCTTGCAAAAGGACGTCGAGCGCTTGCAGCTCGCCCCGCAAGAGGCAAGTATCACCGCGATGCGCCAGGCGCTCTCCGACTGGCACTTCGATCGCGACCTCGTCCGGCCCGCGGTGGCGCCGACCATCCCGCATCATTGCAGTGACGAATTCATGCTCGCCTGCGCCAAGCTCGCGCGCGAATTCGGCGTCGGCCTGCACACGCACGTGCAGGAATCCAAGGCGCAGGTGATCGTCGGCCTCAAGAAGTACGGCAAGACGCCGACGGCGCACCTGCAGGACTTAGGACTGCTCGGTCCCGACTTCGTCGCCGCGCACGGCGTCTGGCTCGACGCCGATGACATCGGGCGGCTCGCCGATCACGGCGCCTCGGTGGCGCACAATCCCGGCAGCAACATGCTATTGGGCAACGGCATCGCCGCGGTGCGCACCATGCTGGACCGGAAGCTCAACGTCGGCATCGGTACCGACGGGGCCTCCTGTTGCGACAATCAAAACATGTATGAGTCGCTCCGCGTCGCCGCCTATGGCTCCAACGCGAAGGGGCCCGACATCGATCGCTGGCTCAGCAGCGAGGAGATCCTTGCGGCCGCCACCGTTGGCAGCGCGCGGGCGCTGGGCTTTGCCGACAAACTCGGCAGGATAGCCAAGGGGTACAAGGCCGACCTGGTCTTCCTCGACCTTGCCCACGTCAATTGGATCCCCTGCAACGACCCGACCAACCAGCTGGTCCACACCGAAGACGGCAGTGCCGTGCACTCCGTGATGGTGGGGGGAAAAATGCGGGTGGAAAACCGCCGACCCATCGGCGTCGACCTTTCGGCACTCGCCAAAAAAGCCGAAGCGACGCGCGAGCGCCTGGCGGCGCTCAATGCCGGCAACAAGGCCCTCTTCGAACGCCTGCAGGGCCTCGTCAACGGCTTCTGTCCCGGGCTCGCCAAGACGCCCTACCACATCGACCACTTCGCCGGCGCGCACCACGCCCATTGAAGGCGCAGGCTGGCGCCGGCGCCAGTGGCCGCGCGAGGTCCGAGCCAAAGCTCGCAAGCAAGACGGTGCTCGGCGTTGCCTACGGCCCGGCGCCGTTTGCGCCTCAGGTCGGCGACGGCCGTGTGCGCAGGAGGCATGCCAGGGGCACGGCGAGCGCGGCCGTCCAGGCCATCACGTGAAAGGCGTTGACGTAGCCGATCATTGCCGCCTGACGCTGCAGCTCGTTGGCGACCTGCATCAGGCCGCTGGCCGTGTCGAGGCTCCAGGGCGTGGGCAGGCTGGGGTAGAGCAGGCTTTCGCGGTAGGGCGTCACGAACTCGGTCAGGCGCGCGTAGTTCATTGAGGTGGAGCGCACCAGCACCATCACCGCAAGGGAGATGAAGAGGCTGGAGCCGAAGTTGCGCATCATGGTGAAGACGGCGGCGCCCTCGGTGATCTGGTGGCGCGGCAGGGTAGCGAAGGCCAAGACCGTCATCGGCGTGAAGGCGAAGCTCTGGCCGAGCCCCATCAGGTAGTGGCTCCAGAACAGACCGAACTCGGTGACGTTAATATCGAACTGGGCCATCCAGAATCCGCCCGCGGCTTGGATTGCTAGCCCTAAGCCGATGGCCGTCCTGGGGGCGATGCGCGTGAGCTGGGCAATGAAGAAGAAGGCCGTCCAGTTGCCGAGCCCGCGGGAGGCGAGCAAGAGGCCGATGGCGTTGTCGGGGTAGCCGCGCAGATCGTGCAGGAGACTTGGAAACAGCACCAGGGTCGTGAACGTCAGCATGCCCATGACGAAGGCGATCATGGTGCCGACTGCGAAATTGCGATCGAGCAAGAGGCGCGGGTCGAGGAAGGGTCGCTCGGCGGTGAGGCAATGGGCGATGAAGATCCACAGCGACAGCCCGCAAATGAAGGTGCAAATCACGATCTCCTGCGAGTCGAACCAGTCGAGGCGTTGGCCGCGGTCGAAGATCAGTTGGGCGGCGACGACGGCGGCGGAAAGGGCGAGAAAGCCGGTCCAGTCGAAGTGCACCTTGGTCCGCCCGGTGTGGTCGGCAAGCGCGAACCAGATGCAGGTCAGCGCGCAAATGCCGGGTGGCACGATCATGAAGAACGCCCAGCGCCAATTGTAGGCCTCGGTTGCGACAGCGCCGACGATGGGGCCCGCCACCGGCCCGAACACGGCGCCGACACCCCACATGACGATGGCAAATGCGTGCAGGTGTGGCGGGAAGGTGGCGAGCAGAATGGCTTGGCCCATGGGCATGATCGGCGCGCCGAACAGACCCTGGGCCACGCGCGCGAGGATCAGCGTCTCGAGGCTGTTGGCAAGGCCGCACAGGAACGAGGAGACGGTGAAGCCCAGCACCGTGCCGAACATGAGGTTGCGCCAGCCGAAGCGGCTCGACAGCCAGCCGGTCATGGGCGTGGCCACGGCGGTGGCCACCAAGTTCAAGGTGATGACCCAGGCGATTTCGTCCTGGGTCGTCGATAGCGTGCCGCGCACCTGCGGCAGCACCAAGTTTGCAAGCGTGATGGTCATGCCGAACAGCATGTTGGAGAGCTGCACCATCAGTAGCGTCAGCCACTGCTTGCCGCTGAGGCTGAAGATGCCGCCCTCGCCCGCCCTGCCGCTCATACCATTTCACGTCCGCTGCTGCCGCCGGCGAGCTTCGGGCAGGCGGACGGGGTTGTCCATGTCGAAGTTGGGCCCTGGGCCGCGGCCCCATGGCTGGTCGCGCCACCTGTTCCAAGGCTTGCATGGCCCCGAGCCCGGGACTGCCGACGATGCTTGGAGCCGACCCTCGGAGCCGACCCGCCGCGGCTCATGTCCGGTTTTGCGTCCGTCCTGGGTGCTTGGCCGGGGGTGGTGGCATTTCATCGCTTGGGCGGGATGGCAAAGCCCGTTGCCGTTGAGGTGTTGTGCGGGATGCCGACCGAGGACGTGCGCCCAGTCCGGGCGCCGCGAACTCTTGCTTGAGGAGAGTTGGCGATGCAGTGTCTTGAGCGCCCCTGCGGGGTGCCAAAGCCGGTTTCTCCGCCTTGGGGGCTTTGCAACGAATGGAGTGCACCATGAGGACGCGGCGAGAGGTACTGGTCGGGACGGCAGTCGTGCTCGCCCTGCCGGCAAGGGGGCGCGCGCAAGCAGAGCCGCCCAAGCCAAAACAGCTTGTCATCAACGCCTCTGGCGGCTCCCAGATCGCATCCCTGCGCCAAAGTTATTTCAACGACTTTGAAAAGGATACCGGCATTAAGATCGTCGACACCAGCCCGACCGACTTCGGCAAACTTCGCGCCATGGTCGAGAGCGGCAATGTGGTCTGGAACATTACCGAGATTGGCGGCCAAGACGGCTACCGCGTCACCCAGCTGGGCCTGGCCGAGCCAATCGATGGCAAAATCGTCGATCGCAGCAAGTTCCAGCCGCAGGCGCAGATGAGCCACGTCTTCTCACCCAGCTGCTACTCGACCGTCATCGCCTATCGGCCCGACGCTTTCCCCAAGGGAGCACCGAAGTCTTGGGCCGACTTTTGGGACGTGGCCGCATTCCCGGGCCCGCGCAGCCTGCGCAACCACCCCGTCGACAATCTCGAGGCGGCGCTGATGGCCGACGGCGTCGCAGCCGACAAGCTTTATCCGCTTGACGTCGATCGCGCCTTCAAGAAGCTCGATGCGATCCACAAGCACATTAACGTCTGGTGGACTACGGGGCAGCAGCCTGCGCAATTGCTCGTCGACAAGGAAGTGGTGTTGGCGACCGGCTGGAACGGGCGCTTCTACGACCTCATTCGCAAGGAGGCACCGCTCGCAATGGAATGGAACGGCGGCATCCTGAAACAGGGGAGCTGGGTTGTGCCGAAGGGAGCCAAGGACCAATACTGGTCGATGAAAGTGTTGGCCCTGATGAGCGATCCCAAGCGCCAAGCGGCGAACGCCGAGGTTCTCGGCTACTCCGGCATGCACCTCGACTCCAACCAGTATGTGGCCGAAAAGATCCGGCCGTTGCTGCCGCTGTTCCCTGACAACCTCAAAAAGCAGACTTGGCTCGACCAGGAGTGGTGGACCAAGAACGGCGCCGAAATGGGCGAGCGCTGGAACAAGTGGATGCTCTCGAAGGCATGATGGTCTTGCCCGTCGCGATCAAGTTCGCCCACAGGGGCCGCTCAGCAAGGCGTGAAGCGTCCAAATGAGCGATCACCCTGCGCGGCCGGCGACAGCTCAGGCCGGCCGCCTTGACATCGAAGGCGTGAGCAAGACCTTCGGCGACGTGGTCGCGCTCGCCGACGTTGATCTTGGCATCGCGGCCGGTGAGTTCGTCACCATCCTCGGCCCGAGCGGATCGGGCAAGACGACCCTGCTGAAGGTGATCGCCGGCTTCGAGACGGCGGACTCCGGCTCCATCCGGGTGGATGGTTCCGACGTCACGGACCTTGATCCGGCGCTGCGCAATATCGGCATGGTGTTTCAGAACTACGCCCTGTTTCCGCATCTGAGCGTCGCCCGCAACGTCGGCTATCCGCTTGCCATGCGGGGCTTGGCCAAAGGCGAGATCGCCAAGAGGGTCGGGGAGGCGCTCGAGATGGTCGAACTCGGCGGCATGGCCGAGCGTCTGCCAAAGCAGCTCTCGGGCGGGCAGCAACAGCGCGTCGCGCTCGCTCGCGCCACCGTCTTTCAGCCGCGCCTGCTGCTGCTCGATGAACCGTTCGGTGCGCTCGATCGAAAGCTCCGCGACCAAATGCAATTGGAGGTGCGCCGCCTGCAGCGCCGCCTGGGCCTGACCACGCTCTTTATCACGCATGATCAGGAGGAAGCGCTCATCATGTCGGACCGCGTCGCCGTCATGGCCAAGGGGCGCTTGCAGCAGGTTGGGCCGCCGCTGGAAATTTACGAGGCCCCGGCCAATCCCTTCATTGCCGACTTCATCGGCGAGTCCAACATTTTCTCAGGCACCATCGAGGCACGCGGCGACGGCGTGCTCAGCGTTGGCCTTGCCGGCGGCCTCAGCATCCAAGTGCCGAGCCGGCTCGACCTGGCTGCGCGCGTCGGCCAGCGCGCTAAAGTCATGGTGCGACCCGAGCGGTTCGTCGACCTCAATGTTGGCGGCGCGCCCGCGACCGTGAACAGGATCGATGGCCTGGTCGCCGAAAGCGCCTATATCGGCGTTTCCGACAAGTACCGCTTCGCAACGGCGGCAGGACTAAATGTGCTGGTGCGGCTGCCAAGCGGGCCAATGAGCCGGCGCTATAGGCCGGGCGAGGCGATCGCGGCCGGCTTCCACGCCGCTGACGCGCGGCTGATCGAGGTCGATTGACGGCGATGCCCCTCTGGTCGGCAGCCTCCACGCCGCGCCTTGACGCCGCCGCCGCTGCGGGCCGCTTTCGCGTCGAGTTCGGGGCCCTGACGCTGACTTTGCCCGCCCTCTTGTTACTGTTGGGGCTATTCGTGCTTCCGCTCGGCCGGTTGTTTGCCCTGAGTTTTGCGGGTGGCAGCCTCGAATGGTACGCAAAGGCGCTGACCGGTGGGCTCTATACCACGATTTTGCTGCGGACCTTCGAGATCGCGGCCATCGTCACGCTGTGTTGCCTGGTGATCGGCTATCCCGTGGCTTTCCTGCTGGCGACGACAACGCCGGCTTGGCGGGCGATCGGCTTTGCCTTCGTCATGCTTCCGCTTTGGACCAGTGTGCTGGTGCGGACCTATGCCTGGATGGTGCTGCTCGGGCGCAATGGCATCATCAACCGCTTGCTGATCGACAGCGGTCTCACCGAGCAGCCGCTCGCAATGCTAAACAGCAAAATGGCGGTTGTCCTCGGCATGGTCCACGTCATGCTGCCCTTCATGATCCTGCCCATTTACAGCGCCGTGACACGCATCGACCCCGATCTGCCGAAAGCGGCGCGCGGCCTTGGTGCCTCGACGCTACGGGTGGCAACAAGCATCTACCTCCCCCTCACCTTGCGCGGCATTGTTGCCGGGGTGACCTTGGTGTTCGTGGTGTCGCTCGGTTTCTACATCACGCCGGCCCTGCTCGGTGGTGGCAAGGTCTTGATGTTCGCTATGGTGATCGAGCAGCAGGTCCGCGAATTCCTGGCCTGGAACTTTGCCGGCGCCCTGTCGGTGATCTTGCTGGCGGTCACGCTATTGGCATTCTGGTTGCTGAACCAGGGCGTCGCCCGCCGGCTCGGCGACTGACGCGCAGGGGGAGTTATGGCAAGGGAGAGGCTAAAGAAGCGGCGCGGCGTGGGGGTTGGACGCATTCTGCTGCGCTTGGCGAGCGGGGCAGTGTTTGCCTTCCTGATGCTACCGTTGCTCGTGCTGTTTCCCATTTCGTTCAGCTCCGGCAGCTACCTGCGGTTTCCCCCGCCTGGCTTCTCGCTCAAGTGGTATGCCCGTTACTTCGGTGACGTGGCCTGGATCGATGCCACCTACCGCAGCCTTGAGATCGGCGCCGCCACGACCGGGTTGGCCCTGCTGCTCGGGATTCCTCTCGCCTTCGGCCTTGCGCGCGGGCGATTTCGCGGGCGCGCACTGATCGAGAATGGTATTTCCGCCCCGATCATCGTTCCCCACATCGTGCTGTCGATCGCCGTCTACGGGCTGTTCTCGCGCTTGGGGCTGATCGGGGAGTGGTACGGCGTGGCGGTCGCCCACACCGTGCTGGCCCTACCTTTCGTCGTCATCGTGCTGCTGGCGGGTCTGCGGGATTTCGATGTCAATCTCGAGCTTGCCGCGCGTGGGCTTGGTGCGGGCAGGCTTGCGGCGGTGCGCACCGTCACGCTGCCGATGCTGGCGCCCAGCGTCTATTCGGCTGCGTTCCTGGCGTTCATTACCTCGTTTGACGAGCTGGTCGTGGCCATGTTCATTTCTGGCGCCAACATGACGTTACCCAAGAAGATGTTCGACAACATCCTGAGCGAGATTGAACCCACCGTTGCGGCCGTCTCCGCCATCCAGATTGTCCTGATCTCTGCGCTGCTGATCGTGGGGGCCAGGCTACGCCGGCCGGCGGCGGCGCCGATGCTGCGCTGATGAGATAGCGTTCGCGAAGAGGCAGCCGATGCGCAATCGAGACATCCTGCATGCAGACTTCAAGCCGCTGCCCTACTGGTGGGAGGCTTACCGGCCCACCACCGGCGATCTCGTCGAGGTGCCGCGCACGGCGCGCGTGGTCATCATCGGGGCCGGCTATGCCGGGCTCTCCTGCGCCATCGAGCTGGCCGATGCCGGGGTGGAAGCCTGCGTGCTCGAAGCGGCCGAGCTCGGCGCCGGCGCCAGCACGCGCAGCGGCGGCGGCGTCAGCGGTGGCGTGAATATCGGCAAGAGCTTTACCGGCAAGGTGCTGGCGCGTGATCCCGAGGTGGTCGAGACCATCTTGGCATCGGGCCATGATGCCTTCAGTTTGATTGAGACCTTGATCGAGCGCGAAAAGATCGACTGCTTCTGGGAAAAGAGGGGTCGCTTCGTCGGCGCCTGGACCCCCAAGGACTACAAGTTTCAGGAGAGCCGCGTCGCCAACTTGAACGCGGGTGCCAATTCGGGAGCCTACATGGTGCCCAAGCAGCGCCAGCGCGAGGAGATGGCCTCCGACTACTACTACGGCGGCATGGTGGTGGAGCGCTCCGCCAAGCTGCATCCCGCGCTTTACTACAAGGGTCTGCTCGATGCGGCGCGCCGGCGCCAGATCGTCATTTGTGCCAGGGCTGCGGCCGCTCGCATCGACAAGCAGGGCAATGGCTGGCGCATCAGCACGGCGCGCGGTGTCATCGAGGCCGGCGACCTCGTCATCGCCACCAACGGCTACACGGGCGGGGTCACACCACAACTCAAGCGGCGCCTGATCCCGCTCGCCAGTCACATCATCGCTACCGAGGAGCTGCCGGCCGACCTGGCGCGCAGCTTGATCCCGAAGGGGCGCACGCTCGCCGATACCAAGCGCGTTCTGTGCTACTACCGCATGTCGCCCGACAATACGCGCATGATTTTCGGTGGGCGCGCACGTTTCACGCCGGCAACGCCGGCGATCAGTGCGCCGATCCTGCACCGGTTCATGACGGATCGCTTCCCGCAGCTGAAGGGCATCCGCGTCACCCATGCCTGGACCGGCAACGTGGCCTTCACCTGGGATGCGCTGCCGCATACCGGCGTCATGGACGGCATGCACTATGCGCTGGGTTGCAACGGCAGTGGCGTCGCCATGATGACCTACCTCGGCCACCAGACGGCACGCCGCATTGTCGGCGGCGCCAATGCCACCTGCGGTTTCGAGCTCGCGGAGTTTCCGGATTTTCCGCTCTACAACGGCAGTCCAAACTGGGCGCTTCCGGCGATTGGCGCCTACTATCGTTTCCGCGACGGCTTGGCTCGCACGCTGGCGCGCTACGCCTGAGCTTGCCGCAGGCGAGCGCTACCCCTACCGTTTGCCGCCCGCGCGCATAGATTGCGACACGGGCTATGAAATGGCGCGAGGCTCTCATGACGTCTTTCCCCTCTAACCGTCGCAACTTTCTTTCCGCGCTGGTGGTGGTGCCCGCCGCCGAAATTGTGCAGGCGAGCTCGGTTGCCGCACAAAGGGCGACCACGTTTCCCCCAATCGTCCAGCCGCAAGAGCAGACCAAGGCGGGCTTTCTGGCGCGGGCGCGGGCGCTCCGGGACCAAGCGGTGAAAGAGGGGGATCAGGCCTATGGCGCCGTCGTTGTATGCCAGGGTGCCATTGTGGGCGAAGGCCGCAACTACGTTGTGCTCGAGAGCGATCCCACCGCGCACGCCGAGCTGCTCGCGGTCCGCGATGCAGCCCGGCGCCTCAACAGACGCGACCTCTCCGACTGTGAGGTGTATTCGACCGCGACGCCCTGCCCCATGTGCCAGGGTGCGCTCTATTGGGCCCGTATCCGCCGCTATCACAACGAGTCCACGCCGGAGGACGGGGTTGCGCCCAGGCTGTCGTGCTAACCCGTTAACCCCAACGCCCTCGCCCGCATAAGGGGCCCTATAAGGCGGGCTAAGGCTCGTTTAGGATTGCAGGCGTTCGAGCTGTCCGCGGTCCGCCGTGGTAGGATGCTCTCAGGCGCTGATCGCCCGCGACGGAGTGCTGCTGATGCGCAAACTGGTTGTTCTCGGCTTGGTGGTTGCCGGCGCCGCGCTTGGAGGGGCCGTGACCTTTCAGCCTGCGCGCGCGGGCTGCCATGGCGGATACCTCTACGACTACTATTGCGCCTCCCCCGCCTATCGTTTCGCCCTTGCACCTTGGGGCTACCGCACCGCACCCCAAGCCTATGATGCGGCGGGGTGGAACTGGCGCGGGTGGGGTAGCCGGGGGCGTGGATGGAGCGACCGGCGCGTTGGGTGGCGACGCCGGTAGCGGGCGCGGCGCGCGCGCCGCAAAGCCGCGGCAGCCGTCCAGCCTTTTCGGTTGACAGCGCCTGCTAATGGGATCGTCATAGGCGCAGCTTCGCGCTACGCTCGAGCGATTGCCATCGCCCCACCCCCAGCCGTTTCCATCTCCTGTTGCTGCAGACCGCCGATACACGCCTCCTCTTCGCTGGAGCCGACTACCGCCGCCTGTGGGCGATCGGCGGCCTGACGGGCGTTGCGCGTTGGCTTGAGTTTGTGGCCGTCGCCATCTTCGCCTACGAGCTGACGCGATCTCCCGAGCTGGTCGCTCTGCTGGCCGTGCTGCGCATGGTCCCCTATGTGCTGCTCGGGTTTCTGGTGGGAGCCGTGGCGGATGCGATCGACCGCAAGCATCTCTTGGTGGCGGCCTTTGCCATCATGGTGCTGGCGTCCGTAACAATGCTCCTTGTCACCGCCACGGGCGCTGCCACATATGCGGCAGCGGCGGCGATCGTGATGGTGTCGGGCGCGTTCTGGACCACCGACATGCCGGTACGTCGCCGCCTCCTGGTTGATGCGGTCCCCGTCGAGAGCGTGCCCGCCGCGCTCGGATTTGACAATGCCACGATGTATGCGACGCGGGCGCTCGGGCCGCTGCTTGGCGGCGCCACCTATCAGCTCCTGGGAATTAGCGGCATTTATGCCCTGATCGCGACGAGCTACCTCGTTTGCCTAGCCTTGGCGGCGCGCGTCACGGTCTATTCCCAGACCCCGGAACTCGCAGCATCGGCGCGGAGCCGACTGGGATTTCTGCTGCCGCCGCGACAGCTGGTGCTCGATCGGCGCTTCCAGATCATCATGGGCGTGACGCTGGTCTACAACCTGTGGTGTTGGCCGTTCATCGGCATGGTGCCGGTCATAGGCCAGAAGGATTTCGCGCTCACGCCGCTGCTGGTCGGTGCCCTGTCGGCTTGCGACGGGCTCGGCGGTACCATTGGCGCCATGGCCGTCGGCTTACTGGCCGCGCCGCGTACACTCTTTCGCTTTTATTACCTCGGTACGCTGGCGTGCCTGGTCCTGATGCTCGGATTGGCACTCAACCTGAGCCTCGGCACCGCCGTCGTCATACTCCTGATAACCGGTGTTGCGGCGGCCGCGTTTTCATCGACCCAATATGCGCTTGTCTACAACATCGCTCCGCCGGACATGCGCGGCCGGGCCACCGGCGTGCTTTCGATCTTCATCGGCTCCTCGATGCTCGGCCATTGGCACGCCGGGTTGTTGTTCGAACGGCTGGGCTCGGTGGCGGCCATGAAGGTGATGGGGTTGGAAGGCCTGGCGGCCATGCTGCTGCTGGCGCTGCTGTGGCGGCGCACGCCGATGAGCGGCGGCGTGGGCCGGCCGGATGCCGGCCTGCCGATTGACGGCAAACGTTGACCGCGCGCGTTGCGGGCCGATTGGCGAACCGCGGACAAGCCGAGCATGGTGGCGGAGGCGGGTCGTGCGCGCGGGCGTCGCCGTTGTGCCAGCCCTCCCGGCTCGGCATGACCGCGCCGCAGCGGCAACCCTTGACGGGTCACCCCGAGGGCCGGTTACCTTGCCGGCCAAACAGCCCAAGGCAAGCCGCTTGGTTAAAGCGTTGCACGCTGGGCGGGGGGCCTACCGAGGAGCAAAGCCGTGCCTGTCTTGGGCGCACTCCTCGCAGTTCTGTCGGCCGCTCCATTTGCTCTCACCAATGCCACCGGCCGCCGGGGCGTGATCACCGGCACGCCCGTGCAAGGCATGGTCATCAGCATTCCGGTTGACCTGCTCTGCTGTTTGCTGGTGGCGCTGCTGACGGGCGCGCTCGAGAGCCGCGGCCGCACCAGCCTCGCGGCGCTAGCTTCGCTTTCTGCCGCCGGCATTCTGCATTTTGTGATCGGGCGCTACTGCAACTTCCGAGCGAGCCAAGCGGCGGGCGTGAATTTGACGGCACCGGTCATGCAGCTGGACGCGGTGGTCACGCTCGTGTTGGCCGTGGTCGTCTTGCGCGAGCCCTGCACGATACTGCAGGTTTTCGGTGGTATCCTTATGGTCGCTGGCTCGCTGGTGACGCAGCGCGCTGCCCAACCCACGACCGAAGGCGCCGAGCGCAGCCGCCGCGCAGGGCTTCCTCTACTCCGCCCTTGCCATTGTGTCGATTATGCTGGTGGCGCCCCTCTTGCAGCTATCTTTGGTCTTCCGCTTCCTGTTGGCGCAGTTCTTGAACCCGCATCATGAGCTGTTCGGGGCGATGGTGGTATTCGGGTCCATCGTCTCGATTGTAGGGGCCTGCGCCGTCTCCATCGACACCGATCTGATCCTGGCAACGCTCGCCTTGCCGCAAGCGCTCGCAGGCATGCTCGGCACCAGGTTCTGACCGCTGACCTTGTCAGCCCAAGGGCGCCGACCAAGCCCGA
>Ga0070695_100001624_pt1 | contig 12616 bp, 12 predicted proteins | sample KBSK1252metaG_FD_65471 | JGI IMG/M metagenome (GOLD analysis project Ga0070695, IMG submission 65471) | Corn, switchgrass and miscanthus rhizosphere microbial communities from Kellogg Biological Station, Michigan, USA - KBS K1-25-2 metaG | ecosystem: Host-associated > Plants > Roots >...
CCGCTCGAGCGGTGGCCCACGCTGCGCGATTCCGTCACGTATCAGATTCTCCTCGGCCTGTGGACTGGCCGCAGCCCGCTGGCCGGGTCGCTGCCGCTGCAAGCGTTGCCGCACACCTCCGAGGGGTTGGTGCGCTTCCTCGAAGCCGAACAGCTGGTCGCCCAGGAGCGGTGGCAAGACGCCCACACCGCGTATGAGAACGCCGAACGGACCGACCCGACCTGCTGGATCTGCTCGTGGCGGATCACGGAGATCGACCGCTGGCTCAGCCAGCGCCCGGACCCGGTGCGCGTGCGTCGCGTCCAACTGCACATCGATTCCGTGGCGCCGTTGTACCGCAGTCTGATTCGTGCCCCGCAGCTGGCGTTACGGCCTCGGCTGGACACGTTGCGCGCGGCAGCCGAGGACGCGCGGGGAATCTTCCTCGGCTGGTTCCAGCTCGGTGACGAGCTGTTCCACCGGGGCCCGCTTGCCGGGCATCGCCGGGCGGAAGCGATTCCCGCGTTCGAGCGCGCCGCCCGCCTGCGGCCGACGTTTGGACCGATCTGGGAACACCTCGCGTGGGTCGAGACCGCGGAAGGCGACTCCGCCGGCGCCGCGGCGGCGCTCGATTCGCTGGCGCGTTACAGCAGCAAGCCCGACGCCTTCTCGGTGGGGCTGCGCGCGCTGCTCGACATCGGCTTCGCATGGCGGTTTCTCCCCGACAGCAGTGCGGCCCGCGTCACGCGGGAGGCACTCGGCAATCCGACCACGCAAAGCAACCCCGACCTCGGGGCGGGACCGCGGCTGTTGCCGACCTTCGACGCGCCCCGGGGCGCGATCGCGCTGGGCACTGCCCTGGAACAGAGCTCGGTCGAAGACGTCCGTCGTTCCGGCATCCTGGCGCAAGCATTCGGCGCGCTCGCCCTGGGCCGCGTGGTCGACGCCCGAACTCTGCTCGAGAACGCCCGCCAGCTCATGCCGGAGCTCGATCTCTTCAACGCCGAGCTTCCGGCGGCACTCGCCGTCGTGGACAGCGCGAGCATCGGGACGGTCGACGCGGTGGCCGATCTGCGCTCCTGGATTACGAGCAACGATCGCAATTCACCGTTGCGCGACCGCGCCATCTTCCTGAGCACGTTACTCGGGTACCGCATGCCGCTCCGCGACAGTGCGCACGTCGACCTGGGCTTGTTCCTCGCGGCCGATTCATTCGCCGACGCCGGTCATCCGCGCGCGGCCCTCGTGTTCCTCGATTCGCGCGACATCGACGCGGACGCGCGTCAGGTTGATCCGTTCCTTCCAACCATCCTGCATCTCCGCCGGGCTGCCTGGCGGACCGAGATCGGCGACGTCGAAGGCGCCAAGAACGAGCTGATCTGGCACGAGCACCTGGACGTCGTCGGCCTGCCGACCGAAGGTCCGCAGGCCGCGGAGGTCGATTGGGCGTTTGGGACGCTCGCGCGCTGGCGCCTGGCGCGTCTGCTCGATCGCGCCCGGCCGGCGCAGCGCGGCGAGGCGTGCAAGGCCTACGGCGCCGTGATTCGCAACTGGTCGCAGGCGCCACCGCCGTACGGCGCGCGCGCCGATACCGCTCGCACCCGCGCGCGCGCCTTGACCTGCGCGACCGCGCGATGATTCGGTTCCAGACGCTCGGGACGCTCGAAGTCACGCTGGACGGAGCAGAAGCGCCGTCCGAGCTGCTCTGGAAAAAGAACGTCGCGTTGCTCCTCTACGTCGCGCGCGCGCCCAAACGGCGCTGCACCCGCGAGCAGCTGATCGGATTGCTCTGGCCGGATAAGGACGACACCGCGGCGCGCCAATCGGTGCGCGAGGCCCTGCGCATGGTCCGGCAGTACGTCGGTGACGAGCGGTTCAAGAGCACCGCCGACGTGATCCAGCTGCTGGACGGTGCGGTCGAGCTCGACACCGACCAGCTCGAGACCCTCATGCAGCAGCACGACTGGGCGCACGCCACGTCGCTGATCAACGGCAAGTTCCTCGAAGGCTTCAAGATCCCCGACGCGTCCGGCTTCGAAGACTGGCTGACGATCGAGCGGTCGCACTGGACCGGGCGCTCGCTCGACGCACTCCTGCATCACGCCGAGGAGCGGCTCGACGCCGGGGACGAGCTCGGCGCCGACACGCCGCTCCGCAAGGCACGCGACATCGACCCGCTATCCCAGCGCGCGCTGCGGGCGATGCTGCGCCGCCACGCCGCCGCCGGCGACCGCACCGGCGCGCTGCGCGTGTTCGACGAATTTCTGGACGGGGCCAAGCGCGACGGCACGCCGGTCCTGGACGCCGAGACCAAGGCGCTGGTGGAGCGGCTGCGGAGCGGGCGCACGTGGCACCTCCCGAAGGCCGTGTCCCGCCTGCGTGCGCCCCTGCTGGGCCGGCAACGCGAGCTCGCCACCGCGCTCGCACAATGGCGGCTCGCGCGCTTGGGCCGGCTGGGCGTCCTCGTCATCGAAGCCGAGTCGGGCGGCGGCAAGACGCGGTTCGTGGACGAGCTCGTGACGCGCGTGGGCCTCGACGGCGGCGTGGTGGTCGCGACCCGTGCCGTCCAGGCCGATCTCGAGCATCCAGGAAGCGCGATCCTTGGCCTGGCGCGCGGCGGCTTGCTCGACGCCCCGGGCGTCGCGGGCGCGAATCCGGCGGCGCTTGCCGCGCTGGCAGGACAGGCGAGCGAGTGGGCGGAGCGGTTTCCGCAGAAGGGCACGGCAGCGAGCCCCTGGAGTCTGGATGCGGCGATGACTGAGGTCCTGCGGGTCACGAGCGTCGAGCAACCGCAGCTGCTGGTGTTCGACGACGCGCAGTGGATCGACCCGGCGTCCTATCAGATGATCGAGCAACTGGCTCGCGATCTCGCGCCCGCGCCGATCGTCATCGTGCTGGCATCGACCCCGGAGCCCGCGCCACCCAAGCTCGCCGAGCTGCGCTCGCGCATCGGCCGCGACCTCGGCGGCGCGGTGATCGCGCTGGGCAAGCTCACGCACGAGGCGATCCTCGAGCTGATTCGCTGGGCGCTCCCCAAGTACACCGGCGCGAACGCCGAACGGCTGGCGCGCCGGATCACGGCCGACTCCGGCGGGCTGCCGCTCCTTGCGGTCGAGATCTGTCGCGCGATGGCGGAGGGTCTCGATCTCGAGGCGACGAGCGGGGTGTGGCCGCATCCGTTGCGCACACTCGATTCCACGTTCCCCGGCGATCTCCCCGACACGATCGTCGCCGCGATCCGCGTGAACTTCCGCTGCCTGACCAAGCCGGCGCAGCATGCGCTGGTGACCACCGCCATCCTCGGCGAGCGGGTGGCCGCGAAACGGATCGCCTGCGCGACCGACCTCAGGGGGGAGGCGCTGCATGCGGCGCTCGACGAGCTTGAATGGCAGCACTGGCTGGTCGCCGAGGCGCGGGGCTATGTGTTCGTAGCGCGTATCGTCCGTGACGTCGTGGCGCGGGATATGGTCACGGAGGGGGAACGGCAGCGGATTCTCGCAAAAAAGTGCTAGTTCGACGTAACAAACGGCGTCCGTAGCAGTCGTAATTCATCACCCTGGAGAAACGAGTCATGAAACACCCCGCTTTGAGCGTGTTCCTCGCCGCAACGTTGGTCGTCGCTCCTCAGGCCGTCTGGGGACAAGGCTACGGTCGCAGTAGCATGGGTCCCACGTCGCGCTACTATCCCGCGGCACCCAAGCTCCCCGGTGTGGAGCTCGCCGGACCGCTCGATACAACGCTGGCTCCGAAGCTCCTGAACCTCAGCCCCGATCAAACCAAACAGTACACGCAAGCCTACGACTCTTTCATGACGGCGACGCGTCCCGAGCGCGACAGCGCAAACGCGGCGATCGTCAAGATGAATTCGCGACTGGACGACGGCGACCGCGGAGCCGCCACGTTCTACGCGGAGCGGGTGCAGGAGTGGGGCAAGGTTTTGCGCGATCAGCAGGACCGCTTCGAGAATGATCTGCGCCGGATACTGAATGGCGATCAGATGAAGGCGTACAAGAAGTGGCGGGAGAACGAGGATGAGGTGGCCGAGCGGAAACGGCGTGAGAACGACGTGCGGTGGCAGGAAGCCGGTTTCCGCGGCGAGTTCGGCGGACCGCGCGTGGCCCCCGTGGCGGACATCAAGACTGCCCTACCCGTTGCCGCGGGTGTGCCCGCTCCGCCGCTCGGATCTCAGGCCGTGCGGCTGGGTCGGTCGCTCTATGTCGCGGGCCAGCTGGGCGTGGACAGCCTCGGGACGCTCGCCGGCACGGATCTCCGGGCGCAAGCGGCGCGCGCATTCGCGAACCTGACGGCAGTACTCCAAGCCGCGGGCGCGTCGCCGCGGGACGTGACGGGGCTGACGATTTACGTCGTGAACTATCGGCCGCCCGATCTCGCGACGATCCGCGAAACAGGCGCGACCTATCTGGGTGCGAACGCGCCGATCGTCACGGTGGTCGGCGTCGAGTCGGTGGGAGGCGATGGGGCGTTGATATCGGTCGGCGCGACCGCCACAGCGGCACGCTGACCTGCATGCGCAGTTATCATACTGCGTATGCAACCGAACAACCGCGGTAGTCTCCCGCTGCTCGCGGCGCTGACGTCTGTCGTTCTGTGGGCGGCGGCATTCGTCGGCATCCGGGCAGCGGGTCGTTTTTTCTCACCCGGTGCACTCGCGCTCGGCCGGCTCACGATCGGCAGCGTTCTCCTGGGCGCGCTCGTGCTGTCGCGCCCAGTGCTTCGTCCCACCAAACGCGAGCTCGGGCTCCTCCTGATTGCCGGGTTGCTCTGGTTCGGCGTGTACAACGTGGTCCTGAACGACGCCGAGCGGCGCGTGGACGCGGGGACGGCCGCGATGCTGGTGCTGATCGCGCCGATCTTCATCATCGGCCTCGCGGCGGTGTTCCTGAAGGAGCGGACGACGCCCAATCTGCTGCTGGGCGGCGCGATTGCGTTCGCCGGCGTCGTCGTGATCGGATTCGCGACGTCGACCGGCCAGGCGTCGACGGTCGGCGTCATTCTTTGTTTGGTCGCGGCGCTCTCATCGTCGATCGGGTTGGTTGCGGAGAAGCCGGTGCTAAACCGGATCTCGGCATTGCAGGCGACGTGGACCTGCTGTGTGGTGGGAGCCATCGTCTGTCTGCCGTACGCGCCGTTGCTGTTTCGCGAGCTCCGCGTGGCGCCGGCGACGGGGATTGGCTGGATGTTGTTCCTGGGCGTCTTTCCGACATCAATCGCGTTCACGACCTGGGCGTACGCCCTCGCGCGCGGCTCGGCGGGCCGAGTGGCCGCGACGGCCTACCTTGTCCCGCCCATCACCATCGTGATGAGCTGGGCGATCCTGGGCGAGATGCCCCGCGCGATTGCGGTGCTGGGCGGGGCGCTGTGTCTCGTGGGTGTGGTCATCGCGCGCCGCGTGCCGCAACCGGCGCCGGAGCTGGTGGCTCAGGCGACGGAGAAGTGACGGCCGCCCGTCGCCGTACTATTTTTAATAGGCTGACCAGCCTATTTCGTTGGTTTGTGCTCAAAAGCACGTGATAGACTGCGGGGGAGCATGTGCGGTTTAGGTTATACAGTTCTGTCTAATTCTCGTTAGGCGGCAACTTCGATGGACAAGACTCCCCGAAGTAGCGCCGCGACTGTTCTTCAGGGCCTGCGAATCGGTCTCTTCATCGCGACGTGCTTTTCCGTCCTTGTGCTTCTAGGCCGTCTGGCGCTCGGTCCGGGCGCGTTCACTCGATTCGGCATGGGTTGGTTGACCATCATAGCGGTTTACTATCTCACGCTCTCAGTTGGTGGGGCGGCGTTCGGCGCGCTGACGCCCTACCGTCGCAATCCCTTTGGCGCGATGACCCGTGGCGTGGTCTTGATGCTGCCAGGCTACGTCGTGTTCACCCCTCTCGTTGGTTTGGGCACCGGGACGCTGCCCTCGCTGCGGATCACTGCCATCATTGGTCTCGTTCTCGACATCGTTGGAGGGTGCGTGTTGGGGCTCTGGATGTGGATCGATGAAACTCAGGGCCGGACCGATCGAGCCCGCGGTTCATCCTGACCGTTGCCGCCTAACAAGCGCTTGAAGCTGCCGGCGCCCGTCCACCACGAGCCCGGAGAACATGCTACATGCGGTGTAGTAGAATTCCGTTTGTGAACATTCCAGCCTGGCGCCGCAGCTTAAGCGCCGTCCGTTAGGCTGCCCGGTCCCTTTCCATTGTGTTCTTCGCGCTCGTGGTTCTCGTCCTCATCGCTCTCGTCATCGCCCGTGCACAGCTTAACCTTTGGGCCGGTCAGCCAGTCGTGCACGCTAATCTGGCGCTCGATCAACTCGCTCCGCTTGTCCGAAGCTGGGCTCCTTGGCTCGAGGAACGCGGTCGGATCGTTGTTCGCCAGGTGCGGACCGACGCCGAGGTCGAGCTCCGAAAGCACCGGTTCTCGACCAGGCCGGACGCGATCGTCTTTCGCATTCGCAACGCTGACAGCAACAAGAAGCACTTCACCGCCATTCGCGGCGCACTCGACGCGGCCCGCGTTCCTTATGAGCTCAAGACGACCAGAAAGAAGGGTGAGGCCCGCGCGATCGAGGTGCCGCTAGCTGCCGATGATGTTCATACGCCCGCCGCGGCGCTCAAGCTCGTTCAGGATGTCTTCAAAGAGAGCGCTGGGTACCAGATCCATTGTGAAGGACGCATGCGGCGCCCGCCGGACGTACCCCAGGTCCCGCTGGTACCATGGCGCAGAGATTACGCCGCCGGCGCGTGGCTCGGTCAAAGAGTGGGGCGAGCGATGAGACGGCTGTTTGGGTAATTTGCCCGGGCAGCCTAACACGCGCCTGAAGCTGTCGGCGCCGTCTTGCTGTGGAGGCCATCTGTTTGTGAACGTGAAAGCAACGCGCCGCAGCTTAGGCGCATTTCGTTAGGCGGCAGCTTTCACTCCTCATCAGACTTTTATCCCCCCGTAATCCCGTCGTCGCTCCGTTGCAAACTGGCTTGCTGATAGTTCGAACACTATCACGAGCGAGGGGCCATGTTCCGCAGCATTCTTCTCTCCGCGTTGTGGTTCACGGCATGCGTGCTGCTCCTTTTCAAGTATTACGCTCCTAGCGCGCGGCACGGATCCGGTTCTAGGGGGCCTTGGTGTGGGGTGCCGGGCGTGATCGTCAACGCCCTAGTTGCCGAAACCCAAGCTCGCCAAGCACTCGGCGAGCAGCCGTTCTCGCCCACTCCTTTGACGCTCTATTCCCTGACCATGGTGGACGGGGGCTTTATTGTGCGATTGGGGCATGCATTGAGCCCCGGTACGATTTCGCTCGACGGAGTCCATGCACTGATGTGGGTTGACGGGTCAACCGGCTGCGTAACTGTCCTGTCAGATCGTCGTTGAAGCTGCCGCCTAACACGCGCTTGAAGCTGGCGGCGCGCGTAGATTAAGGAATGAATCTTTCTTCAGCGCGCCGCAGCTTAAGCGCGATTCGTTAGGCAGCCCCCAATCCCTCCATTATCCTTCCGCTGATGGCCGGCACGACGTTCCTTACGCGAGCTGATGCCGTACGACGAGGCCAGTGGCTGACCTGGGTCACGCTCGGCTATAACAGCCTTGAGGGCCTCCTCTCGATGGCTGCAGGCCTACTGGCTGGCAGCGTCGCCCTCGTCGGATTTGGTGTCGACAGCTTCATCGAAGTAACAGCCAGCTCCGCCGCGATTTGGCGACTGCACGTAGACGTCGATGCGCGCCGTCGCGTAGTGGCCGAACGCCGAGCGCTGTCCATGATTGGCTTGTGCTTTCTGGCCCTCGCCACATACGTGGCGATCGATGCAACTCGGTCCCTCATCGGCCACGCCGCACCAGAGGAAAGTGTGGTCGGCATTGCGATTGCAGCGGTTTCTCTCGTCGTAATGCCATTACTCGCCCGAGCGAAGCGCCGAGTGGCCAATGCCCTTGCCAGTCGAGCAATTCGTGCCGAAGCCCGACAAACCGACGTCTGCATGTACCTCTCCGCGATCCTGCTGGGCGGTCTCGGCCTCAATGCGCTGCTTGGCTGGTGGTGGGCCGATCCTATCGCCGGGCTGGCGATGGTTCCCCTCATCGCGTGGGCCGGTGTGGAAGCGCTCCGTGGTCGGGCCTGTTGTGATGATTGTGTCGAGGACGGGGCTGCCTAACACGCGCCTGAAGCTGACGGCGCCCGTCATCTGGGGTAGAATTGCGTTTGTGAAAAGCAACGCACGGCGCCGCAGCTTAGGCGCATTTCGTTAGGCTGCTGGCCAATGTTCTGAGAAATGCACGTGTCGCTATTCACTATCACACACCGTGGCGTGCCCATTGGCACCGTAGAGCTTGACGCGGCGGAAGAGCGAGCTGCGGCTGCGGTCGTCACTCTTCCTGCCTATGAGGCAATTCGCCCAATCGTTCTAGCAGCAGCGGACGCCCTGCGCGCAGCTACGATAGGCGCCGGTGAAGGGAACGAAGTTTCGAGGAGTGCTCTGCAACAGGGCGTCGCGCTCGGCAAAGATCTGGAGCTGATTGATAGGAACGGTGAGTTGGTGCCGACGGATTTCATCGAGCTAGGCGAGTGGCCGGGAGAGGATCCTCGAGTCCGCGCGTGGATCGGTTTTCGCGGAGTGCCGGCGCACCGAGCCGCGCGTCGTTCGCCACCCAAGAAACGGGGCCCGGAATCTGCACCGCCAGCAGCCTAACACGCGCTTGAAGCTGGCGGCGCCGCTCTTCTGTGGAGGCCATCTGTTTGTGAACACTGAGAATTTGCGCCGCAGCTTAAGCGCGATTCGTTAGGCGGAACCATGCCCACGTTTGACTTGACTGGGCAATGGAGAGGCGAGTACCGATTCGGCGAACTGTACCCTGCTAACCTGCTGGCGGTGCCTTTTCTGATGGAACTGAGAGGTGGCTGGTTCCGAAGATTTCGAGGTACCGTTAGGGACGATCCGGCGAGAGGGATGCCAGAGCTCGGACTCGTTCGAGGTCGATTCGTTGGGGTGACAATTACCTTTACAAAGTTCATGCCGGTCGGATACACGTACACGGAATCAGGTGCGAGGAAAACCCTCCGGTCAATTGTGCAATCGCATACGGGGCACGATCCCGGCGAGATTAAGAATCCACCCGTGCATTACACCGGAACCTTCGACCCAGACTCGGTCGTGTTCAGGGGTGATTGGCGTCTGGCGGCTCCGTTTTCTGGAAGCGGCACTTGGTGGATGGCCCGAGAGCGTCTATAGAAGTTAGCTTCGTGGCCCGTCCGCCTAACGCGCGCCTGAAGCTGGCGTCGCCCGTCCTCGAGGGTAGAATGGCGTTTGCGAACCGTACAGCGTGGCGCCGCAGCTTAGGCGCGATTCGTTAGGCGGCGCGGGGCGTCAAAAGACATGACTCCCGCTTTGTTCGTCGGTGGCTTTGGCGTGGGCATCGCCCTGCTCATGTGGTTGGCGAGCAGGCTGAAAACGACGCCGAAGGGCTATACGCGGATCGGCACCTTCGATACTTACGAGCTTGCGGGGGTCGAGCGGATCTTGGCCCACGCCGGGATCCCATCGATTCTCGACGACCACAGTTTCAGAGGCAGAGGTGGCGGTAGCAGTGGCTTCATCCACGTTCTCGTGCCGGATGCCGAGGCTGATGGGGCGATTGCTTTGCTCAAGCGAGAGTCCAAAGTGTGGAATCGTCCCGCCCCGCCCGCCTAACATGCGCTTCAAGCTGTCGGCGCCCGTCATCTGGGGTAGAATTGCGTTTGTGAAAACCAAAGCACGGCGCCGCAGCTTAGGCGCATTTCGTTAGGCCGGCTCCAGGTTCTTTTTGGTTTCCCCGATGTATTCGCTGACGATCCTCACCACGTCGATCCGATACACCTCGTAGTGGACGTCCCTCTCATAGGGATCGCCGCCAGTGTTTTTCCCGTCCCCGAAGCGCTCGAGAATAAGCAGCCAACCTCGCGGCTGGAGCTGGCACGCCCCCCCAAGTAGCCCGTCAGCTTGCTCCTCAGCGTCACCGCCTGCACCTTGAGCATCCCCTTACGAGGACACCCGAATGGCGACCCACGCCCGCCGATTGGTACAGCTCCTGCTCCCATTCGCGCTGATCCCTTCCGTGCTCCTCGCCCAGGGATCCGCAGCCTGGTCGGGATGTCGGGCGGACTCCCTCTCGACCTACAATTGCGCGCAATACTACAGCGGCACCGTCAGCCTGGCCTCTGAGCTCAAGACCGCCAACGGCACGGAGACTTCGTCCGTGCTCGCAACGGTGACGGGGGGACGAGTGACCTGCCGGGTGAAGACACCCGAGACTGCGGAATTCGAGGCACCGGGGATGCTGGCCGTGGAGCACGGCTCGAACATGACTTCGGGCGCCTTCAAGATCCAAGTCTGGTGTCCAGAGGCGGCGGGAGAGCGCGTCACTCGGCATGACGCGCCGAGCATCGAGACCTACGATCAGCGCGCGGCGGACTACGCGACGTTGGAAGGAAAGGATGCACACGAGCATCCCAACACCGATGCGGCCAACGGGGTGACCGGTACGGAAGTGATCACCTGGCGGCTGCGCCGGTCCAACTAACCAGCGACCACAGCGAGGAAGACCACATGGTTCGTGTCATGTCGGTGTCATGTTTCGTGAGCCTGGTTGTCTGCGCCTGCGCCCACGTGCAGCCTGTGGTGCCAGGGCTCACCGTTCGCCTCGGCCAAAACCCAGGACCCGACACGATTGTCTATCAGCGCTCGATCACACGCGCCGGCCTGGACAGCAGCGCGGGCACTCGCACCGTCGTGCTCCGGGTGATCGACGGCACTCGCCGCACCCGGCTGCTCGAGGTGGAGCAGCGCTTTCCTGGTGGGGGCGGAGAGATCGTGGACACGGCGCTGGCCGAACTCGCGACGCTGCGCGCGGTGGCGCACCGGTCGCATCAGCCCACCCGCGTCATGCGCTTCACCTTCTCAGGCAACGACGTCGAAGGTACAGTCTCTGCGCGCAGTAGCGCGCGCGACTCGATCACCCGGGTCCGTCAGGCAGTCGGCGGGCCGATCTTCGATTCCAACGTGATCGACCTGGTCGTTGCGGCGCTGCCACTGCGTCAAGGGTTAACAGCGGATCTGCCGTTCTTCATCTATGAGCGTGGTGGGCGAGTATCGATCCCCGTCGCGGTGCGCGAGCGCGCCACGGTCGCTTTTGCAACCATCGGGTCACGCGAGGTCTGGGTCGTCGCTGTCGAGGTTCCAGGCGCTCCGGCGACGGTGTGGGTGGACACGCGGACCCACGCCATCCTGCGGGTGCGCTACGACATCACGGCACGCGCGATGAGCTTCACTGATGAGCGAGTTACCCCGTTGCATGGATAACGAGCGGCGGTCCACACTCCCAGGAGTCCCCCTCAACAGGAGTCTCTCGATGAAATTCACCAAGAACCTCGGGATGTTGTTGTTGGGTATCTGGCTCATCCTGACCGGACTCATACCTCTGCTCAACCTTAGCTTTTCGGGACTCAGCACTCTCATGGCTGTCCTAGCCATTGCAGCCGGTGCCTTGATCATCCTAGGCAAGTAGAAGGAACGCCGAGCTCAGTGCTCGGCCACTGACCCGGGCCTGGCCCTGCCAGCGCCCCACACGAGGAAGGACTGCTGATGTCACACCAGCCCCTCAGTCGCCGGACGTTCGCCGCGGCCGCGCTCGCTTCCAGTCTGCCTGGACTCTCACAGGTCACGCGCCGACTGTTCGCGCGCACCGCGGCTGCCGACACGCAGCGCCCTGGCGGCGCATGTACACTCACCGAGCCGCTGGAAATGGGTCCATATCATCGCGAGGGAGCTCCGTGGCGTACAGCCCTGGTGGCTTCGGACGAGCCAGGCCAGCACGTGGTAGTGGGCGGCCGCGTCGTCGGGGGCGATACGTGCGAGCCACTGGCCGACGCGGTCGTGGACGTGTGGCAGGCCGATGCGGCAGGTAAGTACGACTTTCACGACAGCCCCCCACCGCAAAGTCCCGACCGCTATCGGCTCCGGGGCCTGATGCTGACGGATCGCGTGGGTGAGTACGGATTTACCACCGTCGTGCCCGGTAACTACAGCGTCGGCGCCGATCAGATGCGTGCCAAGCACATTCACTACCTGATCCAGCGCACGGGCTACGAGCCGTTGATCACCCAGCTCTATTTCGAAGGAGACCCGCAGAATGCGCGTGATCCTCTGGTTCGACAGTCCCTGATCATGCCCCTGCGGGCATCCCCCACAGACCGCCGCGTCACGTTCGACCTGGTCCTGCGGCGTGAAGCCCGCGTCGATGCACCATCGCTGCGCGCCTTCGGAGAATATCTCGGCGACTACACCTTGCCCGACGGGTCGCGCACACTCCACGTCAAATGGGGTGGCGGTCGGCTGGTCGGGGTCGACGGCGACGACGTCGTCCACCTAGCCCCCGACAGCGCCACGCGATTCCGGGCGCTGGAGTGGGGGGCGCTCCTGACGTTTGTTCGCGACGAGCACGGTGCGATCGCGGGGGCGCTCTTGAAACTCGCCGATGGTAGGCAGGCTCGGCTCCGGCGTGCGCCGTAGAATTCAAGGGCGCCGCCTAACACCCTTCACCCAAGGGCCATTCATGAAACCATATCTGATCACCACGGGCATTCTCTTCGCGGCAATCACCGTGGCACACG
>Ga0070695_100001625_pt1 | contig 12613 bp, 17 predicted proteins | sample KBSK1252metaG_FD_65471 | JGI IMG/M metagenome (GOLD analysis project Ga0070695, IMG submission 65471) | Corn, switchgrass and miscanthus rhizosphere microbial communities from Kellogg Biological Station, Michigan, USA - KBS K1-25-2 metaG | ecosystem: Host-associated > Plants > Roots >...
GCGGACATGCGCCCATCTGCCCCGTAGGAGATGGGCAGCGTCGAGCCCAAAGGCGTGTCGACCGCAAAGACCGCGCCGGTCACCGTCTGCTTGATCTCATCGCCGGAGAGCGCCGAGGCGCCGGCGCGCGCCTCCGTCGCCGCCAACAGCAGGATCAAACCTAAAGTACGCCACCACATGCGTTCCCCCTCGCAGCGGACTTAACTGCCACTTTGCGGCCCATTGATGGGAGGAGTATGGCAATCGCCCATTTCGCCGCGCGCTGGCAGCGCCTAGCCACTTCGGGGTAAGTGCGGGGCTGGGTGCCTCAATGACCTGGGGGCGGAGCAGCGCCAACGGGCTTGCATTGAGAAGGCGAGCGGACAACGCCGGGCTCTCAGAGCCCAGGAATTGCCGCCCTCCGCTTTGGCATGGCCATTGCCTTCAGGGCCGAGGCGATCGCTTGGCTGCCAGTGGCGCCCAAGCCTTGGATGAAATGCCGCTAGTGGGCGACTTTGCTGAGCCCAAGGCGCAAGCGCTGCTCGGTAAGCGGCTTTTCGAGAAAGCCGAGGGGCTGAACGGCTTCTGCCCGCCGGCGGGTCTCACGATCGGTATTGGCCGTCACGAAGATGCTGGCTATTCCGAAGCGGTGGCTGATCTCGTCGGCGGCATCGATACCATCGCGCGATCCCATCAGACGGATATCCATCAGCACCACGTCCGGGCGCTCGCGCTCGGCAATCTTCACCGCCTGATCGGCCGAGACAGCGACCGCGACAACGACGTGGCCCAACGCCTGCAGCAAGCCTTGGGTGTGAAGCGAAATGTAAAATTCATCCTCGACGATCAAGACGCGCAGCGGGTGCAGGCGCACATCCTGCGCCTCGCCATGCTCGGATGCCGCCTTGCCACCTTGCGCCGGAGCGGCGGCCAACCAAAGCGGGACAGGGTGCGATTGGATTTGCAATGCGATCATGTCGAGGCTGGGGTGATTGTGGGGGGATCAGTGAGCACAGAGGTTGCCGGGGTGTCCAGATGCCAATGGATACCGTCGCGATTGAAGTCGAGTTTTGCCGTGCCCTGCAGGGCCTGAGCGACAAGCTCGGTAATGACCAGCGAGCCAAAGCCCTTGCGCTCAGGGGCTCGGACGGGCGGCCCATCCCGTTCGATCCACTCAAGATAAACGCGGCCGTCGGACTGAGGACCGCGCCATTTCACCGAGACCCGTCCCTGGGGAGAGGTGAGCGCACCGTGTTTGTAAGCATTGGTGACAAGTTCATGCAAGGCAAAGCCGATGTTTTGCACGGCATTGGCGTTGAGGAACAAAGCCGGGCCGTCCAACTCGGCGCGCGGACCGGCCCCAAACAGATCAAGGTGCGCCCGCACCAGGTCGCTCAGCCATGCGCCCTGCCAGTTCTGGCGCAGCATGAGGTCCTGCGACTCTGCCAAACCCTGAATGCGCTGGCCGAATTGTTCCACGAACTGCTCGACCGTTGCGCTCTGGCGCGCGGTCTGCAAGGCCATTCCCTTCACCACCGCAAGCTGGTTCTTGGAGCGATGGGCGAGCTCGCGCATCAAGAACGCCGAATGCTCATGCCGGAGTTGGAGTTCCGCGGATGCCGCACTTAGGGCTGCGGTGAGTGTATTGGCTTCGACGAGCGGGGATCTGAGCGGCTCGACGGGCTTGCCAAGGCCAACCGCCGCCGCGGCAATGGTGGCCGCGTCGAGGGGACGCGTCATAAAGCCCCCAAACAGGTAGGCAAGGCTGGCGCCGAGCGTCAGCGCCGTGCCCATCATCGCCGCGGCAAAGAATTGTCCACGTTTGCGCGATGCCTCGACGTAGGAGACCGGTACCGTAGCCGACACCAGCCAGCCGGCAATGCGCGACCGCACGGTGGCACGCAGGATGTTCGCTCCCGCCACGCTGGTGGCACGAAACACGCCCTTCGCGGCCCGGCTCATCTCCAGCAAGTCCTTAGGCAGTGGTTTGCCGACGAACTCGGCGTGCCGCTCGGAGCGCGCCAGAATAATGCCCTTGTTGTCGGTCACTCCCGTCACCCATTGCGGTTCGAGACGTTGGCCGTGCAGCAAGCTGGCGAGCCGCGTGGCATCGAGCGCCATGATCAGGACGTAGCGCACAGCATCTCCGGCAAATACCGGCACCTCGACGTTGATGAGCGGCTGGCGCGAAACGGAGCCGATCAGCAAGTCCGAGACCTGCCGCTGCTTGGTGTCGAACACGCGTTGGGCCGTCTGCGGATCCGCGGTCTGCGGCAAGGGAGCACCAAACGGCGCTCGGGTATTGACGAGCTGTTGATGGGTGTTGTCGACGAGCAATATGCCCGCCCCGTCACGCTTGAGCGCCTGGCCGGCTTGTTCGTGAAATGCCGCAAGATCGCCGCGCGCAAGGGCGGCGGACGTTGCAAGCGTTTCAAGCGTGATCGTGGCACGCTCGAGCTCGCGATCGATGTCTCCACTCAGATCCTGAGCGACCTGCAGCGCCCTGCGTTCAATCTCTCGCTCCTCGAGGCCGGCCATACGATTGAGGGCAAAGACGGCGATTGCCAGGAGCGGCAAAGTCAACGCCAGGGCAAACAGGCTGAGGAACGTTCGAATGCGCTGGGGCGGAACCCGGTTTATGAACAGTCGCGCTGGCATGGGGGTGCTGTGGGGTCGGCGGAAAATTGGAGGAATAGGCTAGCGCGAAATCGCCGCTGTCAAGGCAGTAGCGCAACGTCCAAGTCGCAGCGACGCCCAGCCAGCGCGCTTGGCGAGCACAAAAGATCCGCGATACCCCCGCGGGCATGCCAGCAACACCCGCTGCCATGGCGATCGAGACACCCAATGGTCGAAATTTTCACAACGCCTGCGGCCAGGCTGCGAAGATTTGTCGCCGGCATGGCGAGTCAACAGCGTCATCTGCCATACGCTGCGCGCGGTTATTTACCGCCTACAGCGGAACCGGGACACATTTACGTCGCTATTCTTTACCTGCGGTGCTCGTGGTGGGCCTCCAACCAAGGAGGAAGGATGGTCATCTATCTGTTCAGAGACAAAAATAACGACGACATCTTTGCATTTTCGACAGACGTGACCGGGTGCAGCATCCCGCCCGCGGCAGCGACCACCGAATGGATGTTCATCGAGGCTCTCGACACCTTGAAATTCCCGGAGCCCTGGGATATCGGCGACTTCCAATACGTCCTCGACGAGCTGCAGGTGAGCGGCTTTTACCTGTTCCAAGGCGAGTTCATCGAGCCGGCACCTCTGGGACGGTCGAAGCCGGCAGGCCTTGTTCGTCACTGACGGCGGCTCTCTGTTGCGCCGAGCACCCAAGCACCCGCTGCCAAAACCGGTGCCAATAGAGCACTGCACGCAACTTGCTGCAGTGGGCCCGGCAGGCGACGTCGCACGCCGTCTATCGCTTGGCCTTGGTTGCGGGCGTCAGCTTTCCATCGGTCATTTGGTAGACCTTATAGGCCGTGTATGAGCTCGACGTCGCCGCGACGGCCGTGAGGCCAAGAACGAGTAGCACCATCCACCGTTGCACAGGGTCCTCCTCCCAATATCGCCGTGGTTCTGGCTCGCGTGCGCAACGCGTGTGACGGGCAGCGCAAAAACCATCCGGTCCCTGACTACAGGCACGAACCTATAGGGCCTCGGCCAACGCCGATCAAACGCTTCCGACTGTGCCGGGCGTGCTCGCCTTTCGCGGGCGCCGCGCCGCGGGGAGTAAAGGGCGCTCGCGGCAACGCCGGCAGGTGGTCTTGCGCCACGGACCCCGGGCTGGGCGCGACAAGGCTTGCAACATTTTTGGGCAATTTAGCTGGCGTGCCGGCACCCTCGCCGCGGAGCGGACGGGGCCGCCATCGCCGCTGATAGGGCTTCTGCGTCCTCACTTTGAATTTGTAACGTCCAGCATGGTTTGCACCACCTCGAGCAGCATACTCTCGGTCTTGGGACTGAGCGCGAAATATTCCTTCCACGCGGTTTGCTGCGCCAAGCGCAGCCAGGCGAGATAGTCCTTCTGGGTGAAGCGGTGATACTTGGCTCCGGCGCGCGTGAATGTCTCGATGAACTTTTGCTCGGCGTCTTTCTGCGTTGCCGCAAAAAAGTCCTCCGAGATCTCGGCGGCGGCTTCGAAGACCTCTTGCTCCCGTTCGCTCAGGGCGTCCCACACCGACTTCGAAATCAAGAGCGGGGTTGCAAACATCCAAATCCCGGGACTACCGGCGGTGAAGTATTTCGCATGCTCGTACAGCTTGGCCGAAACGAACGTCTCATAGGAGGTCAGAGCCCCATCGATCTTGTTGGCCTGCATGGCGGCGTAAAGTTCGTTCGAGGTCAGGTCGACGGGGGTCGCACCCGCCCGGCTCAGCATCAAGTCGAACAGCGGATCGCCCCCGCGCAACCTCAATCCTTTGACCGTCTCGGGTCCACCAATTTCACGATTGCGGGTAACGAATCCACCGGGCACCCACCACCAGGCGAGGATGTGGACACCGTTGGCGTTGGCTATGGCCTGCAGTTGATCGGAGACCTTGGAGTTCTTCAGGGCTCGCGCCGCGTCCACGCTCGGAAATAGTCCTGGCAACACGGCAAGGGAAAATTCGGGGATCTTTTTTACGGCATAGGGCAGAGGGTAGACGCTCATCTCGATTTTTGCCGACTGCAGGGCATCGAATTGCTGTTCGGCTTTCAGCTTGAGCGCCAACTGCGGGTAGATTTGAAAAGACATCTCGGGCAGGCGCGATTGGACCTCGCTCACAAATATGCGTGCGGCCCGATCGCGCGCGTCGACCTCCGCCACCCATTGGTGTGAGATCTTGAACTCTTTGGCCAGGGCACACTTCGGCGCCACAACCGCAAGCAATGCCAGCAAGGCAGCCGCAACACGCATGACCCACTCCCTCTCGCGCGGACCTTGCGCCCACATAAAGGCGCAAAGCTCCAGCCCCTTCATGTCATACTACGGGCAGTGTGGCGGTCTAGAGGCAGGAGCGGTCCGCCGATCGGCGACGGCGCAAGCCTTGGGTGGCCTTGCACTTGCCCTGTCATATGACGGTCACGGTTCGAGCGCGGGCAAGGCGGCAGTCCCGCGCGCTGCCGCCATATCGTTCAAGCCGTCACTTTTTCACGCACTTGCCGGCTTTATCATCCCACTTCATATCTTTGGCCTTCGTACAGTCGGCTTTGGTCTTCGGCGCGTCCTTGGTTTGCGCAAATACCGGAGTTGCAAGGGCGACGGCGAAGGCCAGCGCCACAGCAGATAGGACCATTTTCATGGATTTGCTCCTTGATGAGCCCCGGCGGGCTTGGCGTACTTAACACCCCGCTGGCGGAAAAATATGGCGATGCCGGACGCTACGTGAGCGTCCATCACCGGCGTTGCGGCCGGCCCAAGCGCAAACGCCAGCGTTCAAGCGTTGCCTTGGAGAGGCCGCGCTCGCACTCGATCAGCCGGCCGGTGCGCTCTAGCGAACAGAAGGGCGCCTCGAAGCGTTAAGGCTCGGCACAGCCGAACCAGCAGGGAGCACGGCAATGCCCACCACCGGTCGATGCCATTGTGGATCCGTCGCGTTCGAAATTGACGGAGAAATTCCAGCGCAGCTGACGCGTTGCACCTGTTCGTTCTGTTCCAAGCGCGGCCAGCTCTACGCCTACTACGCACCAGCACAGGTGCGCTTGCTCACAAGCTCCGCTGCTACCGCAACCTACCGCTGGAATTCCGAGCGCATCGCCCATCAGTTCTGCCCGACTTGTGGCTGCGGCATCTTGAGCGATAGCCCCGCCTTTCAGCCGGACGGCAGCTGGGACGGCAAGACCAGGCGCCTCGGCCTCAATGCGCGCCTGTTCGATTATTTCGACGCGGCCGCAGCGCCGGTCACGGTCATCGATGGCAAGAATTTGTGGTGAGGGAACTCGGGGCCAGCACCCGGTCCGGCCGGTGGCGAAGGCCCTGGCGCCGCAGCCCACGCTAAAAACTCTCCGCTCGGCGTCGCTCTTTTGCGGACCTTCGCCCGCCGTCGCCTCCCAGGGGAACCTCTCCTCGCCCCGGAAAACGCCGACACCGGGAGTGACTAGTCCTCGCTACGCCAGACACCCAACAGGAACACGGTGCGCTTCTCGCGATTTGGTCCGGCCTGGGCGTGGATCTCCTCGAGCGTTTCACCGGATCGGCGCATCGTCTTGTCCAGAACGCGCTTGGCAATAAAGCCAATGGCGATGAAGGATCCAAAATAGATGATGGCCACTGCCAGCGCCCAAATGGGATCGGACGGCGCCGGCGCTGGCAACATCGGCTCCATAGGACAATCTAGCGCCCCCCGAGAATGCCGGAGGCCACTTGGTAGTGGGCCACCGTTTCATTGATCGAGGCCGCACTTTTTGGATCATCGCGCGCGAGTTGCTGGCCCGTCAGGCTATCCAGCACCCGCACCCGGTGCCGCGGCGAAAGCTCGACCAGAATGCCGTCCTCCATGTGCCCAACGGTCAAATAGTTGGCCATCAAGGCACGCTGATGGTGCTGGCCTTCGGTAAGAATGTCCTGCCCGAAAAAGTGCGACGTATAGCTAACGTTGAGGAGCGCAAGAATCGTTGGCCCGACATCAATTTGCGAGGCAACCGCATCGATCGTCTGCGGCGAAAGCAGGCTCGGTGCGTAGATGATGAGGGGTATATGGTAGTTCTCCGGCGGTAGATCGGTCCGCCCTCCGGCATGCGATGTGTGATCCGCGATGAACACAAACAGGGTGTCCTTGAACCAGGGTCGGCTCGCGGCTTCCTCCATCAGCTTGCCAATCGCCCAGTCGGCGTACTTGACCGCCCCCTCCCGCCCGGAGCCCGAAGGGATATCGATGCGGTCAGACGGATAGGTGAACGGCCGATGGTTCGATGTGGTCATGACGTGAGCAAAGACTTTTTGATCGGCAGCGACACGCGCATCAATCTCGCGCACGAGCAACTTGAAAAGGCCTCGTCGGCCACGCCCCATACGGTTTCATGGGAAATTTTGCTCTTGCTGAGCGCGCTGCGGTCGATGACTCTGTAGCCGTTGCCGCCGAAGAAATCCTGCATGTTGTCGAAATAGCTATAGCCGCCATAGACGAAGAGAGGCTCATAGCCCTGCGCCTTGAGCACGCTCCCGAGCGTTTGCAAGCCCTTATTGTTCTTGCGCGTCAGCACGGCGTGGCCCGGCGTTGGCGGAATGGAGAGTGACAAAGCTTCAAGACCACGCACGGTTCGAGTGCCGGTGGCGTACATGCGCGTAAACTTCAGTCCCTCGCTTGCCAGCTTGTCCAAGTTGGGGGTGAAGCCCTTTCTGCCGCCGAATGATTGCACGAAATCGGCGCCCAGGCTCTCCATGGTCACGAGAACGACATGCATGTGCCGGGCCGGACCGTTGGCGGCGACGATCCGCTCCAACGGGTGAGCACCCTCGGTGAAGACGCTGGCCGAGTGCGCTTCCTGGAATTCATCTCGCATTTCCAGCCGCGCCGCGTGTTCCGGTATGGTGATATAAAACGTGTGATAGTCGAGATCGTTGTTGCGAAAGGCGCGGGCAAACTCGTAGTAGCCGTTGCCGGCCAACTCTCGCGCCGACGTCGTTGTCAGCACTCTCGTGGTGCATCGCCGACCGCCAAATACGAGGCCACGGGCAAGAGCAGGATCGTGCTCGTGCGCAAGAGTCGGTTGGGCAATCGTCCGCCGCCGCCGACCCCGGCCGCCCACACCCTGCGTCTCATCGACCAGAACAGGCCAATGCTGGCCAACAGGACACCGACAAGCAGAGGCCTCAATGCCGCTCTCAATACCGCTCCGGCCCCTCTCCAACATTAACAGAGATTTGGCGGCCGTGCGCACGAATAGAATTGCATGCCGCTGGGCTGATGCTTCGCGCCGTCATTGGTCGCTGCGCCCGAGGCTAGCTGCGGCGCAGAGCGGCATCTTCCTCGCGAATGCGGACCCAGAGGATAACGGCATTGAGGAGCGTGAAAACCGCGGCGAAGGTCACGAGACCGAAGGCAAGCGGCAGGACAAGGATTTCAGCGGCCACGATGCAATAGTTGGGATGGCGCAAAAAACGGTAGGGGCCGGAGGCGACCAATGGCGCACCAGGCACAACAATAATTCGTGTAGTCCACCTCTCGCCAAGGCTGGCCAACACCCAAAGCCTTGCGGCTTGCAGCAGTGCAAAAAGCAGCAAGAGCGGCGGGCTTAGCGCTCTGGCAGGCGCCAAAATCCACAGACCCAGAAGCCACGCCGCATGCAGCACAACCATCGGTAGATAGTGCCGGGCGCCGACCTCCACGGCGCCCTTCGCCAGCAAACGGCGGGTATTGCGCCGCGCCACGAGGAGTTCGGCTAGGCGCTGGAGCGAAACCAAGGCGAGGACGGCCACAGAGAGTGCATTGGGCGCGGTCAAAGCGTCCTGGATGGGGGCAATCACGGGGTACAGCAAGTCATCGGGTCGTAGTGGCGCTCGCGCTACCGGGTCGCAGGTTCAAGCCTCCTGCGAAGCCAAAACCTCAGGCCGTCTCATGTCAACCTAGCTGACGACGGCGTTCCATCGCACATCCTCATGATGCGTCACTGATACGTCACTGGTGCGCCGCCGATCACACCATCGTGGCTGGATTTGCCACATTGCCACGGCACAAATTAGGCGGGGGCTGGGGCGAAGGTCAGGATGCACGGAATGCAGGAACGATTGGCCGGCACGGCACTGAGGGGTGACCCACGCTGTCGCTTGGATGTTGAGATCCTGTCGGTGGCCACGGCCAATCCAGAGCACAAGGTCGAGCAAGGCGAGGCCCTGGAGCGCGCCAAGGCCATTTTTCCGCATCTGGCAAGGCTCGAAGCTCTCTATGCCCACACCGGCATCGACACGCGTTATTCCTGCGAACCCTATCACTGGTGTCAGCAGACGCACGGCTGGGAGGATCGTACGGCGACCTTTCAGCGGCACGCCTTGAACCTCTTGGAACAGGTCGCCGTGAAGGCCGTGCAAGATGCCGGCTTGGCGCTCGCCGATATCGACATGCTCATCGTCAACACGATCACCGGTCTGGCGATACCGAGCCTAGATGCGAAATTGATGAATCGGCTTGCCTTCCGCCCATCGATCGAGCGCTTGCCGATCTTCGGGTTCGGCTGTGGTGGTGGGGTGGCGGGCCTCGCGCGCGCCGCGCGCCTTGCCCAGGGCATGCCCGGCGCCAATGTCCTATTTTTAACGGTCGACCTGTGCAGCCTGTGCGCGCGACCCAATGATCCGAGTCTCGCCATGTTTGTCGCCGCCGCGCTGTTCGGGGACGGTGCCGCCGGCGTCGTACTGCGCGCGGCGCCTAGCCAAGACCAAGCCCGATTGGAGCCAGGTACGCGTCCCCGCCTGCGAGCGCTGGGCGAGCATTTTTGGCGCAACAGCGAATACATCATGGGTTGGGACATCAAAGAGGATGGTTTCGGCGTGGTGTTAAGCCCGGAGCTGCCTGGCCTCATGCGTCGCGAGTTGCGCCCGGCGCTTGACCAATTCCTCGAGCGTGCCGCTTACCCGTTGGGGGAATTTGCAGGCTTCCTGTTCCATCCCGGCAGCGGCAAGCTCCTGGAAGCGGCCGAGGACATCTTGAACATCGAGCGGGCGCAGATCGCCCACTCCTGGGCAATTCTGCGCCAGTACGGCAATATGTCTTCGGTTACGGCGTTGTTCGTATTGCAGCGAGCGCTGGCCGCCGGCGCCCGCGGTCGCCACCTGCTGGTGGCCTTCGGCCCGGGCTTCTCCGCCTACTTTGCCGTGGTCGACCTGTAAAACCCTTGGACGCGACCGAAGGCGATCCGCCGCACCGGCTGGGCTCTCACGTTGAGGCTGCCCGCACCGGCAGGTGCATACCAACGCTAGGCCGGCAATTCGTAGCCAACGGCAGCTTCAAGAGCACAGGTCTTGCGCACGGCCGGGCGCGCCAGCATACGCTGATAGTGCGCGTCCAAATTCGGGAACTCGCCTGGGCTCGGCCGCAACGAATTGTAAAGTCGCCAGTACAAGCGAAATAAGTGAATGTCGACGATCGAGTAGGCGCCCATCGCCCACGGTTGCGCGCCGAGCCGCTCGTCGGCCAATGCGTAAAGGCTGCGAGCATAGTCGAGGCCGCGTGCACGGGCCGGATGGAGGGTTGCCGCGATAAATGACATCCAGGAAATTGCGCGAGCCTCCGCCTCGATGTCATTGGCGGGCAGCAGCGCCGCCGCCGGAAAGCGCTTAGCGAGGTAGAAGAGGATGGCGGCAACCTCGGTCAGCGGGCGGCCGTCCACCAGCAAGGTTGGAACTTTGCCTTCGGGGTTGAGCCGAAGATAGGTTGGGCTCCGATTTTCCTTTTTGGCGAAGGAGATCGATTGGGTCTCGAAGGCGACGCCGATTTCGTGCAAGGCAATGTGCGGCGCCATCGAGCTGGAGCCAGGCGCAAAAAACAAGGTCAGCATCTGCATACCGCTCCCTGGCAATGACCGCTGCCTAGATCTACCATCGGTGGGCCCCGAGCAGACCTGCTGAGCGCGCAGGCTCGACGATTGTAACCGGTCGAGCGCGGCTCTTTTGCAGCGGCTTCTGTGGGGTGGGTGCGGAATTGCGCCTGTGGTCTGACGATGACGCCTCGTCGGGCCAACACAATAAATTCGAAGCGCGCTGAAGGTTAGATTTTGGGACGCGCGATCCGCCGACGACGCGCTGCCTCACGGGCCTCCTGCCACCAAAAAACGAGCAGCACCAATACCAGCAGTGCCGTGAACACTACGAAGCCATAGGCTAGGACCCGGTACATGAGGTGCTCCGTGCGGAATTTATCGCGAGCCCATAGCCTAGCGCGCCTGGCGGCCCCAGTTAGGGCCGTCAGGCCTTGTCCCGGCGGTCGTTTGGACGCTCCGAAGTGCGCGGGCGTCTTACCCCTTCGGGCTAGGCAGCGGCCGACAAGCGATCCCGCTCCGCGTCGAGCAAGACGTCAGTGACCTCGTCAGAGAACCATTTTGCGGCGCCCATTGATGGTCACGCCATCGCCTCCGCCCGGGTCTATCTCGGCGCTAGGCAGACCATGGGCAATGAGCGCTGCCGCGCATCCCGGCCAATTGCCGCCAGCAACCGGTTCATTGCACGAAGCCCAAGACAAATGTGCCGCAAACATTGTCCCCGTAGCCGTGCTGCTCCTTCCAGCTCGCCCCCTGCGCGAGCAGAAAGCCGGTGAGCTCGGCGTCGCCGCGAAAGACTGCAAGGTTGATTGCCGACGCCGCCCAGTTGCCGCCGCGAGTTGCGATTGGCCAACCGAGCTCAACCATAAGCATCACTGCGGCCTTGCAGCCTTGCTCGGTGAGCTCCGGGAGTAACCGCAGCTGCGCTTCGCTGAGGGGCACCGGGAAGATCGGGTCGCTCGGATGTGATGCGCCGGGCCGTTGCCTCGTCTGCCCGGGCGCAGGCGGCAACGAACCGTTCCTCTGTGCTCACCGGCTCGGTGCTGTCCGTGCGGCTCAGCATGCCTGCCACCTCCGGCAACGCAAAGCGTTGCGCCAGGGTTCGCACGCGCCGCACAGACCTCGATTGCAGATGCACTGCGTGGCCCACAATCCAAGTCCGCTCTGGCAACTTTCGCGGCCAGTCCGCGGGTTGGTGGACTGGCCGCGAAATACCCCCGTCCAGCGTGATCCTCAAAGGAACCAAAAGTGGTCCGCGGTGAGCGCGGTGACCGCCACCCGTCGGAGCGTGATCTGGTCGAGATGCGCCGGATCTGAATTAAGCGTCATCACCGTATCGGCGCCCACCTGGGTAATGGCGTGCGCCGCTTGCAGATCGGCCAGGCTGTGAAAGACACTGGTCAGCTGGAGCGTGTCGTGCGTAGTTCCGGCCGCGGCAAAGTCCGTGACCACGTCGGCGCCAAAGCCCGGGCGGAAGACAAACACGTCGGCGTCGTTGCCTCCGGTCAGCACGTCATTGCCAGTGCCACCTTCGAGACGATCCGCGCCTTTGCCACCGAGGAGAGTATCGCTGCCCTGACCACCCATCAGGACGTCGTTGCCGTCCCCACCATCGAGCGTATCGTTGCCTGCGGCGCCGACCAGAGTGTCGTTGCCCTTGTCGCCCTGCAACTGGTCGTTGCCAGCGCCGCCGATCACCGCGGCCCTGAAAGGCACCCGTGCCGCTGAACGTCAGGTTTTCCACATTGCTGGCCAAGGTGTAGTCGGTGAGCGTCGTCACCACCGTATCGGTGCCTTGACCACTTGACTCCGTCACCTTGTCACCGCTGTTGTCGACCAGATAGGTATCGTCACCCGCACCACCGGTCATGTTGTCCTTGCCGGCGCCGCCGTCGAGGATGTCGTTGCCCGAATTCCCATTGAGCGTGTCGTCACCGCCGAGACCGGCAATGATATCGCTGCCGGTCGTGCCATTCAGCCTGTTGGCGTTCGCAGTTCCGCCACCGACCACATTGTCAGCATTATCAGCAATACTGGTCAGATTCTTGACGCTGATGTCGATCGACTTCTCGACCGAGAGACCACCTGCATCGACGGCCAGAACCTTAATGGTCTTGGTGGGGCTCGTTTCGTAGTCGAGTAGCGCGGGATTGGCGACCACGATTTGGTTGCCGATCAAGGC
>Ga0070695_100001626_pt1 | contig 12610 bp, 8 predicted proteins | sample KBSK1252metaG_FD_65471 | JGI IMG/M metagenome (GOLD analysis project Ga0070695, IMG submission 65471) | Corn, switchgrass and miscanthus rhizosphere microbial communities from Kellogg Biological Station, Michigan, USA - KBS K1-25-2 metaG | ecosystem: Host-associated > Plants > Roots >...
CGAGCCGCGCGTGCTCGATGGTGCCGGCGAGCTCGTCGAGAATCGGAAACGCCAGCGACGGGTTGCCGGACTCGAGGCAGATTTCGCCGAGCTCGAGCTTTCTGAGAAACCGTTCTCTTCCCGATCCGGCGGCCGAGACGTGGTCCTGGAGCAGCGCGAGCGCGTCCTGCGTGCGACCGTTCCTGATCAGGCTCATCGCATCGTGGGTGCGGCTGACGGACGGCGACGGCGCTTCCGGCATGGCGTCGACGTCGACAGGGACCGCCGGCGCACGGACGACGGTCAGCGTCGGCGCGGATCCGACGAGACCCTGCTGCTTCAGCCACTGCTGCGTCTCCCTGTTCGCCGCCGGCGTCCCGTCGGCGAATTCACCGTCGACGAGCGCGGGATGCCTGGCGAGCAGCGCGCGCAGCTGACCGCGGACCGCCGCGGCGGCGCCGCTGTACGATTCGCCGAGGTTGTCGAGCGCGGTCACGACATGGCGATGAAGATCGAGCCAGGGCTGCTTGGGCGAGCTGGCAATCGCGTGCTCCGCTTCCTGAACGAGATCGAGCCACTGCTGGTCCGCCGCGAGCGCGCGCATCCGCTCGCGCAGCGCCGTGGGCGGGCTTGGCAGAGGCGCCGCGTCAGACACGTCGATGTACGCGTATAACACGCCGAACGCGACGGCCCGGCTCAAGACATAGGGCGTCGGCTCGAGGGCATTGTCCGCGATCAGGAAGTCGACGGCGGCGCCCACACGCGCCAGCGCGTCCTCGCGCGACACGATTGCGCCGATCGCGGCGGAACGCGGCGCTTCGACACGGGCGTCGACCGATCCTCGAGCGGGCCGATCGCCGGACTCGCGCTCGGCGAAATCGATCGGCGCCGGCGCGCTCGCCGTGCCGGCCTCGCGCTTCGGCCGCAGCGTGCGGTCGACAATCCAGCGCGACGTCTCCAGCACGTCGCGCGGCCCTCGAAACGACAGCAGGATTTCGGTGCGCTCGGTTCCACTCTCCGACTTCCGGCGAACGACGAATCGCTCGTCGGTCAGCTGTTCGAGCAGTGCGAACTGCTCCTGGCACTCGGCAATCGCCGCGGCCGTCGCTTCGAGAAACTCCACACTGGATCCCGCCATCGCGTTGTCGAACTGTTCCGACGATGGCCAGCCGTTGCTGAGGAACTCGCCTTTCTCCTCGCCGGTCTTCTGCGTGACTTCGTAATGCAGCAGCGAGTATTCCCCTGCGCTGTTCGACAGCGGGATGCGCTTCAGATGAAGCGGCAGCTTCGCGCCAATCCATTCGAGCACGCCCACCCGAAACGCCAGCGGCTCATCGTCGTCGGCTTCGAGCCGCGGAAACAGCGAGTCCCAGTAGCGCTCGAGGAGCCCGCGAATCAACTGCAGGCCGCGCGAGACGCCGGAGAAGCCCTCGTCCTGCGTCTCCACTTCGAGCAGCCACACGGCGAGCTGCAGGTCCTTCGATCTGGTCGTCAACGCGTCGACCGCGAGGGCACGGATGGCGGCCCACTCGGTTTCCGGAGCCGTCGGCGGCGTTTCGTCATCGCCCTGCAGCTTCTCTTCCGCCGCCTTCCGCATCGCCCTGATTTTTGCGTAGACCGGGTCGTACCGCAGGTCGATGCCGGCGGGACTGTCTCCCCGCAGGGGCGCGACGATCGTCGTGAGATCGATCACGGCGTTTCCCTCGTCATGCGCCCGCGCCTGTCTGCTCTTGAACGAAGGCGATGCCTCCCAGCTCCGGCAGCGAGACCGGTTCGCCGTCGACGAGAAACACGCGCATGCCGGCGCCGGTCACGACGGCGTCGTTGACCGCCTCCCACTCCGTCGTCCGTCCCAGCTTCACCAGATCGTCGGGATGCTGGTGAGAATCGGGATACAGCGCGGGCACGAACACGTCGGCGGCGGGTTGATCGACGAGCTCGAGGCGCGCCGGCATCCACATCAGCTCGCGAAGACGCTTCGGCGGAACGATCTCCAGACGCGCGATCTGATCGAGCGGAATCCACACGTAATCCGATCCGTGGAGCACCTCGAGCACGCCCGCGATTCTGTCGTCGGCATCGCGGAAGCTCGAGAATGTCTGCGCGCCGCGGACGCCGCCGATCGCCGGCAGGAGCTCCTCGGCTTTGTCGAGCCGCTGCGCGGTTTCCGCCGGCGCGGTGCGGATCTTCTTCAACAGCAGCACGCAGGCGTCGAGGTACTCGCCGGGCGGGGTCAAGAACTTCGGCAGGCCGTCGCCGAGAAACACGCGCCGCCGTGTCTCTTCTCCGGTCAGCAGCGCGCGATAGACACCGATCGCGAGCTCCGTTCCGAGATCGCCGGCCTGCGTCGCGAGGACGTCCAGCTGTTTCGCGGCGCGATCGAGCGCTCCGGTGAAACAGAGCAGCTCGAAGAGGAACACGCGCTGAGCCCGGTCGGCGGGGTTCGACTTGACCGCTTGCGTCAGTTCGACGACGGCTTCGCCGAGGCGGCCCTGTTCGAAGAGCTGTTTCGAGTTCATACGCGCTCCTTCATGAGAGCCGTTTGCGCGGACCCGCCGGACGGTTGTCGGGCTGAACCCGCGAGCCGCCGGACCGCGCCGGCTGCGCGTCGGGCGAGCCCACCCACTCGACGGCGCGATCGAGACGCGGCGGGATCTTTCCGAGCCCTGGCGCGACCGAGATCGATCGGGCGCTGCCGAGCGACATCAGACGTGCGCGCACGTACAGAATCGCGCTGTGAATCGGCTGAGAGCTCTGGAGGCTGACGCGCAGATCATTGATCGTGACCACGTCCTCCGGCGCGTTGAAGTCGATGGCGAAATTCCGGTGCCCGTCGACTTCGTACTCCGCGGTCCGATACTCCGGCGGCTGCTCGTAGCCCTCGCCCTGGTTGATCCGGAGCCCCACCGTCAACCGATCGCTCGGCGAAAACTTCGCCTGGCGATCGCCGACGAGAATCAAGCGGTACTGCTCGCGCGCTTCGAGCCGAAGCGGCGCGAACACGAATGTCAGCTCCTGCCCGTGGGCCAGCGGACGCGTCGGCCTCGCGACCGACTTGTAGAGCACCGGATCGCCAGACGTCCGATCGAACACGAAGTTGATGCTCTCGAGCGTCGGACTGATGCGGTAGTCCATATAGCGCCCTTCGAGCGCCTGTTCCAGCCGGTCGATCCGATCGAGCGACCGGAGCACCTTGTCGACTTCGACGCCCAGATCGTCGTCCAGCGCCCCGCGCCGGTTCGTTTCCAGCGCTTCGCCCTCCTGCGCCAGCATCGAGACGAACTCCACCTCGCCGATCTCGCCCAGCAGACGGAAGTATTCGCGTGTCGGCGGGCTGAGCGACAGGAAGAGCGCCGAGCTGCGAATCAGGCGGTTCATGTGCTGAAAGAATTCTTTCGGCGACTGGAGCGGATCGAGGACTTCGTACGCGCACTCCTCCAGGGCCAGGACCATCCGGCTCGCGAACGACAGCGTCTCGAGATCCTGATCGACCGCCAGCCCGCGCGATCGCGCGACGGCGACGAAGTCGACGATGGCCCGGTGCAGCGCGCTGTAGTGATCCGCGATCGCCGTCACGCGGTCGCTCACGCGGCGGAACCCGTGCATCAACTCGCTGTGGCCGCTCATGAAGGCGCACGGCGGAATGTAGCCGGGCACCCGCTCGAATCGCAGCCCGCGATCGGCGCGGCGCAGCCGGATGAGCGGCACGGCCCACACGGCTTCGTCGGCCTGGAGCTCCACCGTGATCGTGTAGCGCGTCCGCCGGCCGACCTGCAGCTGCGGGTTGATCGGATCCTCGATGCCGCCGGCCGGCTCCTTCTGGTGCGGGCGGCTCACGACGTACACGCCGAGCTCCAGCGCGCCCTCGAGATCGCGCCGTGGAAACGACGCGCTGAGCTGCACCGACGGATCGACGTCGATGATGGCGCCGCCGGGCGAGACCGCGCGGCACTGCGTGACCGAGATTTTCAGCGTGTCGCCGGAGTCCTCGACGTCGACGATCGGATCGAACCGGGCGGCGCCGCGCTCGGATGGTTCGACCCGCGGACCGCCGCCGACCAGCCCCGAGCGTTGAAGCGCGTAGCGCGTCAGCCACAACAGCGCGGAATCGAAATACTGTTCCTGCCTCAGAAAGTGATCAGGGGTGAGGAACATCCCCTGGCTCCAGTTCACCGAGCGGAGATCGATGACGTCATCTGCCATATTGAGTCCTGGGTATTGTCCTGGCCAGAAAATGCTTTGCGGTCTTCGCGGCCTTTGCGTTCTTCACTCGTCCTTGTTTCCCGGGAATCGCTTGTTCGGCGGCCGGTACACCGTCTCGTCGGTGGAATGCCTCGGCGCGTCCGTATCCGGCGGCCGTGCCGGATCGCGCCGCGGCTGGCCCACGGGCCGCGCGGCGCCGCGCGGCGGCAGCCTCACGCTCGTTTCGGGTCTCGACACGCTCGGATAGTTCACGTTGGGGTAGCTCACGTTCACGTTCGGCGAGCTCACATTCGGGTAGTTGACGCTCGGGTAGTTCACGCTCGGTCTCATCCCGGAATTCATCGACACGGACGGTCCGCTTCCCGACATGGCCAGGTTCGCCGACGGCAGGACCGGCTTCGTGACGTAGCGCTCCGGCCAGACGAGTCTCGGCGCGCCGAACCAGAGCAGCGCCAACACACACCCGAGCATCGCGAGAATCAGCAGCCGCTGGAGAATCGCGGGCGTCGCCGGCGCGGGCGCCTCGATGCGCGCGCGCGCGACTTCTTCAGGCGTCGTGCAGTTCGCGTCGTACACGGGCGTCGCCATCGCCGGCGCATTCCACGTCGGCTCCATGCGGCTCGACGCCGTGCCCTGGTTCGTGTTCACGTCGACGTGGAACTGCAGTGTCTGCCCCGCGAGCGCTTCCTTCGAACGCTGAACCGGCAGGAACGTCAGCTCGATCCGGTTCGCGAGTTTGCGGCGCGTGAGCTCGAAGATGTCCCCCAGCTTCTGCGGGTTCGTCGACGCGTCGTAGTAGTTGTCGATCGTCGGCCAGGCCAGTTCGCTCAAAGCGCGCTGTCCGGCCGGGCTGGACAGGTTGAAGCCGACCGTCGTCATCGGGACGCGTGCCTCGGCGACGCGGGCTTTCGCGATGGTGAGGCCCTCGCTTCCGAGCAGCCCGCGATCGTCGCCGGGATGGCCGACGTCGTTCTCGCCGTCGGTAAAGACCACCAGCGACACGAGCTCGCCGGCCGCCGCCTTCTCGCGCATCAGCGGCAGCGCTTCGACGATCGCGGAATAGAGCGCGGTGTTGTTCGCCTGCGTATCCGGCGCGGGAATCGCCTGGAGCTGGCGCTCGATGCCCTCGCGCGTGGCGTCGAATCTCGCGCTCCGAATGCGCTCGGCGACGCGGTGGCTGTCGAACGGCACGATCGAGACGAAGTCGGCGCCTTCGTCCAGGCTCTGCAGCGATCGGCGCACGGCGGCCTTCGCCGCGTCGAACCGGGTCCGGCCGTTGGCGACGAGCCGGTTCATGCTGCCGCTCGTGTCGAGCAGCAGCATGAAGTATCGGCGCGCGATCGCGCGCTCGCCGCCGTCGGAGAGCCGCACGTAGAAGAGCCTGGCCGGAGTGCCGCCCTGCGTGACGGAGAAATTCTTCAGCGCCTGCTCTTCCGTCATCGAAATGGGCACGAGCTGGCGCGCCGTGTTGACGGCGTTCAGCGTGACGCGAAACGCCGGCGTGCGGCCGCATTGAACGAGGCGCGGCGCCTCGAGGAATTCCAGATGATCGATCGGCCCCTGCGCGTGCACCCGCGCGGTTGCGAGCAGGGCCGCGAGACCGAAGGCCGCAGCGTTGCGCATTTACGTCCGCCTCCCTGCCGCCGCCGGCGGAGCGGCCGGCGCCTGCCGCTTCGAATAGAACCGCAGCAGCGTCTGGCCCATGATGATCTCGTCGCCGTCGCGCAGCTCGCGCGTGCCCGTGACGTTCATGTTGTTCACCTGAAGCGGCGACACCGGCTGTCCCTGCGGACCGACGTTCTCCCGGTGCTGCTGGATGTAAAACGATCGGGCTTTCGCGAACAGCACCGCCTGCCGTTTCGCGATCATCGCGTCCGGAATGTAAATGTCGACCGGACGCGCGTACATCGTCATGTGCGTCATGCGGCGCTCCGAGCCCTGACTGCCGATCGTGAAGCGATCGCCTTCCTGGAGGACCCACTCCTGCTGCGGCGATCCGTACTTGTTCTGCGCGCGCGCGTCGGCGCTGCTGATGAATTGCAGCACGCCGTCGCGCAGCAGAACCGGCGCGAGCGTCACGCCGCAGGTGATGCCCATGCCGGTCAGCATGTAGGCGATCGCCTGAAAGACTTCGTCCGATCGGCCGAAGAAGGTGAAGATGATGCCGCCCAGCGCGCCGCCGACGAGCCCGCCGAGGAGCGCGTGGACCGATCGGAGCCGGTTCACGCCGAACCAGCGCAGGCCGGTGACCAGTCCGATCAGCCCGCCCGCGATGAGCCACGCGAGCGGGCGTCCCAGAAATTCCCCCGGGCCGGACGCGTTGGTGCGGATCAGCGCGTCGAGAATCGGCAGGTACAGGAAGCCGCCGAGGAGGCCGGCGGCGGTGCCGAGCGCCACGCCGGCGACGACCCAGCGCGCGACCACGCGATCGGAGCTCCAGTGATCGGCGAATCCGACGGTGAGGCCGCCAATCAACGCGCCCATCAACGCCGCGACGATGATGTTCTGCTGCGCCTGGCCGATGCCGATCGTGAGATCGCCAATCGTGCTTTGAACGAACCAGCAGATCAGGCCGGCGAGCGCGCCGACCAGCGTCATGAAGTAGACCGTCTGTTTCAGGCTCATGGCCGCTGGCCCGTCCCTCCAGACGGTCCCGCGCCCGCGGCTTCACCGTCTGCTTCGCCCGCGGCGGCCGCTTCGATCGGCCCGGGCGTCTGTTCCACGTGCGCGGTGATTTCGAATTCCCGCCACGGCGCCGGCGAGGCGTCGATGATCTGGGGGCCTTCCCAGAAGAAGTAGCCGGCGCGGCCGCGGACCGGATCGTAGACGAGCGCCACCTGGAACGCCTCGGCGAACAACGTGCGGTGGCTCTTCTCGAGGTCTGTGTCCGAGAGAAAAATTCCCATGTCCGGATGCGTGTGATACCAGCCGATGAGCGCCTTGCCCCGCTGCTCACGGTAGCTGCGCACGCGATCGACTTCGCGCCAGCTGAACGAGAAGTGCGCGGGATTCTGCTCGAGCGGTTCCACGGGCACCGCCTCGTCGATCTCGACGTGCCACGATCCGCGCTGCGTATCGAGACCGACGCGCCCGAGCAGAAACCCTCCGGTTTCGTTCGGCAGCGAGTCGACCGCGTGATCGTGGATGTCGGCATACACGGCGAGATGCGTGACGAGCAGGAGCTCGACGGCCGCTCCGGCCGGCGATTGCCAGAAATGAACCTCCGCGACCGGATTGGGCCGCTCGGGGTTTTCCTGCAGATGCCTTCGCGTCGTGCCCATACCTTCCTCTAGTTCAATCGGGCTCGCGTCGAAGCGGCGAGCTGCCGTCCGGGCTCGAGCCATCGGAACTGGCCGTCGCGCAGGTCGAACACACGCAGCTCGTCCCACGTCAGCGGCACGAGGTTCTGCGGCACCGCCACCGATTGATACCAGGCGGCCGCGTCGCGATTCATCTGATGGACGCTGCGCGTGTTGACCATGCGGTACGCCGCGATCGCCTGCGTGCGCGCGAGCGCCTGGATGACGGTGTCGCGCGTGTTCGCCTGTTCCCACAAGCAGACGAAGCCGCTCTGCGGCTTGACGTTCGGATGAAAGAGCGGCTCTTCGACGTAGCACTCGATCGGCATCTCGGGATAGAAGCGCGTGAAGGCGAGCCGCAGCGTATGCACGTCGCGCCGGCGCATCGACCGTCCGGCGAGCCCCTCGATCCCGGGGCTGCGGTGAAGCCGGACGCGGAACACTTCCTCGACGGGCGACGACACGCGATCGCACATCTCGACGTACTCGGGATTCCGTTCCGCGAGCCGTGACAGAAACGTCCACTCCTTCTCGATTCGATCGCGCCGGAGCGTGCCGCCTCCCTCGTACACTTCGCTGAGCACGCGGAGCACGTCGTTCGGCCTGACGCCCTGCTCGGGCAGCGTTCGCGAGAGGTCGAGCTCGCGTCCCTCGCGGCCTCCCCAGATCACTTTCAGATCGCTGACCGCCAGTCCTCTGATCACATGGCCGCGTTCGGACAGCTCACCGACGATGTCGCGGAGGACCTGCTCGATGGTCTCGTCATCGCCGAAATCGACGTCGTATTTCTTCTCGCCCTCGACCGTGTCGAAATACACCTGGTAATGTGGCATCTCGTTCCTCCGAAGGGCTCGGCTACCGCCGTGCGGTCTCGCGTCTCGCGTGGCCCGCCGCCGCCGCGGCCTGCTGGCCGACGAAGCGATAGATCTCGGCGGGCATATCGGGAATCGTCCAGTCACAGTGCACGCACTGGCCGTTGCGATAGTCCCAGCACCGCTTGCACATCGTCCAGTGACACTGGCCGCACGCGCGGAGATCGGCTTCGTGCGATTCCTCGTAGCAGTTCGCGCATTCGCCTTTGCTGACGCGGCGGCCGAGGCGCGACGCCCACCATCGCTCCGCGATCGGAAACAGCACGATCTCGCGTTCGAGGCAGTACCGGCAGCGAGCGTGCCGCGCCACCCAGCACGTCGGCTGCTGGCAGATGTGCATGTGGCAGCGCGGACACGGGAACATCACGACGGCCTTCTTGCAAATGAAACAGAACTCGCGGGCCCTCGCGGCGGCAAGGGTGGTCACCCACCACGCGCTCCCGGCGCTCAGCGCCACACCGAGCCAGGGCACCCAGACGGGCCGGACCGGTTCGCCCACGAGCGTCAGGAGCGCGGCAATCGTGGCGGCGCCGGCCGCGCTGACGATCGGCGCCGCGGCGCCCGATCGCTTGCCATCGATCTCGTCGAGCGATCGCGCGAAGAGCATCGCGGCGCCGCCCGTCACGAGAGCCCAGAAGAGCGCGAGCACCGGGCCGAGCGCGACCGTCACGATGAACGAGACCACGCCCCAGAACACGACGCCGACAACGAGGTACGTGCGCTTCAACATGCTTCAACCGTGGCGAGCTCGAGATCGCCAGTGATCTCGACGTGGGACCGCGGCGCGGCGTCGGACGATCCGCACGCAATTTCGTGGATGTGTCCCTTCGGCAGGCCGAGCGCCGCGAGCGTCCGCGATGCCCACGGAGACGACCGCCCGATTTCCGACAGCACTTCCAGCTCGACGAGCTCGCCTCCGCCGCACTGCGGGCACCGCTCGCCGCGAAATCGCGCGCGCCGCATCAGCGGTTCCCATTCGTGGCTGCAGCCGTGGCACCGCGCACGCGCGGTCAGCGGCCAGTCGAGCACGAGCGAGGCGTCGGAACTTCCCGATTCGGCCAGGAGGTCCAGCACCGCCCAGTCGGCCGAGCGCCGATCGACGCGTTCGACGACCGACGTGATCATCGACACGGGATCGTGCAGCGGACAGGCATCGCTGCGGCCGAACGAGAACGTGTCGAGCCGCGGCTTCGGGTGCAGCGCGATTTCCCAGGCGCGGCCCTCGTCCGCGCGCACGCGGTTCGACGCGAAGCGCACGCCGAACTCGACCTGCATGGCGCCGACGACCGATGCCATCAGCGGCGTCGTCGCGATGACGTCGTCGCTCTGCCTCCGCCAGCAGGGATCTTCGCGCCCGTGCAGGTCGCGCAGCAGCTCCCGCCGTCGCTCGCCGCTCTTGCGGCAGGCGTAGCACGGCCCGGACGCGCCCGGAAAGATCGACACCATGCCGCTCGACGCGTTCTGCAAGCCAAGGCCGCCGTCGACGAGCGGCTTGTCCAGTCGCGTACACCACCAACTCAGCTCGAGGCGCGCCATTTCGTTGTCGAGGCACGAAAAGACGACGTCGGCGCGGCGGAGGATCGCGGCGCCCAAATCCGCAATTTCGCCGACATACGCAGACACGTCGACATCACGATTGATTTCGCGCGCCCGGCGCGCGGCAAACAGCGCCTTCGGAGTGCCCAGCGCGATCTCCTCGTCGACGTCTTTCGTGCAGTAAAGAATCGATCTCGTCAGGTTCGACGCATCGATGCGGTCGCGGTCGGCGATGCAGAGTCCCCTGATACCCAGCAGGGCGAGATTCTTGATGACTTCATTGCCTAACGCGCCGGCGCCTGCGACGACAGCCGTGATCCGCGTGGCATGGCGCGAGAACGCAGTCGACTCGAGCCGGCTGTAGTCTCTCGTGCGTGGCCCGTCGTTTGGTACCGCCGACACAGCGTCGCCCGCCTGTTCTCGAGACAGGCCGCGAATGGGGGGGTGCGATGCAGCTTATGCGATCCGTCCGCTCTCCACAATCCCTTCCGGCGCGGATTTTGGGAAAGCGGCGGTGTGATTCCTGGAAGAATTTTTATGGTGACCCCGCCGCGCTTATTCGGCTCTCAGCGCCTCAACCGGATCCACCATCGTCGCGCGTAGCGCCGGGATGTAGCTCGCCGTGACGGCGGCAACGACGAGGCTCAGCGCAACAGTCGCATAGGTCAGCGGATCGATTGGGCTGACGTCGAACAACAGTGACGACATGAGACGCATGAGCGCGAACGCCGCCGCCAGCCCGCACGCGATGCCGATGGCGGCCAGCCCGAGGCCGTGCCGGACGAACATCCGCGTGACTTCGGCCTTCTGCGCGCCGAGAGCAATCCGGATGCCGATTTCCCGCGTGCGCTGCGACACCGAGTACGAGATGACGCCGTAGATGCCGGCGATGCCGAGCAGCAGCGCCATCGCGCCGGCAATCGCCAGCATCACGAGCGTGAAAGAGGTCCGCGCGAGCGACGCGTCATAGATCTCCTCCAGCGTTCGCACGTTCGCCAGCGGCAGATTCGGGTTCACCGACCACACGGCGCGGCTGATCTCGTTGACGAAGCCGTTCGAGCCGGTCCGGCTGCTTCGGATGACATACGACAGCGACCGCTGGACGAACGGACGATCGTCCGAGAAGTCGTCCATCAGGATCGGCCAGAACGCAATCGTCGGCGCCTTCTGGTCCACGCCGTCTTCGCGCTCGTCGCTGACGACGCCGACGACCTCGCGCCAGGGCGACTTGAGATTCTCGCGAATGCGCTTTCCGATCGCCATGGACGGCTCGCGCCACAATTCGCGCGCCAGGTTCTCGGACACCAGCGCCACCTGCCGCATTTCGTACACATCCGTCCACGTGAAATCGCGTCCCGTGACGATCGCGTTCCCCATCGTCTTCAGCAGGCCGGGTGAGATGAACTTGAACGCGCGAATCGGAGGAATCTGATTGTCCGAATACGTGCGGTCCGCCGCAAAGATCGGATCGTGCCAGCCCCCGCCGGTCATCGGGACGAGAGACGTCAGACCGATCGACGTGACGCCGGGGATCGCCGCGATCTGGTTGAGGATCTGCTCTTCCATCCGGACGGTCGCCGCCGGATCCTTCACCTGCGTGCTCGGAATCGAAATCCTCAGCGTCTGGACCTGTTCAGGGCGCGCGAAGCCGGGGTGCACGTGCCTCAACGCCTGGAACGTCCGGATCATCAATCCCGAGCTGACGAGCAGCACCAGCGCGAGCGCGACCTGCACGACGACGAGCGTGCTGCGCGTGCGATGGCGCTCTTTGCTCGCGCTCAGCGTGCGGCCGCCGCCGCGCAGCGCCGCGTTGAGATGCAGACCCGCGTACTTGAGCACCGGAATCGATCCGAACAGCAGCCCGGCGACGATCGAGATGGCGAGCGTGAACAGCAGCACGACGCCGTCGATGGAAATCTCGTCGAGCCGCGGGAGATTGGTGGGCGCCAGCGTGATGAGCAGCCGCAGCGCGCCGTACGCGAGGCCGAGCCCGACGATGCCGCCGCAGATGCCGAGCACGGTGCTCTCGATGAGAAGCTCGCGCGCGATCTGGCCGCGGCCGGCGCCGAGCGCCGCTCGAATCGCCAGCTCCTGCTGCCGTCCCTCGGCGCGCACGAGCAGCAGGTTCGCGACGTTGGCGCATGCGATCAGCAGCACCATGCCGATCGTCCCCATGAGGACCCAGAGCACGGTACTGACATCCCCAACGAGATCCTGTTTGAGCGGCCGAACGTGTGGCGACAGCCGCGCTTCGTCGAACATCTTCGTGCTGAAACCCGGGTACGGTGGGAAGCGCTTCAGCGCAAGCGGGATGACGCGCTCGACGTCGGCGTTCGCCTGCGCGATCGTCACGCCGGGCTCGAGCCGCGCCACAGCGGCGTAGCTGAAGTTGCCGAGGAAGGTCTTGTTGCGGTCGAAGCGCAACGGCAGAACGAGCGCCGCTTTTCGATCGAGAAATCGAAAGCTGTCCGGGAGGACGCCGATGATTTCCCGTGCGTCGCCGTCGAGCAGAATCCGCCGGCCGACTGCCGACGGGTCGCTGCCGAACTTCGATCGCCAGTAGCCGGCGAACAGGATGACGGTCTGCGGGCTGCCCGGCGAATTGTCGCGCGTCGAGAACATCCGGCCGAGCGCGGGCTGCACGCCGAGACTCGGCAGCACGTCCTCGGTCACGAACAGCGTGCGCACCTCTTCCGGCTCGGCGAGCCCGGTCAGGCTGAC
>Ga0070695_100001627_pt1 | contig 12606 bp, 9 predicted proteins | sample KBSK1252metaG_FD_65471 | JGI IMG/M metagenome (GOLD analysis project Ga0070695, IMG submission 65471) | Corn, switchgrass and miscanthus rhizosphere microbial communities from Kellogg Biological Station, Michigan, USA - KBS K1-25-2 metaG | ecosystem: Host-associated > Plants > Roots >...
CGAGCCCCGCGCGGGCGGCCGCATCGCCGAGATGCTGCTGCAGGAGCTGAGCACGCCCTCGCGCCTGTCCGTGGGGGACCGTCGCGACCGCTTGCACGTCCTGGCCGAGGCCGTGGTGGACCTGCAGTTCACCGCGCCCACGCAGGACCTCAAGAAGGCGCTCGACGGCGAGCAGGACCCCGAGCTCAAGGAGTACCTGCTGGAGGTCGTGCGCCGCCTCGACGCGCTGCGGGACAGCGGCGAGGACCGCGGCAAGTGGACCCTGCTCCTGAAATCGGACGACGGGGAGCTGCGTCACCTCGCCCGCGTGCGGCTGGGAGCTCTGGGCGGTGCCGAGGCGGCGAAGGCGCTCACCGCCGCCTTCGGGCGCGACCCGGGAGAAGACCGCGAGCTGCTGACCGAGCTGGGACGGACCGGCTCCCCCGAGGCCGCTCCGCTCCTGGAGAAGGTGCTGAAGGAGCCCGCCTTCGATCCCATCGCCCTGCGGCCGCTGCGGGAGGGTGCCGCCTACGGGGCACGCCTGCTGGGCGGGGCCCGCATGGTGGACGCGCTGCGCAGCTCCGCGGAGCGGCGCCAGGGACGGGACGGCCTGGTGCTCGTCTACTATGCGCTGCTGGCGGGGAAGGACGCCGTGCCCGTGCTCAAGCAGCTCCGTGCGCCCTCGCTCACCTGGTACGAATGGAATCGCGGCAAGGATCTGGAGCGGCTCGATTTCATGGTGCGGCGCCTGGAGGCGGGCCTTTCCCTCTCCTCGCTGGACCAGGCCCCGGCGTTCCTCACCTTCTAGCCGGCGACGGCGACCGCCGCCTCCCGCGCCTCGCTGCGGATCTCGCCGGCGAGGAAGGCCCGGTTGAACGCCTCCACCACCCGCTCGTCCAGGGCCACGCCCTTCAGCTGGTTGATCCGGGCGTGCGCCGCCTCCAGCGTCATGGCGCGCTGGTAGGGACGGTCCGTGGTCATGGCGTCGAAGGTGTCGGCCACGGCGATGATCCGGGCCATGAGCGGGATCTGCTCGCCGCTCAGGCCGTCCGGGTAGCCGCCCCCCTTCCAGCGCTCGTGGTGGCTGCGCAGGCCGGGAAGGATCTCCTTCATCTTGGGGATCTCGGACATGATCGCGGCACCCTGGGTGGTGTGCGTCTTCATGACCTCGAATTCCTCGGGGGTGAGCAGGCCCGGCTTCTTGAGGATGGCGTCGTCCACCCCGATCTTCCCCACGTCGTGCAGGAGGGACGCGATGTCGATGTCGCGGATGTCGGGCGCAGAGAGGCCCAACTGCCGGGCCAGGACCAGCGTGTAGCGATTGACGCGCGCGGAATGGCCGCGCGTGTAGGGGTCCTTGGCGTCGATGGCGGCCGCCAGGGCGCGGATCGTCCCCAGGAACAGCTGGTTCTTCTCCTCGATGGCGGCCTTCAGGCGGCGGATGTAGTCCTCGATCTCCGAGGCCATGCGGTTGAAGGTGTCCGCCAGCTCGCCGATCTCCGTGCTGGAGCGCACGCGCACGCGCACCGAGAAGTTCCCGGCGGCGAAGGCGCGGGAGGCCGTGGCCAGCCGGTGCAGCGGCGTGGAGAGCGTCCCCGCCAGGGCCACGGCGGCCAGGATGGCGACCCCGAAGATCCCCACCGCCCAGAAGAGCGTGCTCTGCACCATGGAGGAGACGGGGAGGTACACCTCCTGCTCCGGTGCGTAGACGAGGATGGCCCAGCCCTGGGCGGTCATCTCGTAGGAACCGAGGTGGGAGACCGGGCGTCCCTGCCGCTGCAGGGGGAAGGGACGGGTCTCGATGGTGCGTCCCCCCGAGGCGAGGAAGCTGTGCACCACGTCCACCCGGGAGAGATCGCTGCCCAGTGGCTCGCCGTCGTTGTCGGTGCTGGCGAAGAGCACGCCCCGGGGGTCCACCCCGGCGATGCGGTGGGCGGAGGGGTAGTGCTGCACGACGTCCGTCCACACCGACTGCAGGTCCACGATGGCGGAGAGCACCCCCCGGAACGCCCCCCCTCCCACCACGGGAGCGGACAGCACGAGCGCCGCGCGGGGGACGTCCCCTTCCAGGAGCACGGGGAAGGACGCCGTGGCCACGTCCGGTCCCTGCGCGCGATGGTCCGCCACGGACTCGGCGGCCTCGCGCAGCCCCTGCAGGAACAGAGGCTGCAGGTTCTGGGGGACCCGCGCGCTGGATGCGCTGTCCACGGCGTGCCCCTGCAGGTCGGCGTAGCGCAGGTACACCAGGTGGTCGTCGGCGACCTCGGAGAGCATGGCCCGCACCTGCCCGGCGGACACCACCCCGCCCCGCGCGGCCGCGGGCCCCAGGGCGCGCGCCACCCGCGCCACCTGGGTCTGGAAGGCCTGCACGTGCACGTCCAGCTCCCGGGCCACGGAGCGGGCCAGGAGGAGCTGGTACTCCTGGGTGGAGCCCTTGAGCGCCTCCCGGTTGATGTCGATGAGCTTCCAGGCCACCGAGGCCAGAGGGGCGAGACCGACCAGGGTCAGGACGGCGGCCAGCACCAGGGCGATCCGCCCCCGCCGCTTGAACGGCACGGCCTCGCGCGGAGTCTGGGAAGCGGAGCTCGGCACCTCGGCCACCTCGGCGTCAGACGGGGAATATAGGGTCCGCTCCGGCCGGGTGGTAGACTCTGCGGCCGCCGCGATGACCGCCCCTTCTCCAGGCCTTTCAAGCGCTAGCCTCCCGTTCGTCCTCTACGATGCGCTGCTTTCGGTGCTCTCCCCCGTGGCGTGGGCCTACGCGGCCTGGGACGCGCGGCGCGCGCCGGACCGCGCGCAAGAATGGAGCGAACGTCTGGGGCAAGCCCTCCCCTGCGTGCCCGCGAGCGGCCTGTGGCTCCACGGGGCCTCCGTGGGGGAGGCTCGTCTGGCGGGGCTCCTCGCCCGTTCCGTCCATGCCGCGCGTCCGGAGGTGGCGGTGAGCGTCTCCTGCGTGACCCGCACGGGACGGCGAGCGCTCCCCGCTCCCCCAGACGTGCAGGCGGCCTTCTTCGCCCCCCTCGACGTGCGGCGGCGCGTCCGCCCCGTGCTGCGGGCGGTGGCCCCGGCGGCGCTGGCGCTGATCGAGACGGAGCTGTGGCCGGGCCTCGTGCGGGAGGCGGCAGCGTCGCGCTCCCGCCTGGCTGTGGTCAACGCCCGCCTGGCCCCCGAGCGGATGCGGCACTACCGGCGGCTGCGGGCGCTCTACCGTCCCCTGCTCCGCGCCATGGACCGGATCGGAGCGGGAAGCGCCGGCGACGCGGAGCGCCTCCTCGCGCTGGGCGCGCGCCCCGCCTCCCTGACGGTCACGGGGAACCTCAAGTACGACCTGCCCGCACCCGGGCACGATCCCCTCGCCTTGCGCCGGCGCTTCGGCCTCGCCCCCGGTCGGCCCGTGCTCGTGGCGGGATCCACCGGCGAGGGGGAGGACGCGCCCGTGCTCGACGCCTTCCGCGCCCTCCGTGCGGAGCGGCCGGAAGCCTTCCTCGTGCTCGCTCCGCGCCACCCCTCACGCGCGGCCCGGGCCGCGGAGCTGGCGGTGGAGCGCGGCCTGCGTCCCCACGCCCTTTCCTCCGCCCACGACGCCGCGGCGGGCGAGGCGGACGTGCTGGTGGTGGACGGCATGGGCGAGCTCGCGCGCCTGTACGGCATGGCAAGCGTCGCCTTCGTGGGAGGGAGCCTCGTCCCCGTCGGCGGCCACAACGTGCTGGAGCCCGCCGCGGCGGGAGTCCCCGTCCTCTTCGGCCCCTACACCGCGCACGCGGAGGAGCCCGCCCAGGCGCTCCTCGCCGCGGGAGCCGCCCGCCGGGTGGCGGACGGGGAAGCCCTGGCCGCGGCCTGGGCCGCCCTCCTGCACGATCCCGCGGCGTGCCAGGCCATGGGAGCGGCGGGCCGCCGGGTCCTGGACGACAACCGGGGGGCCCTCGGCCGCACCACCGCCCTCCTCCTGGACCTGCTGCCATGACCTTCCCCGAGCATCCGCTGGCCGTGGCGCTCCTCACCCCCCCCGCCCTCGCCTACCGCGCGGCGGTCGCCTGGAGGAACCGCCGCTACGACCGGCCCGGTGCCGCGGTGCACCCCGGCATCCCCGTGATCAGCGTCGGGAACCTCACGGTGGGCGGGACGGGGAAGACGCCGATGACGGCGTGGATCGCCTCTCGCCTCCTGGAGGACGGCCGCCGCCCCGCCATCGTCAGCCGGGGCTACGGTGGCGCCAGCGGGCGCGGCCCCTGCTTCGTCTCCCGGGGGGCGGGCCCGCTCGTTCCCGCTCGCGTGGGGGGGGACGAGCCCGTCCTCCTCGCCCGCCGCCTCCCCGGTGTCCTGGTGGTCGTGGGCTCGGACCGGGTGGCGGGCGCGCGCGCGGCGCGGGAGGCGGGGGCCGACGTGGTGGTGCTGGACGACGGCTTCCAGCACCGCCGCCTGGCGCGCGATCTCGACCTCGTGCTGCTGGACTCCCGCGATCCCTTCGGGGCCTACCGCCTCCTCCCCTCCGGACCCCTGCGCGAGCCGGTGGCGAGCCTGAGGCGGGCGCACGCGGTCATCCTCACGCGCAGCCGGCCCGGCGAGCCCTTCCCCTTCCTGGAGCGGGTGATCCGGCGCCATGCCGGCGAGGTGCCGCTGCTGCGCGCGGGGCATCGCACCGCCGGCTTCGTGGACGCCGGGGGGAGCGTGCAGGCGTCCCCCACCCGGGCGGTGGCCTTCTCCGGGATCGGAAGCCCGGACGAGTTCCTCGTGGACCTCGTCCAGGAGGGGGTGGAGGTGGTGGCGGAGCGGCGCTTCCCGGACCACCACCGCTACCGGGATGCCGAGCTCGCGGAGATCGCCGGGCAGGCGCGGGAGCACGCGGCGGTGCCGGTCACCACGGAGAAGGACCTGGCCCGGCTGGCCACGCCCCTCCCCGGGCTCGCCGGCCTTCTGGCCCTGCGCATCGAGGCGGAGCCCCACGAGCCGGAGCGCCTGCGCGCGCTGCTGCGCCTCGCGGTGGGGAGGCGCGCGTGAAGGTGCGGCACGCGGTCGAGGCCGCCGGGTTCCGGCTCCTGCTCGCCGCCGCGCGCGTCCTCCCCCGCCGGGCCATGCTGGCGGCGGGGTCGCTGGCGGGCCTGCTGGGCTGGGCGCTCGATGCGCGCCACCGCCGGATCGCCGCCGAGAACCTGGAGCGGGCCTTCGGGGACACGCTGGACGCGCGGGCGCGGGCCCGGCTGCAGCGCGCCTGCTGGCGCCACTTCGGCCGCATCACCCTGGACTCGCTCTGCGTCCTCCAACTCGACGCCGCCTCCGTCCAGGGCCTGGTGGAGGTGGAGGGGATCGAGCTGGCCCGCGAGGCCTACGCCCGCGGCAACGGCGTGCTGCTCTTCTCCGGTCACTTCGGACACTGGGAGCTGGCGGCCCTGGTGCAGGGCTACCTGGGGCTGCCCATGACGCTCGTGACCCGTCCCCTGGACAACCCCAGGCTGGAGTCGATGCTGGCGCGGCTGCGCACCCGATCCGGGAACACCGTGGTGCACAAGCGCAGCGCGGTGCGCGAGATGCTGCAGACGCTGGCGGCACGGGGCGGGGTGGCGATCGTGATCGACCAGGACGCCCGGGAGAGCGGCATCTTCGTCCCCTTCCTGGGCCGCCCCGCCTCCACCACCCCCACGCCGGCGACGCTTGCGCTGCGCGCGGGGGCGCCCCTGATCGCGGTCTGCTGCCTCCCCCGGGAGGACGGCCGGTACCGTATCATCTACGGGCCCGTCCTCGAGGCCACGAGCACCGGTGACCGCGCGGCGGACGTGGCGCGCCTCACCGCCGCCTGCACGCAGGTCCTCGAGCAGTGGGTGCGGCGGAATCCGCAGTACTGGCTGTGGATGCACCGGCGCTGGAAGACGGTCCCACCGGAGGAGGCATGACCAGGCGCCGCGCGATCTTCATGGACCGGGACGGCACGGTGTGCGAGGAGGTGGGCTACGTGAACCACCTGGACCGGATCCGCCTGCTGCCCCGCAGCGCCGCCGCCGTGCGCCTGGCCAACGACGCCGGGTTCCAGACCGTCATCGTCACCAACCAGGCGGGGGTGGCGCGGGGCTACTTCGACGAGGAGCTGGTCCATGACGTGCACGACTCCGTGCGCCGCCAGCTCGCCGAAGGGGGGGCGCGCGTGGACGGCATCTACTACTGCCCGCACCATCCCGAGGTGGGGGCGGCCCCCTACCGCGCGGAATGCGACTGCCGGAAGCCGAAGGCGGGCATGCTCCTGCGGGCGCGGGAGGAGATGGGGATCGACCTGGCCGCGTCCTACATGGTGGGCGACTCCGTCAAGGACCTGGGGGCCGGCCGCGCCGTGGGAGCGACCACGGTCCTCGTCCTCACCGGTTACGGCCGCGGCGAGTTCCAGCACCAGTCCCAGCGCTGGACCGTGCACCCCGATCACGTGAGCGAGGATCTCCTGGACGCCGTGCAGTGGATCCTGGCCCGGGAGGAGCGGCCTTGAGCCTGGGAGCGGCGGAGCGCTGGATCGCACGCTTTGCCGGCCGCCGGGTGGTCGTGCTCGGCGACCTGATGGCGGACGAGTTCGTCCACGGCGACATCGCGCGGATCTCGCGCGAGGCCCCGGTGCTGATCCTGCAGCACCGGCGCACGGTCACCGTCCCCGGCGGAGGGGGGAACGCCGTCGCCAACCTGAGGGCGCTGGGCGCCCATCCCGTCCCCGTGGGGCTGATGGGAAAGGACGCCGCCGGGGAGGCGCTCACCCAGCAGTTCCGCGCGGCCGGCATTCCCACGGAGTCCCTGCTCTCCCCGGCCGGCTGGGAGACGCCGACCAAGAGCCGCGTCCTCGCCGGGGGTGTGCACACCCGCCGCCAGCAGGTGGTGCGCGTGGACCGGGGCGGCCTCCCCGGCGCGCTCTCTCCCGAGCTGCAGACCTCCCTGGCGGAACGGCTTCGCGCCGCGCTGCGCGAGGCGGAGGCCCTGGTGGTGGCGGATTACGGGTACGGTGCGGCCACGCCCGAGATCCTGGCCGCCGCGGCCGCGGGGTTTCCCGGCCCCGTGCTCGTGGACTCGCGCAACCGGGTCGCCGCCTACCGGAGCGTCCTCGCCTGCACGCCCAACCAGGAGGAGGTGGAGCGCGTCCTGGGACGCGACCTCCAGGACGAGACCGCGCTGCTGGCCGCCGGGGCCGAGCTCCTGCGGAGCACGGGGAACCGCGCCGCCCTCGTCACGCGCGGTGCCCTGGGGATGGTGCTCTTCCAGGGCGGCGAGGCTCCCCTCATCCTCCTCGCCCACGGCAGCGACGAGGTGGCCGACGTCACCGGGGCGGGCGACACGGTGGTGGCCACCTTCGCCCTGGCCGTCGCCGCCGGGGCACCCCTCCAAGACGCGGCGCGCCTGGCCAACGTGGCCGCGGGCCTGGTGGTGATGAAGGCGGGAACGGCCACGGTCTCCCCCGAGGAGCTGCGGCGGGCGCTCCAGGAAGTCCCGGCGTGACCGCGGCGGAGAAGGTCGTCCCCCTCGCCGCCCTGGCCCGGACGGTGCGGGAGGAGCGCGCCGCGGGGCGCACGGTCGCGCTCGCCAACGGCCTCTTCGACCTCCTGCACGTGGGGCATCTCCGCTATCTGGAAGGGGCCAGGGCCCAGGCCGACCTGCTGGTGGTGGCGATCAACGCCGACGTCTCCGCCCGTGCCCTGAAGGGCGAGGGGCGCCCGGTGGTCCCCGAGGGGGAGCGGGCGGAGCTCGTGGCCGGGCTCGCCTGCGTGGACTTCGTGACCCTGTTCTCCGAGCGCACGGTGGAGCCGCTGCTGCGCACGCTGCGTCCGGACGTCCACTGCAAGGGAACCGACTACTCGGCGGAGACCGTGCCCGAGCGTGAGGTGGCCCGCGAGCTGGGGATCCGGGTGGCCATCGTGGGCGACCCCAAGGACCACGCCACCTCCGACCTGCTGGCGCGCCTGCGGGACGCCCGGCGCTAGGAGGCCGGCGCTTCCGCCTCCACGTAGATCTCCTGCAGCGTGCGCACCTCGAGCGGTCCCCGCTGCAGCGCCCGGATGGCCTCCACCGCCGCGTGGCCGCCGGAGAGCGTGGTGATGAGCGGGATGCCTCGCTGGGTGGCGGTGCGGCGCAGGGCCTTCTCGTCGAAGTAGGACTCCCTCCCCAGCGGCGTGTTGAGGATGAGCTGGATCTCCCCGTTCTTCATCATGTCCACGGCGTTGGGGCGGCCCTCGTTCACCTTGTAGACGGTCTGACAGGTGAGGCCGGCGGCGGTGAGCGCCTCCCCCGTCCCCCCGGTGGCCACCAGCCGGAAGCCGAGCTCGGAGAGGCCGCGGGCGATGGGCACCACGTTCGTCTTGTCCTTGTCGTTCACGGTGATGAACACGGTGCCGCTCAGGGGAAGACCGACTCCGGTCCCGTACTGCGCCTTGGCGAAAGCGCTCCCGAAGTCGCGCCCCACCCCCATCACCTCCCCCGTGGAGCGCATCTCCGGACCGAGGATGGGGTCATCGCCGGGGAACTTGGTGAAGGGGAAGACCGACTCCTTGACGAAGCGGCCCCAGACCTTGGGCTCCTCCGTCAGCCCCAGCTCGCGCAGGGTGCGGCCCACCATGAGCTTGGCCGCGATCTTGGCCAGGGGCACTCCGGTGGCCTTGGCCACGAAGGGGACGGTGCGGCTGGCGCGGGGGTTGACCTCGAGGACGTAGACCGTGCCGTCCTTGATCGCGTACTGCACGTTCATGAGGCCGCGCACCTGCAGGGCGAGGGCCAGGCGGCGCGTGTAGTCGCGGACCCGCTGGAGCTGCTCCAGGACCCTGGGATGGAAGGGGGGGATGACGCAGGCCGAGTCCCCGGAGTGCACCCCGGCCTCCTCGATGTGCTGGAGGATGCCGCCGATCACCACGTCGGTGCCGTCGGCCAGGCAGTCCACGTCCATCTCGAAGGCGTCCTCCAGGAACCGGTCCAGGAGCACGGGGTGCTCCGGGCTCGCCTCCACGGCCCGGCGCATGGTCTCGGCCAGGGTGGCCTCGTCGTGGGTCACGAACATGGCCCGTCCCCCCAGGACGTAGGACGGGCGCACCAGCACGGGGTAACCGATGCGCGCCGCCACCGCGCGCGCCTCCTCGAGCGACCGGGCCGTTCCCCAGTCCGGGGCGGGGATCCCCAGCTCGTGCAGGAGCTCGCCGAAGCGGCGGCGGTCCTCCGCCAGGTCGATGCTGTCGGGAGAGGTGCCCAGGACGCGCACTCCGGCCGCCTGCAGGGCGAGCGCCAGGCGCAGCGGGGTCTGGCCCCCGAACTGCACGATCACCCCCTCCGGCTTCTCCACCTCCACGATGCGCAGGACGTCTTCCAGGGTGAGGGGCTCGAAGTAGAGCCGGTCCGAGGTGTCGTAGTCGGTGGAGACCGTCTCCGGGTTGCAGTTGACCATGATGCTCTCGATCCCCTCCTCCTTGAGGGCGAACGAGGCGTGGCAGCAGCAATAGTCGAACTCGATCCCCTGCCCGATCCGGTTGGGACCGCCCCCCAGGATCATCACCTTGCGCCGTGAGGTGGGGAACACCTCGTCCTCCTCCTCGTAGGTGGAGTAGAGGTAGGGGGTCTCCGCCGCGAACTCGGCCGCGCAGGTGTCCACGCGCTTGTAGACGGCGCGCAGTCCCAGGGCCCCCCGCCGCTGCCGGACCTCCTCCTCCTTGCTGCCGGTGAGGAAGGCGATCTGGCGGTCGGAGAAGCCGTAGCGCTTGGCCCGGTGCAGGAGCTCCGGGGGGACCTCGAGCAGGGCGAAGGAGCGCAGGCGCCCCTCCACCTCCACGATCTCCTCCATCTGGGAGAGGAACCAGGGATCCACCCCCGTCACCTCCGCCACCGAGTCCACCGACCAGCCGGACTGCAGGGCGTGGGCGATGTAGAAGACGCGCTCCCAGTTGGGGTTGAGGAGCTTCTCCCGGAGGCGGCCAGGGTCGATGCGCCCGGCACCGTCCCCCAGGAGCCCGAAGCGGCCGATCTCCAGGGAGCGGATGGCCTTCTGCAGGGCCTCCTTGAAGGTGCGGCCCATGGCCATGGCCTCGCCCACCGACTTCATCTGCGTCCCCAGCACGGGGCTGGTGGCGGGGAACTTCTCGAAGGCCCAGCGGGGGATCTTCACCACCACGTAGTCCAGGGTGGGCTCGAAGGAGGAGGGCGTGGAGCGGGTGATGTCGTTGGGGATCTCGTCCAGGGTGTAGCCCACCGCCAGCTTGGCCGCGATCTTGGCGATGGGAAAGCCGGTGGCCTTGGAGGCCAGGGCGGAGGACCGGGAGACGCGGGGGTTCATCTCGATCACCACCATGCGTCCGCTGGCGGGATCCACCGCGAACTGGATGTTCGAGCCCCCGGTCTCTACCCCCACGGCGCGGATGACGCGGATGGCCGCGTCCCGCATGGCCTGGTACTCCTTGTCGGTCAGGGTCTGCGCCGGGGCCACGGTGATGGAATCGCCGGTGTGCACTCCCATGGCGTCGAAGTTCTCGATGGAGCAGATGACGACCACGTTGTCCTTGAGGTCGCGCATCAGCTCCAGCTCGTACTCCTTCCAGCCCAGGACCGACTCCTCGACCAGCACCTGGCCCACCGGGCTCGCTTCCAGGCCCGCGGCCACGATCTCCTCGAACTCCTCCAGGTTGTAGGCGGTGCCGCCGCCGGTCCCCCCCAGGGTGAAGGAGGGGCGGACGATGGCGGGAAAGCCCACCGTCTGCAGGACGGCTCTACCCTCCGCCACGGAGGTGGCGGTCCCGCTCTTGGGCGCGTCCAGGCCGATCTCCGCCATCTTCCGCTTGAAGGCCAGCCGGTCCTCGGCCAGGTGGATGGCCTGGCGGGAGGCGCCGATCAGGCGCACGCCGTAGCGCTCGAGCACGCCGCGGTCGGCGAGGTGGACGGCCAGGTTGAGCGCGGTCTGGCCCCCCACGGTGGGGAGGAGGGCGTCCGGCCGCTCCCGCTCCACGATGCGCTCCAGCACCTCGGGGATGAGGGGCTCGACGTACGTGCGCTCCGCCACCGAGGGGTCGGTCATGATGGTGGCGGGGTTCGAGTTGACGAGCACGACCTCGAAGCCCTCCTCGCGGAGGGCCTTGCAGGCCTGGGTGCCGGAGTAGTCGAACTCGCAGGCCTGGCCGATGACGATCGGCCCCGACCCGATCACCAGGATGCGGCGGATGTCCGTGCGCTTGGGCAAGGGCCCGTCACTGACCGCGCTGGCCGCCCTTGCGGCCGACGCTCTTCCTCCCGGAGTCCCCGGCCGCCTTCTCCTTGGCCTTCTCGGTGGGCTTGGCCCTCTTGGTGCGCTCGGGGCGGCTCTCCGCCGCCGCCTTTCCGCGCTTCCCCTTCTCGGCCTTCTCGGCCGGGGCGGCCTCCTCCCCCGTCTTGGCCCGGCCGCCGCGCCCCTTGGCGGGGGCGGCGTCCTTCTCCTTCTCCTGCTTGTGCCGGGGCTCGTATCCCACGAGCTCGATGATGGCCATCTCCGCGCTGTCCCCCCGGCGGGGCCCCAGCTTCACGATGCGGGTGTAGCCGCCGGGGCGCTGCGCGTAGCGGGCGGAGAGGGTGTCGAACATCTTGGACACCACCGCCTCCGCCCGGATGTGGCGCAGCACCTGCCGCCGGGCGTGGAGCGTCTCCCGCTTGGAGAGGGTGAGCAGGCGCTCGGCGAAGGGCCGCAGCTCCTTGGCCTTCATGAGCGTGGTCGTGATCCGCTCCTTGTCGAACAGGGACGTGGACAGGTTCCGGAGCAGCGCCAGGCGATGCGCCGACGTCCGTCCCAGCTTCCTCCCCACCACGCGGTGCTTCATCGTCTCGCCCTTCCTCCGGCTTCCTAGGTCGCGCGGGCGCGGAACTTCTTGAGATCCACGTTCATGCCCAGGGACAGGCCCATCTCGGCCAGGATCTCCTTGATCTCGTTCAAGGACTTCCGGCCGAAGTTCTTGGTCTTCAGCATCTCCGCCTCGCTCTTGGTGACGAGGTCGCCGATGGTCTTGATGTTGGCGTTCTTCAGGCAGTTGTAGGAGCGGACGGACAGCTCCAGCTCGTCCACCGAGCGGTTGAGCTGCTCCATCAGACGCTCGTCCTCGTTGGCGGAGAAGTCCTGCTCGTCCTCCGGCGACTCCTCGAAGTTGATGAAGATCGCCATGTGGTCCTTGAGGAGCTTGGCCGCCAGGCCCACCGAGTCCTGAGGGGTGACCGCCCCGTTGCTCCAGACCTCCAGGGTGAGCTTGTCGTAGTCGGTGGTCTGGCCCAGGCGGGCGTCCTCCACCGTGAAGTTCACCTTGCGCACCGGGGAGTGCACGGAGTCCACCGGGATGTAGCCGATCCCCAGGTCCTCGTCGAAGTTGCGGTCGGCCGTCACGTAGCCGCGCCCCCGCTTCAGGCGCATCTCCATGACGATCTTCCCCTCCTCGGAGAGGGTGGCGATGGGGAGGTCGCGGTCCAGGATCTCCACGTTGGCCGAGGCCTGGATGTCCCCGGACTTCACGGTCCCCGGTCCTTCCGCCGTCAGGGTGAGCGTCTCCGGATGCTCGCTGTGGATGCGGAAGGGGATCTGCTTCAGGTTCAGGATGATGTCGGTGGTGTCCTCCACCACGCCCGGGATCGAGGAGAACTCGTGCAGCACGCCCTCGATCTTGACGGCGGTGATGGCCG
>Ga0070695_100001628_pt1 | contig 12601 bp, 12 predicted proteins | sample KBSK1252metaG_FD_65471 | JGI IMG/M metagenome (GOLD analysis project Ga0070695, IMG submission 65471) | Corn, switchgrass and miscanthus rhizosphere microbial communities from Kellogg Biological Station, Michigan, USA - KBS K1-25-2 metaG | ecosystem: Host-associated > Plants > Roots >...
CAGGAAGCAGGCCGCGTGCGGTGACGGGCGTCGCGCTGCCGTGCGTCGCGAGCGACCAGATCGCGAGCACGACGAAAATGAGCCCCGGCACCCACGTGCCGTGGCCCCCTAGGTTCTGCAGCCGCTTTCCCACGCGTAGGCCCACGACGTTCATGCCCACCGCCAGCCACAGGCCGGCGAGCGACATCACCGCGATGAACACGTTGTTGTCGCCCAGGTGCACGAAGCGCGGGCCGGCGGCGTACGCGGCGATCGCCGCCGTGGTGACGAGCAGCGATGGGAAGTAGAACAGGTTGTTGACCCAGTACCCCCACCCCGCCACGAAGCCATGCAGCGGCCCGAAGGCGCGCCGCACCCACCGATAGATGCCCCCCGCGCCCGGATCGATGTCGGCGAGCTCCCGTACGGCGATCGCCGACGGCAGGAAGAAGACCACCATCGCGAGCAGCCACAACCCCAGGCTCGCGAGCCCGAACTGGCTCGCCGCCGTGGTCAGCCAGCGGAGCCCGACGATGGCGCTGATGTTGAACAGCACCACGTCGCGCAGCCGCATGACCCGAGGGAGCTGCGGATTCAGGCCCACGGGCCGACTCTGTCTCTAAGGAGCGGTTGGGTGCACGGTCGCCGCGAGCCATCCGATGCCGCTGCCGAGCACCGCTCCGCCAATGACGTCGGTGGGAAAATGCTGGCCCGCGGACACGCGCAACGCGGCGACGGCGGCGGCCGCACCGTACGCCAGCAACGCGTTGCGCGTCCGATGCGGGAGATGCTCGCGACCCGCTATCACGAAGTATGTTGTGGCTGCCGCGAACGCCACGGACGCGTGCCCGGACGGGAACGAACGACGGTTGTCTGGATCCGACGCTGCGGCGGGTGCCGCTGCGGTGTACAGCACAGGACGGCTCCGATGGGCGAGCACTTTGACCCAATACGTCGCCGCATAGGTCCATATGAGGGCGTTCGACAGCACGGCGACGTTTCCGCGGGCTTGCGCCGGTGTCGTGCCGTGGACCGACGAGAACCCCGAGAAAGCCATCACCCCAATCAGCGTGACCGTGCTGGCCGTTGAAGCAGACCCGGAGAAGGTGTGCAACGCGATCCGATCGAACCCGGAGAGGGATCCCGGATCGCAGGGGGCGCACGGCGGCGGACCGTTGGGCAGCTTCGCGACCTTTGGGATCTCGCCTAGTACGCCAGCGGTGAGGACGGACGCCCCGTCCCACCACGTGACGCGATAAGGCGCCTGCGCCGCCGCGGCGCGAACGAGGAGAACCAGTACCGTAAACGGCGCGGTGAATCGAAGCATTCGGGGTCTCGTTGGAAACGGGCGGCCTTCAACTTACGTACTGTGGGCCGCGCGCGCTCGACGGCACGCATCTCGTGTGGCCTTGCGGTTTTAGGCCCTCGCCGTTACCCTTGGGCTGAATTTTGCCACTCCTCGCCCTGGGGGCCCGTGAACACCGAGACCCTGCAGAACATCGCGTTGTTCGAGAAGTGCAGGAATTTCCTTCCCAAGGCTCGCGAGGTCCAGGCATCTGGACTCCACGCGTGGTACAAGCCGATTTCCCGGTCCGAAGACACCGTGGTGGTGATCGAGGGCAAAGAGCGGATCATGATGGGCTCCAACAACTACCTGGGGCTCACGCATCATCCGGAGGTCCTCGCCGCCGCGAAGGCGGCGCTCGATCGCTATGGCTCGGGCTGCACGGGGAGCCGGCTCTTGAACGGCACGCTGGACCTGCACCAGCAGCTGGAAGGCGAGCTGGCGCAGTTCTTCGGCAAGGAAGCCTGCGTCGTGTTCTCGACCGGCTACCAGGCGAACCTGGGAATCGTGTCGGGATTGGTGGGTCGCGGGGACGTCGTCTTCCTGGACAAGCTGGACCACGCCTCGATCGTGGACGGCGCCAAGATGTCCTATGGCCAGACGGAGCGCTTCAACCACGGCGACATGGGAAGCCTCGAGCGCAAGCTGCAGCAGGTGTCCCCGGGCACCGGCGTGATGATCATCGTCGACGGCGTCTACTCGATGGAGGGAGACATCGCCGACGTGCCGAACCTGCTCAGGCTCGCGCAGAAGCATGGCGCGGCGCTCGCCATCGATGACGCGCACGCGGTGGGTGTGCTGGGCCCACGGGGCGACGGCACCGCCGCGCATTTCGGGATGAGCGACGACGTGGACCTGATCGTGGGCACGTTCTCGAAATCGCTCGCGTCGATCGGCGGGTTCGTGGCCGGCCCGGAAGGCGTGATCGAGTTCCTCCGCTACAATGCCCGACCGCTCGTCTTCACCGCCGCGCTGCCGCCCTCCAACACCGCCGGCGTGCTGGCCGCCCTGCATGTCATGCAGCGCGAGCCGGAGCGGCGGGAGTGTCTCTGGGTCAATGCGCGCCGGCTCCAAGCGGGCCTCCGGTCGATGGGGTTCGACATCGGGACCACCGAGACGCCCATCGTCCCGTTCCTGATCGGGGAGTTCGAGAAGACACTGCTCTTCTGGCGCAAGCTGTTCGACGCCGGCGTGTTCACCAATCCCGTCGTGCCGCCGGCGCTGCCGCCCTCACGTTGTCGGCTGCGCACCAGCGTGATGGCAACGCACTCGGCCGATCAAATCGACTACGCCCTGGAGACCTTCGGCAGGCTGGGAAAAGAGCTGGGGGTCATCTGAGCGCTCCGCAGATCGTGCCCGTCACGAACGGGCGCGGTCTGGAGCGGTTCATCGGCTTTCCCTACGACCTGCACCGCGGCGACCCGCTCTGGGTGCCGCAGTTGCGGATGGACGTCCGGACCCTCCTCACGCCGGGCAAGAATCCCTTCTTCGAGCACGCCGAAGCGCAGTATTTCCTCGCCGTCCGGGACCGCCGCCCAGTCGGCCGCATCGCCGCCATCAAGAACGACGCCCACACGCGCGAGCATAGCGATCGGGTCGGATTCTATGGCTTCTTCGAGTGCGTGAACGAGCAGGCGGTGGCGAACGCCCTGTTCGACGCGGCCGCCCGTTGGCTCTCGGGCAAGAACTTCCGGGTGATGCGCGGACCGATGAACCCATCGGTCAACGACGATTGTGGGTTGCTGGTCGAGGGGTTCGATACGCCTCCCACCATCATGATGCCGCACAACCCCCCATACTACGTGGCCCTGCATCAGGGCTACGGCTTCACCAAAGCCAAGGATCTGATCGCGTTCGCGAGCCCAGACGGCGACCCCCCCGAGCGCATCACCCGGGCCGTGAACGTCATCGCGCAGCGCAAGGGCATCACCCTGCGCCCGCTCAACATGAAGCGCTTCAAGCAGGAAGTGGAGCTGGTCAAGGCGCTGTACAACCAGGCGTGGGAGCGTAACTGGGGGTTCGTTCCGCTGACCAATGCGGAAATCGACCACTTGGCGAAGCAGCTCAAGCCGATCGTGGTTCCCGACCTGGTCTGCTTCGCGGAGCGGAAGGGTCAGGTGATCGGATTCGCGGTCGCCCTGCCGGACTTCAACGTTGCCCTGAAGCACAATCCTTCCGGCAGAATCTGGGGCATCCCCAAGATCCTGTGGTACGCCCGGCACATCCATCGTTGCCGCATACCGTTGTTGGGCACGCTGAAGGAATACCGCGGGGCCGGCGTGGATGCGATGATGTACCACTGGATCTGGACCAAGGGCGCGATCCATGGCTACACCTGGGGCGAGGGCGGGTGGATCCTCGAAGATAACGCCCCGATGGTCAACGGCGCCCTGCAGCTCGGCTTCCGCCCCTACAAGACGTACCGGGTCTACGACAAACCGCTGTGAAGGCGTTCGTCACCGGCGGCACGGGATTCGTCGGCGCGCACCTCGTGCAGGCTCTGCGCGCGCGCGGCGACCAGGTGACGTGCCTCGTCCGCAACGCCGCGAAGGTGCGCTCCCTCGGCTGGAGCGACGTGCGCCTGGTGCGGGGCGATTTGGACGACGCCCCCGCGCTGCGCGAGGGGTGCGCGGAGGCCGAAGTGATTTACCACGTCGCGGGGCGCATCAGCGCCCGCGATACGGACGAGTTCATGCGCGTCAACCGCGACGGGACGGCGAACGTGCTCGAAGCGGCCGCGCACGCACCCCCGGGACGTTTCGTGCTCGTCTCCTCGCTCGCCGCCGCCGGGCCCACGACGCCGGGGAAGCCCATCGATGAAACCCGTTCCCCATCCCCGGTCACTCCGTACGGTGACAGCAAGCTCGCAGCCGAGCTGCTGGTCCGCGCGAAGGCCCGATCGTGGACCATCGTGCGGCCGCCGACCGTGTACGGCGAATGGGATCACGAGGTCCTCAAGGTGTTCAGACTGGCCCGCACCGGGGTGGCGCCGGTGTTTGGCGACGGATCGCAGGAGCTGTCGGTCATCTACGCGGGGGATCTCGCCGCCGCGCTGGTCGCCGCAGCTACCGCGCCCGCCACGGCCAACCGTGTGTATTATGCCGCGCATCCCATCGTGACCACGAGCCGTGACCTCGTCCGTGCGATCGGTCGGGCGGTGGGACGGGAGCCGCGCATCGTGCCGCTACCCGGCGTTCTGGCGCGGGGCCTCCTGTGGACGATCGGGACGATTGCGCACCTCGCGGGCCGGGCGACACTCTTGTCGGGCGATAAGGCGGCCGAATTCCTGGCCCCGGCGTGGACGTGCCGGCCCGACGCATTGACCCGCGACGCGGGGTGGCGGGCGGTCATCGACCTGGAGACGGGCCTGCGGCGAACGGCAGCCTGGTATCGGAGAGAGGGGTGGCTGTGAGGATGCGGTTATACGACGCTACGACGGTACGTCTCAAGTCGTCTCTTTTAACGTGGCGTCTTAGCGTCTTACAACGCTTGACGGCGGTTGATGTCGTCACGCTCCTCTATGTCGCCGTCGCGACCGCAGCCGTCCTGGCATTCTCAGGCTACGATCACGCGAGTTGGGACCTGTTGCTCACGGCGCACGTGCTGCTCGTGACGTTGGTGCTCCTCGCGCCCCTCGCCCGGCAGGCCGGCCCCTTCGGTCGCTTCTTGGGCGATTGGTACCCGATGCTGCTACTCGGCGCGCTGTACGCGGAAGTCGGCGTCCTGAACGTCGATCTGGGATACCAGCACGACCACGTCATCCAGCGGCTCGAGTTGTGGGTGTTCGGCTCGCAGCTTTCCTACCGCTGGATCCGCGAGATGCCGAATCCGCTGCTCTCCTGGCTGCTGCACAGCTGCTACCTGGCGTACTACGCCATCCTGTACGCTTCGCCGCTCGGCCTATGGTTCAGCGGGCGGCGGGACGCGGCGCGGCGCACGATCTTCGCCGTGATGGTGACGTTCTATATCTGCTACGTCGTCTTCCTCTTCTTCCCGGTCGCGGGCCCGCGCTACACGTACGACCTCGCCCACAATGCCGCCACGTCCGTGTGGCCGGCGCGCGCCACCCAATGGCTCCTCGACCTCGGGGATTCCTGGGGCGCGGCCTTTCCGTCGTCGCACGTGGCCGCTGCCGTGGTAGCCGCCCTGTGCGCGCTACGCTACTGGCGGCCCCTCGGCCTGCTGCTCACGCCGTTGACGGTCGGCCTGGTGCTGTCGGTGGTGTACGGCCAGTTCCACTACGCGGTCGACGCCGTGGCGGGTTTGATTGTCGCGTGCGGGGTGCTGGCGTCGCAATACATCTACGCGTCGCAGCCGGGTGCCGTCGCAACGCCACTCCCGGGGCGCGAGCTCGAGACCGGCCCCGCCTAGGGAGCGAGACCGGCCGCGCGCGAGGCCACGGTATCCAGGTCTCCCCCCAAGGCGTCCATCTTGACCTGGAAGCGGCAGTCGAGAATGAACAGGCCGATCACGTACGCCGCGAGATTCACCAGGAAGATCACGCTGAAGATCAGCGGATACGGGAGCCACATCCCGAAGTAGAGCGCGAACCGCTTGACCCCGGGGTCGAGCTTCGAGCGGTCGGCGATGCTCGTCATCAAGAGGATCGCCGCGAGGGCGACGAGCACGAGCTTCCACGACACGAGGCCCGCCCAGGCGAACCCCGCGAAGATCGCCGCCTCGGACAGGCGATCCACCAGCGTGTCGAGCCGTCGCCCCGCCTCGGACGCGAGACCGTACTCGCGCGCGATACCCCCGTCGATCCCGTCCAGCACCTGGCCGAGCGCCATCAACCCAAGCCCTCCCGCCCAGCCCGGTCGGCCCGCCGCGATCGCGATGCCCGCGGCCACGCTCGCGGCGAACGCGGCCCAGGTGACCTGCGCGGGCGACAGACTCAGCGTCACGTGACAGAGCCGGAGCACGGGCCGGATCACGCGGTCCAGTGAGCGCCCGATCGCCGGGGCGAAATCAAACACGACGCTGCAGCCAGTAGAGGCCGAGGTTGCCCGCGAGCAGCAACGCGAAGACGATGCCCTCTTTCACTTTGTCGGGAACGCCCGTCAGCCACCCGCGGGTGACCCAGGGGGAGTATGGGTAGAACGGCATCTTCTCGAAACGGACACTATAGTCCATCGCCACGTGAATCGAGAAGAAGAGGATCGGAAGCAGCGTCCCGAGAAACAGGCACAAGGGCACGATCCACAGCAGCGCCACGGGCTCCTGCAGCGACGATCGCCAGTAGTAACCCCGCTTGTCTCGGAGACCGACCGCTCTCAGGTAGAACGGCAATTTGACCGCGTGGTCGATGTCGACGCCCATGCCGAACGCGTACGCCAACACCTTGTCCCGCCCCTCGAGACCCAGCGCCTGAACGCCGAGCGTCGTGGCGAGGAAATGGGTGACGATGGTCACGGCGCCGCAGCGCGCTCCTGCGCGCGCCGTCCCGAGAACCAGACGAGGGCCAGTCCGCCCCCGATCCAGGCGAGATCCCGCAGCCGGCTCACGATGGCCGTATATACGCCGAGGGCCGGGTCGAGCCCGAGCAGCTGGAACACGAGGTAGAGCGAGCCCTCCTTGGTTCCAACCTCGAATGGCACCACGAAGATGACGTTCTGCACGAGCGAGGTGAGGCCGCCGATGACGTAGGCCTGCGCGAACGTGATGTTCACGCCCACACCCATGGCGATGAGCACGTACTCGAGCATGAAGATCGAGCGGCTGAGGTATTCGAGCGCCACCGCCTGCACAAACCGCCGGGGGCGGCGGTGATAGAACTCGGTGATCTGTTCGTCCATTTGCGCCAGGGTGGCGCGCTTCGGCTCGAGGCGGCGCGCCAGCCGGTCGAGCAGCGGGATCCGATGCAACAGGTCCAACAGCCGCTCGAGCCCCCCGCGGCGATGACCCGTCAGCAGCAGCAGGACGAGCCCGGCCAGCACGACGAACGCGAGCGCCAGGCCCGCGAGCATCGCCGGGTTGCGCGGGAGGAGGAGGGCACCCAGCACGACCGCGGTGAGGAAGCTGAGCAACATGCCCAAGGTGTGGAGGATCTGATAGATCACCACGGAGCCGGCCGCCCGGCGCAGCCCGAGCCACGGCGCGACCGCGGCGATCTTGAACGGCTCGCCGCCCACGTTCACCATCGGGGTCATGAAGTTGAGGGAGAAACTGGCGACGGTGATGGCGTAGGCTCGCCAGAACGGCGGGCGGCTCGGCTCGTCCGCCATGCTGAGCCACCACGCTCCCGCATTGCAGGCGCACACCACGCCATACAGCAGGACGATCGGCACGAACAGCCACCCGGTCCGCGCCGCGTCGGCGAGCAGCTGCCCCACGCCGATGCGGGCCACCAGGTACGCGAACACCGCGGAGCCGCAGACGAACAGCAGCAGCTGCAGCTTGCGGGTCACGCGCCGTCCGCGATCGCGACCGTGGTGCCATTCCGGGCGGCGACGTACGCATGCTCGACGACGCTCGCCACCCGCCGGATGTCCTCGAGGAAGGGTGCCGCGGCCGCACCGGGATCGCTGCGGTCGAGCGCCGCCACGAATCCCTCGAACAGGCCGGCGAACCAGCGATGATACGCCGTTTTGTCGAGCTCCGCCGAGTAATCGAGCCGTTCCACCGCGCCCGCGCGCTCCAACCGCAGCTCACCACCCGTCCACTCGATCGCGCCCTCGTCGCCGACGAACCGAATGCGGTTCTCGCGTGCTCGCGCGGCCCACGTGAAGAACATAGTGACCAGTCGGCCGGGATAGTCGAACCGCAACGACGCCGTGTCTTCCACCTCGTAGCGGGCATGGCGCAGGCGCCCGGTCCACGCGCTCACGCTCGCCGGCATGCCGGCGATGTCGAGCAGCTGGTAGACGAGATGCGTGCCGTGGTCCAGCAACACGCCGCCCCGGCCGGCCGCGCTCGTCCCCCGCCACGGCGTCCCGCCCGCCACGCGCCCGGGGTCGGCCGTGGTGCGGTAGACCGAGAACTCGGCCAAGTGCCAGCGACCGATGGCGCCGCTGGCGAGCCATTCCTTGACCTTCATCCATACCGGATTGTGGCGGTATTGATGACACGGCATCACGATGCGCCCGCTGGCCCGTGCGGCGCCGGCGATCCGGTCCGCCTCGCCGCGCGTGAGCGCCACGGGCTTCTCGCACACCACATGGTAGCCCTGCTCGAGCCCCCACAGCGTGAGCTCCAGGTGGGAGGCGGTCGGCGTGCAGATGTCGATGAAATCGAGCGGGGCCAGGTCGCGGAGCTGGTCGCGTCGGGCGAGCAACGGGATCAAGTCTACGGGCGGCACATTAGCGGCGCTGTCCACGAGCGCGACGACCTCGACGCGACCGCGGAGCGCGACGGCGTCGCGGAGCGCGGGGAGGTGTGACTGACGCGCGATGCCGCCCGCCCCGATGACGGCACCGCGGTACCGCTTCAACTCAGGTGACGCGGGCGTAGCCATTGCGCTCGGGGTCGAGCAGTCCGCCCAGTGCGGTCGCGTTCCACTCGTGGATCCAGAGCAGCACGACGAGCAACAGGCTCATCCAGACGGCCTCCACCCAGAGGAACGCGGAGACGTGGGCGGCGACCGCCGCCACGCCCAACAACACGAAGCGGATGTTCTGGCCGAGCCAGGCGCACAGCGGCAGGACCACCTCCTGGCGCGCGCGGTACTCGGCGCGGAACGCGTCGGTGATACCGCGGCTGCGCAGCAAGCGGATGAGCTTCACCGATCGCGGGAACAGGTGCGCCTGGCGCAGCACGTAGTCGCGGTAGACGCGGCTGCCGAATCGCTGCAACACGGTCCCGTGCCCCGCGCCGGCGACGTCTTCCGGCAGGTCCAGCTCGCCCCCGGTGCCGACGCCGATGTACAGAAAAGCGTTGCGCACGAAGTCGATGGCGGCGCTCTGGAAGGTGTGGGCGAGCCCCGCGGCGGCGACCAGCAGGAACGCGCCGGGCGCCCAGAACCCGGCGTGGATCAGCCGGTAGATGAGGTGGAAGTACAGGTTGACGAACCGCAGGTTGTCGTTGATCCCGTCCAGCGCGCGGCCGAACCGGGTGGAGGAGCCCCGCAGGCGGGCGAGCTGGCCGTCGGCCGAATCGAAGATGTCGGAGACGATGAACAGCACGAACCCGATCACGTTGGTCCAGCGGTCCTGGTACGCAAACAGGTGGCCGGCGACGAGCCCGATCACGAGCGACCACAGCGTAACCTGGTCCGCCGAAATTCCGGTCGGCTGGAGCGCGCGCGCGATCCGAATCCCGATGGGGCGGAAGAAATGCAGGTCCGCCCACTCCTCGACCGCCTGACCCTTATGCGATAAGTCGTTCTGCGGCTTCACCGAGCACATCCTTCATGATGGCGAGGGCGCCCATCGCCTGATCCTCGTCGATCACCAGGGGTGGATTGATGCGAACCTCGGGGTTGTAGATCATCGCCAGTACGCCGCGGGAGAGCAGCGTGTCGAAGATCCAGCGCGCGGTCTTCTTGTCGAGCAGCTGACGGGTCCCGGGGACGACCAGGTCCATCCCGATCATGAGGCCGCGGCCCCGCACGTCCGATACGATCGGCAGCTCGGACTCCCAGCGCTTCATCTCAGTCAGCATTTTGTCGCCGAGCCGGCGGGCATGCTCCACCAGCTGGTCCTCGACGATCGTTTCGATCGTGACACGCGCGGCCGCTGCCGCCAGCGGATTGCCGCCGTAGGACGACGAGCTGCCGCTGGGGTTGGCCCACGGCTTTGCAAACGCGACCTCCTCGCGCGCAATCACGCCGCTCATGGGGAAGCCGCCGCCGAACCCCTTCCCGACCGTGAGCACGTCGGGGAGCACGCTCTCATGCTCGATCGCGAACATCTTCCCGGTGCGCCCGAATCCGGTGATCATCTCGTCGCAGATCAGCAGCGCACCCAGCTCGTCGGCAAGCTCGCGCAGCAGCTTCAGGTAGCCCGGCGGCGGCACCACGTTCCCGGCCGTCCCCTGGATCGGCTCTACGATGATCGCCGCCACGTCCCTGGTCGTCTCGAGCTGGATCTTGTGGCGCAGGAAGTCCACGCAATGCCATTCGCACGACGGGAAGGTCTTGTCGAAGGCGCAGCGCGCGCAGGACGCGTAGGGCGACAGGTACGCGCCGGGCATCAGCGGCCCGAGCGCATGCTTGAAGCTCGAGCCGAGCAGCGGCAGGACGCCGCCGGTCTTGCCGTGGAAGCCGCCCCAGAAGCCGATGACTTCCGTATGGCCGGTGCGCGACTTCGCGAGCCGCAGCGCCGCCTCGATCGCTTCGGCTCCGCTCGAGTAGAACTGCGAGCGATTCAGGTCGCCAGGAGTGAGCTCGGCGATCAGTTTCACCAGCGCCGCGCGATGCTCCGTCGTGAAGCTGCCGACGTGCACGCGCGCGATCTGGCGCTGCATGGCCGCGACGTACTTGGGATGGGCGTATCCGATGCTCGCCACGCCCACGCCGGCCAGCAGATCGACATAGCGGTTGCCATCCACGTCGTACAGGAGGGCACCCTCCCCGCGGTCGATCGAGAGCTGGCTGAACAGCGCCACGCTCTGCGTGCCGGGGGCCAGGTACATCGCCTCCGCGTCGAACAGGGCCTTGGACCTCGGACCGGGCAGGGAGAGCTGGGTGCGGCGCAGCGTATCTGTCACGAGTGTTTCCGATGTGCGACGCGATGGGTGATGTAGGCCGCGATGGCCTGCGCCGCGTCGTCGCGAAACGGCGCGAAGCTCGGCCAATCGTTGATGTCGATCAGCACGGGGCGGTCGAGCTCCGGAAAGGCGACATCGCCCCCGAACACCTCGAGCCCGAGAATCGCTGCGGCCTCGAACGCGAGCGCCTTGAGCCGGTTCTCGTCCACCGCGGGCCGCTCGCCGGCGAACCCCGCTTCCGAGCCGTACCAATTGAAGAAGCGACCGTCGGTCACGCCGTAGAACTTCACGACCGGACCGGGGACGTGCTCCTGCAGCGCCACCCAGGGAATACCGCGCCGGGTGAAGGCGCGAAGCGCGTCCGCCACCTGCTCGAGCGAGGCGGCGACCACGTCCTCCGGCCGCTCCGCATGCACGTCACCCCGCTTGATCCAGACCTTTTGGTGATCGGGGCACAAGGCCTTCAGTTCGTCCGCGGGCGGGAGCGGCGCGGAGCTGGCGTGGATGAGTGTGCGGGGAAACGGCACCGTGCTGTCTCCCAGCCGCTTCACCAGGCGGTAGCGGTGGCAGTTCAGCGCGCTCGACGGGCGGTTCACCACGACCGCCCCGTCGGACTCGAGCGGCATCAGCTGCTCGGCCGCGAGCGAGCCCTGGCACATGTTGAGGTAGAGCGGCGCTGTGGGAAGGCGACCCTGCTCGACCTCCCGCTCGGTAGTCTTGATCGCGCGCCAGCCCCGGGCTTCGAGCTGTGCCACCGTCGCATCCAGGATCGCCGTGTCGTTCACGCCGTGCTGCAACGGTGAGTACGAGGGGTTGCGATAGATCGCGACTAAGTGGGCCAAGGGGGCGTTGCTCCTCGAGTCCGATATCTAAGGTTCGCGCGCGCCGAGCCACGCGTTGGCATGCTGGAGATCTGATGGGCGATCGATGTCGATGATGCGCGGCACTTCCACCGCCGCCACACGTCGCCCGTCCGCGACAACTGCTTTCAGGAAGCCACGCATCCTGTGCCCGCCGGCGGAAACGGCGACCGCGGCGGCGCTGCGGATCCCGGGGCTCAAACCGTAGACCCCGCCCGTAACGCAGGGGGGATGGACCGGCTCGTCGCTCACGGCCCGGACGTCGTCACCGCCACCCCGGATCACGTACACGGGAGACTCGTCGTCCACGTACGGCGTCACAGCGAGCACCATCTCCGCGCCCTCCCCGAGGTGCCGCTCGGTCGCCCGGAAGACGGCCCGCCAGTCGGCCGGTCGCATGACCGTGTCCACCATGCTGCAAAAAACCGGGCCCGCCGGCACCACCTGCAACCCCTCGACCAAGGTGTGCAGCGAAGATGGCGTACGGCACTCCACAACCGAAAGGGGGGGCCCGAACCGCCTCCCGTCAAGCAAGCGCGTGACCGCGGGGAAGTCTGCACGAACTGCGCACGTGAGACTCCGACACCCCAGTGCGGCGAACGTCTCCAGCAGTCCCACGATCTGCGGTCGCCCGGCCACCTCCACCAGCGGTTTGGGCACGCGGATCCCACCAGCGGCGAGCCGCGAGCCTTCTCCCCCGGCGAGGATCAATCCGTGCACGCTACTCGAGCACCCTTTCGACGTCGGGAAGCCGACTGATCCGCGCAGTGGG
>Ga0070695_100001632_pt1 | contig 12586 bp, 8 predicted proteins | sample KBSK1252metaG_FD_65471 | JGI IMG/M metagenome (GOLD analysis project Ga0070695, IMG submission 65471) | Corn, switchgrass and miscanthus rhizosphere microbial communities from Kellogg Biological Station, Michigan, USA - KBS K1-25-2 metaG | ecosystem: Host-associated > Plants > Roots >...
CACCGAGAGCAAGAACGGCTCCTTCCCCTTCGACACCACCACCACGCTCCCGGCCAGCCACAAGACCGACGTGCTGGACCTCCGCTACGAGCGTCAGCTCGGGCAGACGACGCTGCGCGGCTCGGCGACCTACAACCACACCCGGGGCACGGTGTGCGGCGTCTGCCACAACAACCAGACGGGACCGCCCGACGACGCATTGACCTCGGACATCGGCGGGGAGCGGGAGACCGACCGCCGCATCCGCCTGGCGCTGCGGGCGGACCGGCCCCTGACCGATCGGCAGGATCTCACCGCCGGCTTCGAGGCCCTGGGCGATCGCATCGAGCGCGACGTCGTCGTGCAGCCCGGGGCCGACCACACGATGAGCTCCGGCGGCGTCTACCTCCAGCACCAGTGGCGCCTCCCCGCGCGCCTCAAGCTGCTCTCGGGCATCCGCCTCGACCGTGCGGAGAGCCTGGGCTCCGTGGGCTCGCCGCGCATCGCGCTCGTCTCCGAGCCCACGCCGTGGCTGCTCCTGCGCGCCAGCGCCGCCCGCGCCTACCGGGCCCCCACCTGGAACGAGCGCTGGATCCGACAGCGCTTCCTCCCGGAGGACCTGGCGCCCGGCCTCATCCTCCTCAACTACGGGAACCCCGATCTCGGGCGTGAGCGTGTGGACGTCCTGGAGCTCGGCGGCTCCCTGCGCCTGGGCGGCTGGTCGGTCCTCAAGCTCGACCTCTACCGGAACCGCCTGCAGGACTTCATCGAGCGCAGCGATCCCGTGTTCTTCCCGGGAGCGCCCGGGCAGCCCAACGAGCTGCGCATGATCTGGCAGAACCGCGCCGACACCTTCCACGTCGATGGCGGGGAGCTGGTGTGGGAGGCGCGGCCCCGGAAGGACCTCGATCTCCGTGCCGGCTGGGCCTTCCGCGACGTGGGGCTCCCCGAGGACGACGGCTCGGCGGCCTACGCGCCGCGCTCGCGGGTCACCCTCACCGTGGGCTACGCGCCCGGTCCCTTCACCTTCGAGGTCTCGGGGAGCGGGGCCTCCTCCTACACCGTGTCCGCCCCGGGGGTCTTCGGCCTGCGCCCGCAGCCCTCCTACACGCTCGTGGACGCGGCGGCCGGCTACCGGTTCGACCTGGGCGGCGCCACGCTGCACCTGAAGCTGTCCGGCCGGAACCTGCTGGACGAGGAGGTCACCGAGACGCTGATCGCTCCCAGCATCGACACACGCCTGCGCGGGCGCGCCTACGCCGTCGAGCTGAGAGCGGAGTTCTGAGCGTGCCCCTGCGCGCACCGGCCCTGGCGAGCCTGATGGCGGCGCTGCTGGCGGTTGCGGCCGACGGCCAGGACCGCGTGCTGCTCCTGGTGTCCGGGGGGCCCGAGGCCTACCGGCGCGCCGAGGCGGGGGTACGCGCCGCGCTCGCCGCCCGCGGCTCCTCCATCGAGGTGCAGGTCGTCCCCGCCGAGGACGCGCAGGCTGCTTTGGCCGGAAAGCCCGACGCGGTGGTGGCGGTGGGGGCGAAGGCGGCCGAGGTCGCGCAACGCGCCGGCGCGCGCCCGCTGGTCTACGCCATGGTGCTCGATCCCCGGGCGCTCGGCCTCCCCGCCCCAGGCGATCCGGCGCAGCCGGCCGTGAGCGGCGTCTCCATGGAGGTCGCCGCCGCGCGCCAGTTCGAGACGTTCCGGCGCCTGCTTCCCGCCGCGCGCATCATCGGCGTCCTCCACGACCCTGCCGTGTCCGGGCCCGCCGTGCGCTCCGCCGCCGCCGCCGCGCGCAGCCAGGGGCTCGATCTCCGTGCCGTTCCCGTGCGCGACGAGGGGGAGGTCCTGGTCCAGGCGCGCCTGCTCCTCCCGCAGGTGGACGCGGTGTGGGCGATGGCCGACCCCGTGGTCCTCACCCCGGCCAACGCGCGCGCCCTCATCCTGCTCTCGCTCCGCTCCGGGAAGCCGGTGCTCGCCATCTCCGACGGGTTCGTGCGCAGCGGGGCCCTGGCCGCCCTCTCCGCCGATCCCGAGGCGGTGGGCCGACGGGCGGGGGAGGTCGCCCTTTCCCTGCTCGACGCGCCGCCGGGGCGCGCCCTCCCGGCCGAGCCGCCGCCCCGGGTGTCGCTGTCGATCAACGTCGCCACCGCCAAGAACCTCTCCCTGGTCCTGTCGCCGGAGATCCTCAGGGAAGCCGACGGCGTCTATCCAAGGAGCACCCCGTGAACCGACTCGCCGTCCGCATCGTGCTCCCTTTCGCGCTGGTGCTCCTCGCCACCTGCGGGCTCGCCGCCTGGACCCTGGGCAGGAGCGTCCGCCAGGGTGCCCTCGCCGACCTGCGCGAGCGCACGAGCCTGCTCGCCCAGGGGCTGGCCCGCAGCGCCGAGCTCCCCATGCTGGCGGGGGACTCGGCCGCGCTGGGAGAGCTCCTGGAGGAGGCGGGACGGGATCCCGACGTGCTCGACGTCACGGTCGTGGACGCGGCAGGGCGGCGCGTCGCCGGCCTGGGGAAGCCGGAGGCCCCGCGGCGGGGACGCACCGCCACCGTGCTCGTGCTCGAGGAGCCCGTGCGCACGGCGTCGGCGCTCGACCCGGAGGGGTCGGCCTTCGCGCTGGACGGAGGGGCGGCCACCCCGGAGCGGCCGCTCGGTCAGCTGCGTCTCCTGGTGTCGCTGGCGCGCACCGAAGCGCGGGTGCACGCCCTGGAGAAGCAGATCGGCCTGGCGGGGATCGCCCTCCTCGCCCTGTGCGCCGCCATCGGCTGGGCCACGGTGCGTCTGGTGGGCCGCCCCCTCCGGCAGCTCGTGGAGGCCACCGAGCGCATCACCGCCGGCGACCTGGCGGTGCGCGTGGCCGCCTCCTCCACCGACGAGGTGGGCACCCTGGGGCGCGCCTTCAACCGCATGGCGGAGGACCTGGCCGCGGAGCGCAGCGAGCTGGAGCGCCGGGTGGAGGCGCGCACGGTGGAGCTGCGGCGCGCCCAGGAGACCCTGGTGCAGACGGAGAAGCTCTCCGCCGTGGGGCAGCTGGTGGCCGGGGTCGCCCACGAGCTGAACAACCCGCTCACGGTGGTGCTCGGCTACGCGGGGCTCCTGGTGGAGAAGACGAAGGAGGAGGAGACCCGCCGCAAGCTGCAGACCGTCCTCCAGGAAGCGCAGCGCTCGCAGAAGATCGTGCAGAACCTCCTCGCCTTCGCCCGCAGGCAGCCCCCCGCCCGTACCGAGGCCGACCTCAACGACGCGGTGGCCCGCACCGTGGCCCTGCGCGCCTACCAGCTCCGCTCCGAGAAGATCCGTCTGGAGACCGATCTCCAGCCCGACCTGCCCCGCACCTGGGCGGACTTCCAGCAGCTCCAGCAGGTGATCTTGAACCTGGTGGTGAACGCCGAGCAGGCCATCCAGGAATGCGGGCGGGGGTCGCGCATCGTGGTGCGGACGCGCGCCGCCTCGGGAGCGATCCGCATCGAGGTGGAGGACGACGGCCCCGGGATCCCGGAGAGCGCCCGCACGCGCCTGTTCGAGCCGTTCTTCAGCACCAAGGACGTCGGCAAGGGGACGGGCCTGGGCCTGTCCATCTGCTGGGGGCTCGTCTCCGAGCACGGCGGCACCATCGAGGTGGACAGCGCCCTGAACAGGTTCTCCCGCTTCACCGTCGTCCTCCCCATCCAGGCCAGGCCGGCGGGAGAAGCGGCGGAGGCGAAGCCCCAGGCCGCGCTCCCCGCCCACCCGGCCACCCCGCGCCGGCGCGTGCTGGTGGTGGACGACGACCGTGCGGTGCTGCAATTCGTGGGGGATGTGCTGGAGCGGAGCCGCGCCGAGGTGCACCCGGTGCAGGGCGGACGGGAGGCGATCGCGTGCCTGGCCCGGGGCGAGGCCTACGACGTCGTCCTCTGCGACCTGCGCATGCCCGACCTCGACGGCTCGGCGGTCTTCCGGTACCTGTGCGCCCATCGCCCCGAGCTGGAGGAGCGCGTGGTCTTCGCCACCGGAGACCTGGCCAACGAGACCTCCGCCACCTTCCTGGAGGGGACCGGCCGCCCCGTGCTCGCCAAGCCCTTCGACGTGGACGCCCTGCGGGCTCTGGTGGAGCAAGTGGAGCGCGTCTAGGATTCCGTCCCATGCGCTGGGTGGTGGGGGACGTGCACGGCTGCGCGCGCGAGCTGGACGACCTCGTCCGCGCCATCCGCTTCGATCCCGCGCGCGACACCCTGTGGGCCATCGGGGACCTCGTGAACACGGGGCCCCACAGCGTGGACGTGCTCCGCCTCTGGCGCGACCTGGGCGGGCGGGGCGTGATCGGCAACCACGACGTGTATGCGCTGCTCTCCACCTCCGGCCGCTGGCCGGTGAAGGACGACCGCCTGAAGGCGCTCCGCAAGGATCCCGACCGGGAGGCGCTGCTGGCGCCGCTCCGGAAGCTGCCCCTGCTCGTGCACCTCCCGGCGAAGGGCGGAGGACCCGGGGCCTGGCTGATCCACGCCGGGATCCACCCGCGCTGGGCCAACCTGGCCGCGGTGGCCCGGCGCACGGCCGGCCCTCCGTTCGACGACGACCGCCTGGAACACGAGGACCTCCACTTCGGGACGCGCGTCCGCTGCTGCACGCGGGAGGGGGAGCGCACCCGTTTCACCGGCCTCCCCGAGGACTGTCCCAAGGGGACGCGGCCCTGGGACGCGTTCTATCGAGGGCGGACGCTGATCGTGCACGGCCACTGGGGGAAGCGCGGCGCCTACCGCAGCGACCGCGTCCTCGGCCTCGACTCCGGCTGCGTCTACGGCGGCCGCCTCACCGCCTGGGGCCAGGAAGAGGACAGGATCGTCTCCGTTCCCAGCCGGAGGCGGGTGTGATCGAGGCGGTGATCTTCGACGTGGACGGCGTGCTGGTGGACTCCTATGCCGCGCACTTCGAGAGCTGGAAGCGCCTGGGCCGGGAGACCGGCGTCACCCTCACGGAGGCGCAGTTCGCGGAGAGCTTCGGCCGCCGCAGTCGGGAGGTGATCCGCCAGCACTGGGGGAGCAAGCGGCACCTGACCGATGCCGAGGTGGAGCGTCTCGATCGCCGGAAGGAGGGGCTCTTCCGCGAGATCCTGGAGAAGGACTTCCCGGGGATGGACGGTGCGCGAGAGCTGATCGAGGCACTCGCCACGGACGAGATGAGGATCGCGGTGGGATCCTCGGCCCCCAAGGAGAACGTGGAGCTGGTCTTGAATCGCCTCGGAGTGGGGGACCACGTCCCAGTCGTGGTGACGGGAGAGGACGTGCAGCACGGCAAGCCCGACCCGCAGGTGTTCCTCCTGGCGGCGGAGCGCCTGGGTGTCCCACCCCATCGCTGTGTCGTGATCGAGGACGCCGTGCCCGGGATCGAAGCCGCGCGTTCGGCCGGAATGAAAGCGGTGGCCCTGGTCTCCACCGGCCGCGACGCCGCCACCCTGCGGGCGGCGGGACCGGATGGCGTCGTGCGGTCGCTGCGGGAGCTGACGCCGGCCGCGCTACGCGGCCTGTAGGGCCGGGAAGTACGCGGCGAACGCGGCGTAGCGCGCCCGCAGCCGATCCCGCTCGCCCTGGTTTCTGGCCCGCAGGAAGATCCGGCGCAGGAACTCGCGCAGCGCCGGCTCCGAGAGCCCGGCCAGGAAGCCGGCCGGGACCGGCCCCAGCATGGACGCCTCCTCCACCGCCTCCAGCTCACGTTCCAGGGATCGCACCATGGCGTGACCCTCCTTCACGGCCCCAATCTGGCGGCCGGCTGCGACGGGGAGAGGAACTCCCCGTGAACTTTGCGTAACATGCGGGGGACCCCGGGAACCGGAACGCCAAGGAGCCGACCATGACCGCAGCCCGCGCGCTGGCCACCACGTCCGCCCTTCTCTTCGCCGCCGTCCTCGTCGGCTGCGGTCCCGCATCCTCCTCGGGCGAGGTTGCCGCCAAACCCGAGGGAACCGAGCTTGGAAAGGAGGTTGCAGCCGACATGAGCGTCAAGGACAAGGTCGCCGCCTACGCCTCGGTCCGGCTCACCGCCGACCTGAGCCGGCTCCCCGAGAACGATCGCAAGATGCTGCCCCTCCTCATCGAGGCGGCGCAGGCCATGGACGAGGTGTACTGGCTCGAGGCGTTCGGACCCAAGGATCCCTTCCTGGGCGCCATCGGGGATGCCGACGTCCGGCGCTACGCCGAGATCAACTACGGCCCCTGGGACCGACTGGACGGGGACAAGGCGTTCGTCCCCGGCTACGGCGCCAAGCCCGACGCCGCCCAGTTCTACCCGGCGGACATGACGAAGGAAGAGTTCGAGAAGGCGATCGCCGGCGACGCCAAGAAGGCGGAGACCTTCAAGAGCGAGTACACCCGCATCGTGCGCAAGGACGGCGTGCTGGCGGCGGTGCCCTACCACGAGGCGTGGCCGGAGCCGACCGCGCGCGCGGTGGCCAAGCTCGAGGAGGCGGCCGCCCTCGCCACGGACAAGGGCCTGAAGCGCTACCTGGAGCTGCGCGCCAAGGCGCTCGAGACCGACGACTACCGCGCCAGCGACCGGGCCTGGCTCGACATGAAGGACAACGTGGTGGACGTGGTGGTGGGGCCCATCGAGACCTACGAGGACAAGCTCTTCGGCTACAAGGCGGCCCATGAGGCCTACGTGCTGGTGAAGGACCAGGAGTGGAGCAAGCGCCTGGCGAAGTACGCGACCATGCTCCCGGCGCTGCAGAAGGGCCTGCCCGTGGAGGCCGCCTACAAGAAGGAGGTTCCGGGGACCGACTCCGACCTCAACGCCTACGACGTCGTCTACTACGCCGGGGACTGCAACGCGGGCAGCAAGACCATCGCCATCAACCTCCCCAACGACGAGACGATCCAGCTCGAGAAGGGCACCCGTCGCCTGCAGCTGAAGAACGCCATGCGCGCCAAGTTCGACACCATCATGGTGCCCATCGCGAGCCTCCTGATCGCGGAGGACCAGCGCAAGCACGTCACCTTCGACGCCTTCTTCGCCGACGTGATGTTCCACGAGGTGGCCCACGGCCTGGGGATCAAGAAGACCATCGACGGCAAGGGCACCGTGCGCGACGCCCTGAAGGAGCAGGCGGGGGCGCTGGAGGAGGGGAAGGCGGACATCCTGGGCCTGCACATGATCACCGTCCTCCACGAGAAAGGGGAGCTCCCGGACGTGGCGCTGGAGGACGCCTACACCACGTTCCTGGCCGGGATCTTCCGCTCCGTGCGCTGGGGCGCCGCCAACGCCCACGCCCAGGCCAATCTCTCCCGCTTCCACTTCTTCCAGCGCGAGGGTGCCTTCACCCGGGACGACGCCACCGGCACCTACCGCGTGGACATGCCCAAGATGCGCGCCGCCATGGACAAGCTCTCCGCCCAGATCCTGAAGTTCCAGGGGGACGGCGACTACCAGGGCGTGGTCAAGTTCATGGACGAGCTGGGGAAGATGGACCCGGCGCTGCAGGCCGACCTCGACCGCGTGGGGAAGGCCGGCATCCCCAAGGACATCGTCTTCGAGCAGGGCGTGGAGGTGCTGGGGCTGCAGCCGGCGATGGAGGCCAAGTAAGGCCCAGCATCCGCATGCAAGACATTCGCATCAGACGCTCCGCAGCACGCCAACGATCGCGACGATGTAGAGGGCGCAAGCAAATCCCTCTACGAAGCCGTCGGGAGTTGCTTGGCTGATCAACCACCAGATGACGCAGAGCACGGCAACGATGAACAGCCACACGACCGGAGGGAAGCCCCCAAGCAGACGAACGAACCACGACGGATGGGCGGCTGCGCCAGGGGGGACTCTCCTGTCGAGAACGTATCTCGCGATGTCATCCCACAGAGGCTCGCGGATCCCGGCGTCGTGCCGGCCGCGAACGCGTCGATTCTCCACGATCGCCTGGGGCAGGGTCCCCGACCGTGTGATGAAGCCCAGATGCCCAGCGCTGCCGAGATCCTGGACGGGAAAGAACTCGAACAGCCTCGGAAAGAAGGCGACCACCCAGTCCGCCGTGGCAACGAAGTTGAGCACGCTCTCGACTTGTCCAGAGGTGACTGCAGAGGTCCAGTCGTATCGACGACGAACCACACTTCCCGCGAACACCACTCTGCCGAAGCGGCAGCCAGGATAGAGCTGGAGGGCTTTCGCCAAGAGGTAGGTGCCGTTGCTGTGACCGATGTAGTGGAACGTCGCGTTGGGGTACTTGGCTAGCGACTCCGCATACTGATCCATCATCCATTCGACCTTGGCGCGGCGACCGATAGGACTCAGGAATGGTGCCATCGGGAAGTAACCGTAGCTCGAGGTCTCTGTAGCCCAGCGTTCGTTGCGTGCCTCGCCGAAACGACGGACTCGTCGCGCAATCTTGTGCGTCCAGTAGCCAGCGTCCCGGATGCCATGAATGACGAACGCCACGTGGGTGACATCGAGCTCGGGCGAGACCAGATGATCATCGGAAGGGAGCACAGCCAGGCGAGCAAGCACGTCCGTTGATTCGGTGAGGGCCGCGCGGATGACCTCGAGCCGTCCTTCGCCATGGTCCCGGTCTCCAACGTCGATCACGTTGGCATGCGTGCTGTTCGGAACGTCCAGATAGACGAAGTGGCTGCCGGACACCAGATCGACATTGTCGTCTGGCGCGACCATGTCGTCTCGCGAGCCAAGGAGCTGGATGGTCAAGGGTCCTGGAATCCCTTCCTGTCGCTGCGCGTTCCTCAAAACGATCCACTGAACGCGCAAGTTGGTAATGAACTGTGCCCCTCGCCTCACCTGGAGGATCAGCGGCCGCCGACCGGTCAGCAGGTCGATGGCCTGGCCGATGAGTGTCCCAACCGCCCAGAGCGGAGCCCGGGTCAAGGAGATGTGGTGCGATACGCGCCACCCCCGGTTCATGGCGGCGAGCAGGACGAGCCGCTCGATCGACTTGTGCCAGGCAAAGCCCTCAAACAATCCATGATTGGCGGCGAGCGCTCTGCGTACTCCAGGCTCGAAAGGCGCTCGCTCACGTTCGCCGCATGCGATGACGTAGATCTTGCGTGCCAGCAGAGCGCCCACGCTGTGACCGACGAGGACGATGCTGGTGTAGTGACCGCTCGTGAACTGTTCGTCGATCCGTCGCGCAAGCGTGGCGGCGATGATGTTGGGGTCCGCGACGGAGAACGTCGACAAGGGAAGATCCGGCACAACGATCTCGGCATCCGGCCACAGACGAGAGATCTCCTTTCGCAAGGGCTCGAGCTTGGCTGGAGAGGAGGTGTAGGCGTGGAGCAGGAAGACGAGCTTGCGACCCTCCTCCAAGGGTCGATTCGTACGGTCGTCAACGGTTTCGGCGGCAGGTGGATTGACGGGCATCGAGCCTCCTGCGCGATCGAGTCGTGGCCCAACGTCGGCAATCGAAGGTGCGTCGCGAGCGGAGCCTCATCATGCACAGAAGCGACAGGATGGCAACGCTTGCTGTGGGCTGGTGGCTAGGGGCACGCGGTGCCGAGCCCGGCGTCACGGGCCGCCGTCCCCGCGTCGTTCCACGTCCCTAGCGCGCCGTTGCACTCCACCGCGCGCACCAGCACGTAGAGCGCTTGTCCGGAAGCCGGCGTCTGCGCCACGTCGGTCATGAGGTCCTGTCCGTCGTTCTCCACGCAAATCGGGGATGACGCCGGGAAGCTTCCCGACGAGGCCCGCAGCGCCAGCAGGTCGCCGCGCATCGCGTCGTAGGAGCCGCCGCGCGGGTGCGCATTCCAGCGCACGGTGTGGCGGTCGGCGTCGAAGCGGAGGCCGGTGACCGGGCCGGGGGCGCCGGCTCCGGAGACACAGATCAGGCGCGAGCGCACCGTCGAGGCCGGGCCCGCCACGTTCGTCACGCTCTCCTTCACGTCGTAGAGGCCGGGCGTCGCGTACGTGTGCTGCGGGTGCTGGGCGGTCGCGTCGGCCAGCCCGTCGTTCTCGAAGTCCCAACTCCAGCTCTGCGGCCCGTTCACGCTCCGGTCGGTGAAGGTGACTGCGAGCGGTGCGGGGCCGCTCGTGGGGGAGGCGAGGAAGTCCGCCGCTGGCAGAGTGGCCGGGGCCTTGATCAGGCTGAAGCTGTCCCGCACGGCGCCCAGGTCGTCGAGGAAGGTGGCATCGAGGCGGTTGCCGCTCACGTCCAGGACGAGCGAGCCCAGCACGCTCAGGGAAACGAGCATGGCCGGATGGTCGAGCGCGCCGCCGCTGATCTGGCCCGAGCTGCCGGCCACCGCGTAGACCGCGCCCTGGTGGGGGTCGGGCCCCAGCGCCGGCTTCTCGTAGGGGCCGGTCTCGCCGGGCCGGCCGGTGCCGCCGTCCACCAGGTTGCCGGGGCCGAAGGTGCTGGAGTCGCCGTAGTGCCCGTCGATCAGGAACGACCGCTCGTAGGAGTGACTGTGCCCGGAGAGCATGAGGTCCACCCCATGCGCCTCCAGGATGGGCACCACGTTCTCGCGCATCTCGATCAGCTCGGTCTCCAGGTCGGAGTCGTGCGAGCCCTTGGTGTAGGGCGGGTGGTGCCAGACCGCGACGATCCAGTCCTGCAGGGTGTCGTCCAGGTCCTGCGTGAGCCAGGTGAGCATGGCGCTCCCCGGCGAGCGATCGGTCTCGTAGGAGTCGAGCACCACCACGTGCACGTTCGCCCAGTCGAAGGAGTAGTACGCCTCGGTTCCGGAGGCGACGCCGCCCGCCTCCGCCGCCCTGGGGAGCGTGAACATGTCGTAGTAGGGGCCGGTCTGGGTGGCCGAGTCCGCGGTGTGGCCGTCGTGGTTCCCCAGCGTGGGCCAGAGCACGGAGCGGCGCAGCGTCTGAGGGTAGGCGTCGAACACGGCGGCCTGGTATTCCGTGTCGGCGCCGTCCACGTAGGCGTTGTCCCCCAGCATCAGCCAGAAGTCGGGATCGCGGCTTCCCGTCCAGGTCTGAAAGGCGTCGCGCACGCGTGCCTGGTTGCCGTCGGCGGTGCCGGAGTCCCCCAGCACCCACACGCGCAGCGGCCGCGCCGTGCCCGCCAGGGGCGGCGTCACGAAGGAGTCCCCGGCGAGGTCCTCGGTGGTGCTGCCCACCATGTAGAAGTGCCGGGTCTCCGCGGAGAGGCCGCTGAGCGTGATCACGTGCTCGGTGGTGAGCGCGCCGTCGCTTTCCTGCTGGCTCAGGTTGCCGGAGCTCGTGCCGTAGCGGACGCGGGAAGAGGTGGGAACGTCCGTCCTCCAGCGCACCACGACCGAGCTGGGCGTCCCCTGCTGCAGATAGGGCCCGCGGGTCACGGCGATGCTCGAGTGGTTCATCGCCAGCCTGGGCACGAGCACGAGATCGCTGGAGGTGCCGTTGACGTTCCAGACGCCGATGGCGAGCACGTTCGTCCCCGCATGGAGGGCGGGGATGCCGAGCGCCGAGACGTCCACGAGCGCGCCGTAGTTCGGGGAGGCGCCGTTGCTCGACTCGTGCGAGGCAGGGGCGGAGTTCCAGGCCGGCGTTCCCGCCGGCATCTCGGGCGAGCGGTGGACCTCGACGCCGTTGATCCAGGCGATGTACCCATCGTCCCAGTCGGCGCCCAGGAACAGGTTCGTCACCTGCGCGGGATCGGCGATCGCGAAGCGCGCCCGCGTGTACACGGAGAGGGTGCCGCTGGGGACGGAGGTGGCGAGGAGGCCCACCGCCCCGGGGAGCGTGGTCTCATAGCCGACGCCGTAGCTGCCCGAGGGCCAGGATCCGTCGGCGAACCCCTCCGCGGTCCAGGTGGTGCCGATCCCCGGGTTGCTGCTGTTCGCGCGGTAGCGGCAGGCCGATCCCGCCTGCAGCAGCACCGTCTCGGCGCGGGCCGTGCCCGCGACCGCGAGCAAGACAAGCCACGCCGCGGTCTTCATCGCGTCGCCCCCGCAGCCGCTTCCGCACGCAGCGCCTGGAGGGTCTGCGTCCCCTGGCGCGATGGGGAGAGGGCGTCGAGGGCCGCCAGCACGGTCCCCCACGCCGCGCGCGCCTCCTCCGTCCTTCCCGCGCCGGCGAGCAGGCGCGCGCGCCGGGCCGCCCAGGTTTCCTTCCGGTGCGCCCCCGCCTCCAGGGCGGTCAGGCGCGCCAGCGCGTCGTCCATGCGCCCATGGCGCTCGGCCAGGTCGATGGCCTCGATGCGCAGCGCGATCGCTCCCTGGAGGCGCGCCGTTCCCGCGTCCAGGCCGGCCAGGATCTCCGGCACCGGGGTGCCCCCGGCCTCCGCCGCACGCGCCCAGTGGAGATAGGTGTCCGGAAGCGCGGGCCGCGTGGAGGCGGAGCGGGAGAGCGCGGTCGCGTACGCCGCAGCCGCTTGCGCCGGCCGGGCCATCTTCTCCAGGGCTCGGCCGCGCGCCTCCCATCCTTCCGGGTCCTCGGGGTGCGCGGCCACGTACCGTCCCAGGGGGAAGAGCGCGTCGTCCGCTCTCCCCGCCTCCAGCCGCATCCGCCCCAGGTCGAGGTCGAGCGTGGCAGGGACGCCGGGGAGCGCGGCCGCGCGCGCGAACGCGGCCTCGGCCTGGGCCCATTCCCGCCGGTAGCGGTGGATCTGGGCCACCCGGTGCCAGGCTCGCCCATCCGCCGGTGCCGCGGCGGCCGCGGCCTCCGCGCGCCTGAGCTGGATGTCGAGCATGGGGTGGGCCGCGCTGTCGGAGAGC
>Ga0070695_100001635_pt1 | contig 12582 bp, 9 predicted proteins | sample KBSK1252metaG_FD_65471 | JGI IMG/M metagenome (GOLD analysis project Ga0070695, IMG submission 65471) | Corn, switchgrass and miscanthus rhizosphere microbial communities from Kellogg Biological Station, Michigan, USA - KBS K1-25-2 metaG | ecosystem: Host-associated > Plants > Roots >...
CCGGCGTGCTCCACCGCGTCGGCCCACATGGCAAACGACGCGTAGGCGTTCTCGGCGCCCCATTCGGGGTAGTACCCGTACTTCTTACGGAACGCGTCGACGAACATCTTGGCGAGCGGGTACTTGTCCTCCAGCGTCCACCAGAAGTCGGTGGCGGCATAGACGTCCTCGGCCAGCTCCGCGCCGATGTTCTTGGCCAGGAACGGGATCTGGTACGGGATCACCAGCTTCATCTTCGGGATCACGCCGAACTGCTTCGCCTGCTGCGTCGAGAGCACCGCGTCGCGGCCCCAGTTCACGTTCAGCAGCACCTCGGCGCCGGAGTTCGCGATATTGGTGAGATACGAGCTGTAGTCCGTGGCCCCGAGCGGCGAGACCTGGTTCGTCACCATCGTCCAGCCGCCGTGCTCCTGCAGGTACTCGCTCGTCGACTTGGTCACGGTGTGGCCGTACGTGTAGTCGGGCGTCATGAACGCCATCTTCTTGCCCTTGCCGTAGGCCTTCAGCAGCACCGGTCCGATCGCGTTTGCCGCGGTCTCGCCGTAGAAGTTCTGGCGGAAGCCGTAGCGCACGCAGTCCTTGCCGGTGGTGTCGTTCGAGCCGGAGATGCCGGTCACGTAGAGCACCTTCTCGCGCTGCGCGAGCTTGTTCATGGCCACCGCCACCGCGCTCGACGTCGAGCCGGTCATCAGGATGACCTTGTTCTCGGTGATGAACCGCTGCTGCGCCTGCACCGCGTCGTTCGGCTTGGCGGCGGAGTCGGCGACCACGATCTTGAGCTCCTTGCCGAGCACGCCCTTCTTCGTCTTCGGCGAGATCTCTCGGATGAGCGGATGGCCGCTGTTGATGTGCTCGACCGCGAGCTGCCAGCCTTTCAGCTCGTCCTCTCCCTGCTCCGCGTACGTCCCTGTGCGCGGCACGCCGATGCCGATGGTGACCGTGCTGCCCTGGACGCCGGCCGGGTAGGTGCCGATCGGCGGGTGATCCTCCGCGGCAGCGCCCCGCGGCAGGCCGGGCAGCGCCAGGCCCCCGGCCAGGAGCAAGCCCCTTCGGATGAACTGCCGGCGCCCGTCGCGCCGGACCGCTGACGTCTGATTGCGCATGACGTCCTCCTTGGGAGTACTATGTCGTTGGACGATACTATCGTGTGACGATATTAACCTATTTTTAGCGGAGCACAACTCCGCCGGGGAAGGCACGCTGCAGCTCAGGAAGGCGGAACTGCGCTACCACCTCACCACGCAGCACTACGCGCAGCTGGCGGCGTGGCGCCGCACCCTGCGCACATTCCTGCGCTTCAGCGAGCGCGCCGCCGCGGACGTCGGCCTCGGCTCGCAGCAGTATCAGGCGATGCTCGTGGTGCGCGGCTGGGCGGAAGAGCGGCCGGTGACCATCGGCGATCTCGCCGCCGAGCTCTTCATCAAGCACAACAGCGCGGTCGGACTCGTCGACCGGCTGGTGCACCAGGGCATCATGACGCGGGCGACCTCGAGCGCCGACCGGCGCAAGGTCGAGCTGGCGCTCACCCCGCACGGCCGCACGGCCCTCGCGACGCTCGCCGCCCTGCACCGGCGCGAGCTGCAGCGCCTCGGACCGGCCTTCAAGCGATTCCTCGCCGAGATCTCGCCCTAGGAGCCGGACGCGACGCGGCTCACCGTGACGGACGCGATCTCTGCCGCGCTCTGTCTGTCATCGGGGGTGGAGAAGAGCACGCCGGCCGCGGCGGCGACGCCGAGCGACATCCGGGGCTGCCGCCCGGGCAATAGCAATTTCCTGGGCGAAGTCTGGGCGAAAGGGGTTAGCGGCGGCTGCGTCCGCTAACCCCTCGTTCTCTTTGGTTGCGGGGGCCCGCAACCACTTGCCGGCGAACAGAGCGTTTGAGTTCCGATTCGAGGTCAGGATCTATAGTCACGCTAGTTGGCGCTAGCCTCTCTAAGTGCCCGTGATCGTGAGGCAAAGGACATGGGCGCCGGACGTTCGCTGCCCCAACAGAGACGGCGCTAGCGGTTCCTATGTGCTTCTTGACCTCGTCGAGCGGGGCAGGCTACGCTCCGTCCACACCCCGAGCTTGCATTGGCCGGAGGGGTCGATGAAGTGCGCGCACTGTCTCCAGGACAACACAGCGACCGCGAAGTTCTGCGAGCACTGTGGAAGTCTCCTCAGCCGGGCCTGTGCGGCCTGCGGGAGTCAGCTCTCCGCCTCGGCAAACTTCTGTTCGCAGTGCGGATGCCCGACGGACGCGGCTCGGCGGTCGGCCGACGACCGGTTCGCGTCCCCCGAGTCCTACACGCCGCGGCACCTCGCCGACAAGATCCTCAGCTCGCGCGCGGCGCTCGAAGGCGAGCGCAAGCAGGTCACCGTGCTCTTCGCCGACCTCAAGAGCTCGATGGAGCTGCTGCGCGACCGTGACCCGGAGGAAGCACGCCGGGTCCTCGACCCCGTCCTTGAGTTGATGATGGAGGCCGTCCACCACTACGAGGGCACGGTGAACCAGGTGATGGGCGACGGCATCATGGCCTTGTTCGGGGCGCCTCTGGCACACGAGGATCACGCCGTGCGGGCCTGTTACGCGGCGCTGCGCATGCAGGAGCGCCTCCGGCGCCACGCCGAGGAGATCCGGCACTCCCATGGCACCCCTGTCCAGATCAGGATCGGGCTCAACTCGGGTGAAGTCGTGGTCCGATCCATCGGCAACGACCTGCGGACGGACTACTCGGCGGTAGGGCAGACTACGCACCTCGCTGCCCGCATGGAGCAAATGGCCGAACCGGGATCCATCCTCGCCACGGCCGACACCCTCCGATTGGCCGAAGGCTATATTCGCGTGACGTCCCTCGGCCGGCTCCCGATCCGGGGCCTTGGGGCGCCCGTCGATGTCTACGCCATCACGGGGAGCGGAGCGGCACGATGGCGGCTGGAGGCAGCGGCGGCGCGCGGGCTGACCAGCTTCGTGGGCCGCGACGCGGAGCTCGCCCAGCTCGGCCGGGCCCTGGCGTCGGCCACCGCCGGCCACGGCCAGGCGATCGGCGTCGTGGGAGAGCCGGGCGTAGGGAAATCCCGACTCTTCCACGAGTTCATTCGATCGGGAGGCTTGTCCGAGTGGCTGGTCCTGAGGACGGGGGCCACCTCCTACGGCAGCGCAACCGCCTACCAGCCGATCATCGAGCTCCTCCGAGCCTACTTCGAGGCCGACGGGCCGGGCGACCACCCGGACGCCCGCTACAGGATTGAGGGCAAGGTGCTGGCGCTCGACAAGAATCTCGCCAAGACGCTGCCCGCCCTCTTTTCCCTCCTCGGTGTGTCGGTCGACGAGGACGCGCAGTGGCGTTCGTTGGCCCCACGTCAGCGGCGGCAGCAAACGATGGAGGCGATCACACACCTCTTGCTGCGAGAGAGTCGGGTCCAGCCGGTATGTCTCCTCTTCGAGGATCTGCACTGGATCGATTCCGAGACGCAGGCGTTCCTCGACAGCCTGATCGACCGCCTGCCAACCGTGCGGGTTCTCCTGCTCGTCAACTATCGGCCGGAGTACCGCCACGACTGGGGGAGCAAGACCTGCTACGCTCAGATCCGTATCGACCCGCTGCCCCCACGAAGCGCGGAGGAGCTCCTCCACACGCTCGTCGGCAACGGCGCCGCTCTCTTGGCTCTCAAGCAGATGCTGATAGATCGAACACACGGCAATCCTTTCTTCCTCGAGGAGAGCGTTCGGGCGCTGGCCGAGAACGGCGTTCTCGTCGGGGAGCGCGGGCACTATGGCCTGGGCAAGCCCATGCCGACGATGCTGTTGCCGGCTACGGTTCAGGCGGTCCTGGCGGCGCGGATCGACCGCCTCGCGCCCGGAGACAAGAGGCTGCTCCAGTGCGCGTCGGTGATCGGGGAGAGCGTGACCGTCGGCCTGTTGCAGGCTGTTGCCGACATGACGGAGAACGAGCTGCGTGACGGCCTCACTCGCCTACGAACTGCCGAATTTCTTCACGACATCACCCTGTTCTCGGAACCCGAGTACGTCTTCAGGCACGGCCTGACTTGCCAGGTCGCCTACAACTCGCTGTTGCGAGAACAGCGCTGCATGCTCCACGCCCGCATCGTGGACGCGATCGAGCGTCTCTATCCCGACCGGCTCGGCGAGCACATCGAACGGCTCGCCCATCACGCCCGCGCGGGTGAGCTCTGGGATCGAGCGGCCCGATACCTACGCCGAGCGGGCGCGAAGGCGTTCGCTCACTCCGCCAACCGGGAGGCCGCCGCCTGGTTCGAGCAGGCGCTGCAGGTTCTGGCTGGCCTGCCCGATACGCCGGCCACGCAGGCGGAGACCGTGGAGGTGCTTCTCGATCTCAGGAACGCGTTCACGCTGCTCGGGGAGCACGAGCGGACCCTCCAGCACCTCCGGAAGGCGCAGTCCCTCGCGGACCATCTCGGTGACCGGGCTCTGCTCGGGCGCGCGCTATCCTTCGAGGTGAACTGTCTATTCCTGCTCGGCGAGCACGAGCGGGCGATCGAATGCGCGGGCCGCGCCCGGGTCGTGGCCGAGGAGCTGGACGACGTCCGTTTGAGGACGGTGACCGACATGTATGCGGGCCGGGCCCATCTGCACCTCGGTGACTTCCCGCGCGCGATTGAGATCTTCGGCGGCATTGTCGCCGCGTTGACCGGTCCCCTGGCGCACGACCACCTGGGCGTGCCCGTGCTCCCTTCCGTGTTCGCGCGCAGCCATCTCGTAGAGGCCCTGGCGGAGACGGGCCGGTTCGACGAGAGCCGCCGACATGCCGACGAGGCCGTCGAACTCGCGGAGGCCGCTAAGCACCCGGACACCATTCTCTGGGCCTACCACGGCACCGGAGTCCACCATCTCGCCCGAGGCGAGATCGCGGCGGCCACGGAGGCATTTCAGCGAGCCTACTCGGTGTGTCGAGAGAATGACATGCCCGCCTATCGCCCACGGGTCAGCGCGGAGCTGGGTGTCGCGTGGGCCTTGGGCGGGCATGCGACCGAGGCCGTTCCCATGGTGCAGCGGGCGGCCGAGGAGGCCGAGGGTCGAGGACAGACCTGGAGTTACTCGCAGGTCCTCTTTCTCCTGGCCGAGGTTTACCTCCTGGCGGACCGTGTCGCGGAGGGAGCCGAGGCAGCGGCGCGCGCTCTGGCTCACTTCCGCCAGCAGGGAGAGCGGGGGCACGTGGCCCACGTTCTGCGGGTCCTGGGCGACATCGCCGCCCGACAGGGCCCGGCCGGCGCGGTCAGCGCGGAAGCGTATTACGAGGAGGCCAGCAGCCTGGCCGACGAGCTTGGCATGCACCCGCTCCGTGCGCGCAGTACCCTTGGTCTCGCACGCCTGCTCGCTCGGACGGGTCAGCTGGGCCGCGCTGCGCCGGCGTTTCAGACCGCCTGCGCGCGCTTCCGCGAACTCGGGATGAGCGCGGACCTCCAGCGCGCTGAAGCGGAGCTTGCAGCCGTTACGTAGCCCGGCCGTTCACCGGGCGGATACGCGCGCTGGCGACCGAAAGGACCAACGCGGTGGGCCAAGCGCCGCACCTCGAGCTGGAGCAACTCCGCCGAGCGGGTGATCGTCGCCAGCCGTCTGGCTCGCGACGCGATGAACGTGCGCGATGACGTCCCGCTGAGGAGCGCGACCCGGCGGACAATCGTGTCGCCGAGGCGCACGACCACACGTCTCGCGATCTCACGGCTGCTCTCAAAATGACGCCGCCGCTGATCGCGCGGTGCGATCACGCACTCGGCGACTTGGTGCAGGGCCGGACGGGCGTGTGCCCGACCGGGCTAACTTGAAATGGATCAGCGTCGCCGGTCGCCTACGCGGCGGATGCGCACGGCGGCGGCCGGAAGACCCAGACGACCGGCGAGCCGGAGGATCTCGAGGCGGAGCGCCTCAGTGGCTTTCCGGCTCGTGCGTAGCCTCACCAGGATCAAGGGGACAACCGCCTTTGGGCGGGCCATGTCCGCCTCTACGGTGCGTTCTTGCGTTGCCCGCCGCGACTCTCGCGCGCCTGGAGCTTCGGCTTCGCCGGCTTATGATTGGGATGCGTATTCGGGATCCCGGGGTTGGCAGCGGTCCCGTCGCCGGTGACCTTGTCGAGGAAGGTCTTGAGCTCATCTCTGAATTTCTTGAAGTCGGCTCTGTTCACCGGCCCTTCGACCTGGATGGTGAGTTCGTACGTCTCGTCCTCAGCAATCGGATCCATGCCCATGGTCTAGCTCCTTGCCGATTCCACCGGTCGAACAGTGAACTGCGCAGCGCCGCTTGCGTCGTGCCCGTCGTCGAAGAATTCGTCGGCGTGGAACACGCCAGGCTCAGTGTCCATGTCGCGCACCATGTAGTAGTCGTCGATGGCGTCGTACGCATCGCCGAAGTCGACCCGCTTCCCCAGCGCGAGCCGCACGTATGTGAGCGCGATATTGTGCTTGAGGACGCGGTCGAAGGCCGTCATGGCCATGAAGAACCGCCCGGCGTTGATCTCGGTGACATGCGGGCGGCCGTCGGCATCCTCCTTGATGTCGACGCTGAAGGCTCCGGAGGAGCCCGGGGCGACGGCCGTGATGGCTGCCCGGCACACCTCCACGACGCCTGGCTCGACCACCGTCTTGGCCAGCGACGACAGCGACGTGACGCCGCTCGGGATATTGTCGGCGCCGAAGTAGGCAAGACGCTCGAACGTGTTGGCGAGGACCATCCGGCCCCGCCGCCACACGCTCTGACAGAGGATCTCCCGCCCCGGCAGATACTCGGCAATTGTGAAGGCCGAGAGCGGGACGCCCTGCATTGTCTGCCACACCTCCATCCATCGGCGGGCCTCCTCAGGCGTGGAGACGGCGGCTCCACCGCGCGCGCACGTCCCCGTCCGCGGCCGGCACCAGACTCGGCTCGGACGGCCGAGCCGGGCAAAGATCTCGTCCACGCCGTCGGGCTCCCGCACCGGGTACGTCGCCGGGGCCCGAACGCCGTGCCGGATGAGCGCCGTGGTAAGCCGATACTTGTCGCGGCAGAGCGCGATGACGCGTGCGGCCGGCAGGAAGACCCGGCCGCGGAAGTCCACGCGAGCGTCGGAGAGCGCCTGCACGTGCCGGTCGATCGTAGGGATGACGAGGTCGACGCGCGACTCGCGAATGAGCCGGCTGAGGGCCGGGACGAATCGCGGGCTTCCGGGCGGGGGCACAACATCGCGGGCATCGGCCGCCGAGTGCCTGACGACGAAGCGGTCGTCGTTGCACCCGAGGAGGACGAGCGACGAGTCGGCCCTGCGGAGGCTGCGGATGAGATTCTCCGCCCCCGCGCTGCCCGCGCCCATGACGAGGAGCCGCGCGGACATCACAGCGATCGGAACGCGCGGAGCGCGTCGATGATACCTGCCCCGGCGCCGTCGTGGGCGGCCGGTGTCCTGATCGGTCGGGCGGTCTCCCTCAGCAGCCGCTTGCACTCCTCCTGGGTGAGGTCGGGCCGCGCCTGCTTCAGCAGCGCGACGACGCCGGCGGCGATGCCGGTGGCGGCGGAGGTGCCGCCGTCGTAGGGGCGCAGGCCGGACTCGTTGGGGAAGAATCCCTCGAACTGGGAGATGGAGCAGAAATCGGGCTTGTCGGGATCCTGCGGAGGCAGCGCGGCCGGCCCCTGGCTGGTGTACCCGCACCACTCGCCCCTGAGCGTGGCCGCCCCGACGCTCATCACCTCGGGGTGGCCGTTGGGCCCCAGGATGCTGGCGCCGGGCCCCCGATCGCCGGCGCCGCACAGGGTGCCCCCGTCGAACGGACACCCGCCGCCGCAGTTGCCGGCTGCGAAAAGGACGAGGATGCCCGCGTCGATCGCGGCCTCGACCTGCACCGCGATCTCGCTTGCCGGGTCGAAGGCGTAGTCCGGGCCTCTGCCGCTGTCGTAGAGCCCCCAGCTATTGACGAGCACCTGGGGGACCCCGTGGGCCCGGTAGTGGGCGATGGCCAGCTGGTAGCCCCCCACGGCCTGGGCCACGTAGTCCTCGAACGCCGCTCCGGGCTCGAAGATGCGGATGTCCCAGAGCTCGGCCTCCGGCGCCATCGCCTGGACGTCGAAGGCGATCATGTTGCCGTGCTGGCCCCACCCCTCGGCCGTCGTTCCCCAGCTATCAACCGGCCAGCCCCCGACCACCTCACCCACGGCGGGCGACTGCGGAATGGCCGGCCAAGCGCCGAAGGCGGTCGGCCGACCGTGCGCGGTGATGCCTCCGTCGACGACGCCGACGACCAGGCCGCGCCCGGTGTAGCCGGCGCGCCAGATCTGCGTGACGCCCAGGTGCTGCGCGACGGTCATGGCCGTGTCGTTGGGCCGGGCGTCTTCACCGCAGTCGACGCGGGCGAGTGCGGCTCGCGTGGCCAGCGCGGGCTCGAACCGGGCGAATGGCTCCAGCCGGGCGGCGCGGGTGACGTGACCGACGTGAGGTTGCTCTCTCAGGGCGGCGAGATCTCGAGGGTCCACCCACGCGCGGACGACGACGGCCTGAAGGTTCTGTCTGAGGAGTCTCTCCCGCTCCGTCCTTGGTGCAGTGATCGGGACTGGCGGGTACGCGTCGTCGATCTCGACCCCGAGACCAGGGCGCCAGCTCTCGTAGACGCGTCGCATCTCGTCGGCGGAGCAGCTGCCGACCGGCACCTCGAGCCTGACGGTCACCCGGATCCGGTGACTGGGGAGCGAATTCCCATGCTCCACCATGACTGGGCGGACTATGGAACTCTTTCCACCTCCTTGTCAAGCGGCACCTCGCCCGGCTAGCGGTCCGGGCTCAGCCGACGGTCGAATGCCCTTGATTCGCCCCAAACAGTTTCCTTCTGGTTCACAGCGCTGCGCCAGCCAAATACGCGAGAATGAGGAATCCGGCGGCAGCATCGCGAGGAGGGTTTTGGCCGAGTACCGGGTCCAGGCAGTCTTGACGCAGGTCCGGCTTGCGAATATGCCTGGCGAGGGCCCGACCTTAGGCTCTAATCGCTACTCTCCTGAGCAGGGCGAGTTGGTCGAGCAGCGAGCCAGCGCCGTGAGCGACACAGGTGAGCGGATCGTCGCTAACCGTGATCGGGAGGTCAGTCTGCTCGTGTAGCAACCGATCCAAGCCCCTCAGGAGCGCTCCGCCCCCGGTGAGGACGATGCCCTTGTCCACAATGTCCGCGGCCAGCTCGGGCGGCGCCTGCTCCAGACAGGCCTGGACCGCATTCACGACCGCCATCACCGGGTCTCGCAGGGCCTCCCGCACTTCCGCGCCGGTCACGACCACCGTCTTCGGGAACCCGCCGATGAGGTCGCGGCCCTTGACGTCCCGCTTCTGGTCGTCGCCTCCCTCCGGATAAGCCGAGCCGAGCGCGATCTTCACCTCCTCGGCCTGCCGCTCTCCGATCAGCAGGCTATAGGTTCGCCGCAAGTGCTGGATGATCGCCTCGTCCATCTCATCGCCCGCGAGGCGTACGGACTTCGAGTACACGATGCCGGCTAGCGACAGGCTGGCCACCTCCGTGGTGCCCCCACCAATGTCCACCACCATGTGGCCGCCTGGCTCCTGGATCGGGAGTCCGGCCCCGATGGCGGCGGCCATGGCCTGTTCGATCAGGAACACCTCCCGGGCGCCCGCTTGCTGCGCTGAGGCCCGGACCGCCCGCTTCTCGACCTGGGTGATCCCAGTGGGCACGGTGAGGACGATGCGCGGATAGACCAGACGCCGCCGACGGTGGACCGTCGTGATGAAGTACTTCAGCATCCGCTCCGTGGTGTCAAAGTCCGCGATCACTCCATGCCGCAATGGGCGGAGGACCTGGATCGAATCCGGGGCGCGCCCCAGCATCGCCTTCGCCTCGTGGCCCACGGCGAGCAGGGCGTGATCCTTCTGGTTGATGGCGACAACGGAGGGCTCATTGAGGACCACGCCCTCCCCGCGGACATAGACCAACGTGTTGGCCGTTCCAAGATCGACGGCGAGGTCCGTCGAGAACATCCAGGCAAGTGCACGCAGCAGCATGACGTGGCCATCCCGAGGGGCTGCGCTCGGAGTGTAGGCAGACTGTGCGCGTGTGGTCGAGAAGTTGTCAACACGGCCAGACTAACCTTGCTGTTGGTCTATAGAAATGTCACCCCGTAACTGTTCAGTAAGAATGTCACCCCATGACGACCTGGGAGACATTCACGATGAGCCGAAAGGAAGTGCCGCGGGCCGGCCTGCTCAAGGCCGCGCTCGCCCGGAAGATCACCAATGCCCAAGGCGCCCTGGCCCTGCACCTGAGCGTGCGCCAGTTTCAACGCGTGAAGCGCCGCTATGCCACCGCCGGCGCGCCCGGGCTGCTGCATCGCCTGCGCGGCCGGCCGTCGCCCCGCCGGCTCGCTCCCGAGCTCCGCGCCCGCGCGGCCGCGCTACTACAGACCCCCTACGGGGGGTTGAACGACTGCCATGCCACCGAGAAGCTGCAGGAGGTGGACGGCCTGCACCTCAGCCGCAGCTCGGTGCGCCGGCTCCGGCGGGCCCTCGGCCAGCCCGCCAAACGGCAGCGGCGCGCCCGGCGCGCGCGCATGCGGCGCACGCCTGAGGCGCAGATGGGCACCCTCGTCCAACTCGACGCCAGCCCCTTCGCCTGGTTGGAGGCCCGCGGCCCGAGTTTGCCCCTGCATGGGGCCATCGATGATGCCACGAGCACCGGCCTGGCCCTCGTCTTCCGCCCCTCCGAGGATCTGCACGGCTACGCCACCCTGCTGCAACAGCTCTGCACCACCTACGGGCGCCCCCTGGCCCTGTACGGCGATCGCGTCGGCGTCTGTGTCCGCAACGATCCCCACTGGACCCTCGCCGAACAACTGCGCGGCACCCAGGATCCCACCCATTTCGGGCGCATCCTGCAGGAGCTCGGTATCGGCTTCATCGCGGCCCACTCCCCTCAAGCCAAGGGCCGCATCGAGCGCTTCTGGCAGACCCTGCAAGATCGCCTCGTCAGCGAACTGCGCCTGCGCGGGATCGCCACCCTGGAGGCCGCCAACGCGTTTCGCCCTGAGTTCCTGGCTGACCTCACCCCCCGCTTCGCGCGCGCGCCCGCCGACCCCACCGCGGCCTGGCGCCCCGCCCCCCGCGATCTCGCCGCCGTCCTGAGCTGTCGCTACACGCGCGTCGTCGCGCATGACAACACCGTCCGCCTCGGGGCCCGCTGGGTGCAGTTGCCCCGGCGCCGTGCCTACACCGGCCGCCGCCTGGAGGTGCGCGAGTGCCTGGATGGCCGCCTCCTCGTCTTCGCCGACGGCCGCTGCCTCGCCACGCAGCCCGCGCCCGCCGCCGAGTGCATCCTCCGCCCGCGCCGCGGCCCCAGCTCTGACCGCGGCCCGCGCCTCCGCGCCTCTCGGAGCCGCGCGGTCGAGGGGGGCCGCTATCCCCCGATCCCCCGAAAGCGGCCCCGTTCATCGCGCACCCCCGCGCCGGCGGCTGCGCCCACGCCGAGCCCCACGCACCCCTGGCGCCACGCCACCCCCTACTCAACCCGCAGCCGAGGGATGACATTTTCACGGACCAGTTAACGTGACATTTCTACTGGACAGCGACAGACGCCTTTGCCCGCCCCCGCGGTCTCCCTTCGATATACCGGCCCGGCAGGCCGAGCTCCCGCGTCAGGCCCTGCGTCTCGCCCACGACCGTCAGCTGCTTCCGTCCATTCCGAAGGTGCGGGTGTTGACCGAGAACAACACTCGGCAGGGCTTCTTTGAGAGGCCCGACCTGGAAACCGTGGTTTCCGCCCTGCCCGCCTACCTGCAGGACTTCACCCGGTTCGCTTACCTCACCGGCTGGCGGAAGGGCGAGATCATCTCCCTGCGGTGGACCGACGTGGACCGGGACGCCGGCGCAATTCGGCTACGGCCCGAAGCCGCCAAGACGGGGCGAGGCCGCACGGTCATGCTGGAAGGTGACCTGGCCGACCTGATTGACCGTCGATGGCAGGGCCGGTTGTTCGAGAAGGACGGCAAGATCCTGGTCAGTGACCTCGTCTTCCACCGTGACGTCGAGCCGGTGGGGGACTTCCGAAAGGCCTGGGCCACAGCCTGCGAGGCGGCCGGCGTCCCCGGCAAGCTGTTCCATGACCTACGTCGCACCGCTGCCCGGAACATGGTTCGGGCGGGCGTTCCCGAGCGAGTGGCCATGGCGGTGACCGGGCACCTGACGCGCAGCATGTTCGACCGCTACAACATCGTCAGCGAGGACGACTTTCGCATGGCGGCCCAGAAGACGACGATGTACGTGGACACGCTGCCGGTGAAGCGTCACTCCGCATACGTGATCCGCTAAAGCGCCTATCCCCGACATGCGGCGTTCCTGTGTTTGACCCCCCCCTCGCCTCCGGGCTAAGCTCTCTCCACCTGTTCGACCCCTCGGGCTCAACTGGAGGCCTCGCGATGCAGTGTCCTGGGTGCCAGCACGAGAACCTGCCACGAGCGAAGGTCTGCCTCCACATGCGGTGCTGGCGCGAGCAGGCCGAGGCGGCCCGGGACACGTAGGAGGCGGCTATGGAGCTCGATCCGCGAACCGACCGCTTACCCTTCCATGAGCCCGATGAGGCAGAGCCGGCGCGCGCGGGAGCGACCGAGCC
>Ga0070695_100001636_pt1 | contig 12582 bp, 10 predicted proteins | sample KBSK1252metaG_FD_65471 | JGI IMG/M metagenome (GOLD analysis project Ga0070695, IMG submission 65471) | Corn, switchgrass and miscanthus rhizosphere microbial communities from Kellogg Biological Station, Michigan, USA - KBS K1-25-2 metaG | ecosystem: Host-associated > Plants > Roots >...
GGCAACGCCTGCACGGTGGACGCCTGCAACGCGGCCACCGGCTGCTTCGCCACGCCCGGCAACGCGGGTGCGCTCTGCCGCGGGGCGGTGGGCACCTGTGACACGGCCGAGGTCTGCGACGGCGCCTCCGCCGCCTGCCCCGCCGACGTGGTGGTGGCCGGTGGGACGGAGTGCCGGGGCTCCGCCGGCGTCTGCGACGTCGCCGAGGCCTGCAACGGCGTCTCCGGGCTCTGCCCGGCGGACGGGTTCGCCTCCGGCAACGAGTGCCGGGCGGCGGTCCCCGGCGGCTGCGACCTGGCGGAGAGTTGCGACGGCAGCTCCGCCGCCTGCCCGGCCGACGTGGTGGCCACGGCGGGAACCGAGTGCCGTGCCTCCGGCGGCGTCTGCGATCCGGCGGAGAGCTGCGACGGCAGCTCCAACGCCTGCCCCGCCAACGCCTACGAGCCCAACACCACCGAGTGCCGTCCTTCCGCCGGCGGCGTCTGCGATCCGGCGGAGTTCTGCACGGGCGATGCGGCGGCCTGTCCGCCGGATGCCTTCAACCAGAACGCGGCGGTGGGCACCCTCAGCCTGGACAAGACGGGCGGGACCACCATCTCCTGGACGGAGGTGGAGCCCGGTCCGTTCAACGTCTACCGCGGCTTCCACGACCCCGGTGCCTGGGCCTACAACCAGACCTGCTTCGCGCAGGAGGTGGCGGGCTCCAGCACCACGGACACCGACACCCCGCTCTCCGGCCGCACCTTCTACTACCTGGTCACCCGGGTCCGTCCGCCCTGCTTCGAGTCGAGCCTGGGCTTCGGAACTCCTGGTGAGCGGCCCAACAGCTCGCCGTGCCCCGGCTTCGCCGCCGACGGCGACGGCGACGACGTGCTCGACATCTTCGACAACTGCCCGGCCTCGTCGAACCCGACTCAGCTCGACGTGGACCGCGACGGTCGCGGCGACGCCTGCGATCCCTGTCCGGACGGCGGGTGCGACCTGCCGTAGAGCCTGAACGCACGCTCAATGAAAGGGCCAGGGGACCTCGGAGGTCCCCTGGCCTTTTTCTTTTGGGACATTTTTTTGATGCAATCCCCGCCCAAAGGGTGTAGTGGTCTACGCGGCAATCCGGGCGGGAAGCGAACGTCCCTCGGTGGCCCCTTCACGCGGTTGGCGCGCCGGGCGTCGGTCGGCCCGTTCGAGTCAAGGGGGGGCTCATGCAATCGCGTTCCACGCGCAGGGTGTTCCTTGCCACGGCCGTGCTGTGCTGTTGCGTCGCCGCGCTGGCGGTGGCGGGCATGGCGACGGAATCGAGCCACGAAAAGAGCTCGGCCGACGCACCGATCCTCATCGCCGCCAACATCAACTCGAGCGGCTGGGTGGAGACGCCCCAGCAGCCGGCCAGCGAGCTCGAGAAGAAGAAGCCCACCCTCGTGCCGCCCATCGAGGCGGAGCCCGAGGTGGACGCCAAGACCGCTCAGCTGGACCAGAAGGGCGCCATCATCTCCTACGAGGACGTGGCCCCCATGGCCCTGGACTCGGCCGCCCAGGGCCTGCGCGCCGAGGTGGAGCCCAACGGCGCCGCCCCCCTGGCCACACCGCTGGCCAACGACTCCGTCTCCATCGGCAACATCTTCCCCGTGGCCGACCTCGACTACTGGTCCTTCGTGGGGGCGGCCGGGGATCGCGTCTACGCCGCCGTGGAGACCTCGGGCGACGCCTCGGCCTCTCAGAACAGCGAGCTGCGGCTCATCGCCAGCGACGGCGTCACGGTGCTGGAGACCGATCTCGACGACGGCTCCCTCGGCGCCCTCTCCTCCACCATCGCCGGGGCGGTCCTGCCCGCGGCGGGCACCTTCTACCTTCAGGTCAAGAACAACAGCGCCGCCTCCACCATCCGCCCCTACCACCTGCACTTCCGCCTGCAGAGCGGCGTGCCCGCGGCGGAGGTGGAGCCCAACGACACCGCCGCTACGGCTCAGCCCCTGCCCGCCAACGGCTGGATCCTGGGGGCGCACGCAGTGGCCGCCGACGTGGACTACTACAGCTTCGTCGCCGGCGCCGGCGACACCGTGTTCCTCTCCCTCGACCTCGATCCCGAGCGGGACGCGGTGACCTGGAACGGCCGTCTGGGGATCGGGCTGTTCGGGGACGCCGGGAACCAGCTCCTGGTGGTGGACGACGCCAGCGTCACCTCCCCCAACTCCGAAGCCCTCTTCATGACGGTGAAGAACGCGGGCACCTACTACGCCTACGTGGACACGCCGGGCGCCACCTTGGGGTCCTACGCCCTGAGCGTCAGCGTCCACCCGGCGACGCCCATCGGCATCAACTGCACGACCTACCCCAGCGGCGTCGTCAACCTCCCCATCGGGCCCACCAACGTGACCACCGATTCCATCATCGTCGTGCCCGGAAGCCCGCGCATCGAGGACGTGAATCTCTCCATCACCCTCAATCACACCCTGATGGGCGACATCGACGCCGCCATCCTCTCACCGGCGGGGAACGAGAACTCCATCTTCACCGACGTCGCGCCCACGGCCGTGGGGGGCCAGACCCAGATGGACATCGATGTGGACGACGAGGCGGGGATACCGCCTTTGTTCGGCGTCCACCGCGGTCCCGCCTGGCAGACGGAGGCCAACTACCGGCTGGGCTGGCTCAAGGGTGAGAACGGCGGCGGCCCCTGGACGCTGCGGCTGCGGGACGACATCAACAACGCCAACGGCGGCACGCTGGTGTCCTGGGCCATCACGATCTGCGAGCCGCCTCCGCCGCCCGTCTGCGGCGGCGTGGCCGTGACGGTGTACTCGAGCGACTTCGAGGCGAGCGACGGCGGGTTCACCCACTCCGGCGTGCTCGACCAGTGGGCGCGCGGCCTTCCCACCGCCGCCCCCATCACCACCTGCAACAGCGGCACCAACTGCTGGAAGACGAACTTGGCCGGCCTTTACAACGCCAACAGCAACCAGGACCTGGTGTCGCCCAACATCAGCCTCTCCGGCCTGGCGGCCCCCATCCAGGTGACCTGGGCCCAGAAGTTCCAGATGGAGACCACCAACTTCGACTTCATGTCCGCCCAGGTGCGGGAGCCCGGGCCGGTGAACATCAGCACGCTGTACCAGTGGCTGGACGGCACCATGACCGACACCGTGGGGAGCCCCGCCGTCACCCTCAACGAGACGGCGGGCTGGGGTCTGGTGCGCCGCAGCATCGACGCCTACGCCAACAAGACCATCCAGCTCCGCTGGAACATCACCACCGACGGGTCGGTCCAGCTGGCCGGCCTGGCCGTCGACGACGTGACGGTGACAGCCTGCTGCACGGCGGCCAGCTGCAACGACGGGAACCCCTGCACCGACGACGTGTGCGGGGCCTCCGGGTGCACCCACGTCCCCAATGCCGCTCCCTGCGACGACGGCAACCCCTGTACCGGTCCCGACGTCTGCGGCGGCGGCACCTGCCACCCCGGAGCCAACCCCTGCGACGACGGCAACGCCTGCACGAACGACATCTGCGGCGCCGGTGGTAGCTGCAGCTACACGCCGGTGGTCTGCGTGGACGGCAATCCCTGCACCGACGACGCGTGCAGCCCGCTGACCGGCTGCGTCTTCACCAACAACACGATCCCCTGCGACGACGGCAACGTCTGTACCCTGGGCGACGCCTGCGCGGGAGGCGTCTGCGTGCCCGGCCCCCTGCCCACCTCCACGTCCTACTGCACCCCGGCCGGGATCACCATCCCCGACAGCGGGAACGGCGTGCCCTACCCGTCCGCCCTCACCGTCTCCGGGGCGGGGCCGTACCTCTGCAGCACCCGTTTGCGCGTCAGCAACATCGTCCACAGCTTCCCGGACGACATCGACATCCTGCTGTCGTCGCCGGCCGGTAGCCCCAACCTGATCGCCATGTCCGACGTGGGCGGCAGCAACGCCCTGCCCGCTCCCGGCGTCACCATCGTCATCGACGACGCCGCCGCCAACCCGCTGCCCGACGCGACGGCCCTCACCTCCGGAGCCTGGAAGCCGGCCAACTACGCGCCGGCGGACACCTTCCCCGCCCCGGCGCCGGTTCCCTCGGCGGCCACCACCATGTCCACCTTCACCGGGATCAACCCCAACGGGACCTGGAACCTCTGGCTGGTGGACGATGCCACGGGCGACCTTGGCAGCACCGGCGTCTGGTGCCTGGAGCTGGCCACGATCTGCGCCGTGGACGCCGACTGCAACGACGGCAACGTCTGCACCAACGACACCTGCGTGAACGGGAGCTGTCAGCACGCGAACAACAACAACCCCTGCGATGACGGCAGCCTGTGCACCAGCAACGACACCTGCAGCGGTGGCCTCTGCACGGGCACGCCCCAGAACTGCGACGACAGCAACGCCTGCACGGCCGACGGCTGCGACGGCGGCACCGGCCTCTGCACGCACACGCCCATCAGCTGCGACGACGGCAATCCCTGCACGGTGGACTTCTGCGATCCCGGAACCGGCTGCGGCCACATCAACCAGTGCGTGGAGTTCTGCAACACCGACGGGGTCGGCCTCCCCGACGGCGCCACGCCGCCCACGGTGGCCATCCCCTACCCGTCGACCATCACGGTGTCCGGCGTGTACGGCGCCTTCTCCCTGCAGGGGGTGAAGCTCAACGGCATCACCCACACCTTCCCCGACGACCTCGACATGCTCCTCGCCGGGCCCACGGGAGCCAACGCCATCATCGTGTCGGACGTGGGCGGCAGCGCCGACGTCACCAACGTCAACCTGCTGCTCTCCGACGCCGCGGCCAACCCCATCCCCGACGGCGGACCGCTGGTGAGCGGTACCTTCAAGCCCACCAACGTCAACCCGGGCACCGGAACCGAGGCCTGGCCGGCGCCGGCGCCTGTCCCCGGCGGCGGCTCCGCTCTCGCCGCCTTCACCGGCACCAATCCCAACGGCACCTGGAGCCTGTTCAGCGTGGACGACCAGAGCACCGACTCCGGGACCCTGGGCGCCTGGTGCCTGGAGGTGCTCGCCACCTGCGTGGCCGACGTCGACTGCGACGACGGCAGCGTGTGCACCACCGACCGGTGCATCAACTCGCAGTGCGTGAACACCCCGATCTCCTGCGACGACGGCAACGCCTGCACCGCCGACAGCTGCAATCCGGTCACCGGGTGCCAGAACGATGCCATCGTCTGCGACGACCTCAACGTCTGCACCACGGACAGCTGCAACCCGGCGACGGGCTGCGTGTTCACCAACAACAACATCCCCTGCGACGACGGGAACGCCTGCACCTCCGGCGATACCTGCGGCGGCGGCGTCTGCAGCGGCACGCCCATCGGCTCGCCCGGCGAGGTGACGGGCGTGGTGTTCGCCGACAAGTCCACGATCAACTGGAGCGCCACCGCGCCGGCCACGTCCTGGGACGGGGTGCGCGGGCTGGTCTCCGCGCTGCCGGTCGGTCCCGGCGGTGGGGATGAGGTCTGCGCTGGCGGCCTGGGCGCTCCCACGGTGGTGGACGGGGCCATTCCGGCGCTGAACCAGAGCTTCTGGTACCTCTTCCGGGGAGCGAATGCCTGCGCGCCGGCGGGAACGTGGGGGAACGCCACCTCAGGACCGCGGGTGACGACGACCTGTCCGTAGGTCGCTAGGTCCGCACGAGGAAGGGCCGGGCGGCGGAAGCCGCTCGGCCCTTTTCTTTTCCCCTCAGTTGTCCGCTTGCACGCGGCCCACCACGGCGAGCGCGTCCGGCGCGCCCTCCTGGCCCCGCACCCGCCGCAGGCGCAGGCCGCGGAAGCCCGCACAGCGCAGGCGGTACTGCAGCTCGGTCTCGTGGAAGGCGGGGAGACCGTTGGGGCCGGCCGTCACCGGCGCATCCCCCAGGGGGAGCGGCACCGGATCCTTCCCCTGGCGCGGCCGGGCCCGGAAGGTGCCCACGAGCACGCCGCCGTGGACGAGGCTCCCCGCCACCTGCCGCAGGACGCGATCCACATCCGAGGCGCGAGGGCCGGCGAGGGCGTCCACCAGCACCGCCACGTCGAGGCGGTTGCGGAGGGGGGTGAGGTCGCGCAGGTCGCGGCGGCGGAAGACGACGGGCAGGCCGGCACAGGCGCAGCGGGCGCGGGCCAGGGTGGCGGGGGCGAAGTCCACGGCGATCACCTGCCCGAAGGTGCCGCAGAGGTACGGGAGCAGGCGGCCGGCTCCGCACCCCAGGTCCCCCACGGTCTTGGTCCTTCGTCCGGGGATCCCGGCCAGCGCCTCCCGCACGGCGGCGTCGGCGGCGGCCCCTCCCGCGGGAGGCTCCGGCCCCTCGACGCTCCAGTCGTCCCACTCCTCCGGGCTCTTCGGCACGAAGGGAATCTAGGGTCAGCGTATCCTGGAGTCCCGTGCGCATCGCTACGGCATCTTTTCTCCTGCTGGGTCTCGGCGCGGGCGCCTTCCGCAGCGACTTCGAATCGGGCGACCTCAGGGGATGGACCACCGAGATTCCCACAGCGGACGCGGCCCAGGTCGTAACTGACCCCGTGCGTGCCGGCCATTACGCGCTCCGCATCGAGTGGAGAGCGGACTGGCCGAAGGTCAACAACGGGCTCCGGTCGGAGATCACGCGCGAGAACTCTGGCGGCGCGGCCCATCATCCCGACCGCTGGTTCACCTTCAGCTTGCTCCTTCCCAACGACTGGGAAGTCGACCCTGTCTCCCAAGATGTCGTCGTCCAATGGCACCAGACCCCGGACCGCGAGCTAGGGGAAGGGTGGCGTTCCCCCCCGCTGGCGCTCTGCGTGCTCGGGGATCGCTTTCAGTTCGAGGCCCTCTGGGATGCGCGGCAGATCACCCCACCCAGCGGACCCCAGGGGAAGGTCGTGTTGGACGCTGGTCCCATCGAGCCGGGCCGCTGGGTGGATTGGGTCGTTCACGTCCACTGGTCCTACGACGAAGATGGGCTGCTGGAGGTCTGGCGCGACGGCACGCGCGCCGTCACGAGGCGAGGGCCGCTCGGATTCAACGACCGGCAAGAAACCTTCTTCAAGACCGGGATCTACAAGTACGTTGCCACGTCCGCCGGAACCTCGACGGTGACGCGCCGCGTCCTCTACGTGGACGAAGTGCGCTGGAAGAAGCCGAAAGGCCTCTCCCCCTAGCAAGCGCTAGACGTTCTGGGCCAGCGTCTCCAGGAACTGCTTGTTGCTCGGGGTCTTTCCCAGGCGCTCCACCAGGAGCTGCATGGCCTCGGCCGACCGCAGGGAGGCGAGCGCGCGCCGGAGCAGGGTCACCTGCTGGTACTCGCGCGGCTCGTAGAGCTTCTCCTCCTTGCGCGTCCCCGTCTGCGAGATGTCGATGGCGGGGAAGATGCGGCGCTCGAACATGGCCCGGTCCATGACGATCTCGGTGTTCCCCGTGCCCTTGAACTCCTGGAAGATCACCTCGTCCATGCGGGAGCCGGTGTCCACCAGGGCGGTGCCGATCACGGTCAGGGAGCCCGGGGCGCCGGACACCTTCCGCGCGGCGCCGAAGAACCTCCGCGGCTTCTCCATGGTGCGGGCGTCGATACCGCCCGACATCACGCGCCCGGAGCCCCGCTGCTCGTTGTTGTAGGCGCGCGACAGGCGCGTGATCGAGTCCAGCAGCACCACCACGTCGTGCCCGGTCTCCACCAGGCGCTTGGCGCGCTCGAGCACGATCTCCGCCACCTGCACGTGCTGGCGCGCCAGCTCGTCTGAGGAGGAGGCGATGACCTCGCCGCGGATGGTCCGCCGCATGTCGGTGACCTCCTCCGGGCGCTCGTCCACCAGCAGCACGATGAGGTGGATCTCGGGATGGTTGGTGGTGATGGAGCGCGCCAGCTTCTGCAGGAGGACGGTCTTCCCCGCCTTGGGCGGGGCCACGATGAGGCAGCGCTGCCCCTTGCCGATGGGTGCGATCAGGTCCACCACGCGGGTGGACAGCTCGCCCGCCTCCAGCTCCAGGCGGATGCGCTCGGTGGGGTCCTCGGCGGTCAGGTTCTTGAACGGCGTGCGGCGCGTCCAGCCCTCGGGCTCGAGGCCATTCAGGAGCTGCACCTCCGCCAGCCAGGGGGCTTGGTTGGGATGCGGCGAGGGGATCGCCATCCCCTCCACCTCGACCCCCGTCTCCAGCGCGTGCTTCTCGATCAGCTCCCGGGGGACGCGGGGATCGGTCGGCTCCGGGTTGTAGTCGGAGGCGGCGCTGCGCAGGAACCCGTGCCCCGCGGGAAGGACCTGCAGGACCCCCTTCACCGGCAGCGTGGGGTCCCCGGACGGCCTGCCGCCGCCACCCTGGTGGGGACCCTGGGGACGGGGAGGTCCGCCTCGAAAGGGGCCCTCCCGGCGCTGGCCCGGCGGGAACCCGCCTCCGCCGCCGCCGCCGCCGCCTCCCCCGCGACGGCGCCGGCGGCGCCTCCGCGGCGGGCCGCCTCCCGGACCTTCTCCTCCACCGCCACCGAGTCCGCCTGGCTGACCCAATCGTCCTCCTAGATCCGCGGCCCGCTCGCGTCCCAAAGCTCCGCGGCGAACAGCAGCACCAGCGTGTCCACGTCCGGGAGCGCGGTCCCCGCCGGGGTGAGCGAGAGCGCCCACCCCAAAGGCGCGGCCTCCGCGCGCACGTACGCGCCGGAAACCTCCCAGCCGCAAAGCTCGAACCCGGGACGCCCTTCCTCGATCGCCGAGCGCATCGCGAAGAGCCTTCCGTCCGCGAGCAGGATCGTCCCCCCGTCCACGCTGCGCGGCCCCCGGGCGGCCCGCATCGTGCGCCCGCGCTCCGTCCCTTCGTCCCCCTCCGTCAGGAGGTATCCCCCGCCAGCCACCCCGGTCCGATGCCGCAGCAGTCCGCGCGGGAGCTGCAGGCCCTCGGCCGCCGGACGGGCGGTGAGGGCGCGGCCCCGAGGGTCGAGGAGGAGAAAGCCTCCGTCGTCGAGCCGTTCGAGCTGGAACGTTTCCGGCGGCACGGCGCTCCGGGATCCCGCGGTACCGCTGCGTGTGGCCGCGACCTCAGTCCGGCCGCTCGGGGCCGCCGAATATACCACCTCGGGACGCCGCCGGCCTCTCATGCCGGCGGAGGGACCGCCGCCGGGTGCGCGGGCACCGCGGGAACCGGCGCGGGCTTGGGGGGAGCGGGCGGCGGAGGGGGCGGGAGAGGGATCGCGGCCAGCGCCTTGGCGGCGGACACCCGCACGAACTCGTTGGCGTCCGTGTCGCGCGCGCTTCGCAGGGGCTCGATCGCGTCCACGCTCTGGGAGATGGCGAGCGCCCGCGCGCACTCGCGGCGGACCTCCCAGGCCGGGTCCTTGGCCAGGGCGTCGGCCAAGGGCCCGACCGTGGCCTCCCGGGCGTGGCGGACCAGACCCCGTGCCGCGGCCAGGCGCACCTCGGGCACGGGATCCGCGAGTGCTGCCGCCAGGGCGCCCGGCACGGCGTCTCCCCCCAGGCGCGCCAGCGCATCCACCGCGCGCTGCCGGACCATGGGGTCGGAGTCGGCGTGCGCGACCTGCAGGAGCCGGGCCGTGCTCGGGCGGTCGAACAGCTCCCCGAGGGCGTGCGCCGCGGCCGCGCGCACGGCCGCCGCGGGGTCCTCGAGGCCGGCCCGGGCCCGGACCCGGGCCGCCTCACCGGGGAGGAGCCCGGCCAGGGTGGCGACGGCCAGGGCGCGCACGTCGGGGTCGGGGTCCTTGGCGTAGGCGGCGACCTTGGCGGCCGCGTCCGGACGCCCGGAGCGTGCCAGATCGAGGACCTCGTCCCGGCGGTCGCTCGCCGTGCAGCCGACGAGAGTCCCGACCGTGCCGACGAAGCCGAGGGCGCACAGGAGGTTACGGAAGGGATGCTTGCGCCCCGCCCGGGGAGGGCGCCATGTTGTGCCCCCTGTCAGGGGAGAACGGCGATGCCGATCCTGTCCGCCGAGAACTACTTCCGCCGCGGGCTGCTCGCGCTGGCCGAGAACAACGCGGCCGAAGCCGCCGTCCACTTCGAGTCGGCCATCCGGGTGGAGCGCGAGCACAACGTGGTGCGCCCGCAGATGCGCTACATCTCGTACCTGGGCCTGGCCCTGGCCCAGGCCCACCGGGCGCCCGAGGCCATCCAGGCCTGCGAGATGGCCGCGCGAGGCGAGCCCTACAACCCCGATCTGCTCCTGAACCTGGGACGCGTGCATCTGATGACCGGCCGCCTCACGCTGGCGCTCGGCACGCTGGAGCGCGGGCGCCGTCTCGCCCCCTGGCACAAGGGGATCGCCATCGAGCTCGCCAAGGTGGACCGGCGCAAGCCGCCTCCCCTGCGCTTCCTGAGCCGTGACCATCCGCTGAACAAGGTGCTGGGGAAGTGGCGGGCGAGCCTGCTCTCGCGGACGCCGCGCCGCCTGCTCGGCCGGGGCGAGCCCGAGACGTCCTAGCGCGCGCATCCTCTCAGCGCCCCCGCTGCAGGCGCTGGGCCACGTAGCGCTGGGCGGCCTCCGCCGCCTGCAGCAGCGACCGCCCGTGGGCGAGATGCGCGGCGAGCGCGGCCGCGTGGGCGCTGGCCAGGCCCGCGATGCGCGGCGCGCAGACGCGGGCGGTGTCCAGCACCGTCTCCGCGCCTTCCTCGTCCAGCAGGTCCACGATGCGGCCGTGCCAGGCCGCCCCGGCGACGAGGACCGCCCGCGCCCCTCCCGCCCGCAGGGCGGCGGCGGCCGCGCGCAGGGCGGGGAGCTCGGCGGTCCCGTTCCCTTCCGCCCCCAGGAGGTCGGCGGCGCGGACCACGCACACGCGACAGATCGGCTCGAGGTGGACGGCGATGGCCTCCCGCGTGGCGGCGTCCTGCACCTCGGTGCGATGGAGGCGCCGCGGCGGCGCCAGCACCAGCCCGTCCAGGTGGTAGGTGCGGAGCAGCTCCGCCAGCAGGCGGACCTGCTCCGGGGTGCGCAGGATTCCCACGCGCACGGCACGCGGCCGGGCGATCTCGAGCGCGGCCTCGAACTGCTGGGCCACGAGTGCCGGCGACAGCGCCTCCAGGGCATGCGGCCCGTGCGCTCCCGACGCCAGCACCGCCGTCACCACCTGGAGGGGACGGCACCCCAGCTCGCCGAGGACGGCGGCGTCCACGACGACGCCCTCCTCCGCCGCCGTGTCCACGGCGTGGAGCGTCAGCACCGCCGGTGCGTCGCTCAACTGGATCCCTCCCGCGTCAGCGCGGCGGGAGCCCGCCGCCCCGCAGGCTCTGCCAGAGCGTCCCCGCCTCCTGGATCGCGACCCACAGGTCGAGCGCCCCCAGACCGCTCACCGCTCCCCGAACCCAGCCGCTGCGCAACCACGGCCCGAGGGCGTACTGCGCCAAGGCGAGGGTGGCGTAGTCCCAGAGGGGACTCCAGGGAGCCGCCAGCAGGAACGCCCCGAGGACCCCGAAGACGTACGCGAGGAGGGCGGTGCGGATCCGGGCGGGCAACGGTCCTCCGGACAGATCCGGCATCTTAGCATCCTGCGGTGCGCCGACCCGCCCGCTAGAATCTGCCCTTCCTGCGACTTCCCTGGAGGTGCCCATGGATGGCGTCCCTCAGCTCGACCTCAAGGCCCAATATGCGTCCCTGCGCGACGAGATGGGGCGGGCGATCGCCGCCGTGCTGGAGAGCCAGTCCTTCGTCCTGGGCCCCACGGTGGACCGCTTCGAGGCCGAGATGTCCGCCTACCTGGGGGGTGCCCACGCCATCGGCTGCGCCTCCGGGACGGATGCGCTCATCCTCTCCCTGGCCGCCCTCGACGTGGGGCCCGGGCACGAGGTGGTGACGAGCCCCTTCACCTTCTTCGCCACCGCCTCCTGCGCGTACAAGGTCGGCGCCCGCCCGGTCTTCGTGGACGTGGAGGCGGAGACGCTGCAGATCGATCCCGCCAGGGTGGAGGCGGCCATCACCCCAAGGACGCGCGCCCTCCTTCCCGTGCACCTGTTCGGGCAGTGCTGCGACATGGACGCGCTGCTCTCGATCGCGGCGCGCCGGAGCCTGCCGGTGGTGGAGGACGCCTGCCAGGGCCTCTCCGCGCAGCACCGCGGGAAGGACGGACGCTCACGGCAGGCGGGGACCATGGGGAGGACGGGGACCTACTCGTTCTTCCCCTCGAAGAACCTGGGGGGGTACGGAGACGGCGGACTCGTCGCCACCGGCGACGACGCCCTGGCGACGCGGCTGCGCAAGCTGCGCGTGCACGGGGCCGAGACGCGCTACCACCACCTCGAGGTGGGCTGGAACAGCCGCCTGGACGCGCTGCAGGCGGCGGTGCTCTCCGTGAAGCTCAGGCATCTGGACGCCTGGTCGGCGGCGAGGGCCGCGAACGCGGACCGCTACGATCGCCTGCTCGCCGACGCCGGCCTCGTGGCCTCGGGAAGGGTGCGGCCGCTGGGACGGGCGCCGTACTCCACGCACATCTTCCACCAGTACACGGTGCGGGTGGCCGGGCGCGACCGCGTGGCCGAGCACCTCAAGGCGCGCGGGATCGGGCACGCGATCTACTACCCGGTGCCGCTCCACCTCCAGGAGTGCTTCCGCTACCTCGGCTATCGGGAGGGAGACTTCCCCGAGGCCGAGCGAGCGAGCCGCGAAGCGCTGTCGCTCCCCGTGTATCCCGAGCTCGCCC
>Ga0070695_100001640_pt1 | contig 12570 bp, 9 predicted proteins | sample KBSK1252metaG_FD_65471 | JGI IMG/M metagenome (GOLD analysis project Ga0070695, IMG submission 65471) | Corn, switchgrass and miscanthus rhizosphere microbial communities from Kellogg Biological Station, Michigan, USA - KBS K1-25-2 metaG | ecosystem: Host-associated > Plants > Roots >...
GCGTCGCCGAGGAAGATGCGCGCCCGCGGGAAGTTGTACGGCAGGAAGCCGGCGCACGCCCCGGACAGCGCCAGCTGCAACGACGCGACGCCGACATCGCCGCGCATCGCCGAGCCCCAGGCGAACGCCGCGAGGCAGATCGCCGCGAGCCCGGGGACCATGCCGTTCATGTTGTCGAGAAAGTTGATCGCGTTCATCAGCGCGACCATCGCCACCAGCGTGACCGTGGCGTTGGCGACGGCACCCAGCCCGAGGTCGGGCACGGTTCCCGCGGAGAGCAGGAAGGCGGCGGCGATGCCCTGACCGGCGAGCTTCACGGCCGGGTGCATGCCGCGACGGTCGTCCCAGAGCCCGAGCAGCAGCGCCACCACCGCCCCGCCGAGCAGGGCGGGGGCCACGGTCTCGCGTCCGGGGGCCGGGATCAGCGTCCCCGCGGCCGCGGCCGCGGCCGACGCCAGGAAGATGCCCACGCCCCCGAGCAGGGCGGTGGCCGAGGTGTGAAGCTTGCGGGCTTCGGGGTGATCGAGGTAGCCGACCGCCCAGGCGGCGCGGATGGCGAGCGGCGTCAGACCCAACGCCAGCAGGAAGGCGATGGGGAACACCAAGGCGACGGGCACGTCGAGGGGGAACGACCGGCCGCCGCCGGGCGGCTCAGGCGGTGTGCAGCCCCACCGGAGCGGGGCGTCCCATCTGCTCGCACATGTCGCGGATCGTGCTCTCGAGCAGCTGGTCCAGGCCCACCTCGGGACGGTAGCCGACGACGCGGCGGATCTTGTTCAGGTTCGGAACCCGGCGCCGCATGTCCTCGAACGAGCGCCCGTAGATCTGCTCGTAGGGAACGAACTCGATCGGGGAGCTGCTGCCGCTCAGGTCGCGCACCCGGGCGGCGAGATCGGCGACCGTGATCTCCTGGTCGGTGCCGATGTTGAAGATCTCGCCCTCGGCGGCCTTGGTGTCCGACAGCAGAATGGTGCCTCGCACCACGTCGCTCACTGCCGAGAAGCAGCGGGACTGCTGACCGTCGCCATAGACCAGGATGGGCTCGTTGCGCAGCGCGCGCAGCACCATGTTCGGAATCACCATGCCGTACGCCGCCGACTGGCGCGGCCCGGTGGTGTTGAAGCAGCGCACCGTGGTGACGGGCAGCTGCTGCTGCTCCCAGTACGCCTGCGCCATGCACTCGTCGACCGCCTTGCCGCACGCGTACGACCAGCGCAGCTTGTGCGTGGGCCCCATGACGCGGTCGTCGTCCTCGGCGAACGGCACCGTGGTGCCCTTGCCGTAGACCTCGCTGCTCGAGAACAGGAGCACGCGGCGCTTGTGCGAGGCACAGGCCTCGAGCACGACCTCGGTGCCGCGAATGTTGGTGATCAGGGAGCGGAGCGGATTCTCGAGGACGTACTTGACGCCGACGGCGGCCGCGAGGTGGAAGACGCGATCGACCTGGGCCACGAGCCCGTTGACGCCCGAGGCGTCGAGCACGGTGCCCTCGAGGAAGCGGAAGCGCGGATGGCGCTCGAAGGTGCGGAGGTTCTCGACACGACCCGTGGAAAGGTCGTCCAGAGCCCACACTTCGTCGCCGCGCTGGAGGAGTGCTTCGGAGAGATGCGATCCGATGAAGCCGGCACCGCCAGTGACCAAGATCCTCATGAGACTCCCTCGTAGGCTCGGACGGAGGGGATTCCATTCCCACGTGGAAGGTCTAGCCGCACCGTGGGCTCAAGCACGGAACGCACCGGTCGAAGCACAGCAGCCGAGTGAGCTTATGGAACCGCGCATCGCCAAGTCAAGGGTTTGTCTACACCTCACGCGCATTTGATCTCGATTCTCGGGTCGCGGGGTGGCTCAGCGCCGGACGGCAATGACCAGTGTTGCAACTTGCGCGGCCACGGCGATGAGTGTGGTCAGGTGCTGCCACAACGTGACATCGGGCCGCTCGGGCACCCAGATCAGGTCCCCCGGGGAAAGCTGTGCCACGTCCCGTGCGCGGAGCGACTGGCCGGTGACGGAGCGGGTGACGCGGATCTTGTTCTGCGCGGCCCGCTCGGAATAGCCCCCGGCCATCCGCACGTACTCCTCGACGGTCCGGCGGGGCTCGTACCCGATGATCCCGGGGCGCCGCACCTCGCCCTCGACGCGCACCGAGGCGAAGAGCGGGTCGACGCGCACCACGTCGCCGCCCTGAAGCAGGATGTCCAGCTCGGGCGAGCGCTCGAGCCGGAACCAGTCGACGCGAAAATCCTCGCGCCGTGCCGCGAGCATGGAACGCAGGATCTCGAACTCGCTGTCGGTCATCTCGCCGCGCGAGAGCTTGATGAGCCGGTCGAACTCGGGATCGGTCTCGACCGAGCGGTTCGCGCGGAAGACCCGGATCGTGGACAGGTTCGCGCGCGGCAGGAAGCCGTGGGCCGCGCGGACCAGGTCCGAGAGGCGGGTCTGCCCCGTCATCAGCGGGTAGACGCCCGGGCTCTCCACCTCGCCGAAGATGGTCGCGTGCTCGAGATAGTGGAAGCGGGCAGTGGAGAAGACGTAGGCGTGGTCGCCGTCGCGCAGTGGCGGATTGGTCCTGCCGGCGTAGACGTCGGCCAGGTCGAACCACAGCGATTCGGCCTGCGAAGGCGTTCGCCATCTCAGCAGCAGGCAGTGCTCGGCCTGAGCCGACGGCAGCGGCCCGCCCGCCAGGGCCAGCAGCGTGTTGAGGCTGTCCGCGGGACCCAGCTCGAACTGCATGCCGTGCGGCACGCCGCCGAAGATGGTCACGAACTCGACCGCAGCCGGCACGTGGATGATGTCGCCGTCCTGGAGGAACGGGTTCAGGTCGTAGCGTCCCGTGCGGTTGAACAGCTCGAGGTCGCCGATCACGCGCGTCCCGTCGCGGCGCCGCACCTCGACGTTGCGGTGCGAGGCGCCCGGCAGGAGGACGTCGTCGGGCAGCGCCTCGCTGAGGCGGCTGGTGGCGGCGACCTGCGCGGCCCCGGGGTTGCGGACGTCCCCGGTGAGGTAGACGCGCATGAACCGCACGCGTGCCAACTGCAGGTCGAGCCGCACGCCGCGGAATTCCGCGCCCAGCCAGCGCAGGAGCTTGGTGCGCGCCGCGGTCAGCGTGAGCCCGGAGATGCGCACCGGGCCCGACCCGGGAATCAGGAGATCGCCCTCGGGGCCCACGGTGAGGTAGTCGGTCCTGGAGACGCGGCCCGAGAGCGTGAGCTGGAAGACGTCGCCGGGCCCGACCACGTAGGTCTCGGGATCGACCGGCGCCGTGACGATGCCGCCCGTGCCGGGACCCAGGGCCGAAGCCCCGGGCTGGGCGGCACCGGGCGTGGACCCTGACAGCGAGGTCGGCTGGCTCTGGCCCGGCGACTCCGGCACGGACAGGCCCGGCGGCGGCGCGGGAGCGCCCGTGACCGGCGCCGCGAGCGCGAGTGCTGCGCCCAGCACGAGGACGATGCCGCGGCCACGCAGGCTCACGCCCGCACCTCCTTCAGCACCTTCCGCCCGCCGTACATCCGCTCGTAGTAGGCGCGGAACTCGCCGTTCTTGATGGGTCGCCACCACCACTCATTGGCGACATACCACTCCACCGTGTGGCGCATGCCCTCTTCGAACGAAACCTGAGGCCGCCATCCGCTAAGGACGGTGAGCTTCTGGCTGTCTACAGCGTACCGACGATCATGTCCCGGACGGTCCTCAACATGTCTGACCAATGAAGGCGGCTTCCCAAGGAGCTTGAGGATGAAGGCGGTGATTGTGAGCACATCGAATTCATTGCCTGCGCCGACATTGAAAGTCTGCCCCTCGATCCCAGGCTGCTCGAGCACCGCGACTAGTGCCGCACATTGGTCAAGAACGTGAAGCCAATCGCGTCGATTCCGTCCGGTGCCGTATACGGGCAGTAGCTGATTGTCGATTGCGTTTGTGATGAAGAGAGGGATGAGCTTCTCGGGGTACTGGAACGGGCCGTAGTTGTTCGAAGACCGTGTTACGACAACGGGAAGTCCCCAAGTGGCCCATGCACTGTGGGCCATGTGCTCCCCTCCGGCTTTGCTGGCGGAATAGGGGCTACGTGGGCGGAGGGGCCATTCTTCTGTGGCCTGGCCTTCCAACACCTCCCCGTAGACTTCGTCAGTTGAGACTTGGACAAACCGCCTGATCGGAAGGCGTCGTGCGCATTCGCAAAGCATGTAGACGCCAAGCACGTCCGTCCAAACAAAGCCGCCGCCGCGCTCGAGAGATCGGTCGACGTGTGATTCAGCGGCAAAATTGAGTACATACTCGCAGCCATCCATCGCTTGCATGACTAACTTAGGGTCGCAAATGTCACCCTCGAGGAAAGTCAAAGACTGTTCAGGCAGCCCGCTGAGATTCTCGCGTCGGCCTGCGTAGGTGAGGACATCAAGCACAACGACATGGCTCTCCGGGAAGCGGTTCAGGAAGTACCGGACGAAGTTCGAGCCCATGAACCCCGCTCCTCCCGTCACCAGCACGCGCGCGCGGGACAGGTCGTTCCGCTCAGCCATCCTTGCGGCTCCAGTCGTACGGGATGCTCGGGTCGTCGGGCCGCATGCGGAACTCGTCGGGGTTCTCGTAGACGTAGTGCTCGGTCGGCGTGTTGACGAGATAGGCGGGCTCGGTGCCGATGCCCTTCATGCCGTGCAGCACGAAGGGCGGGATGACCAGCAGGATGGGGTTCTGCTCGCCCATGAAGAACTCGTTGATCTCGCCCTTGGTCTTCGACTGCTCGCGCGTGTCGTAGAGCACGACCTTGGCCATGCCCTTCACGAACACGAAGTGATCGGTCTGGCGCTTGTGATAGTGCCAGCCCTTCACCACGCCCGGGTAGACGACCGACAGGTAGACCTGGCCGAACTTCTGGAAGAACTCGTCGTCGTCCCGCATCATTTCCATGAGCAGGCCGCGCTCGTCGGGAATGACCTTGAGCCGCTTGACCTTCACGCCTTCGATCATCCCTCGCTCCTCGCCTGCGGCAGGCTACGGGCGCCCGCGTCCAACGCCGACGTGCTTCATCCCGGCCGCCTCGACCTCGTCGGGATCGTAGATGTTGCGCAGGTCGCAGAGCACCGGTTTGCGCATCATCCGCTTGAGCCGCGCCAGGTCCAGGTTCCGGAACTCGTTCCACTCCGTGACGATGGCCAGGGCGTGGGCGCCGCGCGCCGCCTCGTAGGCGTCCGCCGCCAGCTCCACCCCGCGCAGCGCCGCGGACTTGGACGCGCCCGGCATGGCCACGGGGTCGAACGCGCACACCCGGATCCCGCGGCGCTTGAGCCCGGCGATGATCGTGAGCGCGGGCGCTTCGCGAATGTCGTCGGTGTTGGGCTTGAACGCGAGGCCGAGCACGCCCACCCGCTTGCCGCGCGGAGTCCCCACCGCGGCGCAGATCTTCTCGACCATGCGCTTCATCTGCCCGTCGTTCGCCGCGATCGTGGCGTCGACGATGCGGGTGTTCACCCGTGCCGCGCGCGCGAACGACGAGAGCGCCAGCGTGTCCTTGGGGAAGCACGATCCGCCGTACCCGGGGCCCGCGTGCAGGAACTTGGAGCCGATGCGGCGGTCCATCCCGACGCCCTTGGCCACCACCTTCACGTCGGCGCCGAGCACCTCACACAGGTTGGCGATCTCGTTGATGAACGAGATCTTGGTGGCGAGGAAGGCGTTCGAGGCGTACTTGATCAGCTCCGCGGTCTCGAGGCTGGTCACGACCATCGGCGTCTCGAGCAGGAACAGCGGATCGTGGATGTCGCGGAGGATCTTCTCGGCGCGCTTCGACTCCGCGCCGATGACCACGCGGTCGGGACGCATGAAGGTCTCGATCGCCGAGCCCTCGCGCAGGAACTCGGGGTTCGAAGCGACGTCGAACTCCCCCCACGGCATGCCCTGCTTGCGCATGTAGCGCTGCAGGTCCCGGGCGGTGCCCACCGGCGCCGTGCTCTTCTGGACGACCAGGGTGTAGTCGCTGCGGTGCTTGGCGATCGTCCGGGCCACGGCGTAGATCGCGCTCGTATCGGCGGTGCCGTCCGGCCGGGGCGGGGTGCCGACGGTGATGAACACCACCTTGCTCTTCTTGAGGGCCTTGGGGAGGTCGCTCGAGAAGCGCAGGCGCCCCTCCCGCACGTTCCGTCCCACCAGCTCCGGCAGCCCGGGTTCGAAGAACGGCAGGTCGATCGCCTGGAGGCGCCCGACCTTGGCGGCGTCCGAGTCCACGCAGGTGACCGTGTTGCCGAAGTCCGCGAGGCAGGCCCCTGTAACCAGGCCCACATAGCCGGTTCCGACGACGGTGATGTGGTACAAAACCGCTCCTTTCCGGACGAAAAGGACCGGGCTCGCCCCCGAGCCCGGCGGATGCTAGACTATTGGCCGCATTTCGCGGAGCAAACGGCACAGGTTAGAGACTCCCCAGGGAACGGTCAAACCGTGTGCCGTCGCACGATGCTCTCCGCGTGACCCCGAAGGACCGGACGACGCAACCTCTTCGAGCGCCATTCCCGGCGCAACGGATGGGCCCGGGAATCGCGGAGTCCCCCTGTGCGGGTCGGGATCCTTCCTCGAGCCTGGGCCTCGGTACGCTCGGCGAAGATCGTGTGCGCGTCGTACGCCGCCGCCACCTTCGCCTGGTATTGCGTCTGGAAGTTCTTCCTGGCGGAGCGCTCCGGCGATCCGGCCATCTTCGAGAACAGCCTCTGGAACGCGGCGCACGGCAACGGACTCCAGACCGCGCTCGAAGGCGGCTTCCCGCACCTGGCGGTGCATTTCTCGCCGATCTTCCTGCTGTTCCTGCCGCTCTACCAGTTGTCGCCCTCGCTGCACCTCATCCACCTGACGGTCTGCGTCGCGACCGCGGTGGCCGGATACTGGATCTACCGCCTCGCGCGCCTCAAGCTCGAGCAGGGCACGTCGTTCCTGGTGATGCTGGCGTTCCTGCTCAACCCGACGGTGATCCTGCAGACGTTCATGGAATTCCACGAGCAGGCGCTGGGGCTGCTGCCGCTGGTCCTGCTGGTCTACGCCTACGCGATCTACGCGCAGGGGCGCGGATCGATGCTGGGGATCCTCGGTGCGGCGCTGTTGCTGGTCTCGACGCGTGAGGACAACGCCCTCCTGCTCCTGGCGCTCGCGGCGCACGCGCTGCTGATCCAGCGTCGCGGCCGGCTCGGGGTCGCGCTCGCGACGCTCGCGATCGGCTGGTTCGGGCTCTACGCGTGGCTCGCGCGCGGCATGCTCGGCGGCGGACACCTGCCCGGCGTGTTCGCGGGCACGTACGGCATCTGGGGTGCCACCCCTGGCGAAGCGGTGCGGAACATCCTCCAGCGACCCGCCGCCGTGATCGCGCACCTGGCGAGCGGGACGCCGCTGCGGTACATGGTGCAGTTGCTGGCGCCGTTCCTCGGCCTGCTGGCGCTCGCCGATCCCATCGCGCTCGTCATGCTCCCGCAGCTCGCGATGATCCTGATGGCGGATCCGGCCACGCGCGTCTACGAGATCCGGCTGCACTACTCGATCGTCCCGGTGACCCTGCTGTACGCGAGCGCCATCGGCACGCTGGCGCTGCTCCACACGCGCGGCTGGAGGCTCCCGGCGCGGCTGGGCGCGCTTCCGCTGGCGCGCGTCGCCGCGGCGTTGATGCTCGTCGTCTCCGTCGGCACCGTGCCGATGTGGCTGGTTCGCGCGGTGGGTCGCCTCAACCCCGACGCCGCACAGGTGCGGGCACTCGTGTCGCGCGTGCCGGCCATGGCCTCGGTCACGGCCCCGAGCTACATGCTGAACGAGATGGCGCGGCGGCCGGTGCTGGCGTTCGCCCGCGGCGCGCAGCGGCCCACGACCGACTACGTCATCCTCGAGGACCCGCGCGCGATCTTCTTCCACGGCACGACGGTGGAATGGCTCTACTCCGCGGCGGAGGAGCGGTCGCTCACGGCCTCCGGCTACGAGCTGGTTCACCGCGAGAACGGCCGCTACCTCTGGCGCCTCCGGCCCGTCCCCCTGGCAACCGGAGTGGACGCCGCGAACGCGAGCGCGCGGCCTCCATCGCGCCAGTAGCGCGCACCTCGCCGCCGGCGCGCACACACGCCGCCGGAGCCCGGCCCTCCTGACCGCGGTCGCACGCGGCGCGCCGGGACCACCCCCGCGGCGCGCGCCGGTGCGTCGTCCGGGGTCGAGCCCGCTGATATAGTCCGCCGATGCTCGACGCGTCCTTCACCCACCCGGGACCCTCCCGCGCGCGATGAGCTCCGCCGAGCGTCCATCCCGAAGCTTCGCGCGTGGCACGGTGAGCCGTGACGCGGCCTGGGCGCTCGCGTACTCGAGCGTGCTGCGCCTTGCGACGCTGGGGGTCTCGGTCGCGGTCGCGAGGGCGGCGGGGTCGGCCGGCACCGGGGCGTTCGGCATCGCCCTCCAGATCACGGCACTCGCGGGCATGGTCGCGGCCTTCAACCTGCCGCAGAGCCTCGCCAAACATCTCGCCGAGAGCGGTGATCCTGCCCGGCAACGGGCGCTGGTGCGTACGTCGGGGCTGCTCGTGCTGGGCTTGGGCGTGGTCGTCGGCGGCCTGCTCATGGCGCTCGCGGGCTGGCTGGGTGCCAGTGTCTACCGCGACCCGTCGCTCGCGCCCGTGATCTTCTGGTGCGGCCCGCTGGTGCTGGCCACGGTCGGGTTCGCGTGGGTCGAAGGGGCGCTCCAGGGCATGCGGCGGTTCGAGACCCTGACGCGCTGGGGCGCCGCGGTCTCGAGCCTCGACCTGGTGGTGGGGATCGCGGCGGCGTTCTGGGGTGTGGCCACGGTGCTGGTGACGCGCATCGCGGTCCGGGCACTCGCGGTCGCGTTCGCGCTCGGGCGCTGGCTCCGCATCGGCGCCCCGCGACGCGACCCGGGCGGGGCGGCGCCGTCCGAGGCCCCGTTCGTGGTGACCGCGGCACCCCTGCTCGGGTTCGCCGGGCCCGCGCTGCTCGCCGGTGGGATCGTGCTGATCACGAACGCGGTCCTGCGCCTTCTGATGGTGCGCGGCGCCGGGCTCGCGGAGGCGGGCCAGTACCAGGCCGCGGACAGCGTGGCGCAGGGGCTGACCCTCATCCCGGCATCGGCGGCCACCGCGTTCATGCGCGCGGTGTCGAGCGAGCGCTCGACGGGCTACCCCACGCTGCCCGGGGCGCTCCGGCGCGGGCTCGAGCGCGTCCAGGGCTACAACCTGGGGCTCTGCCTGGTCACGATCGGCGTCGTTCCCTGGGCCACGGTGGCGCTCTTCGGCCGCGACTTCACGGCGGCGCGGCCGGCGCTGGTGCTGCTCGCGACCGGTTACGGCCTGCTCGGCGCCTGCTCGACCTTCGGGGCCACGATGCTCGGGCGCGGCGAGGTGTGGACCGGAGTCGCGGTCAACCTCATGTGGGCGGCCATCGTGCTCGGGCTCTATGGAACGGGCGCGGTGCCACGGAACGCCGCGGGTGCTGCCCTCGCGGTGGCGATCGCCAGCCTGGTGCTGCTCCTGGTCTCGGTGTTGGTCGTGGCGCCGCGATGGACGATCCCAGTGCGCGGCCTCCTGCCCGTCGTGCTGGTGACGGTCGGCAGCCTGGCGGTCGGGTGCGCACTCGCGCTCTCGCGATCGGTTCCGGCGCCGGTGGTGGCGGTGGCGTGCCTCGCACTGGGTGCCGCGATTTTCCTGCGCTGGGGCCTGCCCACGCTGCCGTGGGGCTCGCGGGCGCCGCGCGCATGAGCCCCGACGTCGGGACCGGTGCGACCGGCGCGACCGGCGCGCCCCGCGCCCTGGTCCTGACCGAGCGCCTCGAGCCGGGCGGCAAGCTCTCGCACGTGGTGACCCTGTGCGCGGGGCTCGAGTCGATCGGCTGGCGCGTGGAGCTCATCGACCGCAGTGCCTTCTCCCTCCTCGAGCGCGCCTGGATCGTGGTACCCGACCGCCTCCTCCGGCCCTTCGACCGCGTGCGCGGGCATCACTGGTTTCTCCCCGCGTACCTGCGCACGCTCGAGCGCCACCTGCGGGCACGGATCCGGCGCGACGGTCCCCCATCGGTGCTGAGTCTCCACGAGCCGTTCGTCGTCGAGGTGGCAAGGCGCGCGGCCCCGGGAGTGCCGGTCGTGCTGACCGTGCACGGACCGGCGCATGCCGAGGTCGCGAGCGGCTACGGCGTCCCGATCGACCATCCCACGGTGCAATGGTTGCGCGAGTACGAGCGGCGCGCGTTCCTCGAGGCCGACGCGGTGGTGTCGGTGGACCAGGCCCACGCCGACTACGTGCGCAGCTTCGGCCGCCGCGATCGCATCTGGGTCATCCCGAACGCCGTCGACACGCGCCGCTTCCATCCCGGCGTCCGTGGCGAGCCGTTTCCGCCCGACGTCGAGGCCTGGATCGCGGGCCGTCCGATCGTCTTCTGCGCCCGGCTGCTCGTGCCCAAGAACGGGGTCGACGTGGCGGTCGAGGCGGCACGCCGGCTCCGCGACCGGGGTCCCGCGTGCGCGCTCCTCGTCGCCGGCGACGGGCCGGAGCGCGAACGGCTCGCGGGCCAGGTGCACGAGTACGGGCTCGAGGGACACGTCCGCTTCCTCGGCACCGTGGATGCGGCGCCCATGCCGGGGTGGTGCGCGCGCGCGAGCGTCGTGATCGTGCCCTCCGTGTCGCACAAGGGCGTCGAGGAGGCCACGTCGATCTCGGCGATCGAAGGCCAGGCCTGCGCGCGCCCGGTCGTGGCCTCCGCGCTGGGGGGCCTGCGCGAGGTGGTCACCGACGGCGTGAATGGGCTGCTCGTGCCACCCGGCGATCCGGATGCGCTCGCGGACGCCGTGCGCCGCGTGCTCCTGGATTCGGCGCTGGCCGCGCGCCTGGGCGCGGCGGCGGCCGAGAACGTGCGCGCCCACCACGCGCTCGACGCGTGGGCGCGGCGGTTCGCGGAGGTGTTCGAGGCGGCTGGCGCGCGCTAGCGACGCGCGCGGCCGCGCCAGTCCTCGAGCGCCGCGTCGAGCGTCGCGTCGAGCGGCGTCGCCGCCCGCCAGCCGGTGTCGCGGGCGATGGCGGTGGGATCGCCGACCAGGTACGGCAGGTCCGCGGGGCGGACGCGGGCGGGATCCACCTCGATGCGGATCGGGCGCCGCGCCCGCGCGACCATGCGCTGCACCAGATCGGTGAGGCGCACGCCCTCGCCGCGGCACACGTTGTAGGCCGCACCGGGCCGCCCGCGCTCGAGCAGTGCGACGTAGGCCTTCACCACGTCGCGGACGTCGGTGAGGTCGCGCGTCACCTCGAGGTTGCCGACGCGCAGCACCGCTTCGCCGTCGCCCGCTTCGATCGCCGCGATCTGGCGCGCGAACGAGGGCACCGCGAACGTCGGGCTCTGGCCCGGCCCGGTGTGCCCGAACGAGCGCGTGCGGATCACCTTCAGGCCGTGGCGCTTCGCGAACGCGTCGCTGAGCGAGTCGGCCGCGGCTTTCGAGAGCGCGTAGGGGCTGACCGGGCGGAAGGGCGCCTCCTCGGCGACGCGGCTGCCGTCGGGCTGCGGTCCGTACGCCTCGCCGCTCCCGACGATCAGCACGCGCGCATCGCGTGCGTGCCGTCGCACCGCGTCCAGCAGCGTCCAGGTGCCGAGCGCGTTCGCGCGATAGGTCTCGACCGGCTGCTCGAACGACAGCGCGGCGCTGCTCTGGCCCGCCAGGTGGACCACGGCGTCGGGTCGCGACGCCGCGACCGCGGCCGCGACCGCGTCGGCGTCGAGCATGTCGCCGGCGCGCCATCCGGCGAGCGGCGGGTCGGCGGGCGGATCGCCGAGCCCGAAGCCGTGGCATGCGTCCCCGCGGGCGGCGAGCGCCGAGGCGAGGTGGCGCCCGACGAAGCCCGAGACGCCGCTGATCAGGACGCGAGGCACGGCGGGCGCGGCGCGGTCAGCGGGCGCGCCAGTACTCCAGCATGTCCCGCAGCGTCTGCTCGAACGGGATGACCGGCTTCCACCCGGTGGCCATGGCGAACTTCGAGTTGTCGCCGAGCAGCACCGGCACATCGCTGGGGCGGAGGCGTGCCGCGTCCTGGCGCACCTCGATCTTCGCCGAGGTCAGGGACAGGAGCTGGTCCAGCACCTTGCGGATGGTCCAGGCGCTGCCGCTGCAGATGTTGTAGACCTCGCCGGGCGCGCACTTCTCGAGCGCCAGCCAGTAGGCCCGCACCATGTCGCGCACATCGGTGAAATCGCGGCGCGCCTCGAGGTTCCCGACCGAGATCACCGGCGGCTTGCGGCCCTTCTCGATGTCGGCGATCTGCTTGGCGAAGTCGGACGCCACGAACACCGGGCCACGCCGCGGGCCCTCGTGGTTGAAGCCGCGCGTCCGTACGCAGTCGAGCTTCCACGACATCCAGTACTGGTAGCCGAGCAGGTCCTGGCCCACCTTGCTGACCGCGTAGGGCGACAGCGGCCGCAGCGGGTTCGTCTCGCGGATCGGCAGCTCGTCGGGCGTCACCAGCCCGTACTCCTCGCTGGAGCCGATGACGATGAAGCGCGCTCCGTTACCGAGCTGGCGCATCGCCTCGAAGAGGTTCATCTGGCAGATCGCGTTCGTGAACAGCGT
>Ga0070695_100001641_pt1 | contig 12568 bp, 10 predicted proteins | sample KBSK1252metaG_FD_65471 | JGI IMG/M metagenome (GOLD analysis project Ga0070695, IMG submission 65471) | Corn, switchgrass and miscanthus rhizosphere microbial communities from Kellogg Biological Station, Michigan, USA - KBS K1-25-2 metaG | ecosystem: Host-associated > Plants > Roots >...
ACGCGCTGCTGCTGACCGCCCGAGAGCTGGCTGGGCAGGTGCTTGGCGCGGTGGGCCATGCCGACGCGCTCGAGCGCCGCCTCGACCCGCTGCTTGCGCTCCGCCGCCTTCATGCCGCGGTAGGTGAGCGGCAGCTCGACGTTCTCGAAGACGGTAAGATCGCCAATCAGGTTGAAGCTCTGGAAGATGAACCCGATCTCGCGGTTGCGCACGCGCGCGCGCTCGGAGGCGGGCAGTTCGGCGACCGGCCGGCCGTTTAGCAGGTACTGGCCCTCGGTTGGCGAATCGAGCAGGCCGAGAATGGACAGGAGCGTCGACTTGCCGCAGCCCGACGGCCCGGCGATCGACACGTACTCGCCCTTGTTGATTTGCAGGTGGATCCCTGAGAGCGCGTGCGTCTCGACTTCGTCGGTGAAGAAGACCTTGGTCACGCCATCGAGCTTGATCAGCGCCTGTCCGTTCTCAGCCATGCGTTTGTCTCCCGGCAGCCGTGAGGGCTACCCACGTCATTTCAATCTGATGCGATCGTAGGCGTCGTATGCGGACATGTCGGACAGGATCACCTGGTCGCCGACCTTCAATCCCGAGAGGACCTCGATGGTGTTCACCGAGCTGCGTCCGAGCTTCACCTGCGTGCGCTCGGCCTCGACGCCGTCCGAGCCGATCTTGAACAGGCCGACGGTGCTCTGATCCTGGCCGAAGGCCGGCCGGCCCATGAACAGCACATCGTTCAGGCGCTCGAGCTCGATCGTGCCGTCGACGCTCAGGTCGGGCACCGCGCCTTTCGGCAGCTCGCCCATCAGCGTGACGTCGACGGTGCGGGTCCCGTTGATGACCGACGGGTCGATGCGCGCGACACGCCCTTCGACAATGCCGTTGCGTGTGTCGACTTCGGCTTTCTGTCCGAGCTGGATATCCTTCGCCTGGGTTTCCGCGATCTTGATTTCCGCCTTCAACCGGCTGGGATTCGCGACCCGCGCGAGGTTGGTGCCCGGCGCGACCTGCTGCCCGACTTCGACCGGCACCAGCTGCAGCATCCCGTCGAGGCCGGCGCGCACCTTCAGCTCATCGCGCTGCTGCTGCGTGAGCTGGAGCAGCGCCCGCGCCTGATCGACCAGCGACTGCTGCACGGCGAGCTGCGCGCGCGACGACTCGGTCTTGCTCGCGAGCTGCTCCTTCGAGATCTGGTTGCGCACGCTCAACTGCTCGGCGTCGACCTGCGACTGCTTCAGGACCAGGTCGGAGACGAGCTGGTCCTTGGCGAGCGCCTCGTTCATCTGCGCCTGCATCTTGGCCTTGTTGTAGTCGGCCTCCATGTTGGCGGCGATCGCTCGCTGCTGCAGCAGATCGTTGTTCAACTGCACCTTCGTGTTCGCCAGGCCCGCTTCCGCGGCCTGCAGTTTCAGCGTCGCATCCTGCAGCTGCTGTTCGAGCTGCGGGTTGGTGAGCTCGAGGATGACGTCGTTCGACATCACCCGCGTGCCCGGCCGCAGGATGATCTTTTCCACCCGGCCCTGCGTCGTTGCAGGAATCCAGCGGATGTCCTCCGGCGTCAGCGTGCCGAGGCCGCGCACCTGGCGCACCATCGGGCCGCGCTTCACCGTGTCGGGCCAGACGACCGCGCGCTCGACGGTGGGCGCGGCGGGCTTCAGCCGTGACAGTCCGACGCTGACCAGCACGACGGCGAGGAGACCCACACCGGCGTAGATCGCGTTGCGGATCCGTTTCTTCTTCGCATTGGACGGGCGCGCTATATCCATGGTTGTGTTGTGTGTGCTTAGACGGAAACTTTCAAGAAAACGATCGCGCCTACGAAGGGCAAACGCCAAGCCAGCTGTGGTGTCGCGGGTAAACGACTATATACCAGCTATTTAACCAACCGCAAAGGGTCTCTTTGAAGGGGCAAAAGTGACCGCGTGTGGGACGATGAAATCCCACAAGCGGACACCGCACTTGCGGGCGGAAGGTCGCGGCGATTCGGCGAGGGCCGAGCTGGCTCGGCCCTCTTTCAATGGCGGCCGAGAACAGCGAGGAAGGCGTTGACCACGATCGGATCGAACTGCACCGGCGAGCAGCGGAGGAGCTCGGCGACGGCGTCGGCGGAATCGAATCGGACCCGGTAGGCGCGGTCCTGGGTCATCGCGTCGTAGGCGTCGACCGCGGCGATGATTCGCGCAGCGACCGGGATGTGGTCGCCGGTCCTCTTGCGCGGGTAGCCGCCGCCACCGTACCACTCGTGCGACGCGCGGACGGCGTCGGCAGTGCCACCGAGCGTGTCGGTCGCGGCGAGGAGATCGGCGCCGACATCCACGTGCTGGCGCATAATCGCCATCTCGCCCGGCGTCAGCGGGCCGGGCTTGGACAGCAGTGCCTCGGGCATCGCCACCTTGCCGATGTCGTGGAACCGCGCCGCCTCCACCAGCGTCGCGCCAATCCGCTCCTCGAGCCCCATCTCGCGCGCCACCGATAACGCGTATCGCGCCACTCGGTCGCCGTGGGCCGCCGTGTCCGGGGTGCGTTCCAGCGCGAGCTCGAGCAGCGTCTTCGACTCGGCGACGCCCTCTGCCGAGCGTGCCCGCACGATGGTCAAGACCTGCTGCGCACGGTCGTGCATCTCGATCGACAGGACGGCGTGCCAGTGGACCTCTTCGAGAGCCTGCTTGCGCCACTGCCGGCCGCGATCGACCGCCAGCGCGAAGCGCTCGCGCTTGAACGGCTTGACGAGCAGATCGGCGATTGGCCGCTGGTGCGCGTCGCCCTCCAGAAGATCGGTGTAGGCCGTGGCGATGACCACGGCGGTGTTCGGGTGGTCGCGCTGCACTTCGTTGGCGAGCCACAGCCCATCGTGGCCCGGCATCATGACGTCGATGACGGCGAGGTCGTAATGGCTGGTCCGAAGCGAGGCGAGCGCTTCGTCGGCATTGGCCGCCGTCCTGGGACGCAGGCCGAGCGCCGTTACCCAGCGCGCCATGAGATCTCGCACCGCGGGCTCGTCATCAACGATGAGCACCGTCGTCATCGGGGTCAAGGTCACTCAGCCAATATGGCAAGTGCCCTGCCAGTGGGGCGCTCGGCCATTTCTGGCCGCACTTCCAGTGTTCGATGGCGGCGGTGTGCTATAACGCTCACAGGCGCGTCCGTTTGTGCGTCAGAGGCGCACACGCGGTTGTGGACCGACGCGCGTGCCGCGAGTGGCGGCGCGAACGTCGCGGATCGCTGCGGGAAATTTTTTCCAGGGCGACCATGAACGCGTTACGGTCGATCGCATCGCGCTGCGTCGACCGTGTCACGCACGCCGCCGCCGATAGATCGACGCGATGCCGACGACAGGAGAAAAGCCCGCAGCGGCGCGCCCGCTGCTGCTCGTGGTCGACGACGAGCCGCCAGTCCTCAAAATCGTCGAACGCCTCGCTGCAAAAGCAGGTTTTGACGTGGCCGCATGTGGCAGCGGCGCGGAAGCGATGCGCATGCTCGACCGGCGGCCGGCCGATCTCGCGATGGTCGACCTGCGCATGCCCGACGTGAACGGTCTCGACCTGCTGCGGCAGATCCGCGCCACGCACCCCGGCTGCGAAGTGATCCTGATGACCGCGTATGCGGCGGTCGACAGCGCCGTCGAGGCGATCAAGCTCGGCGCGCGCGAGTACCTCACCAAACCGTTCGATTTCGAACGGCTGCGGCAGGTGCTGGCCGACATTCGTCTCGAGCTCGAGCGCCGTGTGCAGGTTGCGGCGCTCGAGAACCAGGTGGCGCGCCAGCTCGAATTCTGCGGGATGCTCGGCCGCAGCCCGGCGATGCAGGAAGTCTTCAGCCTGATCCAGCGGCTCGCGCCTCATGCCAAGGTCGTCCTGCTGACCGGCGAGACCGGCACGGGGAAGGAGCTGGCGGCGCGCGCGTTCCATCAGGCCGGGACGCGCCGCGGCCGGCCGTTCGTCACCATCAACTGCTCGGCGGTCGTCGATACGCTGTTCGAGAGCGAGCTCTTCGGTCACGTGCGCGGCGCGTTCACCGGCGCGATGGAAGCGAAGGCCGGCGTCTTCGAAACCGCCAACGGCGGCACGCTGTTTCTCGACGAGGTCGGCGAGCTGCCGATGTCGGTTCAGGCGAAGCTGCTGCGTGCGCTCGAGCACGGCGAGGTGCAGCGCGTCGGCGCGCTGCAGCCCAAGCACGTCGACGTCGCCGTCGTCGCGGCGACCAATCGCGATCTGCGCGCGGAGGTCGCGGCCGGCCGCTTCCGCGGCGATCTCTTCTACCGGCTCAACGTCGTCGAAGTTACGCTGCCGCCGCTGCGGGAACGGCGCGAGGACATCCCCTATCTGACAGCGGCGTTCATGCGCGACGCGGCGGCGCGGATGCGCAAACCGATCAGCGGGACGACCCCGGCGGCCGAGCGCGTGCTGCTCACGGCACGCTGGGATGGCAACGTGCGGGAGCTCAAGAACGTGGTGGAGCGTGCGTGCATGCTCGCGGACGGCACGCTCATCACCGAGCGCGAGCTCGCCGGAGCGTTCGGACCGGGGGAGATTGCGCAGGGCGTCTCCGCGCCGGCGGCATCTGCGACCACGCGCACCGAGCGCGCGGCAACCAACGCCGCACCAGCGTCGCTCGAGGGCCTCGAACGCGATCACATCCTCGAAGTCCTGCGGCAGGTCAACGGCAACCGGATGGCGGCGGCGAAGCTGCTCGGCATCAGCCGGCGGGCTTTGTACCGACGGCTCGAGCGGCACAACCTCGCCGACGAAGCGCCCCTGCCCGGCGGCAAGCGTTCCTAGTGGACGAGTGGGCGGCTGGCGCCCGCCGCCGGCGGCCATAACCGCACAGCGCACACCCGAACGCGCGACCGCATGGCGGAAAGCACACCGCTTTCCGGCCGCGCACGCGTGGCAAGCTCCTCGCTTCGAGCTGAACGATGGCCACCGACACAGTCGAAGCGCTCGCGGCAGGAATTGCGCGCGGCTTCGATCATCTGCTCACGTCGATCGCGATTCACGCCGACCGGCTGAGCGCCGACCTGTCGCTGTCCGATCCGCGCGCGACCGACGTCGCGCGCATCCGTGAGGCCGCCGAGCAGGCGAGCGCGCTGACGCAGCAGCTGCTCGCGTTCTGCCGCATGCAGGCGCTGCAGCCGTCGATGGTCGACGTCAACGCGATCGTCGAGCGCGCGAGGAATACGCTGGCGCGGATGCTCGGCCCGCGCGTCACCCTCGAATTGCGGACCGCCGCGGCGCTGCAGCCGGTGCTGGCCGACGCCTCGCAGCTGGCCGAGATCCTCCGGCAGCTGACGCTCAACGCCCGCGACGCGATGCCCGACGGCGGCGCGGTGACGATTGCCACCGCGAACGTCACGCTGGACGCCGACGCTGCGCGGTCGCGCGAGGCGGAGCCGGGCGACTACGTCGAGCTGTCGGTCGCCGATACCGGCGTCGGCATCGAGCCGAGCGTGCAGGCCCATCTGTTCGAACCGTTCTTCAGCACCCGTGAACGGGCGCGCGTGACCGGGCTGGGCCTGGCGATGGTGCGCGGGTTCGTCCGCCAGAGCGGCGGCAGCGTGATCGTCGAGAGCGAGGTCGGGCGCGGCGCCCGCTTCGTCGTCTACCTTCCGGCGCTGAGCGGAGCCGCGGCGGGCGAGATGGCGTCCGCGTCAGACGATCGCGGCTCGGAGCAGGTGCTCGTCATCGGCGACGATCGAGCGGTGCGCGTGCTGATTGCCGATGTGCTGCGCCGGCGCGGCTACCACGTGATGCTGGCCGAGAACGCGGGACAGGCGCTGCGGCAGGCGGAGGCTCATGCCGGTGCCATCGATCTTCTGATCGCGAGCGGCAGCGACAGCGGCGCGCTGTGCGACGCTGTCTTCGAGACGCGTCCGGCGATGCGAGTGCTCTGGGTGCTGGCGCCGGCAGACGAGCGGCCTGAGCCGCACGCCGGGCGCCGCGAGGACTCGCTGGCCAAGCCATTCACGCCCGACACGCTGGCAAGAAAAGTCCGAACGATTCTTTCCCGCTAAACCGATTACCCGTTAACCCGGCCCAACCAACCCACCCGACTCGCTCGCCCTACCCGCCCCGTGTGTGCATCTCGATGTGCGGATCCTTCTTGAGGAGGTCCTGCACCGGCACGAAGGCGCGGCGGTCGCCGAGCGCCAGCCGCTCCTCGGCGCCGCGATCATCGCGAGCGCGCCAGCCGCCGGCAATCAGCTGGCGCAATTCCTCGAGCGGCGCGCCGCGCCGCACTGGCGCCCGCAGATCGATGCCGCGCGTCGCATAGAGGCACAGGTACCACATACCGTCGGCGGTCAGACGGCTGCGGTCGCAGGTGCGGCAGAACGGATCGGTCGTCGAGGCGATGATGCCGAACGTCGTCCCGTCGGGCAGCGCGAACCGTTCGGCCGGCGCCGTCGATCCAGGCTCGTCGATCGGTTCGATTCGACCGTAGCGGCGTCCGAGCACGTCGAGCATCTCGCGACGCGAGACCACGCGCGCATCCGACCAGCGGCTGGCGCCGCCGACGTCCATGTACTCGATGAACCGGACTTCGGCGTCGACCGCGTGTCCGTACTCGATCAGCGCCGCGAGCTCGTCGTCGTTGACGCCGCGAATCACGACGGTGTCGATCTTCATCCGGCCCCAGACGCGGTGGGCGGCGGCAATGCCGGCGTGGACCGCCTCGAGCTGGTCGAAGCGCGTCAGCTTGAGGAAACGATCGCGATGGAGCGTGTCGAGGCTGACGGTGATGCGGCCGAGGCCGGCGGCCGCGAGCGCGTCGGCCTGAGCGGCCAGCAGCACGCCGTTGGTGGTCAGCGCGAGATCCTTCAGCCCGGGCTTCGCCGCAATCATCCCGACCAGCGCCGGCAGGTCGCGGCGCAGCAGCGGCTCGCCGCCGGTGAGCCGCACCTTGTCGACGCCGAGCGACAGAAACACGTCGACCAGCGCGCTCGTCTCCTCGAAATGCAGCACGTCCTCGCGCGGCAGCCAGACGTAGTCGTCCTCCGGCATGCAGTATTCGCAGCGCAGGTTGCAGCGATCGGTGACCGAGAGCCGCAGGTTCCGCAGCGGCCGGCCGAGGGTGTCGATCATGTGAATTAAGAATTAAACGGAATCAGGAATCAGGAATTCGTGACGAACCCCTACTTCCATACCCTGAATTCTAGTCGCCGGCTTCCCGGAATGAAAGGGCGCGAGGCGATCTGGCCGTCGAACCGCGGGCTCCAGCGGCCGGGCACCGCCGCGGCGCATGCCGGGCAGCGGCCGTCCGGTGTCAGCTGGTAGTCGCGGATGTGATACCCGAACCGCGACACCAGGAGCTCGCCGCACGACGCGCACCGCGTGTCTTCGAGGTCGCCAACCGATCCCGGCAGGTTGCCGGCGTATACGTAGCGCAGCCCGTTGGCGCGGCCGACCTGCGCCGCATCCATCAGCATCCGCGCCGTCGTGTTCTGCGGCTCGGTCATCTTGTAGTCGCCGTGAAACGCGGTGACGTGCCACGGGATGTCCGGGGACACGCCGGCGACGAACGACGTGAGCCGCTCGATTTCGTCGCGCGAATCGTTGAAGCCGGGAATCAGCAGCGTCACGATCTCGACCCAGAACCCCATCGCCCACAGCCGCTGAATCGTGTCGAGGATCGGACCGAGCCTGCCGCCGAGCTGCCGGTAGTGGCGATCGTCGAAGCTCTTGAGATCGACCTTGTACAGATCGACCCACGGCCGCAGATACTCGAGCACCTCCGGCGTGCCGTTGCCGTTCGACACGTAGCCCGTCGTCAACCCCGCCGCCTTGGCCTCCTTGAACACCGCCACCGCCCACTCGCTGGTGATCAGCGGCTCGTTGTAGGTGCTGACGATGACGCGGGCGCCCTGGCTGAGCGCGTCCTGGACGAGACCTTCGGGCGTGGCGCGCAGCGGCGGCGCGACCGCGTTCGGATCGCGGAGCGCCTGCGAGGTGACCCAGTTCTGGCAATAGCCGCAGTGAAGATCGCACCCGAGCATCCCGAAGCTGTAGGCGAGCGCGCCGGGGTGGGCGTGAAAGAACGGCTTCTTCTCGATCGGATCGCACTGCACGCCGCCGACGTAGCCCCAGGGCACCAGCAGGCGGCCGGCCTGGTTGAAGCGCACCTTGCACACGCCGATGGCGCCTTCCGGCAGCGGACAGCAGTGCCCGCAGGCATAGCAGCGCAGGCGGCCGTCGGGCAGGACGTCGTACAGCGTCCCTTCGCGTGTTTCGTGGGCCAGCACCTCGGCCAGGGTCGACATTGAAACCTTCTATTTATTGTACGGGCGGAGTGGGATTACGATGGCACGGCCGTTGACAGCTCATGCTGTGGGAGGGTGCGATGCGCGTGGTTGTATTCGGGTTGTTCCTATCCATGGCTGTGCTGTTGCCCAAAACCGGCAATGCCCAGGTCTACCAGTTCCGCACGCCGCCGCCCGTCATGACCGCCGCCGCCTCCGACTGGCAGATCAACAGCGATCCGATCGTGGTCAACGGCCTGGTCTACCACGCCACGCGCGGGTTCCGCTTCTTCGACGGCCAGGTGATGATGCAGGTCGGCATCGTCGATCGCGTGCCGGTCTACGGTGATTCGACGCTCGAGCCCTACAGCGTGGTCTACGTGCCGATCGGGCGCGATCGCCTGCGCGAGTACGAGCGCCGGCGAGAGGGCGAGCTGGCCGGTACAACGGGCAGCCGCGTGCCGTCGTACCCGGTCCTCAGCCCATCCGGTCAGGCGCTGCGGGAAGCGTCGGCGCCGCCGGTGGTCGTCGCGACATCCGGCCTGCTCGAATCGGGTCCAGTCCCTCGAGCGCCCGCACCTGAGCCTCCTGCGGCGTCGGTGCAGGCGCCTGCGGCTGCCGTGGCGAATGATGGATCGTCGATCGGCACTGCCGGCAGCGCGGATCGCGGGCTGACGCGGCGCACGCTCGTGGAAACCGTGCCGCGGCCGAGCGGCGCCAACGGCGTGTGGCTCGAGTTCAACGGATCGCGCTATTACTCGGACGGCCCCGCGACCACGTTCTCGGCCGATCGCTTCGTGCCGGTGGGCGATTACCGCGGCTTCGCGGTCTATCGCGACAAGAGCGAGGGTAAGGACGCGATCTGGATCTCGGTCGTCAAGAACGGTCCGGTCGCTCCGTACGTCCGCAGGTAAGGGAGTAGGTCGTAGGGATTAGGGATTAGTCAGGGACCAGTTCCGCCTAATCCCTAATCCCTAATCCCTAATCCCTAATCCCTAATCCCCGCCAGTGCGTAGCCTCCCGCGACCGGTCTGGCTGCTCGGGTGGGTCAGCTTCGCAACCGATGCGGCCACTGAAGCGATCTACCCGCTTCTCCCGTTCTTCCTCACCCGCATCCTCGGCGCGACGCCGGTCGCGCTCGGCATCGTCGAGGGCGCGGCCGAAGCGGTCAACAGCGGCCTGAAGATCGTGTCCGGCCGCCTCGCCGATCGGTCGCCGTCGAAGCGGCGGCTGGTGCTGGCCGGCTACACCACGTCATCGATCGCGCGCCCGTTCATCGCCATCACCACCTCATGGCTTCAGGTCTTCACGGTCCGCGTCCTCGACCGCGTCGGCAAAGGCATCCGCAGCGCGCCGCGCGATGCGCTGCTGGCCGGATGGGCGACGCCGGCGACTCGCGGCAAGGTCTATGGCTTCCACCGCGCGATGGATCATTTCGGCGCCGTCGCCGGTCCGACGCTCGCGTCGGCGTTTCTCTTCTTCTATCCCGATCACTATCGAACCCTGTTCGCGCTGACGATCATCCCGGGCGCGATCGCCGTGGCGCTGATCTTCTTCGTCGACGAGCGTCCCGCGCCTGTGCCGGCATCGCCCGCGGCGTCCCGCGCCGCGGTCCCGACGAACGCTGACGCTGACGCTCACCTCACCGACGCCTCCAGTGGGACAGCGCCGCTGCCGCGCGAATTCACCTCGTTCATGCTCGTCCTCGGGCTGTTCACGCTCGGCAACTCGACCGACGCGTTTCTGCTGCTGAAGCTGACCGATGTCGCCGGCTCGCCGCGCTTCGTGCCGGCGATGTGGGCGGCACTGCACGTGGTCAAGGCGACGGTGTCGATCTTCGGCGGCAGCTGGTCGGATCGGATCGGCCGCCGCGCGGTGATCGCGACCGGCTGGATGATCTATGCGATGGTGTACGCCGGCTTTGCGTTCAGCGAGTCGCTGCCGGCGCTGCTGATGTGGTTTCTCGTCTACGGCTTCTATTTTGGCTTCGCTGAGGGAACTGAGAAGGCGCTGGTCGCGGATCTCGCGCCGGCATCGCGTCTCGGCTTTGCGTTCGGCGTCTACAACGCCGTGCTCGGACTCGGCGCGCTCGCCGCGAGCATCGTGTTCGGATTGATCTGGAAGGTGTACGGCGCCGCGGCGGCGTTCGGCGTCGGCGCCGCGCTCGCGCTGGCCGCGACGGCGCTGTTGTTCACGGTGATGACCGCGCCGCGGCCCTATAATCGTCACTGAATGATTCGTATCCTCGTCACCAACGACGATGGTTATCGATCGGACGGCATCCAGGCGCTTGGCGAGGCGCTTCGCGCGATCGGCCAGGTGGTGACGGTGGCACCGGTGCTGGAGGCGAGCGCCATCGGGCACGCGCTGACGCTGCGGCGGCCGCTGCGTCTCGAGGCGATGGGGGACGATCTCTACGCCGTCGACGGCACGCCGACCGATTGCGTGAACATCGCCGTCACGCAGGTGTTCCGGGGGCTGCCCGATCTCGTCGTGTCCGGCATCAACAAGGGGTGGAATCTCGGCGACGACGTCACCTATTCCGGGACCGTTGCGGGCGCGCTCGAAGCGGCGCTGCTCGGCATCCCGGCGCTGGCGGTATCGCTGCGGCAGACGCGCGGCGCCTACGACTTCAGCCACGCCGCCCGCGCGGCGGCGCTTCTGGCCGAGAACATCCTGCGCCGGCCGCTGCCGCCGCGGACGTTTCTCAATATCAACGTGCCAAAAGGGCAGCCGAAGGGGTACCGTGTCACCGTGCAGGCGACGCGAAATCACGTCACCTCGGTGGCCGAGCGGCACGATCCCAAGGGCCATGCCTACTTCTGGATCGAAGAAGGGCAGAACGAGTGGCAGCCGCACGATCGATCCGATTACCAGGCGGTGCGCGACGGCTACGTGTCGATCACGCCGCTGCACCCCGACCTGACCGCGCATCACGCGCTCGCGGCGCTCGATGCGCTGCCGTTCGAGAAGGAAGCCGGAGTTCGCTGACCCCGGGGGCGACATCACTGGAGGCGGCCATGCGCAGACGGTTCGCCCGCGTTCTCGTTCTCGTCGCGCTGGCCGCGATCGGGCCGCGCGCCGCCGCCGCCGCGGACAATCCACCGAAGCGGAAGCCGCTCGATACGAAGCAGCGCGAGGCGGTGCTGTCGTTGATCAAGGCGGTCGATGCCGCCCAGGCGTCCGACGGGTCGTTCGACGAGTCGGTCGCGTGGGAAGGACACGTGCTCAAGGCGAGCGGTCAGTCGGCCTACGTGCCGTTCCGCGTCACCCATCACGGCGCCGCCGACGCGTTCACCTCGGCGCTCATGTACGTGCGCGCGGTGACGCGGCGCGAGGGCATCCGCGCGTCGGAGGAGCACTCGTTCCTGCGCGATTATCTGACGCGCGGCGGCGACATCCCGCCGCGGCCACCCGAGACGGTGTACATCGGGCCGGGGGAGATGCCGGTCGGCGGTCCGGCCACCGCATCGGGCCGCCGCTCGATTCAGGCACCCGCCGAGGCGCTGGCGGTGCTGGCGCTGCAGCAGCGCGCGTTCGAGAAGCAGAAGGCGGCGGAAGCGGCCGCGAAGAAGAAAGAAGAAACGAAGGAGCGCGACCCGTTCCGCTTCGCGTTCGAGGACTATTACCTCGTCGATCACAAGGCGGCGCGCGAGCCGCGAGTGTTCGAGCGGGCGATGGCGCTGCCGCCGGGCGAGTACGACGTCTACGTGGCGCTGCTGGATCGCGCGCGCGCGCCCGCGCTCGGCCCGTCCATCGTCAAGCACACGCTGGTCGTGCCCGACTTCTGGAACGATCGCCTCGCGGTCAGCAGCCTGATCCTGGCGAAGGCGGTGTTGCCCCGCCGCGCGGCGCTGCCGGCGTCGCAGCAGGGGGAGCATCCCTACACGCTCGGCCAGACCGAGATCGTCCCGGTCGCGGCGCCGGCGTTCGACGCCGACGACGTGCTGTCGGTGGTGTTTCAGATGGCCAACTACGGAGCGCCGGACACGGACCTGACGGTCGACTACGCGTTCTACCGCATCGACGGCGCGCGCCGGCTGTTCAACCGCACCAACCCGCAGCACTTTTCGGACGAGGATCTGCCGCCGCCGGGCACGTGGGAGACGCAGGCGTTTGCGATGCAGGCGGTGCCGTTGAAGCCGTTTCCGGCGGGACGCTACGAGCTCGAGGTGACGGTGCGCGACCGGCTGACGCGGGACAGCGCCACCGGGACCGTGGCATTCACCGTGGGGTCTGGGATACAATAGCCGTTCGCCTCGGTCGGGGCGTGGCTCAGCCTGGTAGAGCACTCGGTTCGGGACCGAGGGGTCGGAGGTTCGAATCCTCTCGCCCCGACCA
>Ga0070695_100001644_pt1 | contig 12559 bp, 11 predicted proteins | sample KBSK1252metaG_FD_65471 | JGI IMG/M metagenome (GOLD analysis project Ga0070695, IMG submission 65471) | Corn, switchgrass and miscanthus rhizosphere microbial communities from Kellogg Biological Station, Michigan, USA - KBS K1-25-2 metaG | ecosystem: Host-associated > Plants > Roots >...
CACCACTCGACGCCAGCTCAGGCAAACACCAACGCCACCGCCTCGACCGCGGCGGCAACCGCCAACTCAACTGCGCCCTGCACCGCATCGCCATCACCCAAGGCCGCGTCCACCCGCCAGCGAAGACCTACCTCGAACGCAAACAAGCCGAAGGCAAAAGCCGCCGCGAAGCACTCCGCTGCCTCAAACGCCAACTCGCCCGCACCGTCTACACCACCCTCAAGAACGAGCCCCTATTGACATAGGAGCAACACTGGCCCAGGCGAGCGCCCCCTCTCAGCGATCCGCCGTCTGGATTGGGTGGCGAACCCTCCGCGCGCCGTTGGTGGCGATCCTCACCTCGCCCGGCACTGCGTTACAGTTCTCTGGAGGAAACGTGCAATATACCGGAGACGCTACACAGGTGAAGATTGGTTCTCGGGTGATGAGCCCGACGCAGCCGGTCGCGCCGGGACAGGGCATTCCGGCGAGTCCTTTGATCCACGAACTCTAGGAGGCCGGGCTTGACCATGCTTCTCACGCACTGCACCGTCATCGACGGCACGGGTGCTCCCCCGCTCGAGGACGCGGCGATCCTCCTCGATGGTCGCCTTATTGCTGATGTCGGCCCGGCAGACGAACTCGAGCGGAGTCCGCGTAGCCGGCGCGCGCGACGCGTGGAGCTGGACGGCGCGCATCTCCTTCCCGGACTCTGGGATGCCCATATTCACCTGGGCGCTGTCGTGCCGCCGCATGAAACGGCTTTCGAGCGCGAGACTGAAGCGAGCTATGTGCTCCGGGCAGTCCGCAAGGCGCAAGACAATCTGCGCTGCGGCGTCACATCACTCCGTGCCCTTGGCGACCGCTACGACACTGATCTGCGCCTTCGCAGTGCGATCGAGACTGGCCTGATTGAAGGGCCTAGGATCTTCTGCTCGGGCGACGTGAAGTGGAGCATCCTTTCCGCTGGCGAGGATGAGTTCCGGCGCCGCGTCCGTGAGCGAATCCAGGCGGGAGTCGATCAAATCAAGATCATGGCGACCGGCGGAATTCCCTGGCGCGCCGACAACATGGACTACATGACTTGCACTGAAGGAGAGCTTCGCGCGGCCATTGATGAAGCGCACAAGTGGAACAAGCCTGTTGCGATCCATGCGATGGGAGACGACTCGATAGGGATCGCCGCCTCCGCCGGTGCAGACACAATCGAGCACGGCTTTGTTCTCCAAGACGGAGGAGGCCTCGACGCGATGTTGGGAAACGGGAGCTACTTCTGTCCGAATCTCGCCGTCACAGACGCGTGGAATCCGGATGAGCTGGAGGACGGCGTCTTCTCCGAGTACCTGATGACGAACGCGACTGAGGCGCGGAAGCACCATCACCCCGCTTTCCGGCGAGCGGTCGAGCTCGGAATTTCGATCATCGCGGGCGTCGACAACCTCCCGGAACGTCACGGCCCTATCGGAGCCGAGATGCATCGAGGACGTATCGCGCTGGTTGAGGAGCTGAGGCTGATGATCCAGAACGGGCTCGCTCCCGAGCTCGCCCTTGCAGCCGCGACTCGCGAGCCGGCGCGCGCAGCCCGCGTCGACGACCGGCTTGGCACTCTCGAGGCAGGCAAGTTCGCCGACGTGGTGGCGGTACAGGGAAACCCGCTTGACGATATCGAGGCTCTTCTGCGGGTCGAGGCCGTCTGGAAGGACGGCAAGCCAGTGCGCCTCGCGCCACGGTTGTCGGATGATGGCGCGCACGCGCCGGCGGAGGAGGAGGCTCAGGCAGTCGCTTCGTCCTGACAGAGAGCCAGGGCGGCGATGGCATAGATCTGCGCCTGCTTGACCAACGCGTCAATTTCGACGAACTCGTCGGGACGATGAACGCGCGAGATCGACCCTGGGCCGTAGGTAACGCCAGCCACTCCCTGCTCCAGGAACCCTTGGAGGTCCCCACTTCCGAGGATCGAGTCGTATTCAGCGCGGATCCCGACGTCACGGGCCGCCGCTTCGAGCGCCTCCACCAACTCGTGCTCTCGTGGGATCTCAATAGGCTCACGCTCGCTCAGCCTACGAATCTCGCCCACTCGGAACCCTCGCTGTTCGCGCGACAACTCATCGATGACGGCGCCGATGTTCTCGAGGACCGCGGCCGTCCCGCCGGGAGGCACGACGCGGACATCGATTGCGACTCGACAGGAGTCGGGTACATCTCCGTAGCGGGACGCTCCTCCCTCGATGGCACACACTGTGAGCGTCTCCTCCCCCTGCGTCGGATGCTCGACAAGTGGAAGCCGCTTCAGTCGCTCGACGAGCAGAAGCGCGTGATCGATCGCATTCGTCCCGTGAGGCGTCGAGGCGTGTGCGGTTTCCCCCAGGACTGTGATCTCAAGGATGAGCCGGCCTTTGAAGGACCCACATATCCGCTCTAGTCCGGAAGCCTCTCCGTTGATCACCATGTCTGGTCGGGGGAGGCCGCAACTGGCGAGTCCCTCCTCGGCCAAGAAGGCCATGCCGGGCCAATTCAACCCGTCATAGCCTCCCTCGTCGTCCACCGAGGCCGCAAGCAGGAGCGTGCCGCCGATTGTGTGGCCTGTCTCGACGATCGCGCGGGCCGCATACACCTGCGCAGCGAGCGCCGCCTTGGCGTCGCAACTGCCGCGGCCCCAGACATTCCCATCAGCGATTTCGCCTGCGAAAGGGAGATGAGTCCACTCCGCAGGATCCCCGGCTTCAACGACATCCAAATGCGCGCCGATCAGCAGCACAGGCCGTCTCCCGCTACCTAGCTGAGCAACCAGATTCGGACGCGGAAAGCTCAGACCAAGCGCCTCGATTCGCTCCCTTGGAGCGGTGATCCGGATCGTCCGCGCGCCGGCTTGCGAGAACTCAGTCTCGAGCCTTGCAACGATCTCCTCGTATGCCGCGGAGGGGAAAACAGTCGGGATCGCTATGAGATCGCTAAGCAGCCGCGCTAGCCCATCCCGGTCGCGTTCGACATAGTCGATGATGCTGCTCACTACGACTGAGCCCTTCCTTTGGGACGGCTGGTGGCTGTGCGCAGATACGTTCACCTGCAGCTTGTTCTCATCACCGGGGAAGCAGGTAGTCGATCCTTCGCGCGCTGAGAGGCGTATCTGCGTTCGCTCGATTCGCCAGTATAATGGACACTCTTCCAGCGCATACAGGAGCCGCTAGCCTCGCTACCCCGCGTCTGGGACAAGCCTGAACTACCTCACCCACGCCCGAAACGATGGCTGCAGCCCCTCCCGTCCCACAGCGATGCGTCCTCGAAGTTAGCTTCGAGGCAGCACCGGTGCGCGCTCCAGCGAGCAAACGTCAGGATGACGACGACCTGAGCGCCTCGGGCTCATGACCCAAGCGCTCGAGGTCAAGGACCTCCAGGTGGAGTTCCGGCTGCGCTCTGCGACGGTGCGCGCGGTCGACGGTGTGAGCTTCGCTGTGGATGAGGGTGAGTGCCTCGGCGTGGTCGGCGAATCAGGCTGCGGCAAGACGACTACGGGCCTTTCGATCATGCGTTTGCTCCCCACTGGGGGAAGGATCGCGGGAGGAAGCATCCGCGTCGCCGGGACCGAATTGACGGGTCTCAACACGCGGGCGATGCGACGTCTTCGCGGGAGGGCCGTCGGGATGATCTATCAGGAGCCGATGACCTCGCTGAATCCGACGATTACGGTCGGCGAGCAGGTTGCCGAGCCGCTTCGGCTTCATCTCGGCTTGTCCCGAACGGCTGCGAGGAACCGCACTCTCGAAGTTCTCGATCTCGTACGCCTTCCGCGCCCGCGTGAGCGGCTTGATTCGTATCCGCACGAGCTTTCAGGCGGCCTTCGGCAACGCGTGATGATCGCCATCGCGCTGGCCTGCGAGCCAGCTGTCTTGCTCGCCGATGAGCCGACGACGGCGCTGGACGTGACGATCCAGGCCCAGATACTCGAGTTGCTGGATGATCTACGCGCGAACCTCCGAATGGCGGTCGTGCTGATTACGCACGACCTGGGCGTGATTGCCGGCCACACCGATCGCGTCGCCGTTATGTACGCGGGACGAATCGTCGAGGTTGCCGACACCGCAACCCTGTTCTCGAGGATGCGCCATCCGTACACACGCGCCCTGCTTCAGTCGATTCCCCGCCTCGATCACGACCCGGAGCGGCCATTGGCGAGTATCGAGGGCCTCCCGCCCAGTCTGGCCGAGCCGATTATCGGATGCCGATTCCGCCCGCGGTGCAGCTTCGCGACAGAGGTCTGTGCCCTTAAGGACCCGATGCTGTCCGGAAGCCCCGCACACCTTGCTGCCTGCTTCAACCCCATAGACGGCCCAGGCGAGCTGGCGACGTCTCCGGGTGAGCAGACGACTGCAACCCCAGCTCAGGGCGAGACCGAAGGAGAACGGCTGCTCGAGCTCGAGGACCTTGTCAAGGAGTTCCCGCTCACTATCGGTGGTGCGCTGTACGGCAGCGCGGGGCAGTCGGTCAAGGCGGTGTCCGGCGTTTCTCTTTCCGTTCGCACCGGAGAGACCTTCGGTCTGGTGGGCGAGTCGGGCTGCGGGAAGACAACCCTCGGCCGGCTGATCGTAGGCCTCCAAAGGCCGACATCCGGAATCATCCGCTTCGGCGACGAAGATGTGACGGCACTGCGGGGGTCGCACCTGCGGAGGTCGAGAAGGTACCGCCAGCTGATGTTCCAGGATCCGTTCGCGTCCCTCGATCCGCGGATGCGTATCAACGCCATTCTGGGTGAGCCACTCGCTATCCAGCGCTTGGGCAAGCGCGGGGAACGCCAGAGCCGAATCCGAGAGGTTCTCGGGGAGGTTGGACTATCGGAGCGGGTGCTCGACCTCTACCCACACGAGCTCTCCGGAGGCCAGCGCCAGCGAGTCGGGTTGGCGCGAGCCTTGATGCTGAATCCGCGGCTGCTCGTCGCGGACGAACCGGTCTCAGCCCTTGATGTCTCCATCCAGGCGCAGGTGCTCAACCTGATGAAAGCGCTCCAGCAACGACACGCGCTCACATCGGTCGTCATCTCACACGATCTGGCCGTGATCCGCTTCCTCGCTGACCAGATCGGCGTCATGTACCTCGGCGAGATCGTTGAGATCGGCCGAGCTGCGGATGTCTACGCGTGCCCTGCACACCCCTACACCCGTGGGCTTCTAGACGCGATTCCACGACCCGCACCTGCCGAGGCACGCCGCCATCGCAAGCCGAGCGTCAAAGGCGAGCTGCCCTCGGCCGTGACTCCGCCCTCGGGGTGCCGCTTTCGTACACGCTGTCCGCTAGCACAGGACGTCTGTGCCGAGATCGCCCCGAAGTTCAGTAAGTTCGGCGAAGAGCATCACGCGACCTGCCACTTCCCGCTGGTGCCCGCCATAGATGACAGAACTGCCTCCTCGTACGCCGGGCAGACGTGAGCGAGCTCGAAGCTGGCCTTAGCGACGCTGCAGACGCACCTCAAGCGAATCCCGCAGCGCGTCACCCAGAAGGTTGAACGCGACCACGGTGATGATGATCGCAATGCCCGCCGGGTATATGAGCCACCAGTCGTTCGCGTACGCGTAGTTGAGCCCCTGGTTCAGCATGCTTCCCCAGTTCGTCGCAGGCGGAGGCGGGCCGAGACCGAGAAAGCTGAGCGCCGCGAGCAGGAGGATGGCATCGGCAACCTGGAAGGTCGCCTGCACCACAACCACGCCGGCGACGTTAGGGATGACGTGCTTGAAGATCACCCGCCACATCCCGGCACCAGCGCCGACGGACGCTTCGATGAACTCTCGTGAACGAAGCGCAATCGTCTCGCCCCTCACAAGACGGGCCGGAATGACCCACGAGATGAGTGCTATCGCCATGATCATGACGAAGAGCGTCGGCGTGAACATGCTCGCCAGCAGGAGGAGAAGTAGGAGAGCAGGGACGGCGATCAGGGCATCAACAACACGCATCATCATCGCGTCGACAGCGCCGCCGACGAAGCCGGAGATAGCGCCATACAGCGTTCCCACCGCGCTCGCGAGCAGAGCGGCCGCGATGCCGACATCGATCGATGCACGCCCGCCCGCCATGAGCCGGCCCAGCACGTCGTAGCCGAGATCGTCGGTTCCAAGTGGGAACCTGCCGCTAGGCGCGAGACGTATCTGGTCTAGGTTTGTGTGGATCTGATCAGTTGAATACAGCAGCGGCCCCACGTACGAGAACAAGACGACGAGCAGGACGACGCTCGTCCCTAGCAGGGCCACGGGACTGCTGATGAACGTCTTCCACGTACTTTCGCGCAAGCGCTTCGGTCGCGCCTCGCGCACGAAGAACGTCTTAGGAGACCGTCTCCCCCTGATCTCCACGCTTAGGACGACCGTCCTACGCGCAGTCGTGGATCGGCGATTCCATAGAGAATGTCTGCCAGAAGGGATCCGGCCACCGCGGCCACTCCCACTACGAGCGTGAAGCCGAGCAACACAGGGTAGTCGTGGACGATAGCCGCGTTCCAGAACAACAATCCCATGCCGGGATAGTTGAACAGCTGCTCGATGACGACGGCGCCGGAGAGGACGAATGGGAGGCTCAATCCCACGAGGGTTATCGTCGGCAAGATCGCATTTCGGAGCGCGTGACGCCAAATGATGCGCCCCTCGCCTATTCCCTTGCCGCGCGCTGTCCGGATGTAGTCCTGCACGAGCGCTTCGAGCATCGATGACCTCATGTAGCGACTGAACACGACGACCGTTCCAGCGGCCAGCGTGAGTACGGGGAGTACGAGTGCATTCGGTTGCGAAAGCACTGCGCCAACGGTCTGCCCCTGCGGGGCTTCGGCAGGGAACCAGTTCAGATCGATCGCGAAGACGATGATCAGGACGAGTCCGAGCCAAAACGCAGGCATCGAGTAGACAACAAGTGCCCCGGCGGTGAGCGCGTGATCGACGAACTTGCCTCGACGGGCAGCTTGGAGGACGCCGATGGGTAGCGCTATCAGGAGGCCGAGCGCGTAGGCGAAGCCGACAAGAAGCGCAGTTCGCGGCAGGGTTTGAACGAGAAGCGTTCCAACACCTGCGTTGTAGTGATAGGAGAAGCCGAGATCCCCGTGCGCAAGCCGCCAAAGGTATTTGCCGAATTGGACGGGAATCGAGCGGTTGTAGCCATTCTCCGCGTAGAACTGCCTTACGGTCACCGGATTGGCCTGTAGGCCCAGCATCGCGCGTGGACCTCCAGGCAGGAGGTGCGCGAGAATGAACACGAGCAGGACAACTACAAAAACGACGGCGACGGCCTGGCCGGTGCGTCTAAGCAGGAAGCGCGTCATTGTCCGTCCGTCCTACACGTGGCCTTCAAGGTGCCGCCAGCTCTCTGATCCTCAACGGGGACGCCCATCGTCTCTGCCAACCGACTAAGGGTCAGTTGACCGTGGGCGAGCAAACTACTGTGGAATGTCCGGCTCGCGGCACTATCCGCGCAGTCCACGTCGAGCTGATGACGTATCTCCTGAATTGCGAGGCATCCGACCATGTTTCCCCCTGCGGATCCCGGATGAGCGAGGTAGCGGGCGACCTCGCTCGCGATGTTACGGCGCGTCAACGCGTGTTCTCCCACATGTTGCGGATTGCCTTCCCTCGCAACCAGCCGAGCTCGTGGATGCTGGTGTCCACCAACCGCGGAAGAAGTGTGTGGGCGTACTCGAAGCCCAACTGCCGCGCCTTGAACGGTCGTGCCGCGTAGTAGCACCGGAGGCACTCGCCGTCGAGCCCATCGAGCGAGACAGCCGCCCGAGTCACCGCCTCATCCGGTGACACCTGCGGCATCGACCTCCGAGGCTGTTGCCTCGACGCCCTCGGCCCCACTCCCCTTTTCGCCCTGCGGCTTCAGCCAGCGGCTGAACCACTCCACAAGCAACTCGAGCCGCTGGAGCCGATGCACCGGGCTGCCGTTTCTGGTCAGGTAGTGCCCTTCGCCGGGGAACCGAATGAACTCGACAGGTCTTTCAAGGATCTTCAGGGCCATGAAGAGCTCTTCTGCCTGCTGAATGGGACAGCGGAGGTCATTCTCCGAGTGCACGATCATCAGCGGAGCAGTGATTTCAGCGACTCGCCGGAGCGGTGAGCTCGTCCAATAGGCCGCGGGATCCTCGACCTGGTTGCGACCGAGGTACTGCGTGAAGAACCAAGGCGACTCGTCGTTAGTGCCGGCGAGGCTGTAGAGGTTGTAGGGGCCGCGTTCGGCCCAGCCCGCACGGAAAAGGTCGCTCCGCTCGAGCATCCACGTAACGCAGAGAGCGCCGTACGAGCCACCAAGAACACCGACTCGCTCGGAGTCCAATTCTTTGCTCCTCTCGAGCGTCGCATCGACCACCGCAAGCATGTCGGAGATGTCATCCTCACCCCAACCGGCGGCTGGCGAGGCAGCATTCGGCCCGCAGACCGCGCGGTACCATGCTTTCCCGTATCCACCGGAGCCACGTGCGTTCATGTAGAGGACTGCAAAGCCGGCCCCGCAGAGGGTCTGCGACTCGTGCGACCAGTGGTACCCGTACTGGCTGCCACCGCCTTGCATCGAGACGAGCAGTGGATAGGGCGCAGGCCAGCGTCCCGCATCCGGCAGCATGAGCCAGCTATCGACGTGCACGCCCTGCGCAGTCTCGATGATCTCGTGCACTGCCTTCCGGAGATCGTGGCTATCGCGGTACGACTCGTTCGGGGCGAAGATCACCTCCTCTTCCGCATCGCCTCGGCGCACGACGAGTGCATCTGGCTCGGTCGGCGACGAGGTGACGTACGCGAGCGTCCCATCCGAGGTGGCCGCGAGCGAGGTGACCCACCGGTCTCCATCAACTATGCGTTCGGTCGAACCGGACTTGTTCACGTGCGCTGAGAGCGCGCAGATTCTGCCTTCATCCTCGGCAAGCGCAAGGATGGTTTCGTCGTCCGCCCAGATCGGGCCCTCGCTATCGGTAGTCGGCCCATTACAGTCGCGATCCAGGTCCCCGAAGTGCAAGACCGTCTTGCCGCTGGTCGGATCGAGGACGACGAGATCGCTGGTGGAGGGGAAATGGGAAACGTCGACGGCGGTCGCGGCGAGCTTCGCCCCATTCGGAGAGAACGCGGGTTGGGCGTAGTGGTACTCCGTTCTCGTCACCTGCCGCAGCTCGAAGTCATCGAGGCTCTGCACGTAGATGTCGTTCAGCAACGTTCGATCGGACATGTCATGGCGTTGTGAGACGAAGACCACAGCGCGACCATCCGGATGCCAAGAGAAGTCAGAATCGTCGTATCCGCCGCTGCTCAATTTCCGGGGCGGACCGCCTGTGGCAGGTATCAGAAATGCCTGCTGGGGTCGATTGAAGGTGTAACCAAGACCGTCGTAGCGGTAGCGCAGCCGGGTCAGGTGCAGCGGCGGCCTGCGATCCTCTGGCAGTTCAATACGAGCACGATCTTGCTGCTCGCGTATGACGGCGAGGAGCCAGCGCCCATCCGGCGACCAGCTCAGCCCGGTTACGGGATCGTCCCAGCGCGCGAGTTCTACCTCGCTTTCCCCGACGGCGCCGTCGCAGTCGACCTGTCGCAGCACGAGACGCCAGGTCCTGCCGTCCGACCGCACCGTGGCCAGGCGAAAACTGCCTGCCTCGCCGCTGCCGGGCTCCCACCGCGGCAAATCCTCGCTCACACCTGCGGCAGTCGGAGCGGCTTCACGTACGACACCGCGTTCGACGAGTCCCGTCACGAGTCTCCCCTCGACTCGGTTCGTCTCCTGCGGAAGCCGGACTACGACAGTGGCGATGAGTCTTCCATCTTCCGACAGCTGCACCGACCTGAGCTCCGCTAAGGAGCTCAGGTCGGTCGGTCCTACGGGCTCCCCCCCGACCCTGCCCTGGTGGGGCGAGTCTTCTGGGCGACTGGAAGGCACCAGCCGTGCCTACCAGTTCTCCGGGTCAAGCAGCCCGAACGAGTTCGGTTTGTAGCCACTCAGAGCCGTCGCTGCCGCGACTCGTGTGGCCGGGAAGGGCATGAAGATCATTCCCGGCAGGTTGACTGAGATGTTCTTGTCGTAAGCCCACAGCGCACTCGTGGACTGAGACGCCGGCGCTACCTCCACACGGTGGATGAGCGCGTTCGTCGTCTTGTTGCTCCAGCCCCCGTAGTTGCCGTTGGCTCCTGTGGCGAAGAGCTGCTCGCCACTCGGATAGGCGTTGTAGTACCAGCCACCCCAGTCAAGCATCTGCCAAGCGCAATGGGTGGAAGCATTGCCGGGCTGGCAGATCGGAACGACCGCGCCGGTCACCTGCGAGAACGGCCCCGATGAGAGCTGGAGCGAGATACCAACTTTGTCCGCGTTGGAGGCGAGCGAGGAGATCTCCTCCTGCATCGCGGTATCCCCGGAGGTGTAGAGAAGGCTGAACTTCAGCGCCGCACCCTTCTTTATGCCCTTACCGCACTTCGCGGGAGTCGCGCACGTCGTCCTGCCTCCCGGATGAACGTCCCAACCGTGCGCCTTCAACAGGCTAGAGGCCGCCGAAATGCTGAATGGATACGGATTCTTGAGTTTGTGATTCCCGAGGTATTTGTTCGTCGGCTTGATGGGCACGGGCCCGTAGACTGGGACACCGACTCCGCCCATGAACGCCTTGATCCAGTGCGGCTGGTCGACGAGATGCTGCAAGGCCTGACGGATGTACAGCTGGCTAAGGATTGGGCCGACCGTCTTGTGCTGCATGTTGATTACGAAGAAGTCGAAACCGAGTCCGTACTGGGTCAGCAGCTTGTAACCGTTCTGGGTAATGCGGGATCCCTGGCTGAGATCCGCGGGCGGGATGTAGCCGACACTCAGCTGGTCTGACGAGTTCTGGCTGGAGACGCTGTTGCTCCCCCGCGAAGAAAGGAGCTGGTTGAACGCCGCAGACTCGCTCGTGAAGGGGACCTCACTGAACGTCGTCGCATGATTCTTGCTCGGCCCGCTGTACTTCGGGTTGCGAGTGAAGCGCACGAGGCCGGTGTTCGTGAACGCCTTGAGCTTCCAAGGGCCGTCGACAATGCCCCAGAGCGGACTCTTCACGTAGTCGGCGGTGTTCTTCGCCTGTCCCTCGAGGAACTTGGCGACGGCGCGTGCCCCCGCAGCTGTCGAATCGGGAAGGGATTTCGGCTTCGCAGGAAGCGTTCCGGACGTGGCGGTCACGCCAGACGGGAATGCCTTGATGTCCCAGGCGATCGGCCAGGCTTCAAGCTGGGCAAGCTGGGTGTTGAGGAACCACGTCGGGTTCCAGCTCTTGTTCAGCTTCAGCCGGAGCGTTGATGCGTTCATGGCAGTCGCCGAAACGACCGTGTCCGGGAAGCTCCCCGGCGAATACTGCTCCCAGTCCTTCTTGTTCGCCTTGACCAGGTTGTACATGAACACCACATCGCGAGCTGTGACAGGGCTCCCGTTCGACCAGCGGTACGGCTTCAGCTTGATCGTGACCACCTTGTCCTGGTGGCTGAAGACAGGCATCTGCCCGATCGACAACCTCTCGTCGATCCCGGCGCCGCCGTTCTTGCCGAGCCAGTACACCGGCCTGAACATCAATGCCTGGAACGAGTTCGCGTTCGCGACGGTCGAGCAGGTCAGCGGACCGACCTGGAAGATGCAGTTCGGAGCGTTCGCGGCCGGCTCCGCCCAGACGATGGACTTGACGCTGGGTTCCGCGGCAGCCTTGGCCGACGAGGCAGGAGCGTCATTTGCGGCGCCGGCAGACCCGCAGGCAGCGACGCAGAGGAGCGTCGGGACTGCCAGGAACAGCATTCGCCGGGTCGACTCGCCTACACGCAGGGGATGCATCATCGTGACCCTCCCTAAGCTCGGGCGCCCGCTCCCTTAGCACCAGAAGCCCGCTCGTCGAACGGAGCCGGCGCCCCCGGAAGCTGCGACTCAAATACTGGATGTGCGCCGACTATACTGTATGAGCGGGGCGCGTCAAGAAAGGCAGAGCCCTCCGCTGTTTCCGCTTGCGCGTCCCGCCTTTGCGTCGGGCGACAGTCCTGACTGGAAGGGTTGCCGCATCCTGACGCTACGCGTTTGCCGGCACCGACGCATCTTGCGCGGCTTCCTCACGAGCCCAGAACGGTCGGCCGACGCGAAGTTCAAACCGGAAGTACTGGTCGGCTCGAACCCCCTCGACCTCCTCGCGTGTCGCCTGCACCATTGCGGCGGCCACGTCAAGGTCATCGACGTCGAAGAGGAGATACCAGGCCCATCGCGGCGGCTCCGTCGGCCCGACCTGGAAAACGTCATCACACATCGACGCGACAACGCGAGCGCCGAGCTCTTCCCACTCGGCGAGGAGCTGCTTGAACCGCGGCATCGCCTGCTTCGCCTTCTCCTCAGGAGATGTAGCGAAGAAGCTCTCGAGTGCAGAGCCTGCGACCATGATCCGGTACGGCCGGTGGATCGGAAGCGGCTTCCAGGATGGCGACATGAGTACCTCCTACGGTCGAGTGCCGTTCAATTTGTTGAGCCGCGGGGAGAGGCAGCGAGTGCAGGGAGCAAAGGCCGATGGGGAGTGCGGAAATCTGGGGTCGCAGCTCATGGCTCGAGCTCGTAGGAGTAGCTGCCGAGAACCTCG
>Ga0070695_100001646_pt1 | contig 12549 bp, 11 predicted proteins | sample KBSK1252metaG_FD_65471 | JGI IMG/M metagenome (GOLD analysis project Ga0070695, IMG submission 65471) | Corn, switchgrass and miscanthus rhizosphere microbial communities from Kellogg Biological Station, Michigan, USA - KBS K1-25-2 metaG | ecosystem: Host-associated > Plants > Roots >...
GGCTACGTGGTCGGCTATATGATGAAGGACATGCTGGACAAGGCCGGCGCCCCCGAGACCGAGAAAATGCTGGGCGCGCTGCGCGGCGGCAGCTTCAATACCATCGTCGGCCCCGTCCTCATGCGGGCCAGCGACCAGCAGTCGACCATGGGCGCATGGGTTGGCGAGACCACCAAGAACGGCAAGGTCGGCACCATGAAGAACTGGCGCTATGAGGACGGCGCCAACTACATGTTCACCGAGGCCGAGGTGAAGGCCGCGCGCAAGGATTAGCAGGCTTTGATGCTTCGGCCGGCCGAGCCTCTTTGCTGTCGGCGCGCCGGCGCCCCGCCGTGCGCCAAGGAGGTGTCGCCCGCGCGCCGTGGCGGCACGGTGCGCTAATGGATTTTTCCTTCCTGCTGGTGCAGGCGCTGAACGGGCTGGCGAGCGCCTCGACGCTGTTCATCATTTCCGCCGGACTGACCCTGGTCTTCGGCGTCACGCGCATCGTCAATTTTGCGCACGGCTCTTTTTATATGTTGGGCGCCTATCTCGGCGTCAGCATCATTCCACGGCTGCTCGATCTGGCGAGCAGCCTGCCGATGTTCCTGGCGGGCGTGCTGGCCGCCGCCATCGGCGTCGGCCTGATCGGCGTCGCCATGGAACTTTTACTGCTGCGACGCATCTACCGCGTGCCCGAGCTGTTCCAGCTGCTCGCCACTTTCGGCGTGGTGCTGGTCGTGCAGGACATCGTCATCAAGCTCTGGGGACCGCTCGACATCTTGGGACCGCGCGCGCCCTCGCTTGGCGGCGCCGTTGCCATCTTCGGCCATCGCTTTCCCGTCTACGAGCTGTTCCTGATCGCCATGGGTCCCCTGGTGCTGGGCTTAATCTGGCTCACCATGCAGCGCACGCGGTTCGGCGTGTTGGTGCGGGCCGCCACCCAGGATCGCGAAATGGTGGCGGCGCTCGGCGTCAATCAGGCGCTGCTGTTTACCGGCACGCTGTTTCTGGGCGCGGCGCTGGCCGGCCTCGCCGGCGCCCTGCAGATCCCTAAATTGGCCGCCAACCCGCAAATGGACATCTCGGTGATCGCCGAGGCCTTTGTGGTGACCGTGGTCGGCGGCATGGGATCGGTCACCGGCGCCTTTCTGTCGGCGCTGATCATCGGCCAGCTACAGGCCTTTGGCATCCTGATCTTTCCCAAGGTGACCTTGGTGCTGGTGTTCCTGCTGATGGCGCTGGTGTTGGTGGCCCGACCCTGGGGCTTGCTGGGTCGGCCCGAGAGCGGCCAGCAGCGCTCGGCGCTGCCGCAAGGCATTCTCAAGCTTGCGCCCTTTGGCCCCGCCGCCCGGCGCTTCGCCGCGGCCGCCCTGGTGCTTGCGGCACTGCTGCCGCTCGCCGGCGACGCCTACCTGACCAAGGTTGCCATCGAGGTCATCGCCTTTGCGCTGGCCGCCTTCAGCCTCAATTTCCTGGTTGGCGTCGGCGGCATTGTCAGCTTCGGTCACGCCGCCTACTTCGGCATCGGCGCCTATGCGGCGGGATTGCTCACCACGCGCCTGGGTGTGCCGATGGAAGGCGCACTGATCGCCGCGCCGATCGCCGCCGGCCTCGGCGCCGCCCTGTTCGGTTTTTTCATCGTGCGGCTCAGCGGCATCTACCTTGCCATGCTGACGCTGGCATTCGCGCAAATCACCTACGCGGTGGCCTTCCAGTGGGTGGAAGTGACCGGCGGCGACAACGGCGTGGTCGGCGTGTGGCCCGCGCGCTGGGCGGCCAGCCGCGAGGCCTACTACTATCTGACCCTGGTGGTGGCTGGCAGCGCCATTTTCCTGCTGGGGCGCGCCATTTACGCGCCCTTCGGCTACACGCTGCGCGCCGCGCGCGATGCCGCCGTGCGCGCCGACGCCATCGGCATCGACGTCAAGGCTCACCGCTGGCTCGCCTTCTCGGTCGCCGGCGCCGCAGCCGGATTGGCGGGCGGCCTGTTCGCCTTCGCCAAGGGCTCGATCGATCCAACCCTGATCTCGATCCCGATGTCGGTCGACTTTTTGGTGATGATTCTTGCCGGCGGCATTGAGACCATTACCGGCCCGCTGGCCGGTGCCGTGTTCTTCCACGCCGTCAAAGATCTGGTCATGCCGCTCACGGACTTCTGGCGGCTGCTGCTCGGCCTGGCGATCATCCTCCTCGTGTTGGCCTTTCCAGGTGGCATCGTCGGCGGCATGGCGCGCGTGCGCGATTATCTCGCCGACCGCCGGCGCCAGGGGAGCTAAAGCCGCATGAGCCTGCTGTCGGTCGAGGGCCTCTCAAAATCCTTCGGTGGCGTGGTGGCGGCAGCAGACGTCAGCTTTTCGCTGGAGGCCGGGCTGCTGCTCGCCGTCATCGGCCCGAATGGGGCGGGCAAGTCGACGATCTTCAACATGCTGGGCGGCCAGCTCAGGCCCGATCGCGGTCGCATCGTGCTGGGGGGCACCGACATCACCGGCCTGCCGCCGCGCCGCATCTGGCGGCTCGGCGTCGGCCGCACCTTCCAGATCGCGCAAACCTTCCTGTCGATGTCGGTGATCGAAAATGTGCAGATGGCGCTCTTGAGCCTAGCCGGCCGAACGCGGGCGGCCTGGCCCGACGCCAGGCAGCTCTATCATGAAGAGGCACGGCAGCTGCTGGCGCGCGTCGGGGTCGAGGCCGAGGCACGACGACCCATGAGCGAGCTGGCCTACGGCGACGTCAAGCGCGTCGAGCTCGCCATCGCCTTGGCGAGCGCGCCAAAACTCTTGCTGATGGACGAACCGACGGCGGGCATGGCGGCCGGCGAGCGCGCCCAGCTGATGCGATTGATCGGCAGCATCGCCCGCGAGCGCGGCATCGGCGTGCTGTTTACCGAGCATGACATGGACGCCGTCTTCGACCACGCCGACGCCGTGCTGGTGCTGGTGCGCGGCGAAATCATCGCCCGCGGCCGCCCGGCCGAGGTGCGCGCCGATCCCGTCGTGCGCCAGGTCTACCTTGGCCGCGCGGCGTCCCTCCCCAAGGCTTGAGGTCTCCTCCCATGCAGCAGACCGCAAGCCTTCTGCAAGTCGACGACCTCGATGCCGCCTATGGACGCGCGCAAGTGCTGTTCGGCGTCTCGCTGCGACTTGAGCGCGGGGAGACGGTGGCCCTGATGGGCAGGAACGGCGCCGGCAAGTCGACCACGCTCAAGGCCATCATGGGGCTGCTGCCGGTTGCCGCCGGCTCGATCAAATTTGTGGGCCAGGAGATCTGCCGCCTTCCCACCTATCGCATCGCCCGCCTTGGCCTCGGTTACGTTCCCGAGGATCGCCGGATCTTCACCGATCTCAGCGTCTTTGAGAACCTCGAGGTCGGCGCCAAGGCCGCGCGCTCGCAAGGGCGCACGCGTTGGACGCCGGAGCGGCTGTTTTCGATCTTTCCCAACCTCGCCGAGATGCGCGGCCGTCAAGCCAGCCAAATGTCGGGCGGCGAGCAGCAGATGCTCTCGATTGCCCGCACCTTGATGGGCAATCCGGACGCCATTCTGCTCGACGAACCCACCGAAGGGCTGGCGCCCGTCATCGTCGATGAAATGTGTGCAGCCATGGCGCGCATGAAACGGGAAGGCATTGCCGTGCTGGTATCCGAGCAGAACTTGAGCTTTGCCGCCGCTGTCGCCGACCGCGCCTACCTGATCGCCAAGGGCGTCGTGCGCCACGAGGGGCCCATGGCCGAGATTGCCGGCAATGCTGCCCTGCGCGAGACGCACCTGGGGGTCTAGGCCGCTCTGCCACATCCCTAGAGCGCGCACCTTTTGGGGCCGCATCGGCCCGCCCACCGCCGCCGCAGCCATACCCAAGCTCAAGCCTCGTCGATCGGAACCTGTGGTGCGACGGGGCGTTCATCCCGCCACCAGAGCTGATCAACCGGAGGCCCGAGATGGATCAACGACCCCAAGACCCTGCCCCGAAAACCGACTGGGATCGCCTCCCCCGTGGCGACGACGGCAGCTGGAGCCTCGTGCCCGTCCTGCTCGTGGTCGCCCTGCTTGCGGTCGGCGCCTGGCTGCTGTTTGCCAACAGCGGCTCAACACCGACGACGACCACCTCCGAAAGCACACCGTCGACCGCCCCGAGCCCCAAGCCGACGCCGCCGTCGCCGCCGGCAGCAACGCCCACAACCCCACCACCCTCCAACAGCGCCCCGGCACCGGCGACGAAGCCCTGAGCGCCGAGCCTTGCCTTTGACTAAGCGGTCTTCTTCCCCCTTTGGCCCCGCCGCGCGCGGGGCTCTTCTTTAGGTGGGGGAGTGTGTGTCGGGCGGATATTCGTCAGATGGCGGCTATGCCGGACATTGCGGGCAGCGGTCACGCGCACTCGAGGCGGTCGCGGTGGGCCCATTTCATTTCCAGCGCGAACTTTGGACCTATGCGTGCTCGGCCGCCAGACGCCGACGGCGCGCCAGTGATCCGGATACGGGGCTGGTTGCTTCCTGACGGCGGGCGCATGGGCCAAGCCGCGCGCGCCGTCTCATGCGCGCCTCGCTCAGCGCTAGAGTGAGGGCCGCGACGCGTCCCAGGGCCGCGCCGCCTCGAACAGCGCCGCCACGCGCAGCAAGCGCTGATCTTCGTTGCGACGGCCGACGAGCTGGACGGCCACGGGCAGGCCGTCGGAATGAAAGCCCGCCGGCAGGCTCACGGCGGGGTGCCCGGTCAGGTTAAAGGGGTGGGTGTAGGGATACCAGGCGCGGCGCACCGTATCGACCGGCTCGCCTTCGATCTCGATCGGTTCGAACAGGCGCTCTTTGATCGGCAGCGCCGTGCGCGTCAGCGTCGGCGTCAGAATCAGATCGAAGCGCTCAAACCAACCCTGCACCTGGCGGTAAAGTTGGCTGCGCCTTAGCAAGGCCTGAGCGACGGCGGTGCCGGTCGTGTCCTTGCCGAGCTCCATCTGGGCGAGCAGCGTCGGGCTCAGCCGGTTGCCCCAGCGCGGCAGCAGCTCGGCGAAGCGCGCATTCCACAAGGCGCTGCTATAAGCGAACCAGGCGGGCTCCACCGGCTCCAGATCATCGTCCATCGGCTCCACACTGGCGCCGAGCTCGCTCAAGGTCATGGCCGCGCGCTCGCCGAGATCGAGCACCTCGCGGTCGATGACATTGTTCGCCATCAGCGGACGCCAAGCAACGCGCACGCCTGCTAGGTCACCGTGCGGCCGCGCCGCGGCAATGAAGCCGCGCGCCGGTGTACCGTAGCTATAAGGATCGCTGGGGTGCTCGCCGGCCATCGTCTCTAGCATCAAGCCGCAATCGGCGACGGTGCGCGTCATGGGATTGATGCTCGAGACGTTGGCGAACAGCTCGAGCGACATGTCGTGCGGAATGAGCCCGGCCGATTGCTTGAAGCCGATGACGCCGTTGCAGGCGGCCGGAATCCGGGTCGAGCCGCCGGCATCGGTGGCGACCGCCAGCGGCGCGACGCCGGCCGCAATGGCGACCGCGGCGCCGCCCGAGGAGCCGCCGCAGGTGCGCTCCGCACTCCAGACATTGCGTGTGCGGCCAAACAGCGGGGCTTCGGTGTAGGGCATGTGCCCGAACTCGGGCGTCGTGGTTTTGCCGATCAGTATCGCGCCGGCCTGGCACAGGCGGGCAACGCACACCGCGTCGCGCTCCGGCACGTTGTGTTCGTGCATGTAGGAGGCAAACGTGGTGCGCACGCCCGCCGTATTGACCAGGTCCTTGACGTGGAACGGCACCCCGTGGAGCGGCCCCAGCTCGCGGCCTTCGGCGAGCGCCCGGTCGGCGGCCGCCGCCTCGCTCAGCGCTCGCTCGCCACACAGCGTAATGAAGCAGTTGAAGCTCGCCTGCGCCGCCTCGGCGCGTGCCAGCGTCGCGCGCATCACCTCGACGGCGGACACCTGCTTTGCCCGGATCATCTCGGCCAGGCGGCCGGCAGGCGTAAAGGCGATTGCAGCGGTGGCCATGGTTGCCTTCCTTGCTCAACGTGCAAGCCCAGCCAAGCTACACGCATTTGCCTTCCCGGAGTATGGCGCGCATTCTCCCCGCTGCAGCACGAGGCAGCCAGCTGAAAGGAGCGGCAAGGATGCAGATCGGCATGATCGGGCTTGGGCGCATGGGCGCCAATATCGCGCGCCGCCTGATGCGGGCGGGACACGCCTGCGTGGTCTTTGACCGCGACCCAACCCCGGCAGCCGAGCTCGCGGGCGAGGGTGCCCTGGCGTCAGCGAGCCTGGAGGAGTTGGTTGCGGCGCTGGCGGCCCCCCGTGTCGTTTGGATCATGCTGCCCGCGGGGGCGGCGACGGAGCAGGCGATCACCGCCTTGAGTGATGTGTTGCAGGCCGGCGATTGCATCATCGATGGTGGCAACAGCTTTTGGAAGGACGACATTCGGCGCGCGCACACCTTGCAGCCAAAAGGCCTGCACTACCTCGACGTCGGCACGTCGGGCGGTGTGTGGGGGCTCGAGCGCGGCTACTGCTTGATGATTGGCGGCGATGCGGCCGTGGTGCGACGGCTCGATCCGATCTTTGCGGCGCTCGCACCGGGCGGGGGCGAGATCGCCGCCACCGCCGGGCGCGACCGGCGCGACCGGCGCCCCGAGCAGGGCTATCTGCACGCGGGGCCGAACGGGGCGGGTCACTTCGTGAAAATGATCCACAACGGCATCGAGTACGGCATGATGCAGGCCATGGCCGAGGGTTTCGACATTCTAAAGCAGGCCAACTCGAGCGAGCTTCCCGAGGAGCTGCGCCTTGCCATCGACGTCGCCGACGTCGCCGAAGTCTGGCGGCGCGGCAGCGTCATCACCTCTTGGTTGCTGGACCTCACGGCGACGGCGCTGGCGCAAGACCCTGAGCTTGCCGGCTACTCGGGCCACGTCGCCGATTCCGGCGAGGGCCGCTGGACGGTGCAGGCGGCCATCGAAGAGGCGGTGCCCGCCGAGGTTTTGAGCGCGGCGCTCTATGCGCGCTTTCGTTCGCGCCAGACCCACACTTTTGCCGAAAAGGTGCTCTCCGCCATGCGCAAGGGCTTCGGCGGCCACCTCGAGCCGGGCCAAGGCGGGGCAGCAAGATGAGCACAGCAACAACGCCAATGGTGATCGTGCTGATGGGGGTGTCGAGCTCCGGCAAGAGCACCATCGGTCTCAAACTCGCCGAGCTGTTGCGTTGGCCCTTTCGCGATGCCGATAGCTTCCATCCGCCGGCCAATATCGCCAAAATGAGCCGCGGCATTCCCCTCGAGGACGCCGATCGCTGGCCCTGGCTCGATGCCATTGCCGCCTGGATCGAGGCGCAACTGAGCCAAGGCCAATCCGGCTTGGTGTCCTGTTCGGCCCTGAAGAAGAGCTACCGCCGCCGCATCATTGGCGATCGCAATAACGTGCGGCTGGTGTATTTGCGGGGCAGCTTTGAGCTGATCAGCGAGCGCATGCAGTGCCGGCACGAGCATTTCATGCCCCTCTCGCTCTTGCAGAACCAGTTTGACGTCCTCGAGGAGCCGTCGGCGGACGAGAACGCCCTCGTCGTCTCGATTGCACAACCGGCCGAGCGCGTGGCCCAGACCATCATCGCCGAGCTCGGCCTCAGCGGCGCCAGCGCAGGCCCGCGCCGATGACGATGGAGTTCGTCGCCTTCGTTAAGGATCAAATGGCGCCGCTCGGCCCCATCCTCAGCCGGCGTATGTTCTCGGGCGCCGGGCTTTACTGCGACGGGGTGATTTTCGCGTTGATTTTACGCGGCACGCTCTACTTCAAGGTGGACGCGGGCAATCGGGCCGCCTACGAGGCCGAAGGCCTGTCGCCCTTCAGCTACCAGGTGAACGGACGGACGGTCGAGATCGGCAGCTATTGGCGCGCGCCCGAGCGGCTGTTCGATGACACCGACGAAATGGTCGATTGGGCCCGCGCCGCGCTTGCCGCGGGGCGGCGGGCGGAGGCATTAAAGAAAGCGGCGAAGCCGCGCCTAAAAAAGAGCGGCCACGACGCGCACAAAGAACCGGCGAAGGTGCGCGTAAAAAAGCAACGGCACACCTGAGCAGGAGAGGGTCGCGCAGCGGTCGACGCCCTGCCGCGCCGGCCGCGCCACCCGTCTCACCTTCCCCGCGCCCTTTTTGTTCTCGTCGCTCTTTTGCGTCGTTTGCGAGCCCTTCCGCTTGTGGCTTGTGCTCCACATCACAGATGAGTCAAAAAGCCCTGCTAATTTATGGCTTCCACCACTCCTCGAGGCGGCGATGCGGTGCGGTCTGGTCCTCTTAGTACAGCTGTTGGCTGTGCTTGCAACTTGGCTCCCAAGCCCTGCGCAGGCGGAAAAGCGCGTTGCCCTGGTGATCGGCAACGCCGCCTATCAGAACACCACCCAACTCAAGAGCACCAAGAACGACGCGGTCGACCTGGCGGCGGTCCTGACGCGGCTCGGCTTCGACGTCGTCGACGGCAGCGACCTCGACAAACGCGCCATGGAGCGAACCATGCGCGCGTTCACCCAGAAGCTCGCCCACGCCGACGTTGCGCTCTTCTACTTCGCCGGCCATGCCGTGCAGAGCGGAGGCCAGAACTTTTTGATGCCGATCGATGCCCGGCTGCGCAGCGAGGGCGATATCGATTTCGAGGCCCTGCCGCTGTCGCTGGTGCTGCGGCAAATGGAACGCGAGGCCAAGACCAGCATCGTGCTGCTCGACGCCTGCCGTGACAATCCGCTGGCGCGCACCTTGGCGCGCGCGATGGGCACCCGCAGCAGCCTGATCGGCCAAGGCCTGGCCGAGGTGAGGGCGGGTGTGGGAACCCTGGTCGGTTTCTCGACCCAGCCCGGCAATATTGCGCTCGAGGGGGTCGGGCGGAATTCTCCCTATGCCGCCGCACTGCTGAAATACGTGGAAACGCCCGGCAAGGACGTCGGTGGCGTGCTGGTCGCCGTGCGCAACGACGTGCTGCAGGCGACCGCGGGCAAGCAGGTGCCGTGGGAATTCACCGCACTCACCGATGAGGTGTATTTGCGCGCCCCCGCCGCACCGCTGGCGCCAACGGCCAGCGCACCGGCGCCGCCGACCGGCGCGCTGCCGGCGCCGACGCCGACCGGGGAGCTGCCTCCCGACTACGACAAAGAAATGGAAATCGCCTTCTGGAATGCGGTCAAAAGCGCCAAATCGCCGGCGGTGCTTGCCACCTATCTCGACCGCTTTCCGCGCGGCACCTTCGCCGGGCTCGCCCGCGTCATGATCGAGCAGCTGAAAGCCGAGCAGGCCGCCGCTCCCGCGCCCTCGAAGGTCGCAAGCCTGCCGACCCGCCTGCCCGAGCCGCCGCCCACGCCCGGATCGAGCCCGCAAGGCTTGGCCCGCGCCCTGCAGACAGAGCTCAAGCGCGTCGGCTGCGATCCGGGATCCCTCGACGGCAACTGGGGGGCCAAGAGCCGGGAGGCGCTCGAAAAATTTCAACGCTTGAGCAAGCTGTCGGTGCCAAAGGGCGAGCCGACCGAGGCCGCCCTGCAGGGCGTTGCCGGCCAGATGGGACGCATCTGCCCCGTCGACTGTGACAAGGGCGAAACCGAGGTCAATGGCACCTGTGTGGCCAAGCCGCGCCCCGAAAAAAAGAAGACGGTGAACCGGCCGGCGCGCCAGACCACCGACCAGCCCACGCCGACGCCGGGCTTTCGCGTCTGCGTCGGCGGACGCGCCTTGGGTCTGTGCACCAACTAAAGTTGCGACCAGAAACTGAACGAAAAACTCGGATGACGACTTCGAGTCCAGGGCGGACCTCAATCAGCCGTCGGCTTGCCGGTGTAAACCGCCAATTGAGCCTCGAATGCCCGCTTGTAGGCGGGCCGAGCTTCGCCACGGGCGACATAGGCGGCGAGATTCGGATATTCGCCCAGAATGCCCGAAGGTTTCAACCTGAGCAGCACCGACACCATCACCAGGTCGCCCGCGCTGAACGCACCATCGAGCCAATCGGCACTGCCAAGGCGAGCGGAAAGTTGCTGCAACCGGTCGCGGACGCGATCCTCGACCAGAGGCAGGCGCTCCTTACTCCAGGGCTTATCGCCCTCCAGAAGCTTGGCGTTTGCGAGTTCAAGGATCGCCGGTTCCACCGTGTTGAGCGCGGCAAACATCCATGTGATCGCGCGCGCCCGGGCGTTGGCATCGTCCGGCAACAGGCCCGCATGGCGCTCGGCGATGTGGAACACGATTGCCCCTGTCTCGAACAGGGCGAGATCGCCTTCCTCATAGGTCGGAATCTGGCCGAAGGGATGAAGCGCCAGATGCGCGGGTTCCTGCATCGCCTTGAACGAAAGAAGACGAACCTCGTAAGGCTGGCCCACTTCTTCAAGCGCCCAGCGGACGCGCGTGTCACGCGCCAGTCCTTTGCCGCCGTCGGGTGACCGTGCAAAGGCGGTAATGGTGATGGTCATCGTGAGGCTCCTGCTTGGCGAAAATCATCGGCTGCGGCGCTGGCAAGCTGTCAACGCAACCATACCGAGATTGGCGCTATCTCAATCGCGGCAACCGTTATCATTTGGCTCGGTCAATGAGCCCTGACCCCAATGCTGCTCACTCCGCCCAGGCTCACTGCGGCCAGGATCATTGCGGCCAGACTCATTCCGGCCAGACTCATTCCGGCCAGACTCATTCCGGCCAGACTGGCGCATGCGTGCCGAGCCGCACCGGCGGACGTAGCCAGTGCGCTGGTGTCTCCGACAGCTGCGCGGCATGCCGCACGAACGTTAGGCGGCCAACCGGCGTCTCGGTGGTCTGCAAGAGGTCGGCGACGTCGGCAAATCTAGGATCGACGCCAGCAAAGCCGTGCGCGAGGCGGCCGAGGCGGGAGAGCCAATGGCCCGTTTGCGCCAGCGAGACGCGCACGTGCCAGGAGCCACCCTCTTGGGCCTTGCGGGCCAACGCCAGCATGGCGCCCAAGGCCATAAGGTAGCCCGAGGCATGGTCGAGCGCCTGCGCCGGGAGCTCGCGCGGCGCCGGCACGCCGGCGGCCTCCGCTTCGGCGACGTTGAGGCCGCTCGCGTTCTGAACCAGGCTATCAAAGCCGCGGCGCGGGGCCCAGGGCCCCTCATGCCCGTAGGCCGACAGCGTCACGGCGACGATGCCCGGCCGCCGCTCCGCGCAGGCCTCGGGCGAGAAACCGAGGGCGGCGAGGCCGCCCGGACGGTAGCCCTGCACAAAAATATGTGCCTGCCGCAACAATCCCTCGAGCCGCTCGCGGTCTTCCATCGCGCGCAGGTCGAGCGCGGTCGAAAGCTTGCCGCGACCGGTGTCGATATCGAGCGTGGCGAGCCCCGGCAGGTGCGGCGCCGTCACGCGCATGACGTCGGCACCGTGCGCGGCGAGCGCGCGCCCGCAGACCGGGCCGGCGATCACCCGCGTCAGATCGAGCACGCGCACGCCGGCCAGCGGACGCGTGGGATTGGGGGTGAGCGCGCGTGCCGGGGCTTCGCCGATTTTTCGGATTTCGAAGATTGGCAGACCGGCCACCGCCCGCCCCTGCGGATGGCCGGCCCACTCGGCCGGCGAGCGCAGCATGGTGGCGACCAGCCCAGCCTCGGCAACCGCCGCTTCAAAGCGCTCGGCCTGCCATCGCCGCAGCGCGGCGGCGACGGCGTCGCGATCATAGGCCACGCCCAGGAGCTTGAGGATGCCGTCGCGATGGTGCGGAAAGTTGGTGTGCAGGCGAACCTTGCGGCCATCGCCCGTGTCATAGACGCCGGCGATTTTGTCCCAGGTCGGCCCGGGCGGCTTATCGTCGAGGCGCATATAGCGCTCGCTGCGGAACTCGACCGCGGCATGACGCATATCAACGTGCAGCGTCTGCCGGCGACCGCCGCGCTGACGCCAGAGTTGGGCGGCGGCGAGCCCGGCGGCCGCGATGGTGGCTTGCGCAATGGCACCGACGCGAAAAGACGACGGCAGCGCCGGCTCGTTACCGGTCAGGACCACATCGTGCAAGGCTTGCGGGCTGCCGCCGGCGTGCGCCCACAGCTCGGCCAAAACTTCCATCGGCTCTCCGACCGTATCGGTTGGCATCACCGCAACGATAGCACGCGGACAGCGCGCGCGCGCCCCGTGTGCGGCGCGCGAAATCGTGAAGGAGGTCGCCCTCAGGCATCCTCGGCGAGGTGCTTGACCAGCCAACGCGCCGAACGCAACAGGCGCCCGTCGTCGCGGCGCGGGCCGATCAGCTGCACGCCCATCGGCAGACCGTCGGCCTCGAGCAGCGGCAGGGTCACCGCCGGGACGCCGAGGTAGGTCCAAAACGCGCAGAAGACGGGATTGCCGGTGCTTTCCAAACCCTTGGGCGCCGGCCCGAGGGCCGCCGGCGTCAAGATCTGTCCGTGCTGCATGATCAGGCCGTCGACGGTGGCATAAAGTTCCTTGCGCAATTCCAGCGCCGCAAAATAATCGGTGCCGGCGACGCGCCGGCCCTCCTCGATCTGGTTGGCCAGGCGCTTGCTGATGAGGGCTGGCGCAGAATCGAGCAGCGGTCCGTAGTGATGGGCGAGCTCGACGTTTTGCACGGTCTTGGCCGCCGCGATGCCGCGTTCGGTGGTAAAGTCG
>Ga0070695_100001649_pt1 | contig 12533 bp, 11 predicted proteins | sample KBSK1252metaG_FD_65471 | JGI IMG/M metagenome (GOLD analysis project Ga0070695, IMG submission 65471) | Corn, switchgrass and miscanthus rhizosphere microbial communities from Kellogg Biological Station, Michigan, USA - KBS K1-25-2 metaG | ecosystem: Host-associated > Plants > Roots >...
ATGACCGCGAAGGCGATCGCGGCGGTGCACAAGCTGCCGTTCCTCGCGGTCAATCACCTCGAAGGCCACGCGCTCTCGCCGCGGCTCACGCACGACGTTGCATTTCCCTATCTGCTGCTGCTGGTCTCAGGCGGCCATTGCCAGCTGCTCGCCGCCGAGGGCGTCGGCCGTTATGTGCGGCTTGGCGGCACGGTCGACGATGCGGCCGGCGAGGCGTTCGACAAGGTCGCGAAAATGCTGGGCTTGGGCTATCCGGGCGGACCAGCGGTCGAGCGCGCGGCGAAGCAGGGAAGGCCAGGCCGTTTCCGCCTGCCGCGGCCGATGAAAGGACGCGAAGGCGCCGATTTCTCGTTCGCCGGCTTGAAGACCGCCGTGCGGCAGGCGATCGCGCAATTGCCGGGAGGCCGCGCGAGCACAGCCGACACGTCCGATCTCTGCCGCGACTTCCAGGACGCGGTTTCCGAGATCGTCGCCGACCGCACACGCCATGCGCTCCAGCGTTTTCGCAAAGAGTGGCCCGCGGGCCGCGCGCTGGTGGTGGCGGGCGGCGTTGCCGCCAACGCCGCGCTACGTGCCGTGCTGGCCGGGGCGGCGAGCGAGGCCGGGCTCGATTTCGTGGCGCCGCCGCTGCGCTATTGCACCGACAACGCGGCGATGATCGCCTGGGCCGGGATCGAGCGCCTGGCGCTCGGACAGCGCGATCGGCTCGACTTTGCGCCGCGCCCGCGCTGGCCTTTGAGCGAGCTCGCGGCGTGAAGAAGCTTCAGCGCTTCGCCATCATCGGCGCCGGCGCCTGGGGCACCGCGCTGTCGCTGGTCGCGTGCCGCGCCGGACGCCAGGCGATCCTGTGGGCGCGCGAGCGCGAGGTGGTCGAGGCCATCTTGAAGACGCGCGAGAACACGCCGTTCCTGCCCGGCATCAAGCTCGATCCGACGTTTGCGGTCACCGATGAATTCCATTCGGCGCTCGAAGAGGTCGACGCGATCATCCTCGCGGTGCCGGCGCAATATCTGCGCGCGCTCCTGACCGAGGTCACGCGCTACGTGCCGCCCGGCGCCACGCTTGTCCTCGCCGCCAAGGGCATCGAGCAGGAGACCGGCGCGCTGCTGTCCGAAGCCGTCGCCGCGGCGCTGCCGAAGCATCCGCTCGCAATTCTCTCGGGGCCGACCTTTGCGGCCGAGGTGGCGAAGGGCCTGCCGACCGCGGTGACGGTTGCGGCCCGCGAACGTACCACCGCGGACGCGGTAGCGAAGGCGCTCGGCGGGCGCGGCTTCCGTCCCTATGCCTCGGACGATCCGGTCGGCGTCGAGGTCGGCGGCGCGGTCAAGAACGTCATCGCGATCGCGTGCGGCATCGTCGTCGGCCGAAGTCTCGGCGAGAACGCGCGCGCCGCGTTGCTGACGCGCGGACTCGCGGAGATGACCCGGCTCGGCGCGGCCAAAGGCGCCAAGGCGGAGACGTTCATGGGGCTTTCGGGCCTCGGCGACTTAGCGCTCACCTGCGGCTCGCCGCAGTCGCGCAACATGTCATTGGGAGTTGCGCTGGGGCAGGGCAAGACGCTGGCGGAAATCCTCGGCGAACGCCGCTCGGTGGCCGAAGGCGTCACCACGGCGCCCGCCGTGGTGGGGCTCGCCAAGCGCCTTCGCGTCGAGATGCCGATCTCGTCGGCGGTCGACGCCGTGCTTCATCACGGCGCCGATATCGACAAGACAATCGACGGTCTGTTGCGGCGCCCGCTCAAGGCGGAGTGAAATCGCAACCTGCTAGGGAGGTTGCCATGGCGGCAGGACCTCAACGCGACGTCTGGGCGAGCGGCGACCGCTATGAGCCCTATGTCGGGCGCTGGAGCCGGTTGGTCGCGCGCGATTTCGTCGACTGGATCGCGGCACCCAAGGGACTGCGCTGGCTCGACGTGGGCTGCGGCACCGGCGCGCTGGCGCAAACGGTGCTGGATCGCGCGGCGCCGGCCGAAGTGCTCGGCGTCGATCCCTCCGACGGCTTTCTGGCCAACGCGCGGCGCTATGTCACCGATCCACGCGCGCGTTTCGAGATCGGCGATGCGCAGGCGCTGCCGGCAGGGGATGGCGCTTTCGACGCGGCCGTGTCGGGGCTCGTGCTCAATTTCGTTTCCGACCAAGCGATGGCCGCACGCGAGATGCGCCGCGCGGTCAAGCCCGGCGGCATCGTCGCCGCCTATCTCTGGGACTATGCCGGCGAGATGCAGATGATGCGCCGGTTCTGGGACGCGGCCGTGGCGCTCGATCCCGACGCGCGCGCCAAGGACGAGGGCGTGCGCTTCCCGCTGTGTCGGCCCGAGCCACTCAAGGCGCTGTTTGCCGGTGCCGGGCTTCGCGACGCAACAGTGAAGGCCATCGACGTGCCGACGGTGTTCAAGGACTTCGACGATTTCTGGACGCCGTTCCTGAGCGGCCAGGCACCGGCGCCCGGCTACTGCATGTCGCTCAGCGAAGAGCGTCGTGCCGCGTTGCGCGAGCGCCTGCGCGCGACGCTGCCGGTCCGCGCCGACGGCTCGATCGCGCTCATCGCCCGCGCCTTCGCCATCCGCGCCGTGAAGTGAAGCGAAAGGAACAGGAGACGGGGAGAAGTCAGTAGGATACGCGACCAATGTGCCGGGAAGGTCAGGACAGCGCGCGAAGACGCGCGCAAGGAAAGCAGCGCCGCAAGCGTTCTCACTTCATCGTGTCTTGGTGGTGAGCCTTCCACTTCTCCCCGGCTCCTGTTCCCTTACGCTTTCTTCGCGTGGAGCGAGAGATCGCGGATCGTCGCTAGCGGCCCGCACAAGGCGCAGGCGGGATCGCGCTTGGCCTTGAGCTTGCGGAAGGTCGTCGAGAGCGCGTCGTAGATGAGCAGGCGGCCGTTCATCGATTCGCCGAGTCCCAGAATTTCCTTCAGCACTTCGGCGGCCTGCAGCGTGCCGAGCGCGCCGGCGACGGCGCCGAAAATGCCGGCTTGATCGCAGCGCGGCACGGCGCCCTCGGGCGGCGGCGCGGGGAAGAGGCAGCGGAAGCAGGGATTGTCGCCGGGCTCGTAGGCGCGATAGGTGCTGAGCTGGCCTTCGAAGCGCAGCAGCGCGCCGGAGACGAGCGGCTTTTTCGCGAGATAGCACGCGTCGTTGACGAGATATCGCGTCGGAAAATTATCGCTGCCGTCGGCGACAAGATCATAGTCGGCGATGATGCGCAGCGCGTTGGCGGCGGTGAGGCGCTCCCGATAGGTGACGACGGCGATCTCGGGATTGAGCGCATGGATCGCGGTTTCGGCGCTTTCGACCTTGGGCGTGCCGACGCTGCCGGTGGTGTGGATCACTTGGCGCTGCAGATTCGTCAGATCGACATCGTCGTTGTCGATGACGCCGAGCGTGCCGACGCCGGCGGCGGCGAGATAGAGAAGCATCGGCGCGCCCAGGCCGCCGGCGCCGATGACCAGCACCTTCGCCGCGAGCAGCTTCGCCTGTCCCTCCTCGCCGACCTCGTCGAGGATGACGTGGCGCGCATAGCGCATGAGTTGCGCGTCGGTGATGGGGTGCGTCATCGCTTGGTTTCCGTGCCCGTGGAGCCGAACCCGCCGGCCCCGCGCTCTGACTTAGGCAGCGATTCGACTTCGCGCCAGCGCCCGCGCGTGACCGGCGCCACGATCATCTGCGCGATGCGCATCCCGCGCGCGACGGTGAACGGCATGTTGCTGTGATTGACCAGCAGCACTTGGATTTCGCCGCGATAATCGGCGTCGATCGTACCGGGCGAATTGAGGCCCGTGATGCCGTGCTTCAGCGCGAGGCCCGAGCGCGGGCGCACTTGCGCCTCGTAGCCGGGCGGCAGCGCGATCGCGATGCCGGTCGGCACCAGCGCGCGCGCCCCCGGCATCAAGATGAGATCGGCCGCGACCGCGGCGCGCAAATCCATGCCCGCCGCGAACGCGCTCTCATACTCCGGCAACGGCAGATCACGCCCATGCGCGAGGCGCGTGATCTGGATTTCGATCTCGCTCATGCGCGGCGCGCCGGTCAGAAAGAAAAGGAAGCAGGAGCCGGAGAGCCGGGGAGAAGAAAGAAGGAAACTGCGGAAGACACGGAGTGCACGGAGAGAACCAAATGCGTGCCTTTAGCGCGCGAAGCTTTGTTATTTCTGTGCACGCCCCGTCCTCCGTGATTCAAATCCTTCTCCCCGGCTCCTGTTCACTTCCGCTCTTTCACGCCGCGCCCGGCCGCAGCGTGTCGGCGATGCGTTCGGCCAGGCGGCGGGCGACGGTTTCCTTTTCCATCGTCGGCCAGGTTTCGACGCCTTTCTCGGTGATGAGATGGATTGTGTTGCGGTCGCCGCCGAAGGTGCCGGTCGCTGGCGCGACGTCGTTCGCGAGGATCCAGTCGCAGCCTTTCTTCGCGCGTTTGACGCGGGCATTGGCGATCACGTCTTCGGTCTCGGCGGCGAAGCCGACGACGAGGCGCGGGCGGCGATTGCCCGGCTGGGAGAGCGTCGCGAGGATGTCGGGATTCTCGGCCAGCGCCAGCGCCGGAACGCTCCCGCCGTTTTTCTTGAGCTTCTGCTCGGCGGCATCCGCCGCGCGCCAATCGGAGACGGCGGCCGCGCACACGGCCACTTCCACCGGCAGCGCGCGCTCGCAGGCGGTCAGCATCTCGCGCGCCGATTCGATGCGGTGAACAGAGACGCCGGCGGGGTCCGCGAGCGCGGTCGGGCCCGAGACGAGCACGGTTTCGGCGCCCATTTCGGCCAGCGCCGCGGCGATCGCATGGCCCTGCTTGCCCGAGGAGCGGTTGGCGATGTAGCGCACGGGATCGATCGCCTCGTGCGTGGGGCCGCTGGTGACGAGCGCGCGCAGGCCCGCGAGGCGGCCGGTGCCGCGGAACTGCGCCTCGATCGCGGCGAGGATCTCTTCGGGCTCGGCCATGCGCCCGATGCCCATCTCGTCCTCGGCGAGCGGGCCCTGGTTGGGCCCGACGCGCTTGACGCCGCGCTGTTCGAGCTTGTGCATGTTCTCGAGCGTGGCCGCATGCAGCCACATGCGATGGTTCATCGCTGGCGCCACCATGACGGGCGCGGCCGAGGCGAGCAGCACCGTGGTCGCCAGCTCGTCGGCGAGTCCGTGCGCCATCTTGGCGAGGATGTTGGCGGTGGCCGGCGCCACCACGACGAGATCGGCTTCCTGCGACAGGCGGAGGTGGCCCATCTCGCTCTCCTCGGTGAGCGAGAACTGGTCCTGATAAACCTTCTCGTGGCTTAAGGCCGAAACGGAAAGCGGTGTCACGAACTGCGCGCCGCCCTTCGACAGCACGCACCGCACGAGCGCGCCGCGCTCGCGCAGACGGCGGATCAGCACCAGGCTCTTATAAGCCGCGATCCCGCCGGAGATGACGAGAAGGATGCGCTTGCCGTTCAGCATGAGGCGCCTCGGTTCCGGGGCCGCGGGCAAGCTATGGCGTATGCTGCGCCGCGACAAGTATCTGCGCGAGGGGTCAGACCCTTTATCCAACAATAGGGGTCTGACCCCTTTCTAGGCCTTCTTGCCGCCGAACTGGTCCCAGAAGGCTTTTTGGATCTGTTCGAAGGTTTGGGTGCCGGTGGCGAGCCATTGCTTCAGCAGCGCTTCGGGCTCGGTGCCGGCCAGCGCTTTCATCATGCGCTCGCGCAGCGACTCCATCACCTCGCGCTGCAAGGGGCCGAAATCGGGGAGGCCCAGGAGCGTGCGCGCCTCTTCCGGCGTGCAATCGATGTTGATCGTGACCTTCATGGCGGCGCTCCGGTGCGGGCGATGCGAAAGACGCGCCACTCTGCGCCAGCGATGCGGAACGTGCCAAGCCCAAGGCTGCGCTTACCGACCGCCGAGCGCGCGGTAGATCTTCTGCCCGGCGCGGCCGGTTTCGGGCCAACCCAATTTGCGCTCCGCCGCCGCGATGGCCGCGCGCGTGTCGGGGCCGATCTTTCCGTCGGGCTTGCCGGCGAGATAGCCCTTCGCGATCAGCAGCCGCTGCAGGTCCGCGCGTTCCGCGCGCGAGAGGCCGGGATCGTCGGTGGGCCACGGCGTGCGCAGTGCCGGCATACCGGCAAGCCGATCGGCCAGGTGCGCAATTGCGATCGCGTAGGATTCCGCCTGATTGTAGGCGTGGATCGCATCGAAATTCGGGAACACGAGGAAGCCCGGCCCGGCCGGGCCGGCCGGCAGCAGAAGGCCCGCGGCGCCCCCTTCGCCCAGCGGCTTTCCATCGGCGCGCGAGATGCCGTAGCGCGCCCAGGCCGCAAGCGGCATGCGGTTACGCCGCCCGGTCGGCCCCGCATAAGCGGGCGGCACCTTCACCTCGATCATCCAAGGCTCGCCCGGCTGCCATTTCGCGCGCCGCAGATAGTTCGCCGTGGAACCGAGCGCATCGGCGACCGAACCGACGAGATCGCGCCGCCCATCGCCGTCGAAGTCGACCGCGAACTTCCGGTAGGCGGACGGCATGAACTGCGTCTGCCCGAACGCGCCGGCCCAGGAACCATAGAGCTTCTCCAATGCGAGATCGCGCCGCTGCACGAGGCCGAGCGCGCCCAAGAGCTCGCTGCGCCAGAAGCGCGTGCGGCTCTCGCCGGCGCAAGCGAGCGTCGCCAGCGCGTGGGGCAGAAAGTATTCGCCCATCTCGCGCCCGTAGTTCGACTCGACGCCCCAGACCGCGGCGATCACGTGCCGATCGACGCCGAAGCGCTGCTCGGCGGCGCGCAGGATGCCATCGTAGCGCTGCATCATCGCGCGGCCATCGCGGACGCGCTGCTCGTCGACGAGGGCAGCGAGATAATCCCAGATCGGAATATCGAACTCGGGCTGCACCTGCGAGAGCCGCAGCACCTTCTCGTCCGGCGACGCGATGCCGAGCGCGCGGTTGACGATCGTCGGATGCACGCCCGCGCGCACTGCAGCTTTCTTGAGCGTGGCGACGCAAGCGGGGAAGTTCGCCTGCGCCCCCGACGCCGCCGCGAGCGCGCCGAGCGCCGTCAGCAGGAAAAGAAATCCGCGCATCATTCTCCTCTGTACGTCGCGGTGCACGATAAGCCTCCCCCCGTCTGCGGGAAAAGGGAGATCCGCCCGCCGCGCGCTCGGCCATCGGCAGCTTGATCGATGTGGTCTACAATCGCCAACGGCTCCCTTCCTGCTGCTCGCCGACGGCGTTCGAGAACCGCCCGTCGTCGATCGCAATCTGTCCTTGATTTCTCTGTCTCACCTCTGGGGCGCCGTCCAAGGGACAGGCGCCTTCTCCCTACAGGATTCCGCATGGCCGCCACGGACGAAGGCAAACGGCAATTGCATTTGGGCGTGTTCGCCCTCGCCACGGGCCATCACGCCGCCGGGTGGCGGATGCCGGGCGCGCTGACGCGCGCCGACGATTTTCCCGCTTTGCTCGCCGTCACGCAGATTGCCGAGCGGGCGAAGCTCGACTGTATCTTCTTCGCCGATGCCCCGTCTTCCGCCCCCGACGGCCCGCCCGGCTTCATGCTGAATCTCGAGCCGATGACGCTGCTGGCGGCGCTGGCCGTCTCGACCGAGCGCATCGGGCTGGTGGCGACCGTCTCTTCGACGTTCACCGAGCCCTACAATCTCGCGCGCTACGTCGCCTCGGTCGACCAGATCAGCAAGGGCCGCGCCGGCTGGAACGTCGTGACCACCTCCGACGCCCCATCGGCGGCCAATTTCGGCCGCGAGCTTCCGCCCCACGATACCCGCTACGCGGTCGCCGACGAATATGTGCAGGTCGTGCAGGGCCTGTGGGACAGTTGGGAGGACGGGGCGCTGATCGCCGATGCCGAGACCGGGCAATACATCGACAAGACGAAACGGCACGCGATCGATCACGCGGGGACGAACTTCAAGGTCAAGGGCCCGTCGAGCATCGCGCGTTCGCCGCAGGGACAGCCGGTGATCGTGCAGGCCGGCTCCTCCGCCGCCGGCCAGAATTTCGCCGCCAAATACGCCGAGGTCGTCTTCACGGTGCAGCAGGACATCGGCGAGGCGCAGCGCTTCTATCGCGGCATGAAGGAGAAGGCGGGAGCCAGCCGCTCACCCGACCATCTCAAGATCATGCCCGGGATATTCCCGGTGGTGGGGCGCACGGAGGCGGAAGCGCGCGAGAAATATGCGATGTTCCGAAGCTACATCCGGCCCGGCACAGCACTGGCCGCGATGTCGCAACGGCTCGGCCACGACATGGCGCACTATCCGATGGACGCGCCGTTTCCGCAGCTTCCGGACTCGAAGACCGGGACGCAGACCTACGCCAGGATCATGTACACCAAGGCGCAACGCGAGGGCCTGACCCTGCGCGACATTCACGACCTCTTCGCGATGTCGCGCGGCTATCTGCTCGCCGTCGGAACGCCGCAGCATGTCGCGGACGTGATGGAAGAGTGGTTCGCGGGCCGCGCTTGCGACGGCTTCATGCTGACGCCGGCCTACTTCCCGGGCGAGCTCGAAATCTTCTGCGATCTCGTCGTGCCCGAACTGCAGCGGCGAGGCCTCTTCCGCTCGGACTACGCAGGCACCACGCTCCGCAGCCATTTCGGCCTGCCCGTGCCGAGGAACCGCTTCGCCAAATAACGAAGAAGGAGTCAGGCCCGCGTTTGCCGCCGCCACGGGCGATCGCGAACGGCGTTCGCGGTTCGTGGGAACGGCGTTCCCGATGCCCGTCTGGCTGCCGATCGGGTTCGAGCGTTGGAACCTACCGCCGGAGCTTTGCCAACAGATCGTCGAGCTGCTCGAGGCTCTTGTAGCGGATCGTCACTTCGCCGGACTCGCCCTTGGCCTTGATCTGCACGATCAGGCCCAGGCGTTCGGAGACGTCGTGCTCGAGCTCGACGATGTCGGGCGAGCGGCCAGCGCCGCGTTCGCCCGAGCTGCGCTTGCCTTCGAGGGACGCCCAGCCGCCCTCACGCACGCGCTGGGCCAAGCGCTCGGTCTCGCGCACCGATAGGCCGCCGGCCACCACGCGGCCGGCGACGCGTTCGGCCTCTTCGAGGCCGACCAGCGGCCGCGCGTGGCCGGCCGTCAAACGGCCGTCTTCGAGCATTTCCTGCACCGGCAAGGGGAGGGTGAGCAGGCGGAGCGTATTGGCGACATGGGGCCGCGACTTGCCGACGACCTCGGCCACGTCTTCTTGCGTGCGGCGGAAGTCGTCGATCATGCGCTGATAGCCACGCGCCTCTTCGATCGCGGTCAGATCCTGGCGTTGCAGATTCTCGACCAGCGCCACTTCGAGCGTGTCGCGGTCGGTGAGCTCGCGCACCAACGCCGGGATCTCATGGAGCTGCGCCTGCTGCGCCGCGCGCCAGCGCCGCTCGCCGGCGACGAGCTCGTACATGCCGGACTCGCCCGCGATCGGTCTTACCAGTATAGGTTGTAGAACGCCCTTCTCGCGGATTGATTTGGCGAGCGCCTCAACCTCCTCGGCATCGAACCGGCGCCGCGGCTGGAGGCGGCCGGGGCGAATATTCGCGACCGGCAGCGCAAGCTGCGCTCGGCCGACCGGAGCGACGTCCCTGGCTTCCTCCGGCGGCGCCTCGCGGTCGGCACCGAGGAGCGCATCGAGCCCGCGGCCGAGGCCGCGGCGAATAGGCGATTTTCCGTTCATGCGGCTTGCTGATCGATCGAGGCCAAAACGCGCTCGCGGCGCAGCACTTCGCCGGCGAGATGGACATAAGCCTGGCTGCCGGCGCAGTGAAGATCGTAAAGCAGCACGGGCTTCCCGAACGACGGCGCCTCGGAGACGCGCACGTTCCTCGGGATCACCGTTTCGTAGACTTTGTTGCCGAAGAAGCGGCGCGCGTCGTCGGCGACGGCGGTCGAAAGCGTGTTGCGCTTATCGAACATGGTAAGGACCACGCCCTGCACTTCCAACTTTTGGTTGAAATTATTCTTGACGCGCTCGATGGTGCGGATCAGGTGGCTGATGCCTTCGAGCGCGTAATATTCGCACTGCAGCGGCACCAGCACCGCCTCGGCCGCGGTCAGCGCGTTGAGCGTCAGGAGGCCGAGCGAAGGCGGGCAATCGATCAAGACGAAGTCGTACGCGCCGCAACGGCCCTCGATCGCGTCGCGCAGCCGGTATTCGCGGCGCTCGAGGCCGACGAGCTCGATCTCGGCGCCCGCGAGATCCACAGTGGTCGGGATGATCTCGAGCCCGGGAACGAGCGTCTTCTGCGCAGTCTCGGGGAGCGTGCCCGCGCCGAGCAGTAGATCGTAAGCGTTGAGTCGCTCGGAGGAGGGCGAGAGGCCGAGGCCGGTGGTGGCATTTGCCTGGGGGTCGAGATCGACAATGAGAACGGCTTGGCCGACGGCGGCGAGAGCTGTGGCCAGGTTGATCGTCGTCGTGGTCTTGCCGACGCCGCCTTTTTGATTGGCGATCGCGAGAATACGGCCGCGCCGGGCGGTACCCGTAGCGCTCTGGGCCTCCGCGCCTGGCTTGGCTGGGCCGCCGTCAGGTGCGGGAGCCGGTTCGCTCGGCTGTTCGGGGTCAGGCACGGGCAACCTCCGTTAATACGAGGATGCGACCCCCTGGATCGGTGCGGCTAGGCACCTGTCGCACTTGCATTTTCCAGCGCAGGCGGGCGGCGGTCAATTCTTGTTCTGCCTGCGTCCCCTTGGGGAAAAGGCACACAGTGTGGATAGAAATCAGCTTTTCGGCCATTTCCAATAGCCTGTCGAGGGGTGCGCACGCCCTCGCTACAACTACGTCTTGAGCGGGTAGATCAACCTCCTCGACGCGTGATTCGTGAACAATCGCAGTAGATTGGGTGATGCGGATCGCCTCACGTAGGAACGCGACCTTGCGCCGATCCGATTCGATCAAATGAATTTGGGCAGAGGTGTTCAAGACACTGAGGATAAGTCCTGGCAGGCCAGCGCCGGCACCAATGTCAGCAACACTCTGCGATTCTTTTGGGATTAGCGGGAGGAGTTGAGCCGAATCAAGGATATGTCGCCGCCACAGGTCTGGCTCGGATTCGCGGCCGACCAGATTGATCCGCGCGTTCCATTTTGCCAGTAGCTCGGCATAGGTCTGCAGCCTGTCGAGCGTTTCACGTGAAACACCGGTCTCGCGCTGGAAGTCGTCAGCGCCGTAGCGCACTAGGCCGCGTTCCGCTCATCGAGTTCAGCCTTACGAACATAGCGCAGGAGCGCGACGAGGGCCGCCGGGGTGACACCCGAGATTCGGCCGGCGGCGCCAATGGTTGCGGGGCGAACAGCCTTCAGCTTCTGGCGCACTTCGTTGGAGAGGCTGCCAACGTTGTCGTAGTCCAGCGACGCGGGGAGGGCGAGGCTTTCATCGCGGCGGAATGAGCGAATATCCGCCTCCTGTCGATCAAGATAGCCGCGGTACCGGGCTTCAATCTCAAGCTGCTCGGCGACGTCGGGGCGGAAGCTTCTCAGCTCCGGCCAGATTTCGCTCAGGCGGACGAGGGTCATTCCAGGACGACCGAGGAGATCAAGGGCCGCACGAGCGACGCCGTCCAAGTTGATCGCGATTCCGCGCTTCGCGAGCTCGGAAGGGGTCATGGAGAGGCCCCGAACCGTGGCCTGAGCAGCTTGGAGCGCCGAGCTCTTGCTTGCGAACGCGCGTGCACGGGCGGAGCTGACCGAACCGATTGCGATGCCCTTTGGCGTCAGCCGTTGATCCGCATTGTCGACTCGGAGGGTCAGGCGGTATTCGGCCCGCGACGTGAACATTCGATAGGGCTCGCGGGTGCCCAACGTCACGAGGTCATCGATAAGGACACCGATATAGGCGTCGGCTCGATCGAGGACGAAGGGCCCTCCGCCGGACACCGCCTGCGCCGCGTTAATGCCCGCCATCAGACCTTGGGCCGCGGCCTCCTCGTAGCCGGTGGTGCCGTTGATCTGGCCGGCAAAGAAGAGGCGCTGGATTCGCTTGGTCTCAAGGCTGGGCTTCAGTTCGCGCGGATCCACGAAGTCGTACTCGATCGCATAGCCCGGCCGGATCATGCGCGCATGATCCAGGCCCGGAATCGTTTTCAGGAGATCGAGCTGCACGTCGCGGGGCAGCGAAGTCGAGATCCCATTAGGATAGACCGTATCGTCGTCCAGACCCTCCGGTTCGAGGAAAATCTGATGGCGGTCCCGCTGGCCGAAGCGAACGACCTTGTCCTCGATCGAGGGGCAATAGCGCGGGCCCGTGCTTTCGATCTGGCCCGAATACATCGGGGCACGATGGAGGTTGGCCCGAATGATCGCGTGGCTGGCGGCCGTCGTGCCGGTGATATGGCAAACGACCTGAGGCACGCGAATACAGTCAGTAAGGTAGGAGAAGGGCGGCGGCGGGTTATCACCGGGCTGTACCTCGAGGGCGGCCCAGTCGATCGTCTTCCCGTCGAGGCGTGGCGGCGTTCCGGTCTTGAGGCGGCCCAGCGGGAATCCGAAGCGGTTAAGGGTTCGGGCAAGTCCGAGCGATGGTGCCTCGCCGACACGGCCGGCCGACGTACGCTCCTCGCCGATATGAATGACACCGCGGAGAA
>Ga0070695_100001650_pt1 | contig 12532 bp, 10 predicted proteins | sample KBSK1252metaG_FD_65471 | JGI IMG/M metagenome (GOLD analysis project Ga0070695, IMG submission 65471) | Corn, switchgrass and miscanthus rhizosphere microbial communities from Kellogg Biological Station, Michigan, USA - KBS K1-25-2 metaG | ecosystem: Host-associated > Plants > Roots >...
GCGACCGCCAGGGCCAGCGGCGTGCCACGACGCGGCCGCGGATCGTCGAGCAGCAGCGACACGCCGACGGCGGGCTGGGCCACGAGCCACGCCTCCAGGTCCGCGATCCGGTCCGTGCCACGAACCTCGATACGACCCGGGTCCAGGATCGCCTGGGCGAGGGCCGTCGGCAGGTCGTCGGCCGGCTCGAACGGCCTCCCGTCGGCCGGCTCGGACCCGTCGCTGGCGCCGTTGCCGGCCGCGGCTCCGGAAACTGCGTCGAAATCGAGGCGAAGCTGCAATTCACTACTCTGCGGCCGGGCGGTCGCCCGTCCCGGGCCCCAACCCTCGGGCCGACCGGCGACGCGCGCCGCGGGCACGAACCCGCTGTCGACCACCGAGCGCAGGCTCTCCGAGCGTTGCTCGGCCGATTCACCGGCCATCGGCGGCAACCGCTCGATCAGGGTCCGGAACTCGTACTCGCGGAACAGCCGGACCACGGTGTCACGGTCGTAGTCACCGAGCCGCGCAGCCTCGAGGTCGAGCTCGATCGGCAGGTCGCGCACGATGCGCGACAGCTCGCGGCCCATCTGGATCTGGTCGAAATGCTCGCGCAGCTTGTCGCGCAGCTTCTCGGGGGTGACCTCGTCGATGCGCGCGAACATCTCGTCCAGGCTGCCGAACTCACGGATGAGCTTCGCGGCGGTCTTCTCCCCGACACCCGGCACGCCCGGGATGTTGTCGGTGGGATCGCCCTTGAGCGCCTTGTAGTCGACCATCTGATCGGGCCGTAAGCCGAACCGCTCATCGATGCGGGCGACGTCGTAGATGACCGTGTTCTCGACGCCGGACCGGGTCGTCATGAGGCGTGTCCGCGGCGTGACGAGCTGGAGCATGTCGAGGTCGACGGTGACGATCGTGGTCTCGAGGTTCTCGTTCGGTTCGAGCTTCTGGGTGATCGTCCCGATGACGTCGTCCGCCTCGAAGCCGGGCATCTCATAGACGGGGATGCGCAGCGCCTTCACGACCTCGCGGACCTTGGGGAACTGGTCGCGCAGGTCGTCCGGCATCCGCACCCGGGTGGCCTTGTACTCGGCGTACTGCTCGTGGCGGAACGTCGGGCCGGGGAGGTCGAACGAGACGGCGAGGTAGTCGGGCTGGAGATCCTGGAGGCCGCGCAGGACGATGCTCGCGAAACCGAACACGCCATTGACGAGCTCGCCGCGGGACGTCGTCAGGGGCGGCAATGCGAAGTAGCCGCGGTAGACGAGCCCGTAGCCGTCGAGCAGCATCAGGCGTTCCATCGGCAGGCCTCAGGGTCGAGCGCGAGGGCCGTCCGCGACGATTGGGGCCGGCCGGGACCGCGCTAGCAAGAGTGTACCCGCGACCCGCTGATGAGCGGCCCCGCAGACACCGCTATCCCAGGCGGCGGGCGGTCCAGCGGAGGGCGAAAAGGGCAAGACCCGCGAGGAGCAGGACGCCGGCGACGACCGCAAGCAGCGAGAGTCCCGTCAGGCCGTCGACGACATATCCGTCCTGGGTCACATCGGTCGCACTCATGCGGGCGGTGCCATCGCTCGCGGTATCGCCGCCATCCCCATTGAAGACCGGCTCCTCGGCCGCACCCTGACTGGGGGCCGCGCTCATCGCGCCATACTCGGCTTTCGTCGATTCGGATTCCCCAGGTGAGGAGGCGGCGGCTGGAGCCGCAGTGGCGGCTGGTGCAGCGGAGGCAGCTGCGGGCATCGGCAACGCGGCGGCGGCCGATGGAGCTGCATTCCCACCGCCGGAAGCCGGCTCGACGGCCGAACCCACGGTGGAAAGAGCCTGGGCCGCACCGCCCGATCCGGACAAGGCGCCCGGTACCGTCGCAAGCAGCAAGCCGGCGATGCCCATCGTCGTGAGTCCGAGCGCCAGCGGGAACGTGATGCCGTCGCGGGCCGACCCGATGGCCGAGAACCAGCGACGCAGGCCGCGCGAACGGAGGCGAGCGGCGTCGGCCGGGGTCAGCGTGAAGTCGCGTGGCCGGGCTGGGAGTGCCGCCGTGGGGATCGCGGCGGACACCGCGACGAGGTCGGCGAACAGGTCTGCGCATTGATCGCAGGACTCGAGCGCGGCATGTGCACGATCCAGCTCGGTCGGGGTGAGATCGTGACCCCTGGCCGCGAGCGCAGCCATCCACGTTGGCTCGTGCGCGGCGTGATCCGATCGGGTGGCAGGCGTTTGGGGATCCGTCATGTCTTCCGCCAGACGACCTCAAGGACGAGGTGGTTCCCGCGTGACGATCGCTTGGCGGTTTGCATCATCGCACTCGATGCCTTCGGCCGGCGACGCGACGGGCGGCGAACAGCCCGACTCCGATCCCGAAGAGACCAGCCGAAAGGGCGATCGCGGAGTCCGGATCATGCGCCCGGTCCGTCACGAGGAGCTCGGGCGCGGGCGCCGTGGGTTCGACGCCGAGGACTCCGCTCGGGACGTCGGTCGGGTCAGCGGTCGCAAGGTCGCGTACGAGCGGCGCAGAACCGGCCGAACCCGAACCGATGGCCGCGCCAACCACAGGCAGCATCCGTGGGCCGGCCGTGAGGAGCAGCCCAGCGAGACCCACCGTGGCGAACCCGATGGCCAACGGGCGAGTCAACGAGTCGCGCGCCGACCCGAAGGACTCCGACCAGGCCCACCAACGGCCCCGCCCGAGCCGACGTGCATCGCCCGCGCTCAGCCGGAAGTCTCGTGTACGAGATGGGATGGCGGACCGCGGCAGGGCCATGGTCAGGGCGATCAGGTCCGAGTACAGGGCCGCGCATCGAGCGCACAACTCGAGCATCGGCGACCGCCGAGCGCCGCGGTCGACCGACTCGGCGACGAGCAGTCGATCGTGTCGGGCGTGTGCGGCCAGCTCAGCCACGGAACAGCTCCATGCGCTCGGACAGGATGTCGCGCAGGGCGAGCCTGCCGCGGTGGATGCGGGACTTCACGGTTCCGAGCGAGACCCCGGTCAGCTCCGCGATCTCGCTGTAGTCGTAGCCCTCGATGTCGTAGAGGACGATGGCCGCCCGCTGGTCGTCAGTGATGAGCGTCATGGCGGCCGCGATCGCGCGGCTTCGTTCGGCGTGGATGGCGGTCCGCTCGGGGTCCGCTTCGGGCCCGGTCGGTGGCTGCCAGCTGTCATCCTCGAACTCGGGGTACGGCTGGACCGGTCGCCGCTTGCGCGCCCGCTGCTGATCCATGGCCGCGTTGACGCAGATCCGGTTGAGCCAGGACTTGACGCTGCCGCCACGGAACCCGGCGAGGTTGCGATAGGCGGAGAAGAAGGCCTCCTGCACGGCATCGGATGCCTGGTCGCGGTCGGGGACCATGCGCACGACCAGGGCGAACATCGAGTCCTGGTACAAAACGACGAGGTCGTTGAATGCATCGAGGTCGCCCGATCGGGCACGCTCGATGAGGATGAGGTCGCGGCGCTGGACGGGGTCGTCGGAGACCGTCGTCGAGCGAAGGTCCTCCACGGTCTGGGGGTCCCTCCGGACGGCGATGCTGGCGGACGTGAGGCCGGGCGAGTCTAGCATCGGCCGGGAGACGCAGGAACCGATGACCGGGTTCCGGGGCGCATTCCCCGGGATGAGGCTCTAGGTCTTCGGACCGACGATTCGGTCAAGGATCGCGACGCTGCCACGGCGTGACACCGCGATGTTCCGCGGCCCATCGGCGCGAGACTCAACGCCCAGCAAGATGCACGCCCAGACGAACAGTCCCCGAATGTCGGCGGAGAAATTCGAGAAGAAGTAGCGGGGGTACACATACCCCTTCACTCGGTTGAGGACTCGACATCCATCGGAGTGGATCAGGCCGGCCACGAAGTCCCCTGGATGCGCTGTGACGACGGCGCGCTGCCACCCCTCGAGCCTGATCGGGCGCTCGTGCTTGCGACCTGGTCCGTGCTGAGGGAACGCGCATATCCAATGCTTCCATGAGCTCGAGATCTCAACACAGCCGGTGCGGGCGGTCGCGCCAACGCATCGGCCGCCCACCTCGGCGATGGCGCTCTGACCCCGCGCAATGATCTGCGGGTAAATGGCGTCGAGGCTGATCCTCAACAGCCATACGTGTCGTCGGCCCATCGACAGCATGCCGTCGCCCAGATAGAGCCCAAGGAGGTACGAATAGGCTGCCCCGAGCTCTCGCTCGTTGACGCACCCCACAGCATCGATGGGGACCGCAAGGCACGTGATCCCAGGCTCAGCCGGGTCTGGTACGGCGGGTGGGACTCGAACCCACAAGCCCTTACGGGCAGCAGAGTTTGAGTCTGCCCTGTATGCCAATTCCAGCACCGCCGCAAGTTGGCCAATATACCGGGTCTCGCATCGCCACAGTATAGAACAAGTGTTCGATGTTCGCCCTCTCGGCGAATTGTCGAAGAAGAGAATCCGTGTCTATCCACCGACGTGTTTTCGGGCGCGTCTACGATGGCGTCATGAGAACAGCCCGGGGTACGCGCCGCTTCATCGGCTATCCGACCGATTCGTTGATGGCCGTCCTGCCGACGGCGGAGGCCGCCGCTGCGGCAGCGGCTGCACTCCGCGCCGCCGGGATCCCCGACCGCGACATCTCGATCCTCCGCGGCGAGGAGGGCGCGAACAGGCTTGACGGCACGGGCGCGGTGAACGGCGTGATCGCCCGCCTGCGGCGGCTGGTCTCCTTCACGCTGATGGACCAGCTCGTCGACATGGCGATCTACGAGCAGGCGGTCCGGGAGGGCCAGGCGGTCGTGATGGTGAAGGCCCGCGGCGAGCGCAAGTCTGCGGCGATACGAGTCCTGCGCGAGCACGGCGGTCACTTCATGAACTACTACGGCCGCTTCGCGACCGAGGAGGTCGAGCGCTGGCGCGGGCCCGAACCGAAGGTGCCGGGGCTGCTGCGGCGCTGAGCGTCAAGCGCCGCGGGCCGTCAGGCGTGTTGGACCGTCTCGAGGACGAACAGAGGGATGAGCCGGTCGGTCTTGCGCTGATAACTCGCGTAGAGCGGGAACGCACCCGTCACCAGCGTCCAGAGTCGATCGCGCTCCGGCCCGGTGACCTCCTGGGCGCGCACGTCGCGCGCATCGCGGCCGATCCGGATCGCGGCCCGCGGCTCCGCACGGAGATTGCCGGCCCAGTCCGGATCCTTCGCCGCTCCCCCGCGCGAGCCGACGACCACCAGGCGGTCGCCGTCCTCGAAGCCATAGAGCTGCACCTCGCGCGCCTGTCCGGTGCGGCGGCCCGTAGTCGTAAGTCTCACGTTCAGCTTCATCGACCTGAGCCTAGCCGAAATGGGCCCGCTGGGCCGCCGGGCCGACCGCTAGAATCCGGCCCAGACCATCGACCTAGGAGATCCATGTTCCGTCGCATCTTCGGAGCCGCACCCGAGCAACAGCGAGCCGCCGACCAGGCCGAGGCGGCGCTGACCGCCGTCTCCGAGGCAGCCGGCGAGACCACGACCGTCCGCCGCATTGTGGCTCGACTCGAAGCGATGCCCGCCGAGCAGGCCCGGTTGGTCGCCTCCGCGGCCTACACCCTCGCGCGGGCCGCCGCCGCGGACCTGGACATCAGCCCGGAGGAGACCGCCGTCATCGAACGGGAGCTCCAGGCGCACGACTCGCTCGATGAGGCGACGGCCGTCCTCGTCACCGAGATGGCCAAGCTCCAGGCGAGGACCGTGGGCGGCACCGAGGACTACGTGGTGACGCGGGAGTTCACGAGCCTCGCCACCGAGCAGCAGCGTATCGACGTCCTGCGGGCCTGCTTCGCGGTTGGTGCCGCGAGCGGGACGATCTCGGCCGAGGAGTCGGCGACGATCAATGAGATCGCGAACGAGCTCAAGCTCGACACAGCCGTGGTGTCGGAGATCCGGGCCGAGTTCCACGACCGGCTCTCGGCCGTCAGGGAGGTCCGCCGGCTCGCCGGCCAGGGCTGACCGGAACGATGCCGGGGCGTTTTCTCCGGGCGAGGCTGGGGCCCGCGGCCACGCTGGTTGCGGCCATCCTGATCGCCGCTTCGATCGTTGCGGGCGGATGTGCCACGGGCCAGGTGCAATCCGCGACCGGCCGTCCGGGGATCGTCGTGACCTTCGAGGTCAACGAGGGCGAACGGTTCCGCGTCCTCCTGACGGACCCGGTCGATCAGGCCCAGGCCCAGCGATTGCTGGATGGCCTGGATGGACCCGACATCCCGAATGGCCGGATCCTGCACGAGACCGGCGTCAACGTTGGCTGGTCGTGGTCGCTCGATCCCGCCGACTTCGAGTTCGCCGACGTGACCACCGAGGTGTGCGACGGCCAGCCGAGTGACGTCGAGAGCGGCACCCTGACGAGCGATCGCTACTGCCCGTGGTCGGCGCGGGTCGTGGAGATCCAGCCCCCGTCCTAGGGCTCACGCGCTGGCGAGCCGCAGGTCCACGAGGCCGTCGCCAAGCCGGCGTCGGACCTCGGCGAGCAGTTCCGCGTCGTAGGCCACGCCCCGCCGGAGCTCCATCGGCAGCGTCTGGCCCATGCCCGGCCCCGGCACGTGGATGACGACGCGGGTCGCCCCGGGTCGGTCACGGAGCAAGGCCTTGACGGCTTCCATGGCACTGACCAGTCGGTCAGGGGCGGCCGCGCCCTCGAATCGGACGTGCAGGATGGCCTCCGGCCCGGCCGACACCGGCGCGTCGGCGGTCGCGTCCGCCACGATCCGGGCACGCGCCTCGTCGGGTACCGACGGCTCCTCGTGGAGGTCGTGCGTGTCGTCGGCGACGGCCACGATCCCGGCCGGCTCCATGTAGGTCGGGATGGGCTCGGCGGGCTGGATGCGTGGCATCGAATCGGGCGGCAGTCCGCCGTCGCCGTCCTCGCGTCGGGGTGAAACGGTGGCCGGACGATCCGACGGCAGGTCCGACGGTCCGCGCCCCTGACCTGGGCCCGGTCCGACCGCGACCGGTGGACGCCGTGGGCCCCCGCGACCCCCAGAGCGCTCGCCCGCGGCAACTTCGCGAGCGAACGCCTCTGGCCCCCGGGCGGACGCTTCGTCCCAGTCGGCGACGAGATCGGCGAGCAGCGAGACTTCCTCGCCCTTGTGGTCGACTCGTCCGGCGACCAGCAGGATGGAGCCATCGCGCCAGGTCGGGCGGGTCGTCTCGTACAGCCGCGGGAAGACCACGACCTCGATCGAGCCCTGCAGGTCCTCCAGCGTCGCGATGGCCATCGATTCCTGGCGCTTCGTGATGACCGTGCGGATGCCGGTCACGATCCCACCGACGACCACCCGCTGGCCGTCCAGGCTCTCGTCCTTGAGATCGCCCGAGTAGGCGTTGACGTAGCGACCGACCTGTTCCGCGACCTCGCCCATCGGGTGCTCGGACAGGTACAGCCCGAGCAGCTCCTTCTCCCAACGCAGCCGTTCGCGGACGGGGACCTCGGTCGCGGCCGGGAGCGGTCGCTCGAGGATGTCCGCTTCCGCGGCCCCGAGGTCGAACAGCGAGGTCTGCCCCGTGATCCGGTCACGCTGGGTCGCCTGGGCCGAGCCGATCGCGTCGTCGAGACCCAGCAAGAGCTGGGCGGGGTGGCCGAACGCCCGCAGCGCACCGACCTTGATGAGCGCTTCGAGGACCTTTCGATTGGCGAGCCGCAGGTCGATCCGGGTACAGAGATCGGTCAGCGAGCGGAATGGACCGCCTTCGGCGCGAGCCGCGATGATCGATTCGATCGCGCCCTGGCCGACGTTCTTGACGGCCAGGAGCCCGAATCGGATGGCGTCGCCCTCGACGGTGAATTCGAGATGGCTCGCGTGGACGTCCGGCGGCAGGACCTCGATGGCCATCCGGCGACACTCCGCGACCGCGGCGGCCACCTTCTCCTCGCTCGCCCGGAACGCCGTCAGCACCGCCGTCATGTAGTCGACCGTGTGGTTCGCCTTGAGGTAGGCGGTCTGGTAGGCGATCAACCCGTAACAGGTGGCGTGCGCCTTGTTGAAGCCGTAGCGCTCGAATGGCTCGAACGCGTGGAAGACCGCGTCGATGACGCCGGCCGGGACGCCGCGCTCCGCGGCCTGGGTCACGAAGCGCTCCTTTTGCGCTCGGAGCACGGACGACTTCTTCTTGCGGATGGCGTAGCCGAGGGTGTCGGCCTCGGGGCCGGTGAACCCGCCAAGGGCCACCGCGGCGGACATGATGTCCTCCTGGTAGACGAAGATCCCGTGCGTCTTCTCGAGATAAGGCTCGAGCAGCGGGTGGAGGTAGGTCACGGGCTCCTGGCCGTGCTTGCGGCGGATGTAGGCCGGGATGTTGTCCATCGGTCCCGGCCGGTAGAGCGCCACCATCGCCGCGAGGTCGTGGACGGACGTCGGGCGCAGCTCGCGGATGTAGCGGCGCATGCCCGCCGACTCGAGCTGGAAGATGCCGGTCGTCTCGCCCGAGGCCAGCAGCTCGAAGGTCTTCGCGTCGTCGAGCGGGATCGTGTCGAGGTCGATGGTGATGCCGCGGTTCTCCTTCACGAAGTCGACCGCCTGGCGCAGGATCGTCAGGTTCGACAGCCCGAGGAAGTCGAACTTGAGCAGGCCCATCGCCTCGATCGCGTGCATCTCGTACTGGGTCATGAGCGAGTCGGAGTTCGTCGCCTTCTGGAGCGGCATGAGCTCGGTGAGTGGCTCGCGGCTGATGACGACCCCGGCCGCGTGGGTGCTGGCGTTGCGGGCGACGCCCTCGAGGTGGCGGGCGAAGTCGGTGACGCGCTTGATCGCCGGATCGGCCTCGACCTGCTCACGAAGTGCCGGAGCGGTGCGGATGGCCTCGTCGAGCGTGATGCCGAGCTGGTTCGGGACGGCCTTGGCGATCCGGTCGACCTCGCCGTACGAGTGCCCCAGGACGCGGCCGACGTCGCGGATCGCGGCCCGGGCCAGCATCGTCCCGAACGTGATGATCTGGGCGACGTGGTCCTGGCCGTACTTGCGCCCGACGTAGGCGATGACTTCGTCGCGCCGGCCGTCCTCGAAGTCGACGTCGATGTCCGGCATCGTGACCCGATCCGGGTTGAGGAACCGCTCGAACGGCAGCTGGTAGAGGATCGGGTCGACAGGCGTGATGCCGAGGGTGTAGGTGACGATGCTCCCCGGGGCACTGCCGCGACACGTGGTCTGGATCCCCTCGCGCCGGGCGAAGGCGATGAAGTCGGCGACGATGAGGAAGTAGGCCGGATAGCCCATCTGGATGATCACGCCGAGCTCGTAGTCCAGGCGCTGCTGGAGCTCCGGCGTGACCGTCCCGTACCGGCGCTCCAGGCCCGCCTGGCACTCCGCGCGGAGCCATGTCTCGATGGTGTGGCCCTCAGGGACCGGGAAGTGCGGGATTCGCAGCTGGCCGAGGGGCAGGTCGATGTCGGTCATCTCCGCGATCCGTCGGCTGTTGAGGATCGCCTCGCGCTGTTCCGGGAAGAGGGCGGCCATCTGGGCCGCGGACTTCACGTAGAACTCGGGCGTCTCGAACTTGAGCCGACCCGGCGTATCAAGGTTGTTGCCGGTCCCGACGCAGAGCAGGACGTCGTGCGCCTCCGACTGGTCCTGGCGGACGTAGTGAAGGTCGTTCGTGACGACCAACGGCAGGCCGACCTCCGGGGCGAGGCGCAGCAGCTGCTCGTTCAGGCGGCGCTGCTCCGGGAGACCGTGGTCCTGCAACTCGAGGAAGAAGCCGTCATTGCCGAAGATCTCCTTGTACTCACCGGCGACGTTGCGGGCCAGCTCCCAGTCGTCGACCTCGAGCGCCTTGGCGACCTCCCCGCCGAGGCACGCGGAGAGACCGATGAGGCCTTCGCTGTACCTGGCGAGGTGCTCCCGGTCGATGCGCGGCTTGTAGTAGTAGCCATCGATGTGGGCGTCGGTCACCAGCCGACAGAGGTTCTGATAGCCCCGGTAGTCCTTGGCCAGCAGGATCAGGTGGAAGGGCTGGCTGTCGGCCTTGCCCTCCTTGTCGGTCATGGACCGGCGCGCCACGTAGGTCTCGACCCCGACGATCGGCTTGATGCCCTTGTTCTTGGCCGCCTGATAGAACGCGACCGCGCCGTAGAGGGCGCCGTGGTCCGTGATGGCCATCGAATCCATGCCCTGGGCGGCCGCCGCGTCGACCAGCTCCGTGATCCGGCCGAGGCCGTCGAGGAGGCTGAATTCGGAATGGACGTGGAGGTGCGTGAAGTCGTTGGGAGCGAGGGTCGTCACGGGAGGTCAATGGTAGCCCGGTACCCGACCCGGCACGGGGCGCTGACCATCGGCGGCTTCGCCGAGCCATCCGTGCGATTGCGGGGGTGGTTGTTCGGCCGCACCCTGTCTGTGGTGCCGCCGTGCACCGCTCGGTCCTGCGCGTCTTCGTCGGGCCGTTCATACGACGAACTGAAGAGCTCGATGACACACGCAATGACCCAAGTGCCCGACCGCTACGAGGAACAGCTTCGCTTTCGGGCATCGCGCGCGCGCCACGTGCCCGCGACGGTGCCACGCGACGCAGTGCGATTCGCCTACCGTCGGCTCGACGAAGTGGAGTCGGTGGCTCGGATCGGCTCGTACTCGACCGACCTCTCCTCGGGTGGGTGGGTGAGCTCGAAGGGCTTCGACTCGATCCTTGGCATCGATCCGACGTTCGATCGGTCAGCGGAGGGCTGGGTCTCCCTGATCCATCCGGATGACCGCGCGGGGATGGTCGCCTACATGACCGACGAAGTGCTCGGTCGCAAACGGCCGTTCGACATGCAGTATCGGATCGTGCGTGCCGACACCGGCGATGAACGCTGGGTACACAATCGGGGGCTGCTGGACCTCGACGGGTCGGGGAGGCCGCTGCGACTCTACGGCACGATCGCGGACGTCACCGAACAGCAGGATCCAGGCGCTCTCATCCGGTCCGAGCTTCGGTATGCGGCGATCCTCGAGGGTGCGGTCGAGGCGATCGTCGTCTCCGACGTGGCGACCCGGCGCTTCCACTGGGTGAACGCGGCGGCATGCGCCCTCCTCGGCTACACCCGAGACGAACTGCTCGACATGACCGTGGACGACATCCACTTCCCCCAGGACCTGCCGGCGATCGTCGGGCGGTTCCAGACGACGGCCGACGGGGGTACGACCGTGGCGAGGTCGGTACCCTTCAGGCGCAAGGACGACACCACGCTGCTGATCGACGTCAAGGGGTCGGCGGCGGTCGTGGACGGCGTGGCCTCCAACATCGCCTTCTTCTCCGACGTCACGGCGCTGCGCGCTGCGGAGTCCGGGCTTGCCCGTGCGATCCGCGAACGAACCGAAGTGGCGATGGCCCTCGCCCGCCTCGAACCCGGTCGGAGCGCGTCGGAGACGGCAACCGCCATCTGCGACGAGCTGCGTGGCCTGCCGGGTATCGATGTCGTGGGAGTCATCCACTTCCTCGACCGCGAGCGGGCCGTCCCACTCGCCGTTGGCGGACCCGACGGTCTGCCGTTCGCTGCCGGCCGCCCGCTGCCGGCCGCCCGCGCCGCCTATCTATATGGGCGAGCCGAGCAGGGGCCGTGGGCCGAGGCCTGGCGGCCACGACCCGAAGACAACGCCTACGGCCGAGACGTGGCCCAGGTCGGCATCCGGGCGATCGCCTACGCCCCGATCCACAACGGTGAGGATCTGCTCGGTGTCGTCGCCGCGGGGACGCGCGACGAGGAATACGCCCGCCACCTGATCGACCAGATCCCGGCCGTTGGCGAGTTTGCGGCAGCGGCCGGGAGGCTGCTCAGCGGTCAGCTCGAGCGTGGCCAGCGAGACCAACAGGTTCGCGAGCGGGTCCGAGTGGCCCTGGCAACGGGCGGTCTCAGGCCGGTCTACCAACCCATCGTGGCGCTCGCCACTGGTGAGCCCGTCGGTTACGAGGCGCTCACCCGTTTCGCCGATGGCACGCCTCCCGATCAGATGATCGCGGACGCGTACTCAGTCGGTTTGGGTCTCGAGCTCGAGATCGCTTGTATCGCGGCCGCCCTCGTTGGCGCCGGGGCACTGGCGCCTGACCGGTTGCTGAGCCTGAACGCCTCGCCGCACGCCATCCTCCACTCGACCGAGCTTGCCGCGCTCCTGCGCGCTCGGGCTAGTCACATCGTGATCGAGATCACCGAGCACGCCGAGATCCACGACTACGAAGCGGTTCGCGGGGCGATCGCAGGGTTCGGGCCCAGGGTCAGCCTGGCGGTCGACGATGCTGGTTCCGGCTTCGCCAGCCTTCGCCATATCGTCGAACTCGCGCCCCAGTTCCTCAAGATCGACAAGAGTCTCGTGCGCCACGTGGATCGCGACCTGATGCGCCAGGCGATGGTGGCCGGCCTCAGTCAGTTCGCGGCACGCGCCGGGTGCGAGGTCATCGCCGAGGGCATCGAGGAGCCCGCCGAGCTCGAGATGCTCCGGCAGCTCGGTGTCACGCTGGGCCAGGGCTTCCTGCTCGGGAGACCCGCGCTGCTGCCGACCACCGAACGACCCACTACGCTGGGGTCGTGACCGATCCAACTCGCGCAGCCGACGACGTCGAGCTCGAGGGGCTGGTGATCGACGCCCTC
>Ga0070695_100001651_pt1 | contig 12528 bp, 13 predicted proteins | sample KBSK1252metaG_FD_65471 | JGI IMG/M metagenome (GOLD analysis project Ga0070695, IMG submission 65471) | Corn, switchgrass and miscanthus rhizosphere microbial communities from Kellogg Biological Station, Michigan, USA - KBS K1-25-2 metaG | ecosystem: Host-associated > Plants > Roots >...
GCCGCGTCATCGCGGAGGTGCTGGCGGGGACGGGCGCGCCGGGGGCGTGCGCGGCTCGGACCGGCGCCGACGTCGGGACGACGGGCATCCGTGCGCACGGCGGCCGCGCGGTCCGCTCGACGTGGCGCGCGCCGAGGAGATCACGGGCGTCGTGCGCGCGACCGAGGTGGCGCCGGGGCCCGTGGAGATCCTCGTCGACAATGCGGAGCGCTGCCCAGGAGTGCTCGCGTGAGGCTGGCCCGGCCTCCCGGCCTCGGCGGGCCGCGGATTGCGCGCGCTCTGACGCCGGCCTTGCGTCTCCTTGCACCGATCCGCACCGGGATCCGTAATCGGTAGGTCGCGCGTTCAACTCCCGCCCCCGGCTGCACCCAACCCGGCGGTTGCGAAGAGCTCAGCAGAACCTCGCCCCGATCAATCCCGACCGTGTTCTCATGGTGCTAGATCGCCGACGAGAGGAGAGCAATCATGAAGGGTTTGACCCAGTTCGCAGTGCTCAGCAGCACCTGGAACGAGATGCGCGTCCTCGGACTCCGGGCGGACGGGACATTGTTCCGCGGGCTCATCACCGTCAAGACCCAGACCGGGGCCGCGAACACCGCGTCGGTGACGTGGTCGCCGGTGACCGAGACCGAGGACGGCTCGATCAGCGACATGGCCTCATAGGGCCATTCCGAGCGACGGCGCGGTCGCCGAGAGGGCCCATGATCGACGAAGCGCTCGTCCGGTTCACCGCCCACCAGCTTCCGCGCGAGGACCTGCACGCCCTCATGGCGCGCTCCGACGGGCCGGCGCTGCGGCGCACCGCCTGGCACCTGGGGGTGCTCGTGGTTACCGGCGCGCTCCTGTGGCGTCTCCGCACGACCTGGTGGGCCCTGCCGCTGCTGGTCGCCCACGGCTACGTGCTGGCCTTCATGTTTTGCGCGTTCCACGAGGCGGCGCACCGGACCGCGTTCAGGACCCGCTGGCTCAACACGGTGGTGGGCGCCCTGGCCGGCCTGCTCATCTTCTGGCCCTACCGGAACTACCGCGTCTACCACTGGGAGCACCACCGCTTCACGCAGGACGAGGCGCGGGACCCCGAGCTCTACTTCGCGAAGCCGGCATCGCTCGGCGCCTACCTGCTCGTGCTGACGGGGGTGCCGAACCTTATCCGGCGGGTGAGCGACATCCTGCGGCTCGCGGCCGGACGCGCCGATCGGCCGTGGATGGCCCCGCCGGAGCGCCGGCCTCTGATCGCCGAGGCGCGCGGCTGCCTCGCCGTCTACATCGCGATCGCCCTGGTCTCGGTGCTCGCCGCGTCGCCGATGGCGCTGCTCGTGTGGATCGCGCCCCTGCTGGTGGGGCAGGTCTTCCTCCGTCCGTACCTGCTGGCCGAGCACACCGCCTGCGCGTCCACGCGCGACTGCCTGGAGAACACGCGTACCACCGTCACGCTACCGCTCGTGCGACTGTTCGCGTGGAACATGCCCTTTCACGCCGAGCACCATGCCTACCCGGCCGTGCCCTTCCACGCCCTGCCGCGCCTGCACGCGCACGTCCAGGCCCGTCTCGCCAACCTCGAGCCCGGCTACGTCGCGGCCACGATCAAGGTGAACCGCCACCTCTTCGGTCGGGCGCACGGGCCCGTCCGATAGCCGGGCGAGCGCCCCGGCTGGCATTCTGCGGCACCAGGATTGACAATCCGGCGAGGGGATGCGGCGGGGAGTGGGTCGGAAGTTACTGACTTTACAGACTTCTCCGAGTGGCGCGGCGCTTGCTCTTTTGCCTGGTCAGGTACGCGCCATGATGACACCGAGCGTGGTCACGCTGCAGGAGGTCCTGAGGCACCACCGGACGCTGTCCCGCCGCGGCCGGGAGTTCTACGAGAGCCTCCTCCACCTGGGCGACGTGCTGGCCGTCCGCGTGGACTACCTGCCGGGTGCGATGCTCTGGCTCGTGACGACGCCCAAGCAGGCCCAGCTGATGCGCAAGGCGCGCGAGGGACGCCCCACTTCCGATGTGTGCGTGATGAGCCTCCGAGAAGCCCAGGACCTGTTCGGCGCGGTCGGCGATCCCACTCCCGCGACTCTCTACGAGGTCGCCGGCTGGCTCCTGGCTCCGGCCCCGGACGAGGTCGCGGCCACCTTCGAGGACGAGCAGCCCGAGCAGCCGGAAGACCAGGACGCGCTGTAGAGCAGCACCCGCAATAGCCTCGCCCCGCTTCACCCTCCGCCTCGCTTGACTGACCGTGGTGGCCTCTCTAGGATGCCCACGACCATGCCCGCCGTCTTCGTCCACGGAGTGCCCGATACGTCCCGCGTGTGGCACGCCGTGATCGCGCGGCTGCCGCGCCAGGACGTGGTCACGCTCGCGCTGCCCGGCCGCGAATGGGCCGGCGATCTCGCGCGCGTGACCGCCCCGGGCCTCGTGCTCTGGGGCGAGGGCGACCCCTACGCGGCGTCCCGCTTCGGCGAGCGACTGGCTGAGCGCACCGGCGCCCGCTTCGTCTGCTTTCCCGGCTGCTCCCACTGGTGGCAGCTCGAGTGCCCCGACGCGGTGGCGTCCGAGCTCGACCGGTTCTGGACGCACATCCGACCCGGGGAGCCCCGAGATGCGTAGAGCGCTCGCGATGGTGGCCACGGTCGTGCTGCTGTGCGCTCCGCGCTCCGCCGTGGCCGAGGACGGGCAGGCAACCCTCGAGCGCGCCGCCCTGGCCCTGGGGGCCGGGGCCCTCAGGACGCTCGAGTACTCGGCGACCGGGGTGAGCTTCGCCGTCGGCCAGAGCGTGGCGCCGGGGACGGCGTGGCCACGGTTCAACATCCTGTCCTTCACGCGGGCCATGAGCTACGAGACCGCTTCGCTGCGCGACGAGCAGGTGCGCTCGCGGGCCGAGATGCCGCCGCGCGGCGGGGGCGTTCCCACCGTTGGCGTGGCGCGGCAGGTCGCGCTGCTGAGCGGCGATCTGGCGTGGAACCTGGTGGGGGAGGGCGCCGCGCCCGCGCCGGTGGCCCTGGTGGAGCGCCAGCTCCAGCTCTGGACCACGCCCCACGGAGTGCTCTGGGCCGCGATGGCCAACCACGCCACCGTGCAGGGGCGCACCATCACGTTCGCGGTGCCCGGCCGTTACGCGATCCGGGCGACGCTCGACGGCGGCAGCCTCATCGAGAAGGTCGAGGCGGTGCTATCGAGCCCGGTGGTGGGCGACATGCCGGTCGAGATCAGGTACGCCGACTACCGCGAGTTCGGCCCCGCCGGGGTGAAGTTCCCGACCCGCATCCGTCAGACCGTGGGTGGGTTCCCGGCGGTGGACCTCACGGTCACCGACGTGAGCCCGAACGCGCCGGTGGACATCCGGGTCCCCGATGCCGTCCGGCAGGCGACGAAGCCCTACGCGCGCGTGACCAGCGAGCCGGCCGCCGCCGGGGTGTGGTACCTGACCGGAGGCAGCCACCACAGCGTGGTGATCGAGATGCAGGACCACGTGATCGTGGTGGAGGCCCCGCTCGACGACGAGCGGGCGGTCGCGGTGATCGCGGAGGCTCGGCGCCTGGTGCCGGGCAAGCCGATCCGCGCGGTGATCAACACGCACCACCACTTCGATCACTCGGGCGGGCTCCGGGCGTTCGCGGCGGAGGGCATCCCGGTGATCACCCACGAGACCAACCGGGCCTTCTTCGAGACGGCCCTGATGGCGCCCGCCACCATGACCCCGGATCGCCAGCAGGCCGCCCGCCGAAGCGTCGTGGTCGAGGGCGTGCGCGACAAGCGCGTGCTCACCGACGGGGAGCGAACCGTCGAGATCCATCACATGGCGGGCAACCCCCACGCCGACGGTCTGCTGATGGTCTACCTGCCGGCGGAGCGGCTGCTGATCCAGGCCGACGCGTTCACCCCCGGCCCGCCGAACGCGCCTCCGCCCGCGATCATCAATCCGCTGAGCGTGAACCTGGCCGACAACATCACCCGGCTCGGGCTGTCGGTGGATCGGCTCCTGCCCCTGCACGGGCGGATGGTGCCGCTGGCCGACCTCCGGCGGGCCGTCGGCCGGGCGAACTGAGGCGCGGGGCTAGCTCACCCCCGGCTCGAGCAGGGTGAGGGTCCCCGCGTCGGCGTCGAGCTCGGCGAGGCAGCCGACCGGCAGGGTGGCCTGATCGTCGATGTGGCCGATCATCGCCCCGCTGACCGTGGGGATGCCCAGGGAGCGGAAGCGCTCGGCCAGGATCTCCTCCAGCGGGCGGTTCTGCAGGAAGAACGGCGAGGGATCACAGCTCGTGAACTTGCCGAAGACCATGCCCGCCACGCCGTCGAGCGCCCCGGCCAGCCAGAGCTGGGTCAGCATCCGGTCGATCCGGTAATAGGCCTCCTCGACGTCCTCGAGGAACAGGATGCTGCCCCGCAGGTCGGGCAGGTAGGGCGTGCCGACCAGGTGCGACATCAGGCACAGATTGCCGCCGAGCAGCCACCCGCGCGCCTTCCCGGGTACCAGCGTCGCCACGCGGTTGTCCCAGTCCACCTGCCCCTCGCGCCGCTCGAAGGGGGGCGGCTCGGCCAGCCGCGCGGGGGCCTCGGCGCGCCACAGCACGCGCCGGAGCGCGCCGAGCGTGTAGGGCGTGAAGGCCCGCCAGGCCACCGGGCCGTGAAAGGTCACGAGGCCCACGTGGCGCTGGATGGCCATGTGGAGCGCGGTGATGTCGCTGTAGCCGATCAGCGCCTTGGGTTTGCGCCGCATCAGCTCGTAGTCGAGGGCGGGCAGGAGCCGCGAGGCGCCGTAGCCGCCGCGCACGCACCAGATCGCATCCACCGCGTCGTCGGCGAACATGGCGTTGAGGTCCTGTGCGCGGGCCGCGTCCGCGCCCGCGAGGTAGCCGTCGCGATCGTGCAGGTGAGCGCCGGGCTTCACCCGGAAGCCGAGCGACTCGATGGTCTCGGCGGCGAAGCGGATGCGCTCGGGCTCGTTGGGCGCCGAGGACGGCGACACGAGGCCGATGGTGTGGCCGGGCGCGAGGCGGCGCGGCTTGATGGGCGTCATGCTCCGATCTTACCGCGCCTTGACTTGCCCGCGACGCGCGGCTAGGCTCGGGGCCGAAAATGAGGCGCACCGCGATCCGGGCCGGCTACGTCCTCGCCTTCGACGGCCGTGGCCACCGTCTCCTGCGGGACGGGGTCGTGGTGATCGAGGGCGACCACGTCCTCGCGGTGGGGCCGCGCTTCGACGGGCCGGTGGACGAGACGGTGGACGCGCGCGACCGCATCGTCACCCCGGGGCTGATCTCGACCCACGCCCACATCGGCGGATCGCCGCTCGATCGCTCCTTCATCGAGGACCGCGGCAATCCCCAGTTCTGGTTCTCCGGCCTCTTCGAGATGCTGCCGGTCCGCAGCGAGGCCCAGGACGAGGAGGGCGGCCGCGCGTGCGTGGACTTCTCGATGCCCGAGCTGCTGCGGGGCGGGGTCACCACCGTGATGGAGATCGGAGGCCAGGGCGAGTACGTGGTGGAGCGCGCCGCCCACTACGGCCTCCGCGTCTACATGGGCCAGGCCTTCCGGTCGGGCCGCTGGCTCACGAGGGACGGCAGGCGCGCGGAGTGGGAGTGGGACGAGGAGCAGGGGCGTCAGGGTCTCCGCCGCGCGGTGGAGTTCCACGCGCGCCACGACGGGGCGCACGGCGGGCTCGTGCGCTGCTTCTTCGCGCCGGCCCAGATCGACACCTGCACGCCCGCGCTGCTCCAGGAAGCGAAGCGCTACGCCGACGAGGCGCGGGTCCCCTACCAGGTGCACACCTCGCAGTCGGTGGTGGAGTTCAACGAGATGGTGGCCCGGCACGGCAAGACGCCCATCGCGTGGATGCGCGAGCTGGGCGTGCTCGGCCCCAACACCATCCTGGGCCACGCGATCATCGTCGGCGGCTCCTCCTGGACGAACTACCCGGCGGGCGACGTGGCGGTCATGGCGGATACCGGCTGCTCGGTGGCCCACGCGGTCTGGGTGTTCGCCCGGCGAGGAGTGGTCATGGAGTCGTTCGCGCGGTACCGCGCGGCCGGCGTCAACATGTCGCTCGGCACCGACACCAACCCCCAGAGCGTGATCGAGGCCATGCGATGGGCCGCGGTCTGTTCCAAGATCGTCGAGCGCAACACCGAGGTCACCACCGCCGCGCACGCCTTCGACGCGGCCACGCTCGGCGGGGCGCGGGCGCTCGGGCGCGATGACCTCGGGCGCATCGCCCCCGGGGCCAAGGCCGATCTGGTGCTGTGGCGCGCCACCTCGTGGCGGATGACCCCGCTGCGCGACCCGATCAAGAACATCGTCTACAACGCGGCCGACGACGACGTGGACCGGGTCTACGTCAACGGGCGCCTGGTGGTCGACGACGGCAAGGTGCTCGCCGCGGACGACGGGGCCATCCTGGGCGCGCTGCAGGCGGCCGGCGACCGCATGTGGCCGCGCATGGCCAAGTCGGACTGGGCGGGGCGGAGCGCGGACCAGCTCTCACCGCAGACCTACCCGGACTGGGACGCCTAGGCGGGCGGGCCGGTCCGCTCCCGGTCAGCGGGAGAGGAGCAGGAAGGCGGGGACCGCGAGGGCCGCGAAGACCTGCCCCAGCGGCACGTCGTCGTCTCCGTACCAGCGCGCCTCGTGCAGCAGGTTGATGACGCCGAGCGTCCGGCCGTCGTGCACCACCGGCAGGTTGAGCACCGAGGCGCAGCCGAGCGAGGCGATCAGCGCGTGGTCGAGGAAGACCTCGCGGATGTCGTCCGCGGTGTAGCCAATGTAGGGTAGCTGCTCCTCGAAGAGTCGCCGCGTCCACGCAGTGGGCTGGACCGGCTTGCGACCACCCACCGGATAGGCCGCGGGCTGGTTTGTGTAGCGCCGCTCGGATTCGCCTGCCGCCGGGTGATGGAGCAGGCACGTGAAGAGCTTGTGGCCCAGGCTGGCCCCCGTCGCGGCGTCGAGCGCCCGGAATGCCGCGTCCGGCTGACCCGGGCCCCGGAGCGCCGCGGCTACCGCGACCAGGTGGGGCAGGGCATCGACCGGGGATCGCCGGCTCATGCCACGCACCGTAGCATGTCCGAGCCCCGCGTGAGGCGTGCGGCTAGCGGCGGCCCTTCAGGAGCCAGTCCACCGCGGCCGCGCCGTCGGTGCTCTCCCCCTCGGCGGCGCGGCCGGTTCCCACCGCCGGCTGGATGACCGGCTGCGGGCGAGCGGCGTCCGGCGCCCGGCCGCCGTTCTCGGTCGCGGCGGTCCCCCGTCCATTGGTCGACGACGAGGTCCGCGGAGGCGCCGGCTCGGTGGCCTGGGCGCGCGCGGGCTCCGGCCGCGTCGCCGGGCGCACCTCGGGCTGCGCCGGCCTCGCCGGCGGGGCCGCCGCGACCGGCGGAGTGGTGGGATGCACCTCGATGGCGCGTGGCTCGGCGGTCGGCGGGTTGCCGGCGAGGGCCTTGGTCGGCACCCGCTCCGCGGCTGCGCCTCCGGCCGCGCTTTTCACCCGGGGCTCCGCGCGGACCGGGCGCCGCGGCCCTTCGTCCACGAGCAGCTCCACGGTGCGGGCGAGCCGCTTGCCGTGGGCGACCTGATAGACGACCTTGACCTGGCCGCCCGGCCGAATGTCCTCGAACCAGCCTTCCTTCGAGCCGACGGTGATCTTCGTGTTCTTGGTCACGAGGAGCGGCATCACGCCGCCGCCGAACGGCCCCGAGTTGACGTGGATGGTGTTGGCCTCCACCTTCGAGACCCAGCCGATCGTCTCCCCGTCGGCCTGGTCCAGGCCCGCGGTGTCGGAGGGATCGGCGGGCCAGAGCATGAAGATGGCCGCGGCCAGGAGCGTGAGGCTCCCGACCGCGGCCGCGAGTGAGAGGATCCGGTTGGTTCCGGGTGCCACGTGTCTACTCGTCGAGAAGCCCCTTGATGGCGTTGAAGACCGGGTTCTCGTTCTGCCCGGTCTTGGCCGGGACGGCGGTACCCGCCGCGGCGGTGCCGATGTACTTCCGCACGCAGTCGTACTGCTCCCAGCCCTTGAGCGGGTAGTTGAGGTCGACCACCTTCCACTTCGGATGGCCGTTCTGCAGCAGCCAGCTCATCTGCCGCGAGATGGTCTGGGCGAAGCGGCCCACGTTGTCGCAGTCCTTCCGGCGGAAGTCGAACGAGACCAGCACCGCCTTGACCGCCACGGTGTTGACCACCGTCCGCTGCCACTCGTACACGTTGGCGGGGATCTCGGCGCGCGGATAGAACTCGGTGACGCTCTTGTTGGTGATCGGGATCAGCTCGAGCCCGTCCTTCTCGCTCACGTCGTCCTTCAGGAGCTTCACCGGATAGCCGGCCACGTAGAACATCGCGTCGATGCGCCCGGCCTTGAGCTCGGCCAAGGCCTCACCGGTGTCGATCGGCACCATCTCGCTCGGGGCGACCTCGGACAGCTTGAAGAGCAGGCGGGCGGTCAGGTAGGTCCCGCTGCCGTCGCGGCCGATGGCCACCCGCTTGCCCGCGAGGTCGTCGAAGTCGCGGAGGCCACGGCGCCCGAGCACATGGACCTCTTCGTTGTACAGCGGGAAGACCATCCGGGTCTTCTTCGCGATGCGCTGCAGGGTCGGGTCCGACTGCACGCGCGCCACGAACGCGAGCACGTCGGACTGGACGATGCCCATCTGCACGCCCGGCCGCTGGTAGACCGCGAAGACGTTCTCGATCGAGCCCTTGGAGGTGTGGACCGTCAGGTTCACGCCGGTGGGCTTGGTCAGCTTCTGAAGGTCGAGCCCGAACTGATAGTACGTGCCCTTGTCGCTGCCCGTGATGAGCCCCATCTCCTCCGCCGCCGGACACAGGCTGGCCGCGATCAGGATCAGGAGGAGGGCGACGGAACAATGAATGATGAACTTCGTCACTGGCTTTTCTCCTCTAGGCGAGAGTTTTCCCCACGCGTAAGGAGGGCAAGCGCCGTACCAGCCGGCAAAGTCGAACGAACCCGACAGCTTGCGGTCAACCGCGAGGACCTTGCATGGCGAGGCACCCGACACTGCTGGATAATTCCCTACCCCAACGTGGCCCCTCGGGGCCACCTCCCGGCGACCACCAAGGCGCTGTCGCCGACCCCCCGCTCCGGATAGGGAAGCAGGGGGCCGCAAACATGCCACACGCGACCCGGCGAGTCAACCGTGATGATGCCGCTCGTCAATCCCTTGCGCGCGAGGGGCACCCGGCGTAGAGTCCCGCTTCCGGAGGAACCACATGCCCGAGCGTCCGCTGCCGACCGAGCAGGAAGTCCGCGCGCTGATCCACGACCGCCGCAACTGGGGACGATGGGGGAAGGACGACCAGCTGGGCGCGATCAACCTGATCACGCCGGCCAAGCGGGCAGCCGCCGCGCGCCTCGTGCGGAGCGGGCGCAGCGTCTCGCTGAGCCGCCCGTTCCCCAAGGAGCCCGGTCTCAACAACGCGCTGCCCGCGCATCACTACATGCGCACGCTGCCGCGGGGCAAGGGCGGCTTCGCCGCCGACTACTACGGCATCTTCTATCACGGGGTGGCGTCCACCCACCTCGACGCGCTCTGCCACACCTGGGACGAGCAGGCGATGTGGAACGGGCGCGACCCCAAGAAGGAGATCACGTTCGACGGAGCGACGTTCGGATCGGTCGAGCACTGGGCGGAGGGCCTCATCACCCGCGCGGTGATGCTGGACGTGCCGCGCCATCGCGGCACCGCGTCGGTGACCGAGCAGCGGCCGGTGCACGGCTGGGAGCTCGAGGACATCGCGCGGGCGCGTGGCCTGCGCCTCGAGCCGGGCGACGCGGTCTGCGTCTACTCGGGCCGCGAGGCCTGGCAGGCCGCCAACCCGGAGCGGGCCTACGGGCGACCCTTCGGGATCGGGCCCAACGAGCGGCCCGGGCTGCACGTGTCCTGCCTCGAGTTCCTGCGGGACCACGACGTGAGCGTGCTGGTGTGGGACATGCTGGACCATCTGCCGGTGGGCTACGACATCCCGTGGGCGGTCCACGCCGCGCTCTTCGCCTACGGGGTGGCGCTGGTGGACAATGCGCTCCTCGAGCCGCTCGCGCGCGCGTGCGTCGAGGAGCAGCGCGACGAGTTCATGCTGATCGTCGCGCCGCTCGTCGTGGTGGGCGGGACCGGGTCTCCCGCCAACCCGCTCGCGGTCTTCTGACCCCGCGGCCTCAGTCGGCCCGATACTTCCGCTCGGCGTCCGGGGCCAGAGCCATGCCGTGGCCGGGCCGGTCGGGGACCAGGAAATCGCCGCGGTCCATGACCGGCATCTGGGCGAAGAGGTCGTCGGGCACCCAGTCGATCCACTCGACGAGGAAGCCGTTGCTGAGCGCGCCCGCCACCTGCAGCGACAGCTCGTGCACCACGTGGGGAGAGACCGCGATCTGGTGGGCCGCGGCGAGACGTCCGATCTTGAGCGTCTCGCTGAACCCGTTGGCCCGGCAGATGTCGGGCATCAGGTAGCGGGCGGCGCGCCGCTCGATGAGGTCGCGGAACTCGAAGCGCGTGTAGTTGTTCTCCCCGGTGGCCACCGGGATGTCGATCCGGGCCGCCACCTCCGCGCACGCGGCCAGGTCGTCGGCCAGCACCGGCTCCTCGTACCAGACCAGATCGAGATCGGCGAGCAGGCGCGCCTGCCGGATGTTGCCGAGCACGTCGAGCTTCTGGTTGACGTCGACCATCAGGCGGACGCCGTCGCCCACCGCCTTCTTCACCGCCTCCACCCGGGCCCGGTTCACGCGCGGATCGGGATGGTGGATCTTCATCTTGTAGTAGCGGCAGCCGCGCGCGGCGTAGCGCTGCGCCTCGCCGATCAGGTCCTCGAGCGCGTAGCTCGGCCAGCCCCCGCTGCCGTACGCCGCGACCCGGTCCGTCACCGCGCCCCACAGCTTGAAGAGCGGCAGGCCCGCGGCCTTGCCCACGATGTCCCACAGCGCGATGTCGAGCGCGCTCAGCGCGTACGCCGCGACGCCCTGGCGCTTGATGCCGCGATCGGTGCGATACATCCGCTCCCACAGCCGCTCGACGAGCAGCGGGTCCTGACCGATCAGCAGCGGCGCGAGCCGGGTCGCCAGGTAGACCTGGATGGACTCCACGCCCCCGCCCCCGAACGCGAGCGTGTAGCCGAGCCCGGTGACGCCCTCGTCGGTGCGGACGTGCGCCACCACGAGGCTGTGGTGGGGGAAGTCGAGCGCGATCGGCTTGCGGGTCGGAATGCGCAGGATGGCGGTGTCGACGCCGGTGATCTTCATGGGCGCATCGTAGGGCGCCCGGGCGCGCGAGCGCAACCGGGCCGGTGGGTAGCCGGGTTCCCTGACTGAGGCCGCGCGTCGTCTGACCCCCGAGCGCCGCTCCCACGCAATAGCTGCTGCCCGTCAGGACTGTCGTGTAACAGCTTGATCTCCAAGACGTTATTGGTCCTGCCGGCGTGGCATGGCGTTCGCTCTGATCCCGATCATCATGAGGCTCTCGTCGGGCCCCGAGTCCGTGGCTCCACGGCGCGGTCGGAGGATCGTGCTCGCGCTGCTGATCCTCCTGCTGATCGTGCTGCCCCTCTATCTCTGGCCGTTGCGAGGAGGCGGAAGCAGCCTGCCCGGCGCGGCCGCGCTGTCCCGTCCGCCCCTCGACCCACGTGACGCCGCGGCGGTCGCGCATCTGCCCGCGGATGTCTGGGAAGGTCTGATGGGCGGATCGAGCAGGCCCCACGGCGCGCCACCCCCCGGGCGTTCCGGCAACCTCAACCGGATCGGGCCGCCCGACGATCGCCCGGCCGGGCCGTTCGACATCGCGGGCGGGGAGTCGCTCCCGCCGCGGTACGACGCGCTGTGGCGCGGACACGAGATCACCGCGTTCCTCGGTGACGGGCTGGATCCATCGAGCGGCCAGTCCGGCGGCGCCGACGATTCGCTGCCTGCGCCCCCGCAGTTCCTCGCCGGGCCGACTTCGGGCGAGAGCGCGGGTACCGGGAGCGGCTGGGGCGGTGGAGGATACGCAGGCTTCCCGGGCAACCTCGGTCCGTTCGCGGGCGGCGGCGGTCCGGGTGGCCCCGGTGGGCCGACCGGCACGACGCCGATGTTCTTCTCCGATCCGGGCGATCCGAGCGCGCCCGCGCCGACGCCGGAACCGGGGACGATTCTCCTGATCGGGTCGAATCTCGCGTTGCTCGGAGCCGCCGCGTGGAGACGCCGTCACCGAAGAGAGGAGCCGGGCCGATGAGGTGACAAAAATGGAGCCGGCGGCAACCAGCTTTTGGCTTCGACCCCCCTCCAGTTGGACATAAGTGCACGCCAGCATTGCAGTCCTTCGATGGCATACCCGTTGCGTAGTTCCTCGTTTGGAGCGCAATTCCTTCGAGGAGTGCAAACAGTGAATGTCCTGGTGCTTGACGAGACGATGGAGCTATCGGCTCCGGTCCGCGGGCTTGCGAGTATCTGCGGCTGGGAGCCGCATTTCGTGGGGTCGCTGCACGAGCTGGAGCTGGCGGTGCAGGCGCACGGGCGGCCGGCGCTGACGGTGGTGAATTTGCAGCCGCCGCTGACGGCGTGGGAGCTGG